>ERZ777305.493-NODE-493-length-64722-cov-47.850465_pt1 | contig 64722 bp, 38 predicted proteins | sample MGYA00374965_ERZ777305 | MGnify/ENA primary metagenome ERZ777305 (study PRJEB29328, sample SAMD00013331) | mouse gut metagenome | study: EMG produced TPA metagenomics assembly of the Metagenome analysis of fecal microbiota from mouse which was promoted...
TTCATACTTGATCTTGCCTATCTCAGGAAAATATTCTTTTGACATTGATATAATGATTTGATTGGTTATTGGTTTCTATTTCAAACGGTTTTTCCAAAGTGCGTACGCCTCCAGCACTGCCGGACGAGTAGCCGGGTCGGGAGCGATGCAGCCAAGCATCTCCAGGGATGCAAACGCTTCTTCGCGGTTTTTATACACACCGGCTCCGATGCCTGCGCCTTTGGCGGCTCCGACACTGCCGTCGGTGTCGTAAAGTTCGATAGTGGCTCCGCTCACGTCGGCAAGCGTCTGACGGAATACAGGGCTCAGGAACATGTTGGCCTTTCCGGCGTGGATGCGGTCAACGGCAAGTCCGAGAGTCTGCATGATTTCTATGCCGTACATGAACGAAAACACGATGCCTTCCTGGGCCGCACGGATGATATGACGGCGGTCGTGAGTGTTGAAGTTGACACCATGTATCGAACAGCCTGTTTCACGGTTTTCGAGCAGACGTTCCGCGCCATTGCCGAATGGCATGATGCTCACGCCCATCGAGCCTGCCGGCACTTCCGCCGCAAGATTGTTCATATCGTCGTAGCTGATACCCTGGGGAGCAATGTTGCGTTTCACCCACGAGTTGAGAATGCCGGTGCCGTTGATACACGTAAGCACACCGATGCGGGGAGCATCAGCGGTATGGTTGACATGGGCGAAGTTGTTGACACGCGAAAGCGAATCATAGTCAACGGTCCCGTTCACGCCGTACACTACACCGGAGGTGCCGGCTGTCGACGCCACTTCTCCGGGCTCGAACACATTGAGCGAAAGAGCATTGTTGGGCTGGTCGCCGGCACGGTATGTCACCGGAGTGCCCTGCGCAAGCCCCAGTTCGGCGGCGGCTTCAGCGCTCAGGCGACCCTGATCGCTGAAAGTGGCACGCACTTCCGGCAATATGTCGGCAGGAAAGCCGAACCAGTCCATGAGGAACGACGCAGGGCCGTCGGTCTTGAAGTCCCACAGCATCATTTCCGAAAGACCGCTGGGCGTAGTGACGATTTCGCCCGTCATACGCATGGCGATGTAATCGGCAGGCAGCATAATCTTATATATGCGGTCAAACACTTCGGGCTCGTTTTCCTTTACCCATGCCAGTTTGGCAGCCGTGAAATTGCCGGGAGAATTGAGCAGATGGCCAAGGCACTGTTCATGGCCGAGAGCATCGAATGCGGCGCGGCCGTACGGCACGGCACGGCTGTCGCACCATATGATAGAGTCGCGCAACGGCTTCAGATTTTTGTCGATGCATACAAGACCATGCATCTGATAGGAAAAACCGATGGCGGCGATGTCCTTTGGATCGATATGGGCTTTTGCCACAACAGAAGCTGTAGCCTCCTTGAGATACTGCCACCAGCTATCCGGATCCTGTTCCGCCCATCCCGGATGCAGCGCCTTTATGGCTGCTTCCTGTTTAGGGAAGAAATCTGATGCAAGAGCACGGCCGGTAGTAGCATCGACGAGCGATGCCTTCACCGACGAAGTGCCTATGTCATAACCTAATAAATACATTGCAATATATTGTTTGATTGATTTATAACCTTATCTATAGCAGTCAAGCAGACTATCGGAGGGGCATGTGTAATTATCTATCGGCAACTTCACCCGCATATAGTCGGAAAGACTGTGTTCCGGCACTTCCACGCCTTCCGGCAGCGGCATGCGCGAGAATGTCGAGAAATACAACAGGCATGCATCACGCCACCATCGGGCATCCTTTGCCTGAACCTTCAGCTTGGCTGCCACCGGCTCGTAAAAACCGTCTTTAAGCCACGGACGTGCAGCATCCCACACAGGGATAAACCCGTCTACTGCACGCACTCCGCGCTGGTAGGCGAAGCAAAGTTCGTCCCACAAGGTGCGCCCCGACGACATGCGATGTGTCCACGGAGCATGATGGAACCAAAGCAGAAACTTCTCGGGACATGTCGCAATATCATCAAAAACGCGTCTGAGACTATCCGGATATTGCTCCACGGCGTTGCTTCCGTGCGAGGTACGGTCGAAGCCGATGCCTGCTCGGTCGGCGCGATGATAGTAGCGTGGCATCCAGTCCGGACGCGAGCCGGGCACATCGCACCATGGTTCCGGGCCGTAATGGTGTCCGAAAGCAAAGATGTGGTGAAGCCCCAACGGCATCATATAATCCACAACCGCTTCATGCGAGGAAAGCATCATGCGACGAATGCCTTCCTTAACAGAATCGGGCACAGCAGCGGCATCACCATAAAGATGCAACGCCGTCCATTCGTCGGCTATGCGTTCGGGCGTAAGACGCGGATTCCATGCCATGCGGCCAAAGGCATACAGATTGGCGTCGGCCATCGGATGTCCGGTCATGCACGCATTATCACCGACATTCGACACACCGGCAATGCCGCTAAGACTGCCCGGCTCCACATATTGGAAAAACTCGTTCCACATCGGAGCAAGGAATGCCAGATGGTTGGAATGTCCGAGATATTCCTGTGTTATCTGCAATTCGGCCATCTGCGGCGTATGCGGCATGACCCCGAACAGAGGACTATACGGCTCACGCGGCTGAAAATCCACCGGCCCGTTTTTTATCTGCAATATCACATTCGGCGCAAAATCGCCGTCAAGCGGTTCGAATTCCTGATAGGCCTGTTTCGCACGGTCGGCATCCGATGCGGAATATACGAATGCACGCCACATCACTATACCGCCATGCGGAGCAAGTGCTCCTGCAAGCATGTTGGCTCCGTCGGCATGGCTGCGGCCATAGTCGCACGGCCCCGGCTGCCCTTCCGAATTGGCCTTCACGAGGAATCCTCCGAAATCAGGCACGGAATCATACACTTCGTCCACTTTGGCGTCCCACCACCGGCGCACGTCTCCGTCGAGGGGATCGGCCGTAGGCAGGCTGTCAAGAGCCACCGGCGAAGCGAAGTTCACAGAAAGATAGGTACGCAGGCCATACGGGCGCAACACATCGGCCAATGCCCTTACTTTGGAAAGATATTCGGCCGACAGCATGCGCGGAGACGCGTTCACATTGTTGAGCACGATTCCGTTAATGCCGACTGCGGCGCAGCGCATGGCATAGTCGTAAATATCCTGCGATACGCTGTCGGGCAAGGCATCCCAGCGCCAGATACTGCGACCGGCATATCCACGCTCCACCGTTCCGTCAAGATTGTCCCAATGGTTGAGCAGGCGCAACGAATAAGCCGGAACCTCTACCGCATCGAACTCCGAAGAATAGGCACCCGACGCATGCATACGCACAAGGTGGCATGCACCATACAGCAGGCCAGCTGCAGACGGGGAGGTGACACGCACATCTCCATTGTCGCCACACACCACACGGAACGCATCGGGAGTGGCAAGTTCGGAATCCGACGTGTCAATATCCAAAGCCACACGGCCTGGATAATTCTCCTCAAGATACCGCGCTGCCACATCCTGCGGAGACCCGGGACGCGAAGCGACTCCAGGATTTCCGCACGACGCCAACAAAATCGCGAAGACTATGTAGACTGCGACTTTCATTTATCTTATTCGTCAATACCTTCGATTGTATTGATGCGGCCGTCGGCATCATATGTCAGCTCGCACACTTTCAGGCTACGCAACCACGATTTACCGCCGGAAGGCACGCTGTCGTGGTGGAAAAGATACCATTTGCCTTCATACTCCACGATGCAATGATGCGTAGTCCAACCCACTACAGGCGTGAGAATCACACCCTGATACACGAATGGGCCGTAGGGATTGTCGCCTATGGCATAGCAAAGCAGGTGGCTGTCGCCGGTGGAATACGAGAAATAATATTTGCCATTGTATTTATGCACCCACGAAGCCTCGAAGAAGCGGTGCGGGTCGTCGGCACGCAGAGGATTGCCTTCTGCATCCACCACCTGCACGGGACGCGGTTCCTCGGCAAACTGCAGCATATCCTTGCTAAGGCGCACACAGCGGCTCGGAAGCGAAGGCTGTGCGCCTTCCGGCAGTTCCGCCGACTCAAGAGCCTTGTTGTCGCGATAGCGCTGAAGCTGACCGCCCCAAAGACCTCCGAAATAAAGGTAATACTCACCGTCTTCGGGCAGCACGCATATGTCCATGGAATAGCTGCCGCGTATCGGATCGGGCTGCGGAACGAAAGGACCTTCGGGACGGTCGGCTACCGCCACGCCGATACGGAAAATGTCGTTTTTATCTTTCAACGGGAAATACAGATAGTACTTGCCGTCTTTCTCGGCGCAGTCGCAGTCCCAAAGCTGCCGGCCGGCCCAAGGTATGTCGGCGATGTCGAGCGCTTTGCCATGATCGGTCACTTCACCGGTCATGGGGTCGCCGTCGATAGACAGCACGTGCATGTCTTTCATCACGTACTGGTCTCCGTTGTCGTTCTCTACGTTCTCGCACTCCCAGTCATGGGAAGGATATATGTATATGCGTCCGTTAAAAATGTGTGCCGAAGGATCGGCCATATAATCGGCGGGGAAAAGATAGCGTTTCATTTGTGCTTATGGTAATTGACAAGGTTCTTCAAGAAAGGTTTCATCTCATAATTGCGGTCGAACAGCAAAGGATAGTCGTGGCGGCCACGCACCGGGAAGCCGTTTTTCCAGGAATTTCCATCAGTGACACCCCATGCCGTAACACGGTTGATGACGTCGGAATGGCGCAGGAAAAGGCTGAAGAATGCGTCCATACGGCTATTCCAATGGGCGGAGACGTCTTCAGGAAGCGATTCCGGATATGGATTAAGAGCTTTTTGGTATGCTGCGACATCGCCAACGTTGGACGAGCGGGAGAACGTGGGGAGCGCGCTCATGTCCCATTCGGTTATCATCACCTTACAGCCGGTGGCGGCAAAAGCGTTCAGAGCATCTTCGAATTCGCGGAAATCGGGATAGTCCATACCCATGTGGGCCTGCATGCCGACAGCGTCGATGCGCAGACCGCGGCGTTTTAGATCCTGCACCATGCGCACCACGCCGTCACGTCGTCCGGGCACATTCATGCCGTAGTCATTGTAGTACAACTCTGCTTCGGGATCTGCCTCGTGGGCATACTGAAATGCAAGAGGAATGAATTCCTCGCCAAGGATTTTGTAAAATCCGCTGTTGCGGTATTTTCCGCTTTCCACAATGGCTTCATTCACGACATCCCAGCCTTTAACACGGCCTTTGTAACGTCCTACGACTGCGTGGATATGATCGCGCATGCGTGCCTTGAGAGTGTCGGCGCTCACATATTTGCCCTCGTCGTCATAAAGAAACCACGGGGCAAGCTGGCTGTGCCATATCAGGCAGTGGCCTATCACCGTCATGCCGTTGCGTTCGGCAAACTCCACGAAAGCGTCGGCGTCGTCCCAATGGTAGCGGTTCTTCTCCGGATGTATTTCCGAACACTTCATCACGTTTTCCGCAACCACCGTGTTGAAGTGGTGTTTTACTATTGCGGCGCCTTCTTTATCGATTTCTTTTGCCTGGGCATCGTTAATGGCTACTGCCACACGGAACTTGTCGCCGAATACGTCTTTGAGGGCGGGTTCGGATGTCGCGGGGACTGCTGCTGACGCACCAAGCGATGCTGCTGCAATCACGAGCAGACTGAAAGTATGTTTCATATCGTTTTTCAATTGGGTTAGATTTATCAATTATTTATTAATGTGCCGACTTTCTATCTCTGCGTTTATTGCATCGATGCGGGCATCGTCCAGTTCGTAGCGCGAGATTATGAACATCGACAGCATGATAAGGAGTGCCGGAATCACAGCCACAAGCCAAAGTATGCCCTGCTGTGCGAATACAGACTGCGCCTGGGCGCCTTTGTCGAATCCGACGAATGCGAGCACAAGTCCGGGCACCACGCCGCCCATAGCCATACCGGCTTTATAGAAGATGCCGGTGAGTGCGTTTACAATTCCGGATATGCGTTTGCCATGGGTGTACTCGCCGAAACTGATGACTTCGGGTACAAGAGCCCACATATAGCCCGTAGAAACAATAATGCCGGTCGACTTCACGAATTGAGCCACGTAGACAAGCCACATCTGTTCTTTCAGGCTGTCCACCATGGAGATGACATAAAGCATGGCAAGACCCACAATGGCCACCAAAAGGAATATGTAGAACATGCCTTTTTTGCCTACCTGGCGTTTAATCCACGGAATCAGGGGCATGAATATGAATGCAGGGATGGAACCTAATCCCATGAAAATCGACAATTCGCCGGCACTTCCGCCGAGATTGTAATTTATATAATATGCTCCCGCGCTATTGCTTATGGCCATCATGGCAAAAGCCGTGATGAAAAAGAAAGCAAGAATGCGCAGGGGACGGTTGCGCACAAATTCGAGCCACAGGTCGCTCACTTTCACGTTTTCAGTCTCGCTCTCGTCCATCACCACACGCTCACGGCACTGCGAGAAGCAGAAAAGCAGCAATGCCATGCCGACAACGCCATAGATAGCCATCGTCATGAACCATGCGTAATCATGCGTCGAGAGGTCCTGGGTCTCGGACGGATCGAAAAACTTCACAAGCATAGGTATGCCCATACCAACGGCAAGACCGCCGAGGTTGGCCATGAACATGCGCGTGGATGTGAGCACGGTGATTTCATGTGTGTCGCGCGTAAGCGACGCGTTGAGCGCACCATAGGGCACATTCACAAGAGTATAGCACATGGACAGCCCCACATATGTAATATAAGCATAAGTAAGCGAACCCGAGAAGCCGTTCCAGAAACAGAGTATGGCGAAACCGGTCAGGGGGATGCCTCCGAGCACAAGGTAAGCACGGTATTTGCCGAGGCGCGGATTATGCTTGTCTACGAACGCACCTACGATAGGATCCCATATCACATCGACAATGCGCACTATAAGGAACATCACTGCCGCCACGGCTGGGTCGAGGCCGAACACATTGGTGTAGAAAAACAGCAAATACATGCTGATTGTCTGATAAATCAGATTCTGGGCGAGGTCGCCCGAGCCAAAGCCGATGCGTTGCAGCCACGACAGCTTGTAAAAGCCGTTTGCTTCAGCGTTTTTCATTGTTTTATCCATTGATTTATAGGTTTATTTCTTCAGAAGGGATGGCAACACGGCCTCTGCGGCACGACGCCCGAGTGTCTTTTTGTCGAGTGGATGAATATCGTTCCATTCGCCAAGGTCGCTGTTGCGCACCAACGAGGCATTCGGCACCTGCTCCGCCACCTTAGCCTGCTCGGCACGCATTTCCGCCCAAGCCCTGCGGCCGGACGAATCGGACTGGTGCAGGAAATCGGCAAGCTCGATTATATAGAAAGGCATGTCCGGACGTCCGAACCCTTTACGCCAGTCGGCTATCATGGCAGTAAGCTGGCGGGCATATTCCCTGCGGCTTCCGACATTGGACTCGCCTTGATACCACAATGCACCGGCTACAGGCACTCGGAACAGCGGAGCTATCATGGAGTTGTAAAGCACCACGGGGGTGTAGTGATAGAACTGCATGCCGGGGCCGGAGGGCATACGCGCACCCACGCGGTGCCGCCACGTGCCTTCAAGCGACATCTCGCTGCCGTCGGCAAAGATCATTTTATATGGCTTCTCAAGCACGAACTGCGGACGTCCACCTGAACTGATGCCGCGCACAGTGACCACATTGTCGCCTTCGCGCAACACACCTTCGGGCACTTTATATATACGCGGGGGATATTGGTAGCCCACAGTGCCTACAAATGTGCCGTTGACGAATGCGGAGTCGGCGCCTTCAAAACACCCGAGACGCAGCGTAGCGGCACCGGCCGCCTGCGAGGCGTTCAGAGTAATGTGGCGGCGTAGCCAGTGCGAGCCGTTGACATTCCGGCCGCTCTTCAAGTCCTGCCCCCATGCGCTTTCAAGCAAGTCAACCTCTGTCCAGTCGCTGTCGTCGAGAGCCGGGTCGTTCCACTGAACGGATGCCTGACGTCCGGGGTCGGTGGCATATAGCACGGCATTCCAGCGGGCGAAATTCTCTCCCTCAAGTTTTTTTATGCGGGAACGGTAGCCATCGTCTTCGTATACTTTTTTCTTGGCCAGTAAAACAGGCCATTCCGTCATGCTTTCCTCGCTCATCCACGCCTCGACTGGGGTACCACCCCAACTCGCATTGACGATGCCCACAGGCACACCCGTGGCGGCGTTCACTTCTTTAGCGAAAAAATAGGCAAGAGCCGAGAAATTCATCACATTATCCTGAGTGCACGGACGCCATGACGAAGGCGCCGTATCATCCTGCGGGCCATGGAATGCCGTAGTCTGAGGAACCACATACTGACGTATCGACGGATTTTCGTAGGCCGCTATCTCATCGGCGAACATATCGGTGACACGCCGCACCGGCAATTCCATATTCGACTGCCCGGAGCAGAGGAATACATCGCCGCTGAGCACGTCGGAAAGAGTGATGTCATTGACGTTTATCACATACGGGCCTCCGGCCTTGAGAGCCGGAAGTTCCAGTTCCCAACGTCCGAGACTGTCGGCCACCGCCTTGACCTCCTTGGACTTTTTCATATTCACTTTTGCCGTGATGCTTTCGCCCGGCTCGGCCGTGCCCCACAGGCGCACAGGCTCTCCGCGCTGCACCACCATGCCGTCGCTAAGTATCGCAGGCAGTTTCACGCGCGCATCCATTCCCTGTAAAGCGAGAATTGCTGTAGCGGCCAGAATATAACGGAAACTATTTTTCATGGTATGTCTATCTGTAATTGTAAGTCTTTATATGAAGAATCTTATGGTCGTCCACTCCTATACGTGCATGGCGCCCCTGATGCGTCTCATCCCCGTTGAATGTGCGCACGCGGCTGAACGTGCCGTCGGGGTTTACAGCCACTTCCTCCACTTTGGCAAGTCCCGTCCGTAGAGTCGACGCGGCTTCTCCACCATTTACACGGTCGGCGCCGGCATTCAAAAAGCCGTCTTCACCCAGGCGTGCCGAAGATGACCTTTCACTCTCATGCTCGAACTTGGCCACTATGCCCGTTCCGGCAAGGATGTACTCTCCTTCGCCAAGTTTCATGAGTATGCCTCCCGTTTCAGGCCACGTACTGCCGTCTTTTGCCCTCGGGTCCCAAGGCAATGTGAAGTAGTGCGAAAGTGTGATGCGCGTGTGCCCGTCCGTAATCACATGCTCGGGATTTTCAGAACTGAGCATCACAGCATCCATGGCATCGCTGCCGTTATAGCGTGCGATGAGCGGAGTGAGTTCACGCAGAACCGAATAAGCGGCTACCACCGGGCTGTCGGGCGAATCGCTGCCGCCCTCGATGGAAAACGGGCTTATGCCTATGGCGTCATGATGGCCGAGAACATAATAAGCCTGCGCGGCATTGGCATCGCTGCGGCGTACCTCCGGCACGAACAGCACATTGTCCGGCAATGCGTATTGCGCCACCCAGTCGGCAAAGCCGCTGTCGTAAATGTCAGGCGAAAGGAAATCGATGGTTGGAGCCGCCGCATGCCATATGTCCTTAAGATGGGCGAGCGGACCGGCCGAAGGATACTCGCCGGGGCGGCGTCCGCGGCTGTTCATGGCGGCGTTCACATACAGCGGCATTTCCGTCATTTCACGGGCAGCCAAAGCAAGCGCCTCGACATAGCGTGCATAGTTCCATGCCATGAAATACTCATCGGTGTAGCGGTCGTCGCCGAACACCTCCGCCCATGAACCGGAAAGGCGGCGACCCGCCTCTGTCCATTTTTTCAACAGCGAAGGGTGCAGACTTTTTTTGTTTTTGACAAGATAAGCCATAAGTTCTTCCGGCACACCGCGCCGGAAAGCAGCCTCGGCAAGCGGCGAATGGTCGCGCGCATCCTCAAGCATTCCTATCTCGTTTTCAATCTGCACCATTATCACCGTATTGTCGCTGTCGCGCTCCACCACATGCTTCAGCCAGCGGCTGAATGCACGGCGGTCGGCATCAAGAACTTCTTCGGAGAAAGCCGACGCTATTTCAAGAGGCTTGCCCGATGCTGTGCGGGCACGTGGAAAACGGCGGGTATCCGTCTTGAACCACTCGGGTGCATAGCAGCTCATTGAGTTTTTCCATACGCCGAACCACAGAAACACCACTTTCAGCCCGTTGCGACGCGCCTCATCCATGACCTTGTCGGTAAGCGCGAAATCGAATTCACCTTCCTGCGGCTCTGTGAGTTCCCAATACGCCGGCACAAGCACCGTGTTGAGATTCATTCGGGCAAGTTTCGGAAAAATGCGTTCTATATCCGCATCGCATGTGGCCGAAGAATTGCCCAGTTCGCCGCCGAGCACGACAAACGGCTTGCCGTCCACCATAAGGCGGCCCGCAGCACCGTTGCGTTCAAGACGCACGCCTGCCACAGCCGCAAAAGCGATGGCAATGGTTGCGAAAGCGACAATGATTCGGTTCATGATTAAAGCATATGTGTTTTCAATGCAAATTTAGTTCATATATTCATATGGCAGACAAACGAACGTAACATATTTTGATTACAATGTAACATCCGTCTTGCCATACGGAGTCTCGTCCATGAAAAGGTATGATGGTTCGTAGCCGCCGAAATCAACTATGATTTTTTCAAACACGATGCCGGGAGCCACAGGACGCAGCGTCAGAGCATGTAGTGTGCCGGCGCCAAGAGGCATCCGCACTACTTTCTCGACAACACGACGCGCCACGGTGGGATAAAACACCGTATAAATGTTGGCCGGTTCCTCATTCAGATCGGAATTAAAATTCACCTCCACCGCGCTGCCGTCAAGCTCCACTTCATAGCAGTGGCCGCCGGCGTTAAGGAAATCAAGCGTAGATTTCACTACCACCCGTACGTCTACAGAATCGACGCCTACTGCATCGGGCGCGGAAATGCTGTATGTAAGACTCCCTCCGTCGACAGGCACATCATACGGCATGAGTGCCACGCCCGACAGCGTGCGGCCCATGTCCGGCACCACTGCCCATTCCGCCGACGCCGCCGGCACAGCCTTGTTGAAATGCTCGGCCTCAATCACTGCCACGCCTTTGCGGACATGCGACACATATCCGCCCGATGTGCGGGAGCGGTCGGCCACACGGCGCAGCTCGGGACAGCGGTCGGCAGGGAAGTCATCGTTCCAATTCCTGTACCCTATATGCTTCTGTGTCATCATTCCACGCCACTTTCCGCCGGCCAGCTTATTATTATATGTATCCGACAGTTCCGAATCGCGACGGAAACAGCGTTCCGCACGATCGGCCCATTCGTCGGCCACGGGGTCGCCGGCTGCGTGCAGCTTATGGTTCATCGCCTGCGCATAGTACATCTCGTAGAGGTTCGACATCGCCTGCACAGGGTATAGTATCAGTTCGAAATAAGCGTCGCGATGGCTCTCTGGCAGAGCAAGATACTGGCGCAGAGCCTCAGCCTCGAGACGGGCATATTCGTCAGCCACACGGCGCCATTCGCCGTTGTCCACATTGTAGGTACGGGCATCAAGCATTTCTGGCGTGACCCGTCCGTTGTATTTGCTGTACAGATTCAATATGCGTGCCGCCTCGTCTGCATGCTCATCGCCAAAGATTTCTCGGCAGAATTCCAAGGTATGTTCCATGAAATTACCGGCTTCATACTGCTTGGGGTTCCATGCCATGTCAAGAAAGAGTGTAATAGGATATTCCATTGGCTTAAGATCGCCTACGTTCAACACCCAAAGGCGGTCCACACCATAGTCGTAAGTGAGGCGCAGCTGCTCCCACATGCCCTGTATAGGTGTCACGTTCAGCCATTTGCTGTTGCGCGGAGCGCCAACATAGTCCACATGGTAATACATACCCCACCCTCCCGGATGGCGGCGTTCGTTCTCATCCGGCAAGCGGCGCACATTGCCCCAGTTGTCGTCGCACACAAGCATTATCACATCGTCAGGCACACGCAGACCTTTGTCGTAATAGTCAAGGACTTCTTTGTACAGTGCCCACACCTGCGGGGTTTTATCTGCCTTGCGGCCTGTTTCTTTGGCTATTATTCTGCGTTGGTTTTTTATCACTTTTTCAAGCAGAGCCACGTCGGCTTCCTCGCTCATGGCTTCGTCGCCGTCGCCACGCATGCCTATGGTTATGATGTCCTCCGTATCTTTCGCACGCCTTATGCCTTCACGGAAAAATTCGTCTATAACCTTGCTGTTGGTGGCATAATTCCATTTGCCATACTTTCGTCGGTTGCGCGCCCATTCCTGATGGTTGCGCGCCATGGGCTCGTGGTGCGAAGTGCCCATGATCACGCCCATGGCATCGGCAGTTGCGCTGTTCTCGGGGTCGTCGGCGTAAAACGACCACGACCACATGGCGGGCCACATAAAGTTGCCACGCAAACGCAGGATGAGTTCGAACACTCGGGCATAGAACTCGTGGTTGCCATAGTCTGTGCCATACGTGTTCTTTACCCATCCGGTAAGACACGGAGCCTCGTCGTTGAGGAATATGCCGCGATATTCCACAGCAGGCTCGCCCGCAGTATAGCGCCCGCGCTCTATCGACACGTCCGCATGCCGCGCCACCGGGGCGTCGGCCCAGTCATACCACGGCGACACCCCTATCTGCTCCGATAGCTCATAGATGCCGTATACAGTGCCGCGCCGGTCGCTGCCGGCCACCACAAGAGCCTCGTCCACTCCCGGAGCCGGATTGCGCACCATCGTGATTATGTATTGCTCATTTTTACCGTCAAGTTCCGACAAATCGACAATTCCACCCTTTACAAGGGGGCGGAGAGTCGGACCGTCAAACGCGCCTGCAATTATGATACGCGAAGCCTCACCCGGAACCGCTCCAAGCAGCCGTGCATCCGTGCCTCCGACACGACCGAAATCGGCCGCGAGCGAGGATGCAGCGATACGCACCGCCGAATTCTCTCCGTCGTTCACAACTATCGACGTCGGATTTCCTTGCTCTATAAGCGTAAATCGCTCCGGCGAAAGCGAGTGATGGGTGATGCCTTTATGATCTATCGCATCAGCCGATAATACGGACAGGGCAGCAATCGCCCAACAGAAAAACCGGAGTTGTTTTTTCATGGATTATAATCGTGTTGCGTGGATTTATTTTATAATTGCAAAGATATAAAATAGCATTTTATTGTACCGAATCGGACGTTACGCATCCTGTCGGCTACGTAACATTGTTAAATAACATATATAAAATCGATAATTATTATGTCATATTTTGTTAGAAACATTTAATAAACGTAACTTTGCGTTACATTTGTCACATCGCCATGAAAAACTTACGGAAATTGCGTCTCTTATTGTTCCTGGCTATTGCCGCCTGCACCGCCGCGACCGCGTCCGGACAGGCCATTCGCATGTTCAATGCCGACGACAACCTCTCCAGCAGCCTTATCAACCAGCTCTACCAGGACCGCAACGGAATCATGTGGATAGCCACCGAAGACGGCCTCAACCGCTACGACGGCAATAAATTCACCTCCTACCGCCACATCCCCAACGACAGCACATCGTTGTGCAACAATTTCGTAAAATCGCTTTTCGAGGATAGTGACGGGCAGTTGTATGTATGCACACGCCGTGGCTTGCAGATCTATGACCCGGCAACAGACCGCTTCTTGCCACGCCTGCGGCGCGACTCGGGCAAAGGGTTCAACTTCTCCATCAACCATGTGATAAAACGCAGCGACAACGAGTACTGGACGATCGGCGACTCGCTCGTGCGCTTCGCCCCGGGCAAGAGAACCGTGTCCGACGCCACTACGGCCGACGAGCTCTCAGCTACGCTACGCAATGCCCACTGCGCCATTGTAGACACCGAAAAACACGTATGGGTCTCAAACGGCTCAGAACTCTACCGTGTGGCTCCCGACAACAGCATGCGCCATTATTTCGGCAAGAAAGACGACCCGGTGGTCTCATCCATGGCAATAGGACGCGACGGGCTGCTCTACATCGGCACCACCAGCAAGGGGCTTATGCGATTCAACCGCGACCGTGACAGTTTTGAAAGCCTTACGCCGGGAATTTCAAAAGAGATCAAAGCGCTTTTCTCCGACAGCAACGGCGACATCATACAAGCCATAGACGGAGACGGCATAACCTTCTACACTCCCGCCACAGGCACCAACCGCAAATTCCGCTTCAGCCACAACAAACTGGGTCCTGACAGGCAAAAGGCCCACACCGTACTGCGCGACGCCGACGGCAACATATGGACAGGGATATACCAGTCCGGAATTGTCCTGATGCCCGGACAATCAAATTCTTTCGGCTATATAGGCTATAAATCCGAACGCTACGATGTCATAGGCAAAAACTGCGTGTCAGCCATATGCCGGAGCCATGACGGAAACCTGTGGGTGGGTTCCGACAACGACGGCATCTACAGCCTCAACGACGACATGAGCCTGCAGCGCCACTACTACTCCGACGAAATAGCTTCGCCCATGTGCATTTTCGAAGACAGCCGTGGCGAAATATGGGTAGGCACCTACCTGCACGGCGTCGGCACCCTCGACCGCAGCACAGGAAACATGCGGCGGCTCGACATATCCGACAACAGCAGGCATCCCGGCAACGTGTGCTTCGCCATCACCGAAGACCGAGACCACAACGTATGGCTCGGCATGCTCAACTCCGGACTCGTGAAATACGACATTAAAACCGGCCGCGTAATCAAAGACTTCTCGTGGCGCGACAAAATAGACCTGTGGATAGCTTCGCTATATTACTCTCCCAAAACCAATTCTCTATATATCGGAAGCTACTCCGGCTTGCAGGTAGTGGACAACGTATCGCTGGCCGAGCCGGGGATAAACACATTTTTCACCGACGACGTGGTGTATTCCATCGACGAAGGGCCGGACGGATGCATATGGCTCGCAACCACAAACGGGATAATCCGCTTCAACCCCACCGACGGCAGCAGCCGGCGCTACACAATGGCCGACGGCCTCCACAGCACCACCGCCTACGCGATACGCCACGACGGACACCATATATGGATAAGCCTGAATTCCGGGCTAACAAGATTCGACCCCGCAACGGAAACGTTCTCAAACTTCCTCGTAAGCGACGGCCTGCAGGGCAACGAATTCTACAAAAACTCGGCTTTCAAAGCTCCGGACGGGCGATTGTATTTCGGCGGCATAGGAGGCATAACCCACTTCAATCCTCGCGACATTGCATCTCCGGGGCGGAAATGGGCACCGCGCGTGGCGGGGTTCTACCTCCACGGCGCGCCGGCATCGGTAGGCACGCCGGTCTATGAGGCTTCCGAATTCAGGCTCGAGCCGGACGAAGACTCCTTCTCCATAGAGTTCGGCACACGCCAGCTCGGCCGCCCTGAATCAGTGCTTTTCGCCTACACCATTGACGACAAGGCATGGGAAACACTGCCCGCCGGCACGAACATAGTAAATTTCCACCGACTCGAGCCCGGAAAACACACCCTCCGCTTCAAAACCGTCGACAACCTGACCGAATCCGAAGTGAAGACACTAAGCATAGCAGTAGCCCACCCGTGGTACGCCACGGCATGGGCAAAAGCGCTTTATGCCGCAGCCGCACTCCTCCTTGCCGTGTGGGCGGCATACAGCTACGCCGCACGCCTGCGACACCGCACGGAACTGCTCAACCTCACCCATGCCGAACAAATCAACGAAGCACGCCTGCAGTCGTTCGTCAACATGTCGCACGAGATACGCACACCCATGTCGCTCGTGATAAGCCCCCTGCAAAAACTTCTCGCCACCGACACCGACCCTTCTCGCCGCCACGAATACGGACTCATACTGCGCAACGCCAAACGCATCCTGCGACACATCGACGAACTCATGGACCTGCGGAAAATCGAGAAACGACAGATGCGCCTGTCGCTCCGGCGCACGCAGCTCGTGCCTTTCATCGACGACATTTGCGAGACATTCGCCCAGGTAATGGCAGGAAAGAACATCGCGTTCAGTTTCAACTACGATTCGTCGGACACATCCGCGTGCATCGACGCCGCCAATTTTGACAAAATCATGATGAACCTGCTCTCCAACGCCGTAAAATACACCCCCGAAGGCGGCCGCATCAGCATCGACCTCGAACGCACGCCCGACGACATGGTGCGCATCGCTGTCACCGACACCGGCATAGGAGTGCCCGACAAAGACAAGCAGCGCATATTCGACCGCTTCTACCAGGCCCACGGCAACACTGCCGGCGGCACAGGCGTGGGACTTCACCTCACCCAGCAGCTCGTGGCACTGCACCACGGCACAATCGTAGCCACCGACAACCCCGACGGAAACGAAGGCACACGCTTCATCGTCACCATACCCGCCGGACAGGAAGACATCGGGGAAAGCGACGCCGCATCTACGGCCATCCCCGGAGCCCGGCCCACACGCCACGGCCTCCCCTTCAACGACCCCAAGAGCCTGCTCGTGCCCGACATAGACGAATCGCCGGCGGAGACCGCCCACCAGCAGGCCGAACGCGTACTCATAGTAGAAGACGACGAGGAAATACGCAGCTATCTCAGACACGAGCTGTCGGCAAAATACCGCGTGAGCTGCTGTACAGGCGGGCGGGAAGCTCTCGACACCATATTCCGGCAGGCGCCGGACCTGATAGTGAGCGACATAATGATGCCCGAAATGGATGGCATATGTCTCACACGCACCATCAAGCAAAACATCAACCTCAACCACATCCCCGTGATACTCGTCACCGCCATGTCGCGCGACGAAGACAACATCGCAGCCATCGAGGCCGGCGCCGACGACTTCGTGACAAAGCCCTTCAACATAGAGATTCTCAAATCGAAAATATCAGGCCTGCTCACACGCTACCGGCTGCTCAAAAACCGCTACAGCGGCAGCCAGGAACACGACGACAAGATAGACAAGATAAGCGTGGAGTCCAATGACGAAAAACTCATGAAACGCATAATGGCCGTGATAAACCGCGAAATGGCCAACCCCGACCTCACAGTCGAACTGCTCGCATCGGAAGTGGGCCTCAGCCGCGTCCACCTGCACCGCCGCCTCAAAGCGCTCACCAACCAGTCGCCGCGCGACTTCATCCGCAACACCCGCCTGCGCCAGGCCGCAACGCTGCTTGGCGAGAAACGCCTGAGTGTGGCGGAAGTCTCGGACCTCACGGGGTTCAGCAATGCGGGCAGCTTCACGACCGCGTTCAAGCGCCTTTTCGGCACCACTCCGAGCGAATACGCCGAAAACAAAACCGAAACATCGATAAACAACTAACAATCAGACTGCATGTAACACCGGACCGCATTAATGAAACAAACAAATGTCCGATTTAACACTTAACGGACAATAATGTTACACATTCTCAAACATCAGTAACGTACAATTTGTTAAAATTCGTTCCGTCTGCCTAATTTTGCGTAAAATTAACTGCAAAAACCGAAATCTATCACGACAACCATGAAAAAGACTATGGCAATAGCCGCAGCAGCCCTCGCCCTGAGCGCATGCACAGCCAACCGGACAACTCCCGAGGCGCAGCCCGGCACAGCCGTATTCGGCAGCTTCCACTACGAAGGAAGCGATAGTGTATACACTATCTGTCCGCTTGCGGACAACGCCGCATTCCACAACCCGATTCTCCCCGGATGGTATTCCGACCCCTCCGTCTGCACCAACGGCAAGGGCGATTACTTCCTCGTCACATCCACATTCTGCTACTTTCCCGGAGTTCCGCTGTTCCATAGCCGCGACATGGTGAACTGGCGGCAGATCGGCCATGTGCTCAACCGCGAGTCCCAACTCGACAATTTCCCCGGACAGCACATAAGCGGCGGCATCTTCGCACCCGCCATAAGCTACAACCCGGCCAACGGGATGTACTACATGATCACGACCAACGTCGGCGCCGGAAACTTCTTCGTGAAGACTTCCGACCCATTCTCAGGCCAGTGGAGCGACCCCGTCTACCTGCCGGAAGTGCAGGGCATCGACCCCGCGTTCTTCTTCGACACCGACGGCAAGGCCTACATCGTGAACAACGACGACGCCCCCGACGGCAAACCCGAGTACGACGGGCACCGCACAGTGCGCGTGGTGGAATTCGACATCGAATCCGAAAAATGCGTTGGCGAGCGCAAAATAGTCGTCAACAAAGGCTGGCGTCCGCAGGACAAGCCCATATGGTGCGAAGGACCGCACATTTATAATGTGGACGGGCAGTACTACCTCATGACTGCCGAAGGAGGCACCGCCGAAGGCCACAGCGAAGTCATCTACCGCGGCCCCTCGCCTTTCGGTCCCTTCACGCCCTACAAAAACAACCCCATCCTCACACAGCGCAACCTCGACCGCGAGCGTCCCAACCCCGTCACATGCGCCGGCCACGCCGACCTCGTGCAGACAGCCGAAGGCGACTGGTGGGCGGTGTTCCTCGCATGCCGTCCCAACAAAGCCGGATTCGAGAACCTCGGCCGCGAAACATTCATGCTCCCCGTAGAGTGGACAGAAGACGGATGGCCGGTAATCCTCGCCGACAAGCAGCCCGTGCCCATGGCCGGCACACGTGCCGGCGTAGTGCGCGACAAAGCAGGCACCACATTCGGCAACTTCAGCATAACAGAAGAATTCGACAGCACCTCCCTCGCCCCCGAATGGATGACACTCCGCGCTCCCGCCACCGAGCTTTACTCGCTCTCCGACAATCCCGGCAGCCTTACGCTGAAATGCGCCGACACCGACGTGCGTGAGAAATCCACCCCCGCATTCGTCGCACGCCGCATCCAGCACCACAGTTTCAAGTGTAGCGCGCCTATGACGTTCGTGCCCGACAGCGCCTCGCAGTGCGCCGGACTGCTCCTGTTCAAGGACGAAGCACACCACTATCTGTTCGCACGCGGCATCGACTCCGAAGGCAACCACGTCGTGTTCGTCGACAAGACAAGCCCCGATGGCACGGAAACCATCGCCTCCGTACCCGTCGAAGCATCCGAAAACACCGTCACACTCACCATAAGCAGCGCCGACGGCCTGAGCTATGACTTCAACATGGCCGGCACCGACGGCGAAAGCATAGTAGTGGCCGAAGGCGTCGACGCACGCCACACATCCACCGCTGCCGCCGGCGGATTCACAGGCACCACAGTAGGCCCCTACGCCACAAACCGCAGATAACAAACACTCATATAATTAATAATTCACTTAAACCAAAACCGACAATAAGAAACAGAAAAACCAGGAAAAACCATTTACCTGCCTTGAAAAGGCAAAATTGAAAACACATTAAAAATAACCTGAACCAAAACCAATCACCAACAAATGGAAAATGTAAAGAAATTGTTTCGTTGCATTTCAGTTCTGACACTGATGATGGTCTGCGGAGCCTTCACGGCTTACGCCGCCACAGTGTCCGGTACTGTGGTCGACGATACGGGCGAGCCCCTTATCGGCGTCAGCGTAACGCTCAAGGGCAACAATGCAGGCGTGACAACGGACATCGACGGTAATTATACCATACAGGTGCCCGATGCAAAGACCGCCACGCTCACATTCAGCTACGTGGGCATGGAATCACAGGAAATCAAAATCAACGGACGTAGCAAAGTCGACGTTACCCTCAAGCCCAACAGCAATGCTCTTGAGGAAGTCGTGGTTGTAGGCTACGGCCATCAGAAAAAAGCATCCGTAGTGGGCGCCATCACCCAGACATCCGGTGCCGTGCTCGAACGCGCTGCCGGTATCCATGACATCGGCAACGCCCTTACCGGTAACATGCCCGGCGTCGTGACGACCCAGAGCAGCGGTATGCCCGGCGACGAAGAACCCCAGATCACCATCCGCGGCGCTTCCTCCTGGAACAACAGCTCGCCCCTGGTGCTCGTCGATGGTATCGAACGCCCCATGAGCTCCGTCGACATCAGCTCCGTCGAGTCCATCTCCGCACTCAAGGACGCATCGGCCACCGCAGTCTATGGTGTGAAAGGCGCCAACGGCGTAATTCTCATCACCACCAAACGCGGTCAGGAAGGCAAGGCCAAAATCGACGTAGGCTTCACCTCCACAATGAAAACCATATCCAAGCTTCCTGACAAGTACGACTCCTACGACGCAATGCTCCTGCACAACCGCGTCATCGAGCACGAACTCGCCCTCAGCCCCACCTCCTGGAGCTACATCGTGCCCATGGACCGCGTGAACAAGTACCGCTACCGCACATCCATAGAGGACATCGAGCGTTACCCCAACGTGGACTGGCGCAACGAGCTGTTCAAGGACGCAGCAATGAGCTATAACGCTTATGTCAACATCGCCGGCGGCACCAAGTTCGTGCGCTACTACACCGCAGTCGACTTCGTGAGCGAAGGCGACCTTTTCCGTAGCTTCGACGCAGGTCGCGGATTCCGCAGCGGCTTCGACTACAACCGCCTCAACGTGCGCAGCAACCTCGACTTCTCCATCACAAAGACTACTACTTTCAAGGTGAACGTGGCAGGCTCTAACGGCTCGCGCAAAACCCCCTACAACGGATCCGGTTTCTACAGCGTGGACTGGTCGGCAGCACAGATCTGGGGCTCGGTCTACAGCACAGCTCCCGACATCTTCATGCCCCGATACAGCGACGGCTCGCTCGGATTCTACCCGCTCAACGCCGCCCAGACCACCAACTCCGTGGCCAATATCATGACAGCCGGCACCATGCGCATGACAAATACGCGCATCAACACCGACTTCGTACTTGAGCAGGACCTCTCGATGATTACCAAAGGCCTCAACTTCCGCGGCATGATTTCCTGGGACAACCTCTTCGTGGAAGGCAAGCGCGGCATCGAGGACACTTCAGCCTACGTGTTCAAATACATCGACCCCGCAACCGGCGAAGTCACCAATCGTAACGACTACGACCAGACTACCGGCTTCGACTACCGCACACAGTCCAACCTCGCGCTGCGTGCAGGCGAAGTGGCCAACTGGAAGACACAGCGCCACGTCAACTACCAGCTCCAGCTCAACTGGGCTCGCGAGTTCGGCAAGCACTCCGTAAGCGCCACAGGCGTATGGAGCCGCCAGGAAGACGCCTACGGCAGCGAAATCCCCCGCTATCGTGAAGACTGGGTGTTCCGTACCACCTACGACTTCGACGGACGCTACCTCGTGGAATACAACGGCGCCTACAACGGCTCCGAGAAATTCGGCAAAGGCTACCGCTTCGGATTCTTCAACTCGGGCGCTATCGGCTGGCGTATCAGCGGCGAACCGTTCTTCAAACCCCTGCTGCCCTACATCAACAACCTCAAGCTCCGCGCCTCCTACGGCGAAATCGGCGACGACTCCGGCGACCGCTGGCTGTACACCGACACCTGGGGCTTCGGCGGCAACGCAATCGTCGACGGCTCCGCCAAACCCGGCAACACCAGCCCTTACTCCTTCTACTACCAGAGCACCATCGGCAACCCCGACGCACACTGGGAAAAGGTGACGAAGTTCAACTTCGGTATCGACTACGGATTCCTCAACGACATGTTCGCCGGCGCCGTGGAAATATTCAAGGACAAACGTAAAGACATCCTCATCCGCGGCACCGACCGTTCCATCCCCAGCTACTTCGGCGGCAACCCGCCCACAGCCAACCTCGGCCGTGCCGAAGCATCCGGCTTCGAAGTGGAACTCCGCTTCAATTATCCCATCAACCGCGACATGCGCACATGGGCCAACTTCAGCATGACCCACGCATCCAACAAAATCATCGACCGTGACGACCCCCGCCTGCGTCCCGACTACCAGAAACAGGCAGGCTACGCCATCGGCCAGTACCATTCGCACATCGATGCCGGATTCCTCAACAACTACGACATGATCTACGGCGCCCCCGCCTTCGAAACCAACGACGACCAGCGCCTCCCCGGCGACTACTACATCGTCGACTTCAACGGCGACGGCGTAGTCAACGCCGACGACTCCGCGCCCTACGGCTACACCGAAACTCCTCAGAACACCTACAACGCCACCCTCGGCTTCGAATGGAAAGGCCTCAGCGTGTTCGCACAGTTCTACGGCGTAACAGGCGTATCGCGTACGGTAGACCTCCGCAGCTTCGAAAGCAAGATGAACAACGCCTACGACCTGCACCGCGACTGGTGGAGCGCCGACGGCAGCGGCGACATGCTCGTGCCCCGCTGGAACAGCACACCCTACTCTGCGCAGTACGGCACACAGTGGATCTACGACGCATCCTACATCCGTCTCAAGAACGTCGAAGTGGCCTACACCTGGAACTCCGGCTGGATCAAGAAACTCGGCCTGAGCAACCTCAAGGTATACCTCAACGGCAACAACCTGTGGCTCTGGACCCGCATGCCCGACGACCGCGAAAGCAACTACGGCTACGCCGCATCGGCTTACCCGACCACCCGCCGCTTCAACCTCGGCGTGAAGTTCTCACTCTAATCACATGAAAGCAATGAAATTCAAAATATCCGCAATCCTCACATGCGCTGCCATGGCTCTCGCCTCCGGCACGCTGCTGACCTCCTGCGAAGACTATCTCGACAAGAACCCCGACTCTACAGTCGATCCCGAGGCAGCATTCAAGGATTTCACCAACTTCCAGGGCTACATAGAAGAAATCTACAACTGCGTGCCCAACAAAAACGTTCACTACTGGACAGCAACCTGGAACCTCGGCGACGACGAATGGACCGTGCCGAACGCCAACTGGCACATGCTGCACCAGGTGGACCTCGGCGACTTCTGGAAATGGCAGGGCGGAAGCCTCGGACAGAACGGCTTCTGGTTCGACAAAGCCAGCGTTGACCCACGCAACACCAACACCGACGCCCACGCCCTCTACGGCCACGCATGGTACTGCATACGCAAATGCAACCTCGGCCTTGAGAACATGGACAAACTCACCGGCAACGACGAAGAACGCCGGTTCATCAAGGGTCAGCTTCACTTCTGGCGCGCATGGTGGCACTTCGAAATGATGCAGTTCCTCGGCGGACTACCCTACCTCGACCGCACCATCCCCGCCGGCGAAAGCCCCAAAGAGTCGCGCCTCAGCTTCCAGGAAGCTGCAGAGAAATGCGCAGCCGACTTCCGCATCGCCGCCGATCTGCTGCCCATCAACTGGGACGAAACGGAAACCGGCCGCAAGACTCTCGGACACAATGATTTCCGCCTCAACAAAATCATGGCTCTCGGCTATCTCGGCAAGAGCCTGCTGTGGGCAGGTTCACCCCTTATGGAAAACGGCCCGCAGACCGGCGCCTCGCAGACCGGCATGACTTACAAATACAACGCCGATTTCTGCACACGCGCCGGAAAAGCATTCGGCGAGCTGCTCACACTCGTGGAAAGCGGACAGACACAGTACGCTCTCGCACAGTTTAAATACAAGAACATCTACGACCACGAGAAAGACCCCTCCGCCACCACCTGCTACAGCGACATCTGGTGGAGCTTCCGCAACCAGGGCAAAGTGCCAGGCAGCACCGAATCAATCTTCCGTGCCGGCAACCTGACATGGGGCAACGGCGGCCCGAACTCATTCATCCGCTACAACTATTCGCGCACATTCTGCCCCAACACCATCAGCGGCGGATGCGACCTCATAGTCCACCATCCCACGGCCAACTACGTGGAAAACTACGGCATGGCCAACGGACTGCCTCTTGACGACCCCGACGCAAACTGGGACAAGACACACCCGTTCAAGGACCGTGACCCGCGCTTCTACCACGACATCATCTTCGACGGATTCAAATTCATCAACGGCGCGGCTCCCGACGAAAAGAAGTACTGCCAGCTCTACACCGGCGGCCTCTACCGCGACGTCATTTCGGCCAGCTCCACCGGCTACCTGATGCACAAGCTCGTCCCGCACACCTGCAACGAGACCGACAACACCGACACATACGGAGACAACCCCAACGCCGACATACCATACATGCGTCTGGCCGACATCTACCTGATGTACGCGGAAGCCGTAGCGGCAGCCGGCGGCCCTGGAAGCAAATCGGACAACTTCACGCGCACAGCCTGGCAGGCAGTAGACGTAATCCGCGACCGCTGCGGCGCCGGACTCGTGCACGACAAGTTCAAAGGCAACCGCGAAAGATTCCTCGACGAAGTGCGCCGCGAACGCGCCGTCGAACTCGCCTTCGAAGGCTTGCGCTTCAACGACCTGCAGCGCTGGCTGCTGCTCACCGAGCCCAAGTACACCCTGAAGACCTCGCATGAGTTCACCCGCGTGGAAGATATCGATTTCTTCAAGAACAACGACCCTGCCGAAGCACGCGTGGCCGACTTCCGCATCGAGCCGCTCTTCCAGCGCGCCTTCACGACCAAGCACTACTGGTTCCCGCTCAAGAAAGCCGACACACAGATGTACGAAGGCTTCGAACAGAACCCCGGATGGTAAGCGACACCTCCGCACATATCTAAATATCAACACAGCTTTAAGAATATCACATTTCAATATATGATACCGACACAGAAAAGAGCCTTATTCCTGCTGCTCGGCGCCGCATCCATCCTGCCCGCAACGGCACAGGACATCGCGACCGCACCCGACAGCATCGGCAAAGGCATACACACGGAAGCAACATTCCGTGAAGCTGCCCCCAGCCGTATTGTCGGCGGTGTTTCCGTAGTGAACGTAGCTGAAAACCAGAAAAAGGACCACACTTTCGGAGTCTTCGACAACATGCAGGGCTTCGTAAGCGGCTGGAACGGCAACTCTCTATGGTGCATGGACTCCGACAACGACGGAGGATACCTCGTTATTGTCAACGGCGTGCCCCGCAGCCACAACGACGTGCTTCCGAGCGAAGTCGAGGAAATCACATTCCTCAAGAGCGCCGCAGCCACGGTGCTCTACGGCAGCCGCGCAGCCAAGGGTGCCATCCTCATCACCACCAAACGAGGCGAGGACAAACCCCTGACCATCGACGTCAACGCCAATGCCGGCTGGAACATCGCAAAAGGATACCCCGAATACATCGGCTCCGCCGAGTACATGACGCTCTACAACAAGGCGCTCGCACTCGACGGCCTCTCGCCCGCATACAGCGCAAGCGACATCTACAACACCTCCACAGGCCTCAACCCCTACCGCTATCCCGACCTGAACTTCTATAGCGACGAATTCATCGGCAAGGTGAAGAACCGCTACGACGTGACGGCACAGATAAGCGGCGGCAACAAACGCGCCCGCTTCTACACCAACATCTCCTATTTCTATGAAGACGACGTGTTCAAAGTAGGCCAGGCACGCGAGAACAAAAACGACCGCTTCAGCGTACGCGGCAACGTGGACGTAGACATCACCGAATGGATTTCGGCACACGTGGGCACATACACCACCTTCTACAACGCCCGCGAGGCCAAAAGTTTCAAAGACGGCGACAACTACCTGAACTACTGGCAGGTGGCATCTACGTTCCGTCCCAACCGTATCGCTCCACTGATTCCCCTGAGCATGATTGACCCCAACGCGCTCGCCGCACTCGAAACCGTGGGCAGCAGCAGCAACATCATCGACGGCAAATACTTCCTCAGCGGAACCAACATCGACAACAAGAACATCTTCGGCAACTTCTACGCCGCAGGCTACAACAAGCACACCGCCCGCAACTTCCAGTTCGACGCAGCAGTGAACATGGACCTCGCACGCGTGCTCAAAGGCCTCAGCTTCCACACACAGTTCGCCGCAGACTACTCCACGTCGTACAACACCTCGTTCGACAACGAGTACGCAGTGTTCATCCCCACATGGAGCAACTACAACGGCTACGATGTCATCACCGACCTTAAAAAAGAAGGTATCGACAAAAAGAGCGGCGTCCAGAACGTGGGCAACAGCACCGACAACCAGACCATCTCGTTCAACGCCGACTTCAGCTACCGCAACACATTCAACCGTGTGCACAACGTCGACGCAATGATTCTGGCATCCGGATGGCAGAAAACCCTATCCGGAGTGTACCACCGCACCAGCAACGTCAACCTCGGCATCCGCGCCGCCTACGACTACGCCGGCCGCTACTTCGCCGACTTCCAGGCAGCAGTGGTACACTCGGCCAAGCTCGCACCCGGCCACCGCAGCGCTTTCTCGCCCTCGCTCACCCTGGGCTGGCGCATGAAAGACGACCTGCTGCGCAATGCCACCGCCGTAGACGACCTCTCGCTCTCCGTAAGCGGCAGCATCCTGCACTCCGACCTTGACATCACCAACTACTACATGTGGCGCGGAAGCTACGTCAACGGCGGCTGGTTCAGCTGGGCCGACGGCAAGGCAAACTACGCCTACTACCCCGAACGCGGCGAAAACCTCGACCTCACGTTCGTCAAGCGCAAAGAAATCAGCGCCACTCTCAAAGGCTCGTTCCTGCAGCGCATGATCAACGCCCATGTCGACTTCTTCGTCAACGAGGTGAACGGCCTTCTCGTCGAGAACCCGACCACCTATCCCGACCACCTCTGGACTTACTATCCCGACGGCTCGTTCGTGCCCTACGTGAACTACAACAACAACCGCCGCGTAGGCATCGACTTCGCCGTCGACTTCACCAAGCGTTTCGGCGACGTCAACTTCAAGCTCGGCGTCGTGGGCACATGGTACGACACCAAGGCCACCCGCCGCGACGAGAACAACGAGTACGCCTACCAGAACCGCGAAGGACGTCCCATCGACGGCCTGTGGGGCTACCAGAGCGCAGGCATCTTCCAGGACGAGAATGAAATCAAAGGCTGGCACGACCAGAGCGCCCTCGGCAGCGAAACAAAGCCCGGCGACATCAAGTACGTGGACCAGAACGGCGACAAAATCATCGATAGCAAAGACCAGGTGTACCTGGGCAAAGCCGGCTGGTACGGCTCGCCCTTCATGCTCGGCCTGAACCTCACGCTCAACTGGAAAGGCTTCACATTCTTCGCCCTCGGCACAGGCAACTGGGGTGCCCACGCGATGAAAAACGACAACTCCTACTACTACGCCACCGGAACAGAGAAATACTCTTCCGAAATGCGCAACTGCTGGACTCCCGAGACAGCCGCCACCGCAACACTGCCCCGCCTCACCACAGGCAACGGCGCAGCCAACAAGGTGGCTTCCGACTACTGGATGTACAGCACCGACGCATTCCGCCTTGCCAAACTGCAGCTCACCTACGACCTGCCTGAATCGCTCATGCACAAGTGCTTCCTTTCTGGCGCCCAGGTCTACATCAGCGGCAGCAACCTCTTCACATTCGGCAAAAACCGCAAGATTCTCGACACCAAAATCGGCAGTGCTCCCGAGTACCGCATGTTCAACGTCGGATTCTCTGTAAAGATTTAAACCACGACCAACACTATGAAACCGATATATAAAATAGCAGCCCTGGCTGCCATGGCCATAGCGTCCGCTTCCTGCGACGACCTGTTCGAGCCTGCATTCGAGCCGTCGAAAGACATCAACTCGATTGTGGACTTCCCGAGCTACGCCGACGCTATCCTCTACGACGCCTACATACTGATGCCCTACGGCAACAGCGTAACCACCGACTTCGCCACCGACGACGCCGTGTGCAACGACAATAGCAACGACTATCTGAAAATAGCCACCGGCGCCTGGACATCCAACAACGGCACCCTGTCGTTCTGGAAAAACGGCCGCGGAGCCATCCAGTACCTCAACCTGCTGCTCAGCAAGGTCGAGGAAGTGAACTTCAGCGACAACGAGCGCCTCAACCAAGCCCTGTGCTACCGCCTCACCGGCGAGGCTCACGGCCTGCGCGCGCTGTTCATGTACCACTTGCTCCGCCAGCACGGCGGATGGGCTGGGGGCGAACTGCTCGGAGTGCCCAACCTCCTCGAGCCAGAGGACGCCACAAGCGACTTCAACCAGCCCCGCGCCACCTTCAAGGCATGCATGGAGCAGATCTACGCCGACGTGGCCGCAGCAGCCGAACTGCTGCCCATCGACTTCAAGAACGTGAACAACGAAGCCGACATGCCTTCAAAATACAGCGAAATCGGACTGACCATCGACGAATACAACCGCGCGCTTGGCGGCAACTTCAGCGGACGCATGAGCGGACGCATTGCCCGCACCATCGCCGCCCAGGCAGCGCTGCTCGCAGCAAGCCCCGCATTCTCGGCAGGCTCCGGCGTGGAATGGGCAGAAGCCGCCGATAAGGCAGCTGAAGTGCTCGACCTCAAAGGCGGCATCGCAGGCATCTACGACAAAGGCCACGTGTGGTACACCCCCGACGAAATCAAAAAAATCGGCTCGGGCGTGACCGGCGAGGAAATCATCTGGCGCGACAACGTGAGCGCCATCAACGACCGCGAGAAGGAATACTTCCCGCCGTCGCTCCGCGGCACCGGACGCGTGAACCCCACGCAGAACCTCGTCGATGCCTTCCCCATGGCCAACGGTTATCCCATCACCGAAGACCTCGGCAATTACGACGCAAACAACCCCTATGCCAACCGCGACCCGCGTCTTGCAGCCTACATCGTGACCGACGGCAGCACATGGGGCCACAACAACTCCGTCATCACCACCGGCACCTACGGCACCAACAACGACGCCATCAATGCCGAACAGGGACACAGCACACGCACAGGCTACTACCTGCGCAAGCTCCTGCGCCCCGACTGTAACGCCGACCCCTCCGTGAACACCACGCAGGACCACGTGACCACACGCATACGCTACACCGAGATTTACCTCGACTTCGCCGAGGCAGCCAACGAAGCATGGGGCCCTACCGACGCCCGCAAAGGCTACAGCGCCTACGACGTAATCAAGAAAATCCGCCAGCGTGCAGGCATAGGCGTGGACGGCAACGACCCCTATCTTGAAAGCATCAAGAACAACAAAGACGAAATGCGCAAGCTCATCCGCAACGAGCGCCGCATCGAACTCTGCTTCGAAGGTGCACGCTTCTGGGATCTGCGCCGCTGGAAAGAAGACCTCAACAACACCGCCCGCGGCATGCAGATTTCCAAGAACGGCGGCGCTCTGAAATATGAGGTCATCAACGTGGAAAGCCGCAGCTACAGCGACTACATGAACTACGGCCCCATCCCCTACGGTGAAATCGTCAAGTTCAACAACCTCGTGCAGAACGACGGCTGGAAGTAATCAACCATAAAAACCTCTCTCTATTATTTTCAACCATCAATTATCAATAAAAGACATGAAAATCAGCAAATATACCGCAATCATTGCCGCAGTAGCCGTAGCCGGAGTGTTCTCGTCGTGCGAGAACGGCGAGAACGAGTTCCCCGACTTTGAAGACGGCGTAAGCGTATACTTCGCCAAGCAGTATCCGGTGCGCACCCTCGTGATGGGCGACGACACCTACGACACCTCGCTCGACAACGCACACCGCTGCCGCATCTACGCCACCATGGGCGGTGCATACAAAGGCCGCGACATCACCCTTGAGATAGCAGCCGACCCCACCCTCGTCGAACACCTCACATGGGACGGCACACGCCTCGTAAAGGCTATGCCCGAAAGCTACTACAAACTCGGTTCCAACACCATCAGCTACGGCGGCTCGCACATGGGCTACGTGGAAGTGGAGCTCACCGACGCTTTTTTCGCCGATCCCGAGGCGCTCGCCAACAATTATGTGATTCCCGTCGTAATCAAAAGCCAGAAAGGCGCCGACAGAATCCTCTCCGGCACCCCCGCAGTGGAAGGCGACAATCCCCCCCGCTGCAACTCCGACGCATGGAGCGAACAGCCCAAGGACTTCGTGCTCTACGGCGTGAAGTACATCAACAAGTACGACGCAGAGTATGCCACCCGCGGTCTTGACAAAGTGACCGAGAACGGCCAGACCACCATCGTGAAACGCCACAAGGCACACGTGGAGGAAGACGAGCTGCGCAACGTCAACACCCAGGACCTGCGCACCGCCCTCTACCCCGTGAGCACCGTCATCACCCTCCCCGACGGCAACAAACAGACCCACACCTGCGAGCTCAAGCTTTCTTTCGACGACAACGACCAGTGCACCATCGTGTCCAACACCGACGGCTACACCGCCGCCGGCAACGGCAAGTTCGTGCGCAACGGCGAGAAAAACAGCTGGGGCAACAAAGACCGCAACGCACTCTATCTCGAATACACCGTGGACTTCGGCTCACGCAAAATCGAGACGCTCGACACTCTCGTAGTAAAGAGCCGCAACGTAACAGGCGAGTACTTCACTCCCCAATATAAAAACTAACCATCCACAACGAGCTATATGAAACTTCTCAATATACTGACTCTAAGCGCCTCCTCGGCAGCCATCGTGCTCGCTTCGGGCTGCGCCGACGACTTCGACACCAGCTACAAGGTGGACAAGCCCGTGGAGACCTCGCAGTACGAGTACCTCAACGAATATGGCACGCTGAAGTCGTACATCAACTACGGCAACATCGGCCCCAAGTTCCGCCTCGGCGGAGCTGTAAGCGCCGATGAATTCAGCACCCACGGCATCGTCTACGCCCTCGCCGCGTCCAACTACGACGAAATCACCTTCGGCAACCACATGAAGCACAATTTCGTCATGGCTGAAGACGGCACAATGGACTTCGGAGCCATACGCACCGCCATCGACGCCGCCAAGCAGGCCAACCTGAAAATCTTCGGACACACCCTCTGCTGGCACTCCCAGCAGCAGGGCAAATACCTGCTGAGCCTCATCAAGGACAAAGAACTTGAAGTAGACCCCGACGCCAGGGAAGAAGTCGTAGACTACGAACTCGACTGGGGCACACAGAGCAGCTACAACATGTGGGGCCAGTGGGGCGCAGGCGCAGAAGCGTCAATCAACACCGCCGACGGATGCCTCGACATCATGAACCCCGAAGCCATAGCCAACTTCTGGGAACTGCAGTTCTTCATCGCCGACGGCTTCAACATCACCAAAGGTCTTGATTACAAACTTGTGGTGACCGCACGCACCAAAGGAGGCGAAGCCAACATCCGCGGCGGCATAGGCACATGGAGCGAAACCGCCGCTGTCAACTACACCGTCACCGAGGAATGGCAGGACTTCGAATTCGAGTTCAACCCCGCATTCGAAGGCGCATCCCACCTCCTCACCCAGTGCGGCGACTTCGTGGGCACGGTACAGTTCAAGAGCATCAAGCTGTCACACTTCGAAGCTCCCGCTGCTGCCGTCATGCAGTCCCTCATCCAGAACGGCGACGCCGAAAAGGGTGAAACCCAGAACATCCTCGCACGCACACCCGGCAGCGAGGATACCCCCGCCAAAGTGGTCGACGACCCCACCGGCGCCGGCACCGGCAAGGTGTACATGGCAGAAATAGCAGCCAACCCATCGGAAGCATGGGATTCGCAGATGTTCATCACCACCGACACCAAACTTCAGGAAGGCGCGAAAGTGCACGTCAAGTTCCGCTATTACTGCACCGACGAGCGCAACATCGAAACCCAGGCTCACGGCGCTCCAGGCTCCTACCACCATTATGCTTTCATCGGCACGCTCAATGCCAAGCCCGAATGGCAGGAATATGAATGGAGCGGCGCCCTCAACGCCGAGCAGGCCAAGGACGGAGGCTGCCAGACCATCGCGTTCAACCTGGCCAGCGCACCCGGCGCAGCCACATTGTACATCGACGACGTCGTCTTCGAAGTAGAGACGGCCGCATCTTCCATCCCCCTCACCCCAGAGGAAAAGTACGAGATTCTCGACGGCGAACTCAAGCGCTGGATTTACGGCATGATGGAAGCCTGCGGAGGCTACGTGACCGCATGGGACGTAGTGAACGAGGCCATCGCCGACCCGGGCACCGCACCCAAGGGTGTCAAATATGGCAAAGACACCAACGACACCTTCTACTGGCAGAACTACCTCGGCGAGAACTTCGGACGCAATGCAGTGAAACACGCCCGCGAAGCATTCGCCGAATACGGCGGCAACCCCGACGAACTGCTGCTGTTTGTCAACGAGTACAACCTTGAGGCTTCTTATTGCAACACCAGCAAGACAAACGACCTTATCGAAGTAATAAACCGTTGGGAAGACGACGGCGTGACACGCATCGACGGCATAGGCACGCAGATGCACGTCTCCTACGAGATGGATCCGGAAAAACAGGCCAAGCAGGAACAATGCGTCGTCGACATGTTCACCAAGCTCGCCGCCACCGGCAAGCTCATCCACGTGTCGGAACTCGACATGGGCATCATCGACGAGAACGGCAACAAGATTATGACTCCCGACCTCACTTTCGAGCAGAAGAAACTCATGGGCGACTACTACAAGTTCATCATCATGAAATTCTTCGAAATCGTGCCGAAAGACCAGCAGTACGGCATCGTGCAGTGGGCCGCCACCGACAGCCCCGAAGGCTCGGGATGGCGTGCCGGCGAACCCATCGGCATCTGGGACGTGAACTACAGCCGCAAGCCCGCCTACGCCGGCTTCTGCGACGGACTCAAGGAAGGTTCCAATAAGTAATATATAGATTCCAATCCCTCGACAGGGGGCGCGTTCCGCACACAGGGGACGCGCCCCTTTTTTCGCATCCGGCAAAACCATCCGCGGCAACGTATGTTATATATGTATAAGAATTGAACATTCAGACCATATTTTGCTTCCGGGCATTATTGCACAACGAAGCCATTCTCAGTAACTTTGCACCATCTTCCGACGCTCGCGCCGGATTCATATCCACACACTCTATTCATCAGCAATTCATGAGGGTAACAACAGCCATTATAACCGCACTGGCCATCGGCCTGACATCCTACGCACAGAACTCCCCCCTCTCGCTCGAGGAGTGCCGCTCCATGGCTCTTGTCAACAACAAGAACATGAAAGTGGCCGGGCAGAAAGTCAAGACAGCCGGGTACCAGCGCAAAGAAGCTTTCGCGGCCTACCTGCCAGCCATCGACTTCGCCGGCGGCTACATGTACAACCAGCGCGACATCTCCATCTTCTCGTCGGACCAGATGCTGCCCACCAAGACATTCAACCCCAAGACCGGAAGCTACGAATTCAACCTCGTCACCAACCCCGCCACGGGTGAGCCTATAAAAGGTCCCGACGGACAATACGTGCCCGAAACCGTGGCTCTGATTCCGAAAGATGCCATGACATATGACATCCACAACGTGTTTTTCGGAGCGGTGACACTCACGCAACCGGTGTTCATGGGCGGCAAAATCGTGGCCATGAACAAGCTCACGCACTACGCAGAAGACCTCGCCGAAGCTCTGCGCGACAACGAGGCCGAAAACGTGATTTACGCCGTCGACGCCGCCTACTGGCAGGTGGTGTCGCTGAAAGCCAAGCAGAGGCTGGCCACGAGCTACGTCAGCCTGCTCGACTCGCTCGACCGCAACGTCGGCCTCATGCTCAAGGAAGGCGTGGCCACGCGGGCCGACAAGCTGAGCGTAGACGTAAAACTGAACGCCGCCCGTGTCGACCTCACCAAAGTGGACAACGGACTCGTGCTTTCGCGCATGGCCCTGGCCCAGCTGTGCGGCATGCCGCTGGACTCCCCCATGCTTCTGGCCGACGAAAACATCGACGACATCGACGACACGCCACTGCCCGCACGCAGCTACGACATGCAGCAGGTGTATGAGCAGCGTCCCGACCTGAAAGCGCTGCAAATGGGCATAAACATAGCAGGACAACAGAAAAAGGTGGCCATGGCGTCGATGATGCCGAATCTTGCAGTAGTGGGCACCTACTCGTTCAGCAATCCAAACATGTTCGACGGCTTCTCCAAGAAATTCAAGGGCGCCTTCTCCGTCGGCGCCATGCTCACCATCCCCATATGGCACTGGGGCGGAAACTACAACAAGTACAAGGCCGCCGAAAGCGAGGAGACCGTCATGAAACTGAAAATGCAGGACGCCCGCGAAATGGTGGACCTGCAGGTGCGGCAGGCCTCGTTCCGCACACAGGAAAGCGTCAAAACCTACAACATGACACGCGTCAACCAGGAAAGCGCCGACGAAAACCTGCGCACCGCCACTCTCGCCTTCAAGGAAGGCGTGGCCACGGCCGACAATGTGATGGAAGCGCAGACCGCATGGCTCAAAGCCCACTCCGAACTCATCGACGCGCTCATCGACGTGCATCTCTGCGACACATATCTCTCCAAAGTGCTCGGCACACTCAATTGAATCATAAAATACCGTCATGGCAACCGAAAATACAAACATCACCCCCGCACAGCAGCAGAAAGCCGAACGCTCGCTCATGCTCTCTGTGCTCGTCATCATCGCCGCAGTGGCCGCACTGGCCATAGTAGGCTTCTGTTTCATGAACAAACCCGCCGATCTTGTGGAAGGACAGGTGGAAGGCACCACGGTGCGCATATCGGGCAAGCTCCCGGGGCGTGTGGTGGAATTTTTCGCACATGAAGGCGACACGGTGCACGCCGGCGACACCCTCGTGCGCATACACTCCGCCCTGTTCGAGGCCCAGCTCGCACAGGCTCTCGCCATGCAGGACGTGGCGCGCCAGCAGAACCGAAAAGTCGACAGCGGCACACGCAAACAGATAAAACAGAGCGCCTACGACCTGTGGCAGCAGGCCAAGGCCGCCGCCACCATCACCAAAAAGACCTACGACCGTCTCGAGCGTCTCTACTCCGAAGGCGTCATGAGCGAGCAGAAGCGCGACGAGGCCAAAGCCGCCTACGACGCCGCAGTGGCAGCCGAGCATGCGGCCAAGAGCCAGTACGACCTCGCCGTGTCCGGCGCGCAGAGCGAAGACAAGGCTTCGGCAGCAGCCATGGTGGAAGCGGCCACCGGCGGAGTGGACCAGGTGAAAGCCGTCCTCGACGACGCATTCCTCACCTCGCCGTGCGACGGCATCGTCGACCAGGTGTATCCCGAGGTAGGAGAACTCGTGTCGCTCGGAGCGCCCATCATGAGCGTGCTCAAAAACGACAACCGCCACGCGGTGTTCAATGTGCGCGAGGAACTGCTCAATGACCTCACCATGGGCAAACGCATCCGGCTCATGATTCCCGCACTCGACAAAAAGGAAATCGAAGCCGAAATCTACTACATCCGCGACCTCGGCTCCTACGCCACGTGGCATGCCACCAAAAGCACCGGCACATGGGACAGCCGCACATTCGAAGTGAAGGCACGCCCCGTGGAAAAAGTGCCGGGACTACGTCCGGGCATGACCGTAATCTACACAAAATAATATTCCCGGTATGTCGGCATTCACAGATTCCATAAGGCTCGGAGCGGCACAGCTGACGGCGCGGCGCATGTATGTCATCGCCATGGTGCTCGTGCCGCTGCTGACCACGGCATTCTTCCTCAGCCTCATGCATAGCGGGCTGCCGCTGCGCACGCCCGTAGGCATCGTCGATAAGGACATATCGCCTTCATCACGCAGTGTCACACGCATGCTCAATGCCGAGGAGGTGCTCGACATCCGCTACCATTACGACTCTTTCGAGGAAGCCATGGCGTCGGTGCGCCGCGGCGAGAGCTTCGGTTTCTTCCTCATCCCCGAGAATTTCGAGCGCGACGCAGTGGCCGGCAAGAACCCGTCGCTGAGCCTGTTCACCAACATGAGTTTCTTCGTGCCCGGCACGCTGTCGTTCAAAGGTTTCAAAACCGGCGCCGTGCTCACATCCGGAGGCCTCGCTCAGACCAAGCTCACCGCCATAGGCCTCACCGACCGCGCCACACAGGCTCTGCTGCAGCCCGTGGTTGTCGACTCGCATCCGATAGGCAACCCGTGGCTCAACTACAATTACTATCTGACCAACTCCTTCATGCCAGCATTGCTGCAGCTCATGATACTGCTCGTCACCATCTACAGCATCACCGTAGAGATAAAGCATGGCACATCCGTGCGGTGGATTCAGACTGCCGGAGGCTCCATCACACGCGCCCTTGCAGGAAAGCTCCTGCCGCAACTCGCCGTGTGGCTGCTCACAGGCATGGCGATGCTCGCCATGATGTTCGGTTTCGGGCATTTCCCGCTCAATTGCAGCATATGGCTCATAGCCGGAGCCATGGCACTGATGATTGTGGCCTCGCAGGCTCTCGGCGTGTTCATCGCCTGCGCCCTCCCCAACCCTCGCCTGGCCCTCAGCATGGCGGCTTTGACGGGTATTCTGACATTCTCCGTGGCCGCTTTCTCCTATCCCGTGCCGAGCATGTACGGCGCGATAGGAATATTCAGCTACATCCTGCCCGTCCGCTATTATTTCCTCATCTATGGCGCACAGGCCCTCAACGGCCTGCCGGTATACTATTCGCGACTCTATTTCGCGGCCCTGACAGCCTTCCCCCTTGTGTGCGGCTGCCTTGCATGGCGTCTCAAGCACGCATGCCTCAAACCCGTGTACGTGCCCTAACAACCAACTGAAGTGAACCCCATCAAATCCATATCCACCGGTTTTGCCGACATCTGCCGGGTGTTCCGCACCGAGATGAACGCCATAGTGCACGACGTGGGCGCTCTGCTGTTCTTCGTTGTGCTGCCATTGTTCTACCCTATCGTGTACACGCTCATCTACAACCCGGAAGTCGTGGACAACCTGCCCGTGGCCGTCGTAGACAACTGCCGCAGCGCGGAATCCCGCAGGCTCGTGCGCATGATAGGCGCCACCCCCGAACTGGAGATTTACGACTACGTTCCCGACATGCAGGAGGCACGACGCCTGTGGGCGGAACAGAAAGTGGTGGGCGTTGTCGAAATACCGGCCGACTATTCGCGCCGCATAGCCCTCGGCGAGCAGGCCCATGTGCAGTTTTTCTGCGACATGACCCTGCTGCTGCGCTACCGCGCGGCGCTCAACGCCCTGACATCGGTGCAGCTGGCGGCAGGAGCCGAAATCACACAGCACCGCATCGACGCGACCGGACTGCTCGGCGGAGGCGTTTCCGCATCGCCAGTGGGAGTGGACACTTCCTTCCTCGGCGACACCCAGCAAGGATTCGCTTCGTTCATAATTCCGGGCATCGTCATCCTCATTCTACAGCAGAGCATGGTGCTTGGCATCTGCCTGCTGCGCGGCACCGAGGAAGAACGCCGCCGGCGAGGCATACCGGCGCCCGACAGCCGCATGTCTTCGTTCGCCACCGTCTTTGGCCGCGCCCTCACATACGTTTTCTTATATTTCCCCGCCACCATCTACTGCCTGCATTTCGTGCCGGTATGGTTCCATCTGCCGCATCAGGGCGAGGCACTGCAATGGATTCTTTTCATTCTGCCATTCCTGTCGGCATCCGCCATGTTCGGGATGATGCTCAGCTACTGCCTGCGCCGGCGCGAAGACTGCTTCATCTACATCGTGTTCACGTCCGTAGTGTTCCTGTTCCTGTCCGGACTCACATGGCCGCGCTTCGCCATGCCCTCGTTCTGGTATGCGCTCTCCGACTGCATTCCTGCCACATGGGGCGTGGAAGGCTTCGTTCGCATCAATTCCAATGCCGGCACACTCTACGAGCAGAGCGGCCCCTACATGTGGCTCTGGGCGCTCACCGGTGTCTACTTCGTCGCATCTCTGATTCTTCAGAAGATAAGAGGGTGTTTCATTACAAAAGTTAAATCCTGAGCTGTGGATTTTGAGATGGATTCGGGTCTGAGCTGAAGGAGCATAGCGGGCTATGTGACTGAGGCACAGACTCGAATCCGCTCAAAAACCGCGGACAAAATACTATCTTGATGTCATTCATACGTTTCATTTTGTCAAGGTTTTTTGAAGTTACACCCATTTGGTGTCTCTTTTGTTACCCGGCGGCTGTTCGTCGGTCACATAGCACCGCTATGCTCCCTCCTCACAATCAGCAGGGTAATCAAAAGATACACCACTCAGGATTTAACTTTTGTTATGAAACACCCTCTAAGAAAAAAGACTGCCTGATGTAACGTTTGGCCGGCTCGTCCGTCTTATTTGTGACACAGCACCGAAAGATGACAGCCGACGAATCCACAACAGCCTTTCTCAGCCTGCGCATGCGTTTGCGCAACCTCGCATCGGGCATGCTGCGCTCGGAAACGGAAGCCGACGACGCGCTGCAGGAGCTTTTCGTCCGCACATGGCGCAATGCGCCCAGCCCCGTGCGGGAGGAAACACACTACCGCGCATTCATGTTCTCTTCGCTGCGGAATATCTGCATCGACACGTTGCGCCGGCGCAGCTTCACCGACGGCAATTCCGCACCCGACAGAGGACACGACCCCATGAGGCAAGTGGAAGACCGCGACCTGATAGACAAAATCGGACAATTCATAGACAATGGCCTCCCGGACGCATCGCGCAAGGTGTTCGAACTCTACGTGCACGAACAGCTTGACTACGCGGAAATAGCCGCGCGCCTCGGCATCAGCGTCGAGGCGGCACGCACGGCCATGAGCCGCGCCCGCAAAGCCATAAGAGAACATACCCGACGATTATGAACAACAATCTGACAACACAGGAACTTGAAGCACTGGCCCAGGCATGGTTCGACGGCCTTCTCACCCGCGAGGAGGAATCGGTTCTGAAGCGCGTGCTCAGCGACACCGCTCCGCACAGCCCGCTGCTTGACGAATGCCGCCTCGCCATGGGATTCGAGAGTGCCGCCCGGCACTGCCGTCAGCGCAGTCCACGCCGCCGCAGGATATGGATGCCGGCAGCAGCCTCGGCAGCGGTGGCCATAGGGCTGGGATTTGCAGCTACAATGCTGCCTCAGAACGAGCAGATAGAAGTATATATTGCCGGAAAACGCGTCGACGACCCGCACACCGCACGCGACATTGCCCTGCGCAACATGCATGCCACCCTTGCAGAAATGCAGCACAACATTGACGAGGCAATGCGCAGCAGCGAACAGTTCGAGGCCATGAAACGCAACTCGCAAGAACTCATAAACCAAGCCAATCAAAACCTACAGCTATGAAACGCCTTATTTCCATCCTGCTTGCCACCATGTGCATGACAGTGTGCTGCCTTGCCGCCGGAAGCGGCCTGGCATGCGAACAATTTTTCGGCGACGAATACAGAATCCTCAAAAACGTCGACATCACCATTGTCAACGACAACAACAACCACTACCACTCCATAAGCGTGAAAGGAGACCGGGCTCTCGTCAAAAAAATACGGAAAGCCGTGGAGACTGACCGCAAAAAAGCGTACAATTCAGTGGAGAACTACAGAAACGGCCGATGCAGCCTCGTTCTCAACATCCTTTTAGGCAACAAGTTGTGGAATATAGGATTCGAAGAAAAAAGCGGCGGGCACAGCTGCACCATGTATCTTCAGACAAACGGCACGAAGCGGAATTCGTCGGTCGTCAAAAGCAAAAAAAACGGCAAGAGCAAAAGCTACAGCACAAGTACGAGCACAAGCGACGGCACAACCACCACCATCATAACAATTGAATAATTAAAAATACTAAATTTTCACGCGCTGTTTTGCGACAGCGCGTTTTTTTGTGTAGATTTGCGGGGAATAGCATCCGTTAGGTTCGGAACTTTTTAAACTTTTCGGCGCGTAAAGTGTCTAAATAGTTAAAACATCTCTCTTTCAACAACAAACACACATTGCAACAGCTATGAAAATGAGTCGTTACATCCCCTTGGTTCTCGGAATGGCCGCGCTGGCGCTCCCGGCTGCCGCGCAGGACTATGAGGACGACATCTACTATAACCCAAAGGCCAAGAAGGCTGCCCCCGCGAAAAAACAAAGCGCAGGCAGCTACATCACAGGCGCAGGCGCCGCCGTCGACTATCCCGCCGCCGACACATACACCCCTGCAGCGGGAGCAGGGCTGCAGATGAGTGTCGATGAATACAACCGGCACAAATCCGGCAGCACCGCGGCCGACAGCAGTGCCATGGCAGCAGCCGGCGATGCCGATTTCGCCTACACGCGCCGCATCGAGCGCTTCCACAACCCCGACATCATCGCCGAAACCGGCGACGACGAACTGGCAGAATACTACTACGCCACCGAGCAGCCCACTGTAATCAACGTCAACGTCATAGACGTCGACCCGTGGGACTGGTGGGGGCCATCGTGGAACTGGCGCTATAACTCCTGGTACTCTCCCTACTGGCGTCCCTACTACGGCTACGGCTGGAACTGGGGTCCGTCATGGAGCTGGGGCTGGGGCGGCTGGTACGATCCCTATTGGGGATGGGCCGGCGCATGGGGTCCGTCGTGGGGCTGGGGCCCCTCGTGGGGTCCTTCCTGGGGATGGGGCGGAGGCCACCATCACCACGACCACGCATGGCGTCCGTCAAGTCCCGGAGCAAGTCGTCCGCATCGCCCAGGCAGCGGTTCGGGCATGGCATCCACCCATCGCCCCGGAAACAACGGCTACAGCTCCGGAGCCACACGTCCCGGCAACAACGGGCACGCCACCGGCGTGCGGCCTGGCTCGAACGGACGGCCGTCTTACGGAGTATCCACCCGACCGGGCACGGCTATAGGAAACGGCACCACGACCACCGGGCGCGGACGCTTCGGCAATAGCGGCTCAGGCACACGGCCGGGACGCGTAAGCGGAACGGCGACCAACAGCAACCGCAAAATCACCGGCACCACGCGCACCGACCGCTCGTCCGGCGCCACACGCTCCACGAACACCACCACCCGCAATTCCGGCTACAACAACAGCCGCAACAGCAGCCGCGGAAGCAGCTACAACAGCGGAAGCTTCGGAGGCGGAAGCCGTGGAAGTTTCGGCGGACACAGCGGAGGCGGAGCAAGCCGTGGCGGAGGTGGCGGAAGCCGCGGACGCCGCTGATTAGGCCAGAACCATATATTACACGATTTTCCGGAACAAACGGGCCGGAAAATCGTTTTAATTAAAAAACGTATTTCCACGTATTCAACACGCAACTTATGAAAAAAATACTCGTCCCCGCAATAGCGCTGGCACTCCCCGCTGCGGTCATGGCGCAAAGCGCCGTCGACGCCTACAACCTGTCGCAGACCGAACTGCGCGGCACGGCACGTTTCATGAGCATGGGCGGTGCATTCACCGCATTAGGCGGCGACCTCTCGGCCGTTTCCCTCAACCCGGCATCGTTAGGCGTGTACCGCAGCAGCGAAATCGGCGCAACGCTTGACATCAATTTCCGCAACTACAAGACCGACGCGGTGTCAGAAAGCCAGACCAAAGCGTTCTGCAATAATTTCGGCTACGTGGGCGTCGCACGCCTCGACGGCGCGATGCGCACATTCGCGTGGGGCGCAAGCTATGGACGCACGGCCAGTTTCGACCGCATAACGAACGGCTATGTCAACCCCACGTCCATATCGCTTTCCAACTACATAGCATCCTGGACCAACGGCATAGCGGCTTCCGACATGGAATTCATAAAGGACAAATACAACCCCTACGCCGATTCCGACATCAACTGGCTCAGCATACTTGCCTACAACACCTATATGATAAATCCCAACAATGCCGCAAAGGACAACTATCAGGGTCTGTTCCAGAACGGCACCGTGGGCGACGCCGTCTATCAGGCACGCGAGCGGGGTTATATCGATGAATACAACTTCAGTTTCGGCGGCAACGTAAGCGACGTCGTGAGCTGGGGCGTAAACATCGGCGTCACCGACCTCAACTACTCGCGCAACGTGCTCTACAGCGAAAGCATGGAAAATGCAGCGATAGCAACAGAGGCAGGACGCCTGACCACAGGCAATGCCGGCTTCGACCTCTACAACACGCAGTATATCAACGGCAACGGCTGGAACCTCAATTTCGGCCTCATCATCAAGCCCATCAACGAATTTCGCATAGGTCTGTCAGTCAAGACCCCCACATGGTGGCATCTCCAGCATTCGGCCGACGGCGAAGTCGACTACCGCTACACCCCCGCCGGCTCCACCCGGACAATGGAAGACAACGAATACACGGACATCGCACAATTCGACTCCCGGCTCAACTCGCCGTGGCGGCTCAACGTGGGAGTGGCCGGCGTTATCGGCAGCCAGGCCATAATCAGCCTCGACTATGAGCGCACCGCCTATCCCGATATGAAAGTAAAGTATCAGACAGGCTACTACGGCACAGAATTCGAGTCAGCCGAATACGTGAACCAGGACATAAGCGACTACTTCCAGGCAGCCAACGCACTGCGTTTGGGCATGGAGTACCGCGTGACGCCTCAGTTCAGCCTGCGCGCCGGATATGCCTGGCAAGGCTCCAACGTCAAGGAAGCTGCCGCCAACGGCGACATGGAAATACTCACAGCCGGAACCGACCCCTCCTACACATTCAACAAGACGAGCAACCAGCTCAGTTTCGGACTCGGCTACCGCTATAAAGGCTGGTACATCGACGGAGCTTACGTGTACCGCACACGCAGCAGCGAGTTCCACGCGTTCAGCGACTGGGACGGATTCCGCGCACCCTCCGGCAAGCTGGACGAGAAATTCAGCAGCATAGTTCTCAGCACCGGCTTCCGATTCTGACCTGCGGATGGAATCAATAAATCAACTGTATAAAATCGGCTACGGCCCTTCGAGCTCCCACACCATGGGCCCCCGAAAGGCCGCAGCCCGTTTTGCCGCCTCTCTCGGCTCGTCGCCCGCACGCTTCGAAGTGACACTCTATGGCAGCCTCGCCGCCACCGGCCGCGGGCACCTCACCGACGAAGCCATACTCGCCGTGCTCAGCCCCGTAGCACCCACCGAAATACTGTGGCAGCCGGACACCATCCTTCCGTTCCACACCAACGGCATGACGTTCCGCGCATTCGACGCCGACGGAAACCTCACAGGCACACGCACATATTACAGCATAGGCGGAGGCGACATCGTGGAAGAAGGCGAGACCCGCACTCCCGGCGAAAGCATCTATCCGCTCACAAAGATTCAGGACATCCTCAAATGGTGCGAGGACAGCGGACGGAGCTACTGGGAATACGTCGACACACACGAGAATCCCGACATATGGGACTACCTTGCCGAGGTATGGCGCGTGATGAAAGCAGCCGTCGAGCGCGGCATAGAAGCCGAAGGCGTGTTGCCCGGCGGCCTCGGAGTGCGGCGCAAGGCCGTAAGCTACTACGTGCACGCCGCCGGCTATGCCGAAAGCCTGCGCAGCCGCGGACTTGTCTATGCCTACGCTCTTGCCGTAAGCGAAGAAAATGCCGCCGGCGGCGAAATCGTCACGGCTCCCACATGCGGCTCCAGCGGCATAGTTCCGGCCGTGCTCTACCACCTGCACCATTCCAAGCATTTCAGCGAAAAACGCATCCTCCGCGCGCTGGCCACAGCCGGACTTTTCGGCAATGTGGTGAAATTCAACGCCAGCGTGAGCGGTGCCGAAGTAGGCTGTCAGGGAGAAGTCGGTGTGGCATGCGCAATGGCCGCCGCAGCAGCTTCACAACTTTTCGGAGGCACTCCGGCCCAGATAGAGTACTCCGCAGAAATGGCCCTGGAACACCACCTCGGACTCACCTGCGACCCCGTGTGCGGACTCGTGCAGATACCGTGCATCGAACGCAACGCCTATGCCGCCGCACGAGCCCTAGACGCCAATCTCTACGCGGCATACAGCGACGGCCGGCACTCTGTCAGTTTCGACCGCATAGTAGAAGTGATGAAACAGACCGGCCACGACATCCCGTCCCTTTACAAAGAAACCGCCCTCGGTGGCCTCGCCGTCATAAAATAGCAATTTATCCGTACACCGCTTATGTTACCGTATGCGCTGCGAAATGATACGCAGCGCATACAGCGTTATTACGTTTTTTGTTAATTTTGCATAGTGCATAAACATACCATGGGAATTAATCACAACATAATACCGACACAATGAACCTACGCCTACCTATTTCCGTGGTGGCAACGGCTGCCCTCATGCAGTCGGCATTCGCCACCGACCCCATCATCGGAACATCGTTCACGCCCGACCCCGCTCCATACGTACACGGCGACACTCTATATCTGTTCACAGGCCACGACGAGGACGACGCCCAATACTTCAAGATGAAAGACTGGCAGCTCTTCACATCCGCCGACATGCTGAACTGGACATACCGCGGCACGCCGCTAAGCACCGAAGCTTTCTCTTGGGCCAAACAGGGCGACAATGCCTGGGCGGCGCAAGCCGTGGAACGCAACGGCAAATGGTACTGGTACATCTGCGCCGAAGACAAATCCAAGCCCGGACTGCACAGCATCGGAGTGGCAGTGGCACCTACCCCCACAGGACCTTACACCGACCCCATCGGCAAGCCCCTCGTATCGGCCACCGGACTGGGATTCATCGACCCCTCCGTGTTCATCGACAACGACGGACAGGCATGGTTGTTCTGGGGCAACAACAACATGTGGTACGCTCCGCTGGCCGACGACATGATTTCACTCGCCGGAGAAGTGCGTCAGGTGCCCGGACTCGACGACCCCGAAGCATTCGGCCCCAAACGCCTCAAACGCGACTATGCCACCAATACCGACATGATGAAGACAAACTATGAGGAAGGCCCGTGGGTGTTCCGCCGCGGCGACATATACTACCTCGTCTACGCTGCCGGAGGAGTACCCGAACACATGGCTTACTCCTACAGCCGCAACATCAACGGCCCGTGGATATACGGCGGCCGCATCATCGACGAATCCCCGAACAGCTTCACCATCCATGGCGGAAGCGTAGAGCTGAAAGGCCGCAACTTCATGTTCTACCACAACGGACGCGCCATCAACGGCGGCGGCTTCCGCCGCGCCACCACTGTAGAGGAATTCGAATGGGACGACGAACGCATCCCGTTCATACCCCACACCACGGGAGGACTCAAAAAAGGCATCGCCACGCTAAGCCCCTACTCACGCGTGGAAGCAGAAACCATGGCAGAGAGCTATGGATTGAAAACCGACCGCCGTGCCGGCGACGACCATTACATCACATCCGTGCATAACGGCGACTGGCTGCGCCTGCGCGATGTCGACTTCGGCGATTCCGCCCCGTCGCGCCTTAGCGTAGATTTCAGCGCCATTAAGGACGGCGGTTCCGTCGAGTTCTATCTCGACCGCCCCGGCAACCGCCCCATGGCACGTGTGTCCGTGTCGCCCGGTTCGCCCCTGCATGTGGAGGCCGAGCTTAAGGCTATCGATGCCGCACGCGGCGTGCACGATCTGTTCATACTCTTCCGCGGCGGCGACGGCGAATTGTTCGACGTAGACTGCTGGCAGATGTACAGATAAAATCCCCCGGAATTTAAACATTTCTTAGTCAGCCCGCTGCCTAATAGGTGACGGGCTGACATTTTTATTGCCCTATTTATAACAATCCATAACTTTTACACCACAGACAACTTAAAAAACATATTTTTTATTTAACTTTGCCATGCCGCATTGTTAATAACACATAAAATATACTGAGAATACTTTAACCACCATATTATTATCAACAACCAACCAGAAACTCAATGAAAAAGCAATTTCCAATCCCGCCACGACTGTTAGGCGTGATGATGCTGGCACTGATTTCGGGCATCATGGCTACAGCCTCAACCGTAAAAGATGCTTTTGCCATATGCGCCTTCAGTGAGGACAGCCCTCAACTCATCAACCATATCGTCACATTCCCTATCGACGGAGAAGAAGCGCCGGAATACAAATCGGCCGTTCCTTTCTATCAGACCTCTACAGCCGGAGCATTCGCAGATGGCAAATATTATGTGGCATCGTCAAAAGCCGCCGGCACCTCGGAGACAGCCGACGCGCTTTACAGAATGGATTTGGACACCAAATCATATGAAAAGGTAGGTACCTTGACCGGTTACTCAGCATTTGTCAACGACATGACCTACGATTTGTCGTCCAAAACAATGTTTGCCATCTCAAAGGCCGACGAAAACGCATCCGCACTGTTCAAGGTAGACCTTTCCACAGGACAATCCGTAAAAATCGCGACACTCGACCAGAAATATTTCACACTTGCAGCCGATCTCAGCGGCCAGTTGTACGCCATAAGCTTCATGGGCGATTTCTGCAAGATAGACAAAACTACCGGAGCCGCGACAGTAGTGGGACACACCGGGCTCTACCCCGAGAATTTCCAATCAATGGAATTCGACCACGAACACGGCGTGCTCTACTGGGCCGCTACCGTGCGCACCCTCAATGAGACCGGCACAATAGAAATACAGGAAACCTTCATCGCCACCATCGACCTTGCCACAGGTCTGGCCACCCGCGGAATGCCCATCGGCGAGACACAGCTGGCCGGACTGTATGTGCCTTACGTAGTAGTTGCCGACAGCGCACCGCGTCAGGTTGAAAATCTTTCCGTGACATCCGCTCCGGAAGGCAGACACACAGCCATTCTCCGCTGGACAAATCCGTTGAAAACATTCAGCGGCTCGCCCATCAAGGCTTTCACCAAAATAGAGATTCTGCGCGACGGCACACTTGTAGGAGAACTCGACAACGCAGAACCCGGCAAGGAATCCACCTACACCGATGTCGTAGCACCCGACGGAGGAGCCACCCACACCTACACCGTCGTTCCCTACACACTCGGAGGCGCCGGTATACCTGCCGAAGGCACGGCATTCATAGGCACCGACGTTCCGGCCAAAGTAGAAGATATTACAATCACGCGTCTCACTCCCAACTCCGCTAAAGTTTCATGGAAAGCCGTAACAACCGGCGCAAACGGCGGATGGATTAGCACTCCAACCTATAAAGTAGTGCGCATGCCGGAGGGTGAAACCATGGCAGAGGGACTTACAGCCACCGAATGGCTTGAAACCGGAGTAGAACAGTCAGGAAGCTACAGCTACATCATCACAGCAACCACCGATGCCGGCGCTTCCGAACCGGCTCAGTCCGGTCTTATCACCCTCGGCCCCAAACTCGGCATACCCTACAGCTGCGAATTTTCTCAAGAAGAATTCGACAAATGGACCATCGTGGATGCCAATGAAGACGATGTAAAATGGCAATGGTTCAATCTTTCGTGGGCAAAAGCCGACGGTGCGTATTTCATAGCCGACAGAACTCCGGCCGACGACTACATCGTGAGCCATCCCATAGAATTTGAATCCGGAGCCACCTACAAGCTGTCCCTGCGCCATATTGCAAACGGCAACCATAACCTCGGTTTTCTGCTCCTTGCTGATTACGGACTCGAAACTCCCGTTCAGGAAATCGGCGAAATAGAAGTATCCAGAGGATGGGAAGTCACCGAAAAAGAAATCACGTTCACCGTAGCCTCCGGCGGAGACTATAATCTCGCCATACACGACATGGCCGAAACCGGCAGCAGCTATCTGCTCATCGACCGGCTCGACATCGAGAAACTCGCAGAAAACAATCTCTCGGCGCTCTCACTCACAGGACAGACGAGGCCCATCTTAGGCAACACCTACCCGTACAGCATCCGAATCGCCAACAAGGGCGCTACAGATGCAGCCTCCTATACCGTAAACCTTCTCGACCAGGACGGAAACACCCTCGCACAGACCACATCCTCCGAAGCCATCGCAGCGGGAGAGGAAATCGTAGTGCAGGTTTCATGGACAGCCACTGAAGGGGTGACATCTCTGCGCGGCAAAGCCAACATGCCGGGCGATGAAATCCCCGACGATGACACCACCGCCCCGGCAGAAATCACGGTAATGCCCAAGGGCACTCCCGAAGAACTCATTATCGGCACTCAGAGCGGAACATCAAACGAGCATCCGTTCAACCAGTATTATAAATACAGCCACGTACAGAACATCTACCACGCGTCGGAAATAGGTATCTCCCGCGGACGCATAACCGGCCTCCGCTACGCCTACAAGACATCCTATTCCGTGCCCAAAGGCGTTGAGTTCAAAGTCTACATAGCCAATACCGACCTCCAGACAAGTTCCGACGGATGGATTCCGCAGGAAGACATGTCGCTCGCCTACGAAGGCACACTCGACTTCGAAAGCGGAGAGGGTGTGTTGAAACTCGACTTCCAGCAGGCATTCGACTACGAAGGTGGCAATTTGGCCATAGTCACTATGTCTTCGCTTGAAAACGCCGGAGCATCGTACTACTCCGGGGTCTACTATCCCTCCTACAACAGCCCCGTATCGGGCAACTCCGCGTACGGGGTGTCAAAGGACAACACCATTGATTACGGACAGTCCGGACGCGCAATGAACGGCAGCAGCATAGTCACGCTGATGGTTCAGTCCGGCGGAGCCAGCCTTATGGGCAAAGTGTACGACACCGATGGAAACGCTGTCGAGGGAGTGACAGTCGGAATATCCGAAATACACGCCACCACGCTTTCTGCCGCCGACGGCTCGTACAATTTCGACTTCGTGCCCAACGGCACCTATACAGTGACAGCGAGCAAATTCGGATTCAAGCCTTCAAGCCGCGAAGGAATAACCATAAACGACGACAACGCCACGGCCGACATCACGATAGAAGCCATCCCCACATACAGCGTGCAGGGAAGCATCTCCGATGCGGAAGGCAACCCCGTAGCCGGTGCGTCGGTTCTTCTCGAAGGATACACCGAACTCTCCGCCACCACCGACGCGAGCGGCGCCTTCTCTTTTGAGAACGTAGTAAGCCATGCGAGCAAAATAACTGTTACCAAAGACTGGATGGCTCCCGCCACACGCGAATTCGAGCTGACGGAAGACATCGCAACCGGCAACATAGAAATGGGCTACGCACACTACTCCCCTGCCAATGTCACAGCATTGGAAACTGCCGAAAAGGCCATGGCCATAACATGGGCATCGCCCGACCGTAAAGCCCTTATGCGCTACGACAGCGGCACGGCTGCGAGCCAGCTCGGAATCACCGACCAGATAGGAACCGCCGTCATAGGCTCCGTGTTCCGCACACCTATGCAGGTAGAAAAGCTGACATGGCAGACAACCGCAGAAGGCGGCCCGCACACCCTCGTCAACATATATGTATACGGCCTTGACTCCGAAGGCAACCCCACCGGCAACATCCTTTATAGCATGCGCAATGTGCCCAACACCGACGGAGAATGGAGCGAACACATTCCGGCGCAGCCCGTACAGGCTCCTAACGGATGCTTCGTAGCCCTGAACTATCCCGGATTCCTCGGCATAGCAATCGACGACAACAGCAAAGAATGGCCGATGCGCGAGCACACATATGCATTCTCTACCGACTACAACTCAGGAGAATTCATGTATTTCGGCAACGATGTGCTCAGTGCCAACCTGCTGATACGCGCCGAAGGCTACGTCTATCCCGTAGAAAACACTCCTATAGCCACCGTAGGCGACGAACGCGACGAACTTCCCGGCTTCTACGCCTACAAAGTATGGCGCGCGAAAGGCTTCGACCCTGCCGATTCGGAATGGACGGAGATAGAAACACCTGCTTCGGAAAGCGCACAGCCCACCTCCATCGTTGACGGCTCGTGGAACACACTCTCCCCCGGCGTTTACAGTTATGCCGTAGCATCGGTCTACCCCGACGGAAGCATGTCTCCGAAGGCATACTCGCCTTACGTGCTCCACAACGCCTATTCCACCCTTCGTGCCACCGTGATCACCAACTCGCACAGCGCCGACCCGACAGGTGCCCTTGTCACCGTAACGGCTCCAGACGGCAACGTGACGGCATCAGCCATGGTAGACGATGAAGGCATGGTAGAATTCGAAGACATGTGGAAAGACCGCTACACGGTGTCCGTATCGCTCGCAGGCTACGAGAAAGCCTCTTTACCGGCCGACCTCACCGCGTCCGACGACCTGACTCTCGGCCCGATAGTGCTTAAAGAGATTATCGCCAAACCCGTAAACCTGAAAGTGTACGGCAGTGCCACGGAAGGATTCACTCTCACATGGAACGAATCCGGTGAGATATTCGACGATTTCGAAAGCTATACACCCTTCGCCATGGCTCCGGCAGGCGAAATAGGCTGGACATATGTTGACGGCGACAAAAACCGCACTGTGGCTGAACCGGAATTCAACTTCCCCGGACGCACAGAACCGATGTCGTTCATGGCATTCAACCCCAAGCAGACAACACCTTCGATGTACGACGCCCGTTCTGCCTCACATCCCTACAGCGGCGACCAGGCCCTCGCATGCTTCGCCACATACAATGGCAACGACGACTATTTCATATCGCCGCGTCTCACCTACCATAGCGGATTCAAATTCGGATTCCAGGCAAAAGGCTATTCGCCGACCTATGGAGAGACAATACTCGTAGGATATTCGCTCACCGACAACGACCCGGACAGCTTCGACTGGATAAGCGGAGAAATCAATGTACCCAAGCAGCAATGGGCTCCTTATGAGTTCGATATTCCGGCAGAAGCACGCTACGTGGCCGTCAACTGCAACTCTGCCGACGGGTTCACTCTGTTCATCGACGATGTGAAAATCAGCTCCGGCAACGGATTTGCAATGAACACCATCCCCTCGGGACCGGAAGTAAGCTATCAGGTGTCAGTAGACGGGCAGAAGCTCGAAATTACCGAGAACTGCGCATTGTCTCTCGGAAGCGTCAGCGACGGCATGCATAAAGCGTCCGTCAAAGCCATCTACGCCTCCGGCGAATCCGAAGAAGCGGAGATTACATTCGGGCAGTCCGGCATCACATCGCCATCGGCCGACGGCATACGCGTGTATCCCAATCCGGCTGTCGACCACACGGTGGTTTACGGCGACTTCACGCGCGCCACACTCATCGACCTCTCCGGACGCACCATCGCATCGTTCGGCAACGGCTCCGCACGCCTCGATCTATCGGCCATATCCTCCGGAATCTATATCCTCGCCGTCGAAAACAAAGACGGTGCGGTCATTCCCGTGAAGCTACAGGTGAGATAAGCTCAGCCAAGCCATAATAAAAATAAGCACGCCGGCCGGCGTGCTTATTTTTATTATACGGGGGCGACATCTCGCCGACGGATTAATTTCTGCTTTTACGTTCAATAAGATGTCCGGCAAGATCATACACACGCACTTCCCTTGAAGCGGGGTCATACACCCTTACGCGCTTGCCATTACGGATAATTGATGATATTTCCATGCTGTCCACTTTTTCATCCATGACGTAGCGGCTCGGACGGCGTCCAATCACATAATCAATGTCGCGGAATACATTGCGTTCGCCGATACGGTAGAGCGTGTATTCCTGATAGCGTTCGGTCGATGTCCACAAGATAAGCATCAGACCCGGTTCTCCCGGCAAAGGCCAGCAGTCAATGATATTGGCCATGAACTTAGAGCTTAGCGGCGACTCTCCCAGCTCGTTCGTTATATTTATGTCGCGGTCCGTTTCAGGATAATAGCAGCGCAGCTGTACTTCGCCAAAAGGCGGGGCCATTGTCTCGTCGGCAATGATGCTGCGGTAATATACCCGGTCGGGCAGTTCCAGCACACGGTTATATCCCGGAATCTGCTTGAAATTCGGTTTGTCGCTCACATGTTCGAACGCTATCGACGACGGGTCGAAGCTATAGGGCATCTTGGCCGGTGCCGCGTTCTTATCATGCCCGGACGACAACATCTTTCCATTGGCAAATGAAATGGAACGCGATTCCGGGTCGTAAGTAAGCGTGGCCGACCACAATTGCCCCGAACTCTGCTGCACATATTCGATTCGTGCCTCGTTCTCTCCCACTACCTCCGCACGCTTTATCACATCTGCCGTGATTGGCTTGTATATGGCGCGGTCTTCGGCTATGCTCAGCACCCCCGCCACATTCTCAAATCCGTCGGCACACACCGTGTTGTCATAGAAATCAAGCCTTACAAAACATTTATTGCCCCCATCGTCGTCGGCGTTGCTTACGTAGGCCGTCCAATAGCCTTTGAACGGATGATCCTCCTTCCGCTCCGAGCAAGAAAACAAAGCAGAAAAAGAGAATACCGCTATGGAAACTCTGAATATATTGCGTACGAGCATAATGATTAATTTAACATTCGTTCAAAGTTACAATTTTTTTAGAGTTTTTCAGAACCCATTCCACATAATTATTGCAAAAGCTTATTCCAATAAACAAAAAAACGACTTCCGCGCCCATAAACGGATGCGGAAGCCGTTTTCTATGATTCACTGAGCGGTGGCTCAGTCGTTGATTTCAATATGACCTGATGCCGGAACCGATTCGGCTTCTTCATAGACAGCGGCGATGTCGTCGCGGCTGCCCACTACGAGGCGTTCGTACTCGCGAAGACCTGTACCGGCAGGGATGAGATGACCGCAAATCACGTTCTCCTTCATGCCCGCAAGACTGTCGGTCTTGCCGTTGATGGCAGCTTCGTTGAGCACTTTGGTAGTTTCCTGGAAGGATGCGGCAGACATGAAGCTCGAAGTCTGAAGTGCGGCACGCGTGATACCCTGAAGTATCTGCTCGGAAGTGGCAGGCACGGCATCGCGAACTACCACAAGACGGAGATCGCGGCGCTTGAGCGACGAGTTTTCATCGCGAAGCTTACGTGCTGTTATTATCTGACCGGGCTGGAGTTCGGTGCTGTCACCGGCTTCGGTGACCACTTTCTTGCCCCAAATGCGGTCGTTCTCCTCCATGAAGTCGCGCTTGTCCACGATTTGCTGCTCGAGGAAGCAAGTGTCGCCCGGATCAAGGATGGCGACTTTGCGCATCATCTGGCGTACAATCACCTCGAAATGCTTGTCGTTGATTTTCACACCCTGCATGCGGTACACATCCTGAACCTCGTTCACAATGTATTCCTGCACTGCCGTCGGACCCATGATGCTAAGAATGTCGGCAGGGGTTATGGCACCGTCAGACAGAGGTGTGCCGGCACGTACGACGTCGTTTTCCTGCACAAGTATCTGCTTGGACAAAGGCACGAGATATTTCTTGATGTCTCCCACTTTCGGGGTGACGGAAATCTCGCGGTTGCCGCGCTTCACCTTTCCGAAGTGCACTTCGCCGTCGATTTCGCTCACAATGGCGGGGTTGCTCGGGTTGCGGGCCTCGAAAAGCTCGGTCACACGGGGCAGACCGCCGGTGATGTCGCCTGCACCGCCTGCAGCGCGGGGAATCTTCACGAATATGTCGCCGGGCTTGATTTCAGCGTCATTGTCAAATATAAGGTGCGCACCCACAGGGAGAGCATAGGTGATGAGCACCTGGCCGTTTGCATCCACGACATCGGCCTCGGGCACCTTGGCACGGTCGCGGGATTCGATTATCACCTTGTCTTCGAGACCGGACTGCTCGTCAATGTCGACACGGAAGTTGACATTCTCCGCAAGGTTGCGGTAAACGAGGCGTCCGCCCATTTCGCTGACGATAACCGCGTTGAACGGGTCCCATTCACAGATTACATCACCCACATCCACCGTGTCTCCGTCGTTGAAATAGAGTTTCGAACCATAAGGAATCTGAGCGTTCGCGAGCATCATCTTGGTGTTGGGATCCATGATGCGCATTTCTGCGAGACGTCCGATTACGACCTGCACTTTGCGTCCGTTTGCACCTTCTTCATCGGTGGTAACGGTGCGAAGTTCCTCTATCTCAAGGCTGCCTTTGTAGCGCGAAGTCACGCTGTTGACGGCCGCGATATTGCTGGCCACACCACCGACGTGGAACGTACGGAGTGTGAGCTGTGTTCCGGGTTCACCGATAGACTGCGCGGCGATTACGCCGACAGCCTCGCCTTTCTGCACAAGGCGACTGTTGGAGAGGTTGCGGCCGTAGCACTTGGCGCACACGCCCTTCTTGCTTTCGCAAGTGAGCACTGAGCGGATTTCAACGCTTTCGATGGGCGAAGCCTCGATGCGGTCGGCGGCGGCATCGTTGATTTCCTCTCCGGCTGCGACGATGAGTTCGCCGGTGAGGGGGTCGATGATGTCGTGCACGCTCACACGGCCGAGGATACGCTCGCCGAGCGATGCCACCACTTCGTCGTTGTTCTTGATTTCGGTGCACACAAGGCCGCGGAGAGTTCCGCAGTCTTCTTCGGTGATAATCACGTCATGCGCAACGTCCACAAGACGACGAGTCAGGTAACCGGCGTCGGCAGTCTTAAGAGCCGTGTCGGCAAGACCCTTACGGGCACCGTGCGTGGAGATGAAGTACTCGAGCACGCTGAGGCCTTCTTTAAAGTTGGCGAGAATCGGGTTTTCGATAATCTGACCGCCTTCCGCACCGGCCTTCTGCGGTTTGGCCATAAGGCCACGCATGCCGGCGAGCTGGCGAATCTGGTCTTTCGAACCACGGGCGCCGGAGTCGAGCATCATGAACACCGAGTTGAAGCCCTGGTTGGCCTCGGTCATCTGCTTCATGAGCACTTCGGTGAGTCGGCTGTTCACATGTGTCCAGATGTCGATAATCTGGTTGTAACGCTCGGTATTGGTGATAAAGCCCATGGAATAGTTGTCCATCACTTCCTGCACCTGCTGGTAGCCTTCGTTGACGATCTGTTCCTTTTCGGCGGGGATTATGACGTCGCCGAGGTTGAAGCTCAGGCCGCCGCGGAATGCCATGTAGTAGCCAAGGTTCTTGATGTCGTCAAGGAACTGGGCCGAACGGGGTATACCGCAACGTTTGATTACGCGGGATATGATGTTACGCAGCGATTTCTTGGAAAGAATCTCGTTGACATATCCGATTTCAGCCGGTACGTACTGGTTGACGAGCACGCGTCCCACCGACGTGTTCTCTACAATATGGCGCACGGGGTTGCCCTCGGCGTCCACATCGTCCACGAGCACGCTCACGGGAGCATGGAGTGTCACGCGCCCCTCATTATAAGCAATCTGTGCTTCCTCCGGACCATAGAACACGGAGCCTTCACCCTTGTCGCCCTTGCGCAGCTTGGTGATATAGTACAATCCGAGCACCATGTCCTGCGAAGGCACAGTGATAGGCGCACCGTTGGCGGGGTTGAGAATGTTGTGGGCACCGAGCATGAGCATCTGCGCTTCAAGCACGGCTTCATTGCCGAGAGGAAGGTGCACGGCCATCTGGTCGCCGTCGAAGTCGGCGTTGAACGCCGTACATGCGAGCGGATGCAGCTGGATAGCCTTGCCCTCAATCATTTTTGGCTGGAAGGCCTGGATACCGAGACGGTGAAGTGTCGGGGCACGGTTGAGAAGCACCGGATGGCCTTTCATCACATGCTCGAGGATGTCCCATACCACAGGTTCCTTGCGGTCTACAATTTTCTTGGCGCTCTTTACAGTCTTCACAATGCCGCGCTCGATGAGCTTACGGATTACGAACGGCTTGTAAAGTTCTGCCGCCATGTCCTTGGGCAGGCCGCATTCATGCATCTTGAGTTCAGGACCTACAACGATTACCGAACGGGCCGAATAGTCGACACGCTTACCGAGAAGGTTCTGACGGAAACGTCCCTGCTTGCCCTTGAGCGAGTCGCTGAGCGATTTTAGCGGACGGTTGGCATCGCTTTTGACAGCCGACGATTTACGGCTGTTGTCGAGCAACGAGTCCACAGCTTCCTGAAGCATACGCTTTTCGTTGCGCAGAATCACTTCGGGAGCCTTTATCTCTATGAGTCGTTTCAGACGGTTGTTGCGGATGATAACACGACGGTAAAGGTCGTTGAGGTCGCTGGTAGCGAAACGGCCGCCGTCGAGGGGAACGAGAGGACGGATTTCCGGGGGAATTACAGGCACCACCTGCAGAATCATCCACTCAGGCTTGTTGCGGTTGCGCGACGCACGGAACGACTCCACAACCTGGAGGCGCTTGAGCGCCTCGGTCTTGCGCTGCTGGCTGCCGTCGCTGTCGGCCTGGTGGCGCAGCTGGTAGCTGAGGCTGTCGAGGTCGATGGTCTGCAGCAGCTCGTAAAGAGCCTCCGCACCCATCTTGGCCACGAACTTGTTGGGGTCGCCGTCTTCGAGCAGATGGTTGTCGGGCAGCTTGTCAAGCACGTCGAAATATTCTTCCTCGGTAAGGAGGTCGAGTCTCTGCACGCCGTCGGCTGCACCCGGGTTTATCACCACGTAGCGCTCGTAATAGATTACCATGTCGAGCTTCTTGGAAGGAAGGCCGAGCAGGTAGCCAATCTTGTTGGGGAGCGAACGGAAGTACCAGATGTGGGCCACGGGCACGACGAGCTTGATGTGGCCCATACGCTCACGGCGCACTTTTTTCTCTGTCACCTCTACACCGCACTGGTTGCACACGATGCCTTTATAGCGTATGCGCTTATACTTGCCGCAATGGCACTCGTAGTCCTTCACCGGGCCGAAGATACGCTCGCAGAAGAGACCGTCGCGCTCGGGCTTGTAGGTGCGGTAGTTGATGGTTTCGGGCTTGAGCACCTCGCCGGACGACCGCGCCAGAATCTCCTCGGGCGATGCGAGCCCGATGGAGATTTTAGAGAAGGTATTCTTGGGTTTGTTTTCTTTCTTGAAAGCCATATTTGAGTGTATGCTTTACGGTGTTGACGATTAGTTTTCGAGGCTGATGCTGAGTCCGAGACCGCGAAGCTCGTGCAGAAGCACATTGAGCGATTCGGGGATACCGGGTGTGGGCATGGGCTCGCCTTTGACGATAGCCTCGTAAGCCTTGCTGCGTCCGTTGACGTCGTCACTCTTGATTGTAAGAATTTCCTGCAGGATGTGGGCGGCGCCGAATGCTTCGAGCGCCCACACTTCCATCTCACCGAAACGCTGTCCGCCGAACTGGGCTTTACCGCCGAGCGGCTGCTGCGTGATGAGTGAGTACGGACCGATGCTGCGGGCATGCATCTTGTCCTCAACCATGTGGCCGAGTTTGAGCATGTAAATCACACCTACCGTGGCAGGCTGGTCGAAACGCTCGCCGGTGCCGCCGTCGTAAAGATATGTCTTGCCGTAGCGGGGCAGACCGGCCTTGTCAGTCCATTCATTAAGGTCGTCGAGTGTAGCGCCGTCAAAGATGGGTGTAGCGAATTTCTCTCCGAGTTCGCGGCCGGCCCATCCGAGCACGGTTTCGAAAATCTGTCCGAGGTTCATTCGCGAAGGCACACCGAGCGGGTTGAGGCAGATGTCGACAGGCGTTCCGTCGGCGAGGAAAGGCATGTCTTCCTGACGCACGATACGCGACACGATACCCTTGTTGCCGTGACGGCCTGCCATCTTGTCGCCGACGCCTATCTTACGCTTTTTGGCGATATAGACTTTGGCTATCTGCATGATGCCGGAGGGCAGTTCGTCGCCTATGCTGATGTCGAACTTCTTGCGGCGCAGCTCGGCGTCGATTTCCTTGCTGCGGCGCAGATAATTGACGATGGTCTGACGGATGAGGTCGTTCTTATGCTGGTCGTTCGTCCACTTGCTTAGGTTGATGGTATCGTAATCGATGTCTTTGAGCGTGGTGGCCGTGAACTTGGCACCTTTCGCTATAAGTTCGCTACCGAGGAAATCCTTCACACCCTGCGAGGTCTTGCCCGCAGTGAGGGTCATGAGCTTGCCCACGAGCACGTCGCGCAGCGCTGTCTGCTTTTCCTCGTATTCCTCGTCAAGGATGGGAAGCATGGCATTGGCGCTCTTGCTCTTTTTCTTTTTGGCGGCGCGGCTGAACAGATTCGTTCCGATAACGACACCTTTGAGCGAAGGAGATGCTTTGAGCGATGCGTCCTTCACGTCGCCTGCCTTGTCGCCGAAAATAGCACGGAGCAACTTCTCCTCGGGAGTGGGATCGCTCTCACCCTTAGGAGTGATTTTACCTATCATGATGTCGCCGGGTACTACACGGGCACCCACGCGGATTATGCCGCGCTCGTCAAGGTCCTTGGTGGCATCTTCGCTGACATTGGGAATGTCGCTGGTGAGTTCCTCCATACCGCGCTTGGTCTCCCGCACTTCGAGGGAATATTCGTCGACGTGCACGCTCGTAAGAATGTCGTCGCGAACCATACGCTCGTTGAGCACGATAGCATCCTCATAGTTGTAGCCCTTCCATGGCATGAACGCCACTTTCAGGTTGCGGCCGAGTGCAAGTTCGCCACGTTCGGTGGCATAACCCTCGGTGAGGATGTCGCCCTTCTCGACACGCTGTCCGGCATTGCAGATGGGACGCAGGTCGATGGTGGTGCTTTGGTTTGTCTTGCGGAACTTGGGTATGTGGTATTCTTTGACGGCATCGTCGAAAGCCACAAACTCCTCGTCCTCCGTACGGTCGTAACGAATGCGGATGACACGGGCGTCTACATACTCGATTACGCCTGCACCTTCAGCGGTGATTTGCGTACGGCTGTCGCGGATGAGCTGTCCTTCTATACCAGTGCCGACTATGGGAGCCTCGCTGCGCATCAAGGGCACTGCCTGGCGCATCATGTTCGATCCCATGAGCGCGCGGTTTGCGTCGTCATGCTCGAGGAACGGTATCAGCGATGCTGCGATAGATGCAATCTGCGTGGGCGACACGTCCATGAGCTGAACCTCTCCGGGTGCAACCACGGGGAAGTCGGCATCGAGACGAGCCTTTACGCGTTCACGGATGAACGAGCCGTCAGCATTGAGCGGTGCATTGCCCTGGGCTATGATTTTACCCTCCTCGATTTCAGCGGTAAGATAAACCACTTCATCGTTGTTCAGGTTCACCTTCGAATCCTCAACCTTGCGGTAAGGAGTCTCGATGAAGCCGAGATCGTTGATTTTGGCGTATACGCAGAGCGAGCTGATAAGACCGATGTTCGGTCCTTCAGGAGTCTCGATGGGGCACAGACGGCCATAATGAGTATAGTGCACGTCTCGCACCTCAAAGCCCGCACGCTCACGCGACAGACCGCCGGGACCGAGAGCCGAAAGGCGGCGCTTGTGGGTGATTTCGGCCAGAGGGTTGGTCTGATCCATGAACTGGCTGAGCGCGTTCGTGCCGAAGAACGTGTTGATAACCGAAGATATGGTCTTCGCGTTGATGAGATCGATGGGAGTGAACACCTCATTGTCGCGCACGTTCATACGCTCGCGGATAGTACGCGACATGCGCGCGAGACCCACACCGAACTGGTTGTAGAGCTGCTCGCCTACAGTGCGCACGCGGCGGTTGCTGAGATGGTCGATATCGTCGACGTCGGTCTTCGAGTTGATAAGCTCGATAAGATACTTGATGATGGCGATGATGTCTTCCTTCGTGAGGACTTTCACGTCCATCGACGTTCCGAGGTCGAGTTTCTTGTTTATGCGGTAGCGTCCCACCTCTCCGAGGTCGTAGCGCTTCTCGCTGAAGAACAGGTTGGTGATGACTTCGCGGGCACTTGCCTCATCCGGCGGCTCCGCGTTGCGCAGCGCACGGTAGATGAACTGCACTGCCTCCTTTTCGGAGTTGGACGTATCCTTCTGCAGCGTATTGAAGATAATCGAATAGTCGCTCGAAGTGGCGTCTTCCTTGTGCAAAAGGATATTCTGCACGCCGCTGCCGAGAATTTCGTCGATATGGCTTTCCTCAATTACTGTCTCGCGGTCGATAATCACATCGTTTCGCTCGATGCTCACGACTTCGCCGGTGTCCTCGTCCACAAAGTCCTCAATCCATGTTTTAAGCACGCGCGCAGCAAGCTTGCGGCCCACGGCTTTCTTAAGATTTGTCTTGTTGACTTTGATTTCCTCTGCCAGACCGAATATTTCGATGATGTCTTTGTCGCTTTCCAGACCGATAGCTCGCAGCAGTGTTGTCACAGGGAGTTTTTTCTTTCGGTCGATGTAAGCGTACATGACATTGTTGATGTCAGTGGCAAACTCTATCCACGAACCGCGGAACGGGATGATACGCGCCGAGTACAGCTTAGTGCCGTTGGCATGCGTGCTCTGTCCGAAGAACACACCGGGCGAACGGTGCAGCTGGCTTACGATTACGCGTTCTGCGCCGTTGATGACGAAAGTGCCGGACTCCGTCATATACGGAATCGGGCCCAGATATACATCCTGGATTTCTGTTGCGAAATCCTCGTGATCCGGATCGGTGCAGTACAATTTGAGTTTGGCCTTGAGCGGCACGCTGTAGGTCAGACCACGTTCGAGGCACTCCTCGATAGTATAGCGGGGAGGGTCGATATAGTAGTCAAGAAACTCCAGCACAAAGTTGTTGCGTGTGTCGGCAATGGGGAAATTCTCTGCGAACACCTTATAAAGGCCTTCGTTGTTGCGCTTTTCCGGGGGAGTGTCGAGCTGCAGAAAGTCGCGGAACGACTTCAGCTGCACCTCGAGAAAATCGGGGTAAGGCAGAGGATTTTTCACCGATGCGAAATTCACACGGGGTTTATCTAAAGAAACTGACATCAGGGGAAAAATATGGTTAAGGGGAACTCAAATTTGATTTAGACACAAAAAGGTAAAGACTACTCCCCTCGGGAGAGTCTTTACCTACGAGCCTGATTAACAGGCGATATTATTTAAGTTCGACTTCAGCGCCAACTTCTTCGAGCTGTTTCTTGAGGTCCTCGGCTTCAGCCTTGGAAAGACCTTCCTTAACAGTCGAGGGAGCGCCGTCGACGAGTTCCTTGGCTTCCTTCAGGCCAAGACCAGCGACGTCTTTCACCTTCTTAACGACATTGAGCTTGTTGGCACCGGCCGATTTGAGAACCACGTCAAAAGCGGTCTTTTCTTCAGCGGCGGGACCGGCGGCGGGACCGGCAGCAACAGCTACAGCAGCAGCTGCGGGTTCGATGCCATACTCGTCCTTAAGAATCTGGGCGAGTTCGTTTACTTCCTTGACGGTGAGGTTAACCAGTTGTTCTGCAAAAGCTTTGAGATCTGCCATTGTAGTATGATTTTGTTTGTTTGTTGTTTCGATTTGGGTTTAGTCTTCTTTCTTGGAGAGAGTTTCGAGAACGCCGTGGAGCTTTGTTGCGCCGCTCTGGAGTGCGGAAACCACATTCTTGGCGGGCGACTGGAGGAGCGCCACAACGTCGGCGATAAGTTCGTTCTTGCTCTTGATGGAAGCGAGAGCGTCGAGCTGGTTGGCACCGACGTAAACAGTTTCCTCAACGTATGCACCTTTAAGAGCGGGAAGGGTTTCGTCTTTAGTCACGAAATCCTTGAGCAGCTTGGCGGGAGCGTTGCCCACGTTGGTGCAGATGAGCGAAGTCGAGCCCTTGAGCACAGGGTAAAGCTCGGAGTAGTCGCCTTCAAGGCTTTCGAGAGCTTTGTGCAGCAGGGTGTTCTTAACCACCATCAACTTCACATCGGCCTTAAAGCAGGCACGACGGAATTCGCTTGTCTTTTCAGCGTTGAGTCCGGCGGTCTCCACAAGATAGAAACCGGCGTATTCCTTGATGGTCTGGGCTATGTTCTCTATGATGAGTGCTTTATCTTCCTTTTTCATTTTGTCGCAAAATTAAGTGGGGTTTAGGCTTCTACCGATTTGGTGTCGACCTTTACGCCGAGACTCATGGTGCTCGAAAGATAAATGCTCTTGATATAGGTACCTTTGGCGGTAGCGGGCTTCAGTTTGATCAGCGTAGCGATGAATTCGCGTGCGTTGTCGCGCATCTGCTCGGGAGTGAAGGATACTTTACCGATAGAGGAGTGAACGATACCGTTCTTATCCACCTTAAAGTCGATTTTGCCTTTCTTCACTTCTTCCACAGCCTTGGCTACATCGGTAGTCACAGTGCCGCTCTTGGGGTTAGGCATCAGGCCGCGGGGGCCGAGAACACGGCCGAGGGCACCAATCTTACCCATGATAGCGGGCTGAGTGATGATTACATCAACGTCGGTCCAGCCGCCTTTGATTTTTTCGATATATTCGTCGAGACCTACATAGTCAGCACCGGCAGCTTTTGCAGCGCTTTCGGCATCGGGTGTGCAGAGCACGAGTACACGCACCTGCTTGCCTGTGCCGTGGGGCAGCGTCACAACGCCACGCACCATCTGGTTGGCCTTACGGGGATCTACGCCGAGGCGTACGTCAATGTCGAGCGAAGCGTCGAACTTGGTGTAGGTCACTTCTTTCACCTTCTCCACAGCCTCTGCGAGACTGTAGGCTTTCCCGGCTTCAATCTTCGACAAGGCAACTTTTTGGTTTTTCGTAAGTTTACTCATTTCAATTGAAGTTTATTAGTTATTATCGGGGAACTGACCTTTAACGGTGATACCCATACTTCTGGCCGTACCGGCAACCATGCGCATAGCCGACTCAACAGTGAAGCAGTTCAAATCAGGCATTTTGTCTGTAGCAATCGCCTTCACCTGCTCCCAAGTGATTTCACCGACTTTCGTACGGTTAGGCTCCTTCGAGCCGCTTTTCACCTTGGCCACCTCTTTGAGTTGGACAGCCACGGGGGGAGTCTTTACAACAAAGTCGAAACTCTTGTCCGTATAGTACGTGATGACTACAGGCAGAATTTTTCCGGCTTTATCCTGGGTGCGGGCATTGAATTGCTTGCAAAATTCCATGATATTGATGCCCTTGGAACCCAGCGCGGGACCTACGGGAGGTGAGGGATTTGCTGCTCCACCTTTAATCTGCAATTTGATTTGTCCAGCAATTTCTTTAGCCATTGTTGTTAACTTAAAAAATTATTGAATCTTGCGAGCTCTGCGCAGGATGTTCGTAACCACACCCCTGCTCATTCGCGTTCCACCTGCGAGTTGTCAAGCTCCAGTGGAGTTTTTCTACCAAAAATTTTGACCATCACCTTAAGTTTCTTCTTCTCGCGGTTGACTTCTTCAATGACGCCGACAAAGCCCACAAAGGGTCCTTCGTTGACCTTGACGCTCTCGCCGACCATATAGTCGTTCACGTCGCCGTCGGCTGCATCATTGATTTCATCGGCGGTGCCGAGCATACGCATCACCTCGCTATGACGAAGACGTTCCGGAGCGGAGGCCTTGTCGCGACCGCGCAGAAAATCTATGACATTCGACGTATTCGTAAGCTCGTGAATCACCTCGCCTTGCAAGTCAGCCTCAATGAACACGTAACCGCTGTAAAGGTTGCGCTCTTTCACAACCTTCTTGCCGTTGCGCACCATCAACACCTTCTCGGTGGGAATGAGCACTTGAAAGAGGTAGCGGCCCAGGTCGGTGTTCTTGATTGCAGCATCCAGAACTTCCTTCACCTTGGCTTCTTTGCCCGAGATGGCACGCAGCACGTACCATCCTCTTTTCGATTCAGTCTCTTTTTCCACGACTAAGAAAAATGATTTTTTGCGATTACAAGTTATAGATAAGGTGCATCAAGCGGTCGACTGCCTGATCCATGACGAAAATGATAAGTGCAATTATCACGGAAGCGATCATCACAATCAGGGCAGATTTTACCAACTGCTTTTTGGTAGGCCAAGAAGTCTTATAACGAAGCTCGTTGTAAGACTCCTCAATATTCGCAAGTAGTTTGATTTTAGCCATTTTTGAATTTCTTTTGCACGGGAAGAGAGGCTCGAACTCCCGACACCTGGTTTTGGAGACCAGTGCTCTACCGACTGAGCTATTCCCGTATTTATAAAGTAAAGGCCGGACTTGACAGCATTGCCGGCACCCCGGCCTTTACTTATGATTTCGTTGCTTGCGCTTCAGGCGCGGCACAACTGATTAGTCGAGGATTTCGGTTATCTGACCGGAACCTACGGTGCGGCCACCTTCACGGATAGCGAAGCGGAGACCCTGATCGCAAGCTACGGGGTTGATGAGCTCGACGATGATTTCCACGTGGTCGCCAGGCATTACCATTTCTACACCTTCGGGGAGAGTGATTTCGCCGGTCACGTCAAGTGTGCGGATGTAGAACTGGGGACGATAGTGGTTGTGGAACGGAGTGTGACGGCCGCCTTCTTCCTTTTTGAGGATATAGACAGAAGCTTTGAACTTGCTGTGGGGCTTAACAACACCGGGGTGGCAGATTACCATACCGCGCTTGATGTCCTTTTTGTCGATACCGCGGAGGAGCAGACCTACGTTGTCGCCGGCTTCACCCTGATCGAGGAGTTTGCGGAACATTTCAACACCGGTAACGGTGCTCTTCATGTCTGCGCCGAGACCCATAATCTGTACTTCGTCGCCAACCTTAACGACACCGGTTTCGATACGGCCTGTTGCAACAGTGCCACGGCCGGTAATCGAGAACACGTCTTCGACGGGCATCAGGAAGGGTTTGTCAACGTCGCGGGGAGGCAGGGGAATCCAGCTGTCAACAGCATCCATGAGCTCCATAACTTTGGCTTCCCATTCAGGCTCGCCGTTGAGAGCACCGAGAGCGGAACCGCGGATGATGGGAGTTTCGTCGCCATCGTATTCGTAGGCAGAGAGAAGTTCGCGCATTTCCATTTCGACGAGTTCGAGCATTTCTTCATCGTCAACCATGTCGCACTTGTTGAGGAACACAACGATACGGGGCACGTTCACCTGACGGGCGAGAAGGATGTGCTCGCGGGTCTGGGGCATGGGACCGTCGGTTGCAGCAACCACAATGATAGCACCGTCCATCTGAGCAGCACCGGTAACCATATTCTTCACATAGTCAGCGTGTCCGGGGCAGTCAACGTGAGCGTAGTGACGGTTAGCAGTCTCGTACTCTACGTGAGAGGTATTGATTGTGATACCGCGTTCCTTTTCTTCGGGAGCGTTGTCGATCTGGTCGAAGGACTTAACTTCCGAGAGACCGTTCTTTGCCAGCACAGTGGTGATGGCAGCGGTGAGGGTGGTCTTGCCGTGGTCGACGTGACCGATGGTGCCAATGTTTACGTGCGGCTTGGTTCTTTCGAATTTCTCTTTAGCCATAACTTTTGCTGTTATATTTGGTTTTGAATGATTGATTTCTAACAATTAGCCTCGATAACGAAAAGACGCTATCGTGGCTATCCGATTCAGAGCCGATGGCGGGATTTGAACCCGCGACCTCTTCCTTACCAAGGAAGTGCTCT
>ERZ777305.497-NODE-497-length-64498-cov-82.014090_pt1 | contig 64498 bp, 55 predicted proteins | sample MGYA00374965_ERZ777305 | MGnify/ENA primary metagenome ERZ777305 (study PRJEB29328, sample SAMD00013331) | mouse gut metagenome | study: EMG produced TPA metagenomics assembly of the Metagenome analysis of fecal microbiota from mouse which was promoted...
AGGTCGGTAAAGCCTATCTAACATAATCTCAGGAAAATTTAAACAGGCTCTTACTGTAATATTTAACACCAGCATTAAATTCTAACCCGTACATTATAAATTATCATTATCTTTGGGCAGTTTTATACTCGTAAACCAACTAACACCCAATAATTACAAAACACCATGAAGAAACTATTTCTACTACTAATGGCTTTGTTTGCACTGACGCAAGTGAATGCCCAGGCAAAGAACGTCATCCGCATCGCAACGGACAACACGGACTTAATCCTTCAAGTGGCTCCGAACGGACGCCTTTATCAGGCTTATCTCGGCGATAAGTTACTGAACGAACGCGACATAGACAATTTCTCCCCTTATGTGAAAGGCGGCAGTGACGGAAGTGTATCCACACGCGGCTGGGAAGTATATCCGGGTTCCGGTGCAGAGGATTACTTTGAACCGGCTGTGGCTATCACTCACAGCGACGGCAATCCGAGCACTATCCTCCGCTATGTATCTTCGGAACAGAAAGCCGTGGCAGGCGGAACGGAAACAATCATCCGTCTGAAAGACAACCAATATCCGGTAGAAGTGGCTTTGCATTATATCGCTTATCCGAAAGAGAACGTTATCAAGACATGGAGTGAAATAAAACATAAAGAAAAGAAACCGGTCACTTTGTGGCGTTATGCTTCCACCATGCTCTATTTCTCCGGAAATGAATATTATCTGACTGAATTCAGCAGTGACTGGGCGAAAGAAGCACAGATGAGTACACAGCCACTACGATTCGGAAAGAAAGTAATCGACACTAAGCTCGGAAGCCGTGCTGCCATGCACACGCATCCGTTCTTCGAACTCGGTATCGAGCAACCGGCACAGGAAACACAAGGACGTGTGATGCTGGGCACTATCGGATGGACAGGAAATTTCCAGTTTACTTTTGAGGTGGACAACATCGGCAATCTTCGTGTAATCCCGGCTATCAATCCTTATGCTTCTGATTATGAACTGAAAGCGGACGAAGTATTTACAACTCCCGAATTTATGTTCACTTTCAGTAACAACGGCACGGGCGAAGCCAGCCGTAACTTTCATGCCTGGGCTCGCAACTACCAACTGAAAGACGGGCAAGGCGACCGCCTCACCCTGCTGAACAACTGGGAAAACACCTACTTCAAGTTCAATGAAGAATTACTCTCCGAACTAATGAAGGAAGCCAAACACCTCGGCGTAGATATGTTCTTGCTCGACGATGGCTGGTTTGGAAACAAGCACCCGCGCAACAGTGATAATGCCGGACTAGGCGACTGGGAAGTTATGAAGTCGAAACTTCCCGGCGGTATCCCCGCTCTTGTAAATTCGGCCAAAGAAGCCGGAGTGAAATTCGGTATCTGGATTGAACCGGAAATGGTGAATCCGAAAAGCGAACTCTTCGAAAAGCATCCCGACTGGGCTATCACCCTACCGAACCGCGAAACGTATTATTATCGCAACCAATTGGTGCTCGACCTCAGCAACCCGAAAGTGCAAGATTTCGTTTTCGGTGTGGTAGACAACATTCTGACCGAAAACCCGGAAGTGGCTTATTTCAAATGGGACTGCAACTCGCCTATCACCAACATCTACTCTCCCTACCTGAAAAACAAACAGGGACAGCTTTACATCGACCACGTGCGCGGTATATATAATGTGCTGAAACGTGTAAAAGAGAAATATCCCAATACACCGATGATGCTTTGCTCCGGTGGTGGTGCGCGTTGCGACTACGAGGCTCTGAAATATTTCACAGAATTCTGGTGCAGTGATAATACCGACCCGATAGAACGTCTGTTCATCCAATGGGGATTCTCACAAATCTTCCCCGCCAAAGCAATGGCTGCACACGTGACTAGCTGGAACAAAAAGACAAGCGTGAAATTCCGTACCGATGTAGCCAGCATGTGCAAACTTGGCTTCGACCTCGGACTGAAAGAACTGAATGCCGACGAACTGGCTTACTGTCAAGGGGCAGTTGCCAACTGGACGCGTCTGAAAAAAGTGATTCTCGATGGCGACCAATACAGACTGGTTTCTCCTTACGACGGCAACCACATGTCCGTAATGTATGCCACACCGGATAAGAATAAGGCTGTGCTTTATACGTATGACATTCATCCGCGTTTCGGCGAAAAGTTGCTTCCGGTGAAACTTCAGGGATTGGATGCAAAGAAGATGTATAAGGTGAAAGAGATCAATCTGATGCCAAACCAGAAATCTAATCTGGACGCCAACGAGAAAACTTATTCCGGCGACTATCTGATGAAGGTAGGCATCCATGCTTTCACTGCCAACCGGACTTTCAGTCGTGTGATTGAGCTGACTGCAGAATAAAAGAAACGAAAACAGAAAAGGGGATTCACCGTTTAACGGCGTTTCCCCTTTCTTTTCACACAATAATAATCAGTTAATCCTCAATCTTTACGGCTGTACCGTTGGCAGTCACCATCAGCATACTGCCACTACCTCCTACTGTCTCGTAGTCCAAATCAACACCTATCACGGCATTAGCTCCCAGTTGGGCTGCCTGTGCCTGCATTTCTTTCAAAGCGGTATCTTTTGCCGTACGCAGCACTTCTTCATAAGAACCGGAACGTCCGCCTACAATGTCACGGATACTTGCAAACAAGTCACGGAATACGTTGGCACCTATGATTGTCTCGCCGGAAACGATTCCATAATACTTCACTATTCGTTTTCCCTCAATAATGGGAGTTGTCGTTACTAACATGGCCTTTTTCTCTTTTTTAATTTATTCGCTTATCTATTAAGACGGGGAACACCCCTAAAAAGTTGCAGCTATACCGTAACTTTTTACGATATAGCTGCCATTAATGTTAAAGAGAGAGAATTTATAATATAAGCATAGTCTCACGACTCTCCGAATATTCCTTTTTCTACTATTAGACGCTTGAAACTTCAAATCACTGCACTTGAAGGCATCTTTTTTAGTTAAAGAAAAAAAAAAAAAAATCGCCATTCCTCACAGGAGCAGCGATTTATATCTTAAAACATACGGCTGACGCGTTCGATTCCCGACACTAATGCATCAACTTCCGATTTCGTATTATACATGGCGAACGAAGCCCTGACGGTTCCTTCAATGCCTAGCCGTTGCATCAAGGGCTGCGCACAATGATGCCCCGTACGGACGGCAATTCCTAAACGGTCGAGCAGAGTACCCAAGTCGAAGTGATGGATATTGCCTACCAGGAAAGAGATAACCGCTCCCCTGTCGGCAGCTTCACCGAATATACGCATATCAGGTATTTCCCTCAGGCGTTGCAGGGCATAGGTGGTCAGTTCGTGTTCGTGCTTCGCGATTTGCTCCATACCGATACCGTTCACGTAGTCGAGAGCTTTTGCCAATCCGGTGGTTCCTATATAATCGGGCGTACCGGCTTCAAACTTGAAAGGCAGTTCGTTGAAGGTCGTTTTCTCAAAAGAGACGTGTCGAATCATCTCACCGCCACCCTGATAAGGCGGCAGGCGATCCAGCCACTCTTCCTTTCCATAAAGTACGCCGACACCGGTCGGTCCATATACCTTATGAGCTGAGAATACCAGGAAGTCGGCATCCAAGTCCTGTACGTCCACTTTCATGTGAGGGATAGACTGGGCGGCATCAACCAGGCAAGGTACACCGTGGGCGTGGGCTGTCGCAATCATTTCCTTCACGGGATTTACTGTACCCAAGACATTGGAAACCTGGACTACGCTGACAATCTTCGTGCGTTCCGAGAAGAGTTTCTCGTATTCGTCCAACAACAGTTCGCCTTTGTCGTTCATCGGAACCACTTTGATTGCAATTCCTTTGCGGGCTGCCAGCAGTTGCCAAGGGACGATATTGCTGTGGTGCTCCATCACCGAGAGGATGACTTCATCGCCCTCTTCCATAAACTCGTCGCCAAAGCTGGAGACGAGCAGGTTGATGCTCTCCGTCGTTCCCCGGGTGAATACCACTTCACTCGTGCTACCGGCATTGATAAACCGGCGCACCGTTTCGCGGGAAGCTTCATGCAATTCCGTTGCCTGTTGGGAGAGGTAATGTACACCGCGATGCACATTGGCATTCACAGAATAATACTCGTCTACCAACGCATCGACTACCAGGCGAGGTTTCTGCGTCGTCGCACCGTTGTCGAAATAAACCAAAGGCTTGCCATAAACCGTACGGCTCAATATCGGAAAATCCTCACGTATCTTTTGAATATCCACGTTTATCAGTTATTAGCAGTTTAATGACTATCATTTACAAATCGCGCACCCCTGGCATCTGTTCAACTCGCCACGGAAACGCTTCTCAACCAATAAGTGCAGACGGTCTTTCAACACGTCCATACGAATCGTATCAATCACTTCATTGACAAATGCAAACATCAGAAGCAAACGTGCTTCTTTCTCATCGATTCCACGCGAACGCATATAAAACAGTGCATTCTCGTCGAGTTGCCCTACCGTTGCCCCGTGCGAACATTTCACGTCATCGGCATAGATTTCCAACTGGGGTTGTGTGTACATACGGGCATCGCGCGTGGCACAAAGATTCCGGTTGGTCTGTTGGGAGTTTGTATGCTGGGCGTCAGGGCGCACCAATACCAGTCCGGCAAACGCGCCTACCGACTGGTCATCGAGCACGTATTTGAACAGCTCGTTGCTGGTGCAGTTCGGAACGGCATGGTCGATGCTCGTATGATTGTCAACATGCTGGTTTTTGTCAGCAATCGCCATACCGCAAAGGTTTATTTCAGCGCCCTCGCCTGCCAGCAGGACTTCGGTAGTATTGCGGGTGGTACCATTGTGCAAAGTCATGCCATTCAGAAGGACGTTGCTGTCGGCTTCCTGCTTCACATACAGGTTGCTGATGCGGACGGTGCTTGTATGTGTTTCTTCCAACTCATACATATCGAATACCGTATTTTCTCCGGCAAAGACTTCAATCACTTGTGTGGCAAGGAAATTCACATTATCCATCGCATGGTCGCAAATCAGCAGACGGGCTTGCGCTCCGTCTTCCAGAATAATCAGCACACGGCGGTTGACCATAAAGTTAACGTCCGCACGCAGGATATTCACTAATTGGACGGGCTTCTCCACGATTACATTCTTCGGCACATAGAAGATAACGCCATCTTGTGCAAAAGTCGTATTGAAAGCCGTCACGCCATCTTTGGACGTGTCCGCCAGTTTGCCGTAATATTTCTTCACCAGGTCCGGGTGCTGTTCGGCCACCTCTTTCAAACTGCCGAAGATAACGCCTTCCGGCAAATGGACTTTAGGAAGTGCCTTATTATAAAATGCGTCGTTGACCACAAAATAAAGAGCCGTGCTCATATTCGGAACGTCACACTTAAACACTTCATACGGGTTGACCGGAATGGGCAGGCGGTTCAGGTTCAAGCCGAAGTCCGGCTCGAAATACTTGCTCACATCCGTATATTTATACTTTTCCATCTTACGGGTCGGGAATCCGATTCGCTCAAAATCGGCAAAGGCAGCAGCGCGAGGAGCATTCAGCACTTCAGCGCTATGCTTGCAAATCATGGCTTCCGTCTGTGAGAAAAGTTCGATATATTGTTGTTCAACTATCATAGTTTATATTTTTATTTATAGGCACGGATTATTCTCCTACTTCTTTCTTAATCCAATCATATCCTTTCTCTTCCAGTTCCAGGGCAAGTTCCGGGCCGGCAGTTTTCACGATACGGCCTTTATAAAGTACATGTACGATATCCGGTTTGATATAGTCGAGCAGACGTTGGTAGTGAGTGATGACAATCGTGCTTGTATCGGGAGTCTTCAGTTTGTTCACCCCTTCCGCCACGATGCGGAGTGCGTCAATATCCAGACCGGAGTCTGTCTCATCGAGGATGCTCAACCGCGGTTCCAACATAGCCATCTGAAAGATTTCGTTCCGTTTCTTTTCACCACCCGAAAAGCCTTCATTCACCGAACGGTTAGCCAACTTATTATCCAGCTCTACCACCGCACGTTTCTCACGCATCAGTTTCAGAAACTCACTGGCCGTCAGCGCAGGCAGACCTTTATATTTGCGTTGCTCGTTCACGGCAGCACGCATAAAGTTGACCATGCTTACGCCCGGAATCTCTACCGGATACTGGAAACTAAGGAAAATACCTTCGTGGCTACGGTCTTCGGGGCTCAATTCCAACAGATTCTTTCCATAAAAAGTGACCGAGCCTTTCGTTACCTCAAAAGCAGGATTCCCCACCAGAACGGAAGAAAGCGTACTCTTGCCGGAACCGTTCGGCCCCATAATTGCATGTACTTCGCCGGGCTTCACCGTCAGGTTGATGCCTTTCAATATCTCTTTGCCATTAATGCTGGCATGCAGGTCTTTTATTTCTAACATGATATATGTACTATTTTTCCATTTACTATTTACTATTAAAACCCCATACTACCGACAATTTACCTCCTACAAGCGCACAGCCAAATAGTAAATCGTAAATTGCCAACTAGTAAATCACCCCACGCTTCCTTCCAATGAGATGGCAAGCAGTTTCTGTGCTTCTACCGCAAATTCCATCGGAAGTTTATTCAATACTTCTTTCGCATATCCGTTCACAATCAGCCCGATAGCATCCTCTGTGGGAATACCTCGCTGGTTGCAATAGAAAATCTGATCTTCGTTGATCTTGCTCGTTGTAGCTTCGTGCTCCACTACCGCCGTTTCATTGTGAATATCCATATAGGGGAAGGTGTGCGCACCGCACTTGTCTCCCAACAACAAAGAGTCACACTGACTGTAATTGCGGGCATTATCCGCTTTTTCCGCTACACGTACCAGCCCTCGATAGGAGTTCTCGCTATGTCCGGCAGAGATACCCTTACTTACAATCGTACTGCGGGTATTCTTGCCCAAGTGAATCATCTTCGTACCGGTATCCGCCTGTTGGTAGTTGTTTGTCACAGCTACGGAATAGAATTCGGCTGTCGAGTTGTCACCTGTCAGGATGCAGGAAGGATATTTCCAGGTAATTGCCGAACCGGTTTCCACCTGTGTCCAGGACAGTTTGCTGTCTACCCCTTTGCAGTTGCCACGTTTCGTCACGAAGTTATATACACCGCCCTTGCCCTCGGCATCACCCGGATACCAGTTCTGGACAGTGCTGTATTTCACTTCGGCGCGGTCGTGCACGACAATCTCCACAATAGCGGCATGCAACTGGTTTTCATCACGCATCGGTGCCGTACAACCTTCCAGGTAAGAAACGTAAGAGTCATCATCCGCCACAATCAACGTACGTTCAAACTGTCCCGTATTGCGGGCATTGATACGGAAATAGGTAGAAAGCTCCATCGGACAGCGCACACCCTTCGGGATATATACGAAAGAACCGTCCGAGAACACTGCGGAGTTCAACGCAGCAAAGAAATTGTCACGGTAGCCTACTACCGACCCCATGTATTTCTTCACCAGATCCGGATGCTCCCGCACCGCTTCGCTGAACGAGCAGAAAATAATCCCCTTCTCCATCAGTGTCTCCTTGAAGGTGGTCTTTACGGAAACGGAGTCCATCACGGCATCCACCGCCATTCCGCTAAGGGCCATCTGTTCTTCCAAAGGGATTCCCAGCTTATTAAATGTTTTTATCAGCTCAGGGTCTACTTCTTCCATGCTCTTCGGCCCTTCTTTCTTCTTTGTCGGGTCGGCATAGTAGGAAATTGCCTGATAATCAATCTCAGGAATACGGAGATGTGCCCAAGCAGGCATCTCCAGCGTCAGCCAATAGCGGTACGCCTTCAGGCGGAACTCCAGCAGCCATTCCGGTTCGTCCTTTTTCGATGAAATCAAACGAATCACATCTTCATTGAGTCCACGCTCAATGATGTCTGTATGTACCTCCGTAGTGAAGCCATATTTGTACTTCTCCTGCGTCAGTTCCTTTACATATTTATTGGGTTCTTCTTGTTGCATCTTTATTCTCTAATATATATTGTTGCGTCATATTCTTCGCCACAGGGAAAAATATCCCCGAAAACGTTTCCATCGGATAATATAACAAAGATTCCTCCTTTTTTGTTGCACTAATTAACTTATTATCGCCATCTATAAACTCTATCGCACCAATCACCACACTTGTTAACAAGAGGAATTTGAGTGCTCCAAGCCCGCTTCCCAACCAACGGTTCAGCCAGTTCAGCGAAATTGCTTTCATTGCCCTTGTCAGCAATGAAGCAACCAGTACAAAAATCAACGGTACGGCAATCCAAATCATAATAAAAGCCAGCACCTGCGCAACTGTCATCGAATCGGTCACTGCCGGGCAAAGTTTTGCTGCCAAAGAAGCATACAAAGCTTTCGCCGCCATCAGACCGACTATCAACCCCAAAATGGAAGCCAACTGGCGAATGAAGCCTTTCATAAAGCCCACTATCGCCCCTGCACCTACTATAATAAGGATGATGATATCAATCGTTGCCATATTTCTTTGCTCTATTATATAATTCAGGCACGGATTTCACGGAATTCACGGATTTATTAAGAACCGTGAAATCCGCGTAACCCGTGCCTGATATAGATTCAGCACTGCTTTATTACAATGTCTGTTTCACTTCAATTTCTTCGAATGTCTCAATCATGTCGCCTACCTTCATGTCATTGCAGTTCACCAGACTGATACCGCACTCGAAGTTTGTACCTACTTCCTTCACGTCGTCCTTGAAACGTTTCAATGCATTGATGTTTCCGGTAAAGATAACGATGCCATCGCGAATCAAACGAGCCTTGTCGCTGCGTTTCACCTTTCCTGTCTTCACCATTGCACCGGCTACAAGACCCACCTTCGTGATGTTGAACACCTCGCGGATTTCGATCGTTGCGGTAATCTGTTCCTTCAACTCCGGAGCCAACATACCTTCCATAGCAGCCTTCACCTCTTCGATTGCATCGTAGATGACAGAGTACTTGCGGATATCGACACCTTCCTGATCAGCCATCTTACCGGCAGCTCCCGAAGGACGTACCTGGAATCCGACGATAATCGCATCCGAAGCGGCAGCCAGAGAAACATCCGATTCGGAAATTGCTCCTACACCCTTATGGATAACATTTACCTGGATTTGTTCCGTAGACAACTTAATCAACGAGTCGCTCAATGCTTCGACAGAACCGTCCACGTCACCCTTAACGATGATGTTCAATTCCTGGAAGTTACCCAAAGCGATACGACGTCCCAACTCATCCAAAGTAAGAATCTTCTGTGTACGCAAGCCCTGTTCACGAGCCAACTGTTCACGTTTGTTGGTGATTTCACGGGCCTCCTGGTCTGTTTCTACTACATGGAACGTGTCACCGGCAGCAGGAGCGCCGTTCAGTCCCAGAATCAACGCCGGTTCGGAAGGACCTGCTTCCTTGATGCGTTGGTTACGTTCGTTGAACATAGCCTTCACACGTCCGTAGCTTGTTCCCGCCAAGACGATGTCCCCTACCTTCAAAGTACCGTTGGATACCAGCACGGTAGCTACATATCCACGTCCCTTGTCCAGTGAAGATTCGATGATGGAACCTGAAGCATTACGATTCGGGTTTGCCTTCAAGTCAAGCATTTCGGCTTCCAGCAATACCTTCTCCAACAGGTCTTCTACACCGATACCTTTCTTGGCTGAGATATCTTGTGACTGATACTTACCACCCCATTCTTCAACAAGGTAATTCATCGCAGCCAGTTCTTCTTTAATCTTATCCGGATTAGCAGTCGGCTTATCTACCTTATTGATAGCGAATACAATAGGTACGCCTGCTGCCATCGCATGGTTAATTGCTTCCTTCGTCTGCGGCATCACGTTATCATCGGCAGCCACAATAATGATGGCGATATCCGTTACTTTCGCACCACGGGCACGCATAGCTGTAAACGCCTCATGACCCGGAGTATCGAGGAATGTGATACGGCGTCCGTCTTCCAACTTCACATTGTACGCACCGATATGCTGTGTAATACCTCCGGCCTCACCGGCAATTACATTCGCCTTACGGATATAGTCAAGCAAGGATGTCTTACCGTGGTCAACATGTCCCATCACCGTAACAATCGGAGCGCGCGGCAGCAAATCTTCCGGAGCATCTTCCTCTTCAACGATGGCCTGTGCCACTTCCGCACTTACATATTCGGTCTTGAACCCGAATTCTTCGGCTACCAGATTGATTGTTTCCGCATCCAGACGCTGGTTGATAGAAACCATGATACCGATGCTCATGCAAGTAGCGATAACCTGGTTGACAGAAACGTCCATCATCGTAGCCAACTCATTAGCCGTTACGAATTCGGTCAGCTTCAATACCTTGCTGTCTGCCATTTCCTGGTCTTCCAGTTCCTGCATACGGCTGGAAACCATTTCACGTTTTTCCTTACGATATTTGGAAGCCTTGTTCTTACCCTTGGTTGTCAGACGTGCAAGAGTTTCCTTTACCTGCTTAGCTACGTCTTCCTCGCTCACTTCCTGTTTGATGACCGGTTTCTTGAAGCGGTCTCTGTTATTGTTGTTGTTATTTCTTCTATTGTTATTGTTTCCGCCCTGGTTGTTGCCACCACGATTATTACCGCCCTGGCCACCGTTAGCGTTGCCACCACCTTTACCTTGCACATTCGGTCTCGGAGCCGCGAAGTTGGAAGTTGCCACGTTATTAACGTCCACTTTCTCTTTGTTGATACGATTCCGCTTCTTCTTAGAAACTGCATCCACACTCTCTTTTGCTCCGCCCTTCATCTGTTTAGAATCATCCCTGCGGATTTCCTTGATGATGGCTTCTTTCATTTGTTTCTTCTGATCCTGACGGATTTTATCTTTTTCTTCGCGTTCGCGACGTTTCTCTTCCTTCGATTTTTTCTTAGGACGAGTAGACTGATTCAATGCTGCAAGGTCAATCTGACCGATAACATTAATCTTTGCGCCCAATTCCGGCTGACGGATCTTAAAAATCTCGTCTTCCTTGGGAGTGCTTTTTTCTTCCGAAACTACTGCTTCCGTTGCTACTGCTTCCACAAGCTTTTCTTCTTTTTTATGTTCTTCGGCCTTCACAGGTGCTTCTACCTTCTTCGGCTCTTCTTTAATCACTTCTTCCACTTTTTCAACCTCCGCCGGTTTGTGTTGTGCTACAGGTTCCGGTTGTTTCACCACAGGTTCAACCTGAACTGGAGCCGGAGCAGGTACTGCCACCTCTTCCTTCTTCATTTCGGGTTCTTTCTTTACCTCCGGTTCTTTCTTTACCTCCTGTTCAACACCAGGACGTTCTGCCACAGGACGTTCTACTACAGTTTCTTTTTTCTGCTCCGGTTCTTTTTCTACTTTTTTATCAGTTTTACGACCGCTCAGGTTATTTAAATCAATCTTTCCGACAGGTTTAAACTTTGGACGTGAATCCTCAGGTACGACTGTCTTGATCACATCTTCCGACTTCGGTTTTTCAGCCTGCTTTTCGAAGCCTTCAATCGACACCGACGCCTTATTACGATCCTTATTCTGACGTTCCTGAATGAAACGCTCCGATTCAAGTCTAAGGTTCTTGTCTGTGCTAAACTCTTTTACGAGTATAGCGTACTGCTCCTCACTAATTTTGGTATTAGGATTAGCCTCAACGGTATGCCCTTTCTTTTGCAGGAACTCAACTACCGTCGCGATTCCTACGTTCAAATCTCTTGTAACTTTGTTTAACCTTATCGTCATATTTTAAATTTAATGAATAAATGGAGCGAAGAAAATTTCAATTGTAATTACCCATTACTCTTGTCCTTGTTCCGGTTCTTGATCGTGTTCCTGATTATGTTCCGGTTCCAATTCTTCTTCAAACTCCGATTTCAAAATGCGTATTACTTCGTCCACTGTCTCTTCTTCCAGGTCCGTCTTTTCAATCAACATCTCACGAGGAGCATTCAACACAGCTTTTGCCGTATCGATACCGATAGCCTTGATTGCATCAACCACCCAGCCGTCGATTTCGTCTCTGAATTCGTCGAGATAAATATCCTCATCAGCCAAATTCTCATCCAACTCACGGAACACGTCGATAGTGTACTCAGTTAACATACTGGCCAGTTTGATATTCAAACCGCCTTTACCGATAGCCAACGATACTTCTTCCGGTTTGAGGAATACCTCTGCTTTTTTCTCTTCCTCATTCAGACGGATAGAAGAAATTTTTGCCGGGCTCAAAGCACGCTGTATAAACAATGAAATGTTCGATGTATAATTGATTACATCGATATTCTCATTGCGAAGTTCACGAACGATGCCATGAATACGACTTCCCTTGACACCTACACAAGCTCCTACGGGGTCGATTCTGTCATCATAAGATTCTACCGCAATCTTGGCACGTTCGCCGGGGATGCGGGCAATCTTCTTGATGGTAATCAATCCATCATTGATTTCGGGTACTTCCATCTCAAACAGACGTTGCAGGAAAACGGGAGAAGTACGTGACAAGATAATCTTAGGATTATTGTTCTTATTATCCACGCGGGCAACTACTGCGCGCGCCGTTTCACCTTTACGATAGAAGTCGCTCGGGATTTGTTCGGTCTTAGGCAACAGCAGTTCGTTTCCTTCATCGTCGAGAAGCAACATTTCCTTTTTCCAGATTTGATAAACTTCCGCATTGATGATGGTACCTACCTGATCTATATATTTATTATAAATACTGTCTTTTTCGAGTTCCAGAATCTTGGAAGCCAGCGTCTGGCGGAGATTCAGGATAGCGCGACGACCGAATTTCGCAAAGATAACCTCGTCAGTCACCTCTTCACCCTCTTCATAGGAAGCATCGATTTTCTGTGCTTCGCTCAACGAAATCTGCATGTTCGGGTTCGTCAAATCTTCATCGGCCACAACTTCACGGTTACGCCATATCTCGAAGTCACCCTTGTCCGGGTTCACGATTACGTCGTAATTTTCATCGGTGCCAAACATTTTCGCGATAACGCTGCGGAACGACTCTTCAAGTACACTGACCATCGTCGTTCTATCGATATTCTTCAGTTCTTTAAATTCCGAAAATGTATCAATCAAGCTGATTGTTTCTTCTTTTTTGGCCATAACTATTTAAAGCTAATTAAGTATTTAGTATATTTTATTTGCTCATAAGTGAAGGTTTCGTCCTCTTCTACCAGCTTCGGACGCTTGGAACCTTCGAGTTTTACCTTCTTCTCTACGCCTACCGTAAACTTCTCTTCATCGGCATCTTTCAGTATGCCGGCCAGTTTGCGTCCGTCTTTAGTCAATACCTCCACTTCTTGTCCGATGTGGATATAATACTGTTGCAGTACTTTAAAGGGCTGTCCGATACCGGCCGACCCTACTTCCAGTTCATAATCTTCCTCTTCACGGTTCAGTTTTGACTCTATGTAGCGGCTAAGCTCCACACAATCTTCAATCCAAACGCCTTCCGCATGGTCTATTTCGACCACAATCTTGTCATCCGGGCTTACGGTTACTTCTACCAAAAAGTAGTCTTTTCCTTCCAACCACTCTTCTACAATCTGACAAACAGTTTTCTTTTCTATCATTTATTAACTATATAAGAACAAAAAAAGGAGCTTAATTGCCCCTCCACCTTTCATCCGTTTCCGGTTGCAAAGATATAAATAATCTGTTCGACTACAAAACATTAAAGAAAAAAAGTATGAATTAACAGTCTTATCTTCGTATCTTTACACCGCAATTTAAAAAAACAGGCATTATGACACACCGTCTCAACACCAATAAACAATTTATGCTAGGCAATGGAATCCTGGCTTTTGCAGTCATTTTTGTGGTGGTTATTTTCGTATACATGAGTATGCGGCTGCAACAAAAGAATCAGGAAGAACGTCATTTCATCGAGAGCTACACCATCAGTCTGGTAAAAGGTTTTACCGGAGATTCTATTACTCTGTTTGTCAATGACAGCCTTATCGTTAATAAGACGATATCGGAAGAACCTTACACGGTGGAAGTGGGACGTTTTGCAGAACAGAGCGCCTTATTGATCGTAGATAATAACACAGAATTAGTGTCTACGTTTGATCTTAACGAAAAAGGAGGAACTTATCAATTTGAAAAAGAATCGGACGGGATTAAGCAATTAGCCAAACAGTAAAGCATTACGGCATGAATGCGGATTCGGTATAAACCTGCCTTATATGGCTTGGAGCTGCTCCTCAAAAGTACTCTAAATCTCCGTCCGATACCTCTTCAACTCTTCCCGTAAAGCGAGCGCTTTTCCTTCCGTGAATTGATTCAACAAAGCCCAAAAGCATTCGCCGTGATTCATTTCACGGGTATGGCACAACTCGTGCAAAAGCACATAGTCAATCAAATGGGAAGGAAGCAAGATGAGGTAAAAAGATAAGTTTATATTCTTTTTCGCCGAACAACTCCCCCATCGTCCCTGACTGGAGTTTATTTTCACATTGGCATAGGATAATCCATATTGCCTTGACAAACGGTCCAAACGAGGTGGAAGAATGCTCTTTGCATTCAGTCTCAACGACTCTTCAATGACTTTATGTAGCCAGTTCTGTAGATTTTCATCAGCAAAGTCTGCCGCAGGCGGACAGATGATTTGCATGACACCCAATTGGGAGTTAGCCAGAAATTGGTCTTTCTCCCCAGCCGCTAAGGATAATTTAAAGTGCTCCGTATCAATCTTATAATCCAAATCAATCAACGGACGTTTCAATCGTTGACGGGCAACCAGCAATTTATCACGTAGATTCTCAATAGCCCGTTTTACTTCTTTCATCGTTGTCCCGGATGGAACCGAAACATATATAGCATCGCTCTTGGTACGAAAGACAAGACTTTTAGCACGCAGATTGACACGCACCACCAGTCGTCCTAATTCTTCATCTTCTATAATCGCTTCCTTCATCGTAAATATCGTAACTACAGCCACAAAAATAATAAAAAAGAAGATGCCGATGAAAAAACAGGAAGGGACAGTTCAAGAAAACAAAGCAATATCCGCCATGAACGTTAAAAGACATTAACGGTTGTGGGGCTGAGGGCGTTTTCTGTGTATTTATAGTCAGTTAACGGAAAAATATACGAATGGAAACAACATATACAATTACCCTTACAGTCATCAGCCTTCTTTTTTATAAGAAAGATCATTACGCTATGGATTTCATTAGAACATCCTTAGTTGATGTCAAATACACTCAACTCTATTTACTACTATCATGCATCCTATTATTTATTGCAATAATCAATAGAATAAAATCATATCAAAAAGCTCAAAAGGCAGCAGCTATCAAAAAACAACTATGTAAAGAACTGGAAATACAGAGAGCAATCACAGAAGAACATGCAGCGACTATTTCATTACTACAAAAGGAAATCACGTCTCTGACAGAACAAAAGAACGTAGCCGATTCCTCTTTTCCTCACACCAACATACTACATGCAACGGAGTATGACAAATTCATACATTACTTCCAGATTTCCAACCCTTGCCTATTAAGTTATTTAAAGTCCCCTGAATTCAAACTAACCTCTTACGAAATCGTATTGTGTCTATTTGCATATCTAAACACCTCTTCATCTCACATAGAATATCTGTTAAATAAAAAGCATGATACATTGAAAAAAGCAAGGCAAAGAATTAAAGTCAAGATGCAGATTGACAACAAGGATAATATTGGGAACTTTTTGCGAGAGAAAATGCGTTAAAAGTATTTAATCGCATGTCTCCTCAATCCATACTATCATCTGTAGGAACAAAGGAATCACCTGTCTGACAATATCCTGCGACAGGGGTTTTACCCTAATTTCCCATGTCCCCTAAGCACTTTTTCACTTCTTGTTTTTCTCCTTTTCTTCTTTTAGATTTGTAAAAACAATACTCACGCCAAAAATCTATGAGATATGACGAACACACAACTCACCATTATCATCCCTTTCTTGAATGAAGGAAAAGAGATAGCAAATACACTATCTTCCATTCAAGATACGGCAACAGGAATGCCCGCCATCCTATTAATCAATGATGCCTCGACAGACGGATATAATTACCGTACCGTTGCGGAACAATATAATTGTGACTATATACAACATGAAGAACGGCTGGGAGTGGCGGAATCGCGCAATGAGGGAGTCAGAACATGCAACACTCCTTACTTTCTGCTCTTAGACGGTCATATGCGATTCTATGAGAAAGGATGGGATGAGAAGTTGTTAGCCTTGCTACAAGAAAATCCGCGTACTATATTGTGCGGACAGACCAAGAAACTACTCCGAAACGAAAACGGAGAAATTGTTGAAGGCGAGCATAAAACTTGCTACGGAGCTTATATCGACATGAGTGAAGTAAGAATATTCAAGGCTGCATGGAATTATACAGACCCCACACCTTATACTCCACTGTCCGAAATTCCCTGCATTTTGGGTGCAGCATACGCTTGTAGCAAAGAATACTGGTTATATCTACGTGGACTGGAGGGGCTACGATACTATGGACTTGACGAAGAACTATTAAGTTTAAAGGTCTGGTGCGAAGGAGGACGATGCCTGTTAGTCAAAGACTGGATAGTGGGACATATCTATCGTTCTGAGTTTCCTTATGAAGTACCTTCCAAAGAGATAGTATACAATCGCATGCTCGTCATCGAACTTTTTCTGCCTTATGAACTGAAAAGAAAAGCATATCTGCGAATTAAAAACGCATGTGAGGACATCTTTATAGAGGTTTATGACATGCTGAAAACAAACTATCCATTCATTAAAGAACTGAAGGAATATATACAATCTATTTCCCAACGAAACATAGAGTTCTTTTTTGAAAAGAACCATGGCACATTATCTTGATATATTGGCCAATATATATAGTGTTTAATCATTAAATTCTAAAATCATGAAAATTAAAGAACTAAAGAAAAAAGAAGCGTTATGTGAAGCTATCAACATGAAGTTTGATGAAGCAAACGCACTTTTCGAAGCGGAAACGCTTCAAAGTATGCAGATGGCTCAAATCAGCGGAGGGGCTACGGATAGTCCTATTGGTACTTTTTGGAAAATTATAGATGCCATAGGTAAAGGAACATACGCCCTTGACACAATAAAGTCAGCATTTGATTCTGCTGCAGATTTCCTAAATGGATGGAGAACTGTAGTTGGCAGTACCCCTCCTCCCGGCAATCCAACTGTAACTATAATCAAAGGTGAAAAGGGTGATATTAGTTTGCAAATATATGGGGCAGCCGATTCCATCTTTATTTCAAAGGATGGTGAAATTAAACTATATGGACCTACTCCTATAACAAATTCTGGCTCTAATCCTAATAATGGCTCTACAGATATGCCATAGATTGCAAATCTCAGAGGATAGCAAAATTGCTATCCTCTACTATCACTTTAATACAAAAAATATGCAACACTATTATCTAATACTCACCTCACTGATTTTATTAGTTTCTTGCTCTCCAAAACAAGAAACTAAATACTACTTCAAAGAGCAAGAAAAAGAAGGATGGCTCATTCCTGTACGCATAGGAGAAGAGACTTACGATTTTTTATTTGACACAGGAAGCAGCAACTCTTGTATTAAACAGGAAATTGCCTTGAAACTTAAGCTACAAACAAGAGATTCATTATTGGTTTATCAATCAAGTAGGAGAAAAGTCGCATACCATGACCTGACTGAAAACATCACATTCAGCATTGCAGATACTCCGATGAATCTCTCTTTTTTTATAAACGATCGCAATATTATTGGAATGGATATTATAAACAAATATCATTGGATGTTCGAGCGTTCTAACATGACTTTTCAATTGCAGGAAAAAAAAATTCCAATAGAAAAGCGTCCGTCAGACATACTCTATAAGAAAAAGTATTATTTCAATGACACAAAAGTACAGATTCCTGTTGTTGACCTGCTAATCAATGATACAATTTCCATCCCTTTACTATTTGACAGTGGTTACGCTCAAACACATAATTACTCTTATTACGATGAATCTATCGCAACATTGCTCCCAGTCATAGCTTTAGAACATCATGAAAATATTACCAACGATAGCTTCTTTCAATATATATTTAAGACATATGGTAAGGATGCAATTATACATTACACAAACCCTCATTTCTTTTTCTGGTTAGAACCTATAACCATTGACAATCTGCCTCCTTCCTGTTTTTATATGTCAACAAATACAGATAGTATATATAAAACAACTCAAAATCATAAATATATAGGAGTGCTGACTTGGCATTTTATCCGTCAATTCCGCACCTTCTCTATCAATCCGGAGAAACAGGAGTTTACATTTATAGTATCGCCCGAAGATAGTAGCATCATCAAAAAATCCAATCCTGAAGAGATAGAAGTAATAAAAAGTAAACGAAACATTAAATTTATATACTTATGAAAACAATCTTATCAATTGTACTCACAGCCTGCGTGTTGTTTGGCTGTAACAACCCGACAACGTCATTAACCCCGCAAGAGAAAGCTTTTGCAGGAAAGTATTATGCCATCAAAAGCGATACTATCGGAATAAAACAGATTTATGGAACAATAGAATCTTATACAGATTACAAGATCGACAGAAGTGCTTATTCTTCCGCTATGCTAAAACTGTTTTTTTCGACTGAAAGTATAGGAACCATCATACTGGAATACGAAATTATGTACAACAGTGATTGGAAAATACAAAATGATACGCTGTTTGAAAGACTAATCCCCGATTCATATAAGATGAGTCTGAAAGAAATCAATCAACAGGGAATCCTTGCCGACAAGATAAGCGAACAAATGGAGCCATTTGCCGAGATGTTCAGTGCCCAATTAAAAGAAGAACTCCTAAAACAGGATGCGGTAAAGATTGTAGAACTAACTCCCGAAAAAATAGTTGTAGAACTTGATGGAGTGAATGAAACAATCAAAAAAGTAAAGTAACAACTAATTTATCCCACTATGTATAAACAAAGCCGATATAATTACTTTGTACCTTATTGCAATAAGATACTATACTTCAACGCCTTGAGTAAGATAAGTTTTTTAATGACTACACAAGAACATGAAAAACTACAAGAACAATTTGCTGATCCCATCAGCTTTGAATTCGGGCTACCTTCCGTTTTCAACAAATTTGCAGAGTGGGGATTTTTTGTGAAGGAAGAAATAGATGAATTGGCGGTCTTCCGTTATCTTTATAATAAAGACATTCTGTATAGCCGAGACTGCCATCTGATTATCGCTTTATCGGAAAGCAAAGAAGACAATGCGAACATGATATCCCGAATAAAAGAGCACCTTGCCTATTTGTGTAAAGAGGGAATAACCTCTCTTTACATAGAATGGCTCGGAGAAGAATCTGATACGGATATAGATTCCTACAAACATATCATCGAAGAATACGCTAAAGAAAAATGCAACACAGCCGGCATTGATTATGAACAAGAATGTCCTCTGATTGCTCCGCGAACATTCCAATATACATTCTACAACAAAGGCGTCTACAGCGGAAAGCCAACCGAATATTCCGAGAAAAACAGAATCGGAATTTTAGAGCCGAATGGTATTATCAATTGGGATGAAGAGAAAAGAGCCTGCCAAATCGGAAATGTATGGTTCGAGACTGTTATGTGCCGGGATTGCAAACACATTCCGTTGATGTCATTGTCATGCCAGGAACTTCTACAAAAAAGTCATGGCGTATGCCCTTTGAAGAATAATACAATTCAGCCAGACTGGGTTGTGATACAAGAATATGAAATGCAGAAAGTATGAAATTTCCCTTTTATCATCAACTGGATTCCGGTGACTGCGGGCCTTCCTGCCTGCGCATGATTGCAAAATTCTACGGACGGACATTTGAAGTACACCAACTCAGGGAACATTGTTACGCCAATAAAAACGGAGTTCCGCTATTGGGAATAAATGATGCTGCCGAACATATCGGATTCCGATGTACGGCTGTAAAAAGCTCTTTTGAGAAGTTTGCTCAAAAAGCCATATTCCCTTGCATTGTTCATTGGCGGAAAGACCACTTTATTGTAGTATATAAAATAAAAGTAAAAAAACAGGCAAATGGAGAATGGACCGGTAAAATATATGTAGCCGATCCGGCTTTCGGATTAATGACATACTCTGTAGCCGATTTTTTAGATGGTTGGACGGCAAACAAAACGGATAATGAGAATCATGGCACTTTTTTGTTATTGGTTCCGACCTTAGATTTTTATCACCCTGATGCCTGTTCGGAAAAGAACCAAAAAATCAAACTATTATATTTTTTGGACTATATACGTCCTTACAAAAAACTATTCGCACAGGTAATATTAGGAATGTTTTTCGGACTCGTGTTCTCTTTCATTTTTCCTTTTCTGTCGCAAGCAGTGGTGGACTACGGAATAATGAACAACAATCTGAATTTCATCTACCTTGTCCTCGCCGCCCAAGTAATATTATCTCTCAGCGAACTGGTTATCGGCTTTATACAAAGCTGGATATTGCTACACGTGACTTCACGCATCGGAATCGCCCTCATATCCGATTTTATTGCCAAAATGCTAAAATTACCGATTAGTTTCTTCGATTCCAAAAATACAGGAGACATTATGCAAAGAATCGGAGACCACTCCAGAATTCAAAGTTTCCTGACCGGAACTTCTATCAGTACTCTATTTTCATTTCTTAATTTCTTTGTCTTTGCAGGCATATTAGCCTATTACAACCTAACTATGCTTTTGATTTTTATTGTAGGGCACACATTCTACATCATATGGGTACTTTTATTCTTAAAAATACGTAGGGAACTCGACTTCAAACATTTCGACAAAGCTTCCCGCAATCAATCCGAACTGATAGAGATTATCACAGGAGCCGAAGAAATCAAATTATGCGGATGTGAGCAAAAAATGAGAAATCGATGGGAAAGTATTCAGGCCGAACTATTCAGGTTAGGTATCAAAGGATTGTCTATCAGCCAAATTCAGTCGGCAGGAGCTTTCTTTTTATCCAATATCACTAATATTACATTATCTATCCTTTCGGCCTATTTGGTTATAAATGGGGAGATTACTTTGGGAATGATGATGTCGCTGTCCTATATTCTCGGACAATTGAAAGGTCCTATCGGAGCCTTTATCGGGCTTGTCCATGCTTATCAGGATGCAAAAATCAGTTTGGAACGTCTGGAGGAAATTCATTTTCAAGAAGACGAAGACCAAACCAACAGATTGAAAATAAATCAACTATCTCTACAAGGAAAAGACATTCATTTAAACAATATTACATTCGGATATTTAGGAGAAAAGATTCCACCTGTATTAAAAAACATTTCATTTACAATTCCGCACAATAAAATCACAGCCATTGTTGGAGAAAGCGGCAGTGGGAAAACGACTTTAATAAAGTTGCTGTTAGGATATTACGAGCCGCAACAAGGAGAAATCTTAATAGGCAATACCAATTTGAAGAACCTAAATAATAAATTATGGCGTTCCAATTGTGGCTCTGTCATGCAAAACGGATTCATATTTTCAGCCACAATTGCCGAAAATATAGCAATCAGTGACAATAGCATAAATCGAGAAAAACTATACCATGCCGCGTCTTTGGCAAATATAAATGATTTTATAGAAACTACCCCTGAAGGATACAACACTAAAATTGGCTCCAACGGAAACGGTATAAGCCAGGGACAACGCCAACGGTTGCTAATAGCACGCTCAATATATAAAGACCCCGCTTACCTCTTCTTTGACGAAGCGACTAATGCTTTAGATGCCAACAATGAACGGGCTGTAATTGAAAATCTTCACCACTTTTTTCAAGGAAGAACAGCGGTTGTCGTTGCACATCGTTTGAGTACCGTAAAATATGCAGACCAAATAATTGTATTACAAGCCGGAGAAGTCGCAGAAATAGGAACTCATCGGGAATTATTGGATAAGCAGGGAGTATATTATAATTTAGTAAAAAATCAAATAGAACTTTGATTATGGCAAAACGAGATAAAGTTGAAATCAGACATGAGGAAATACAGGAATTATTAGGTAATCCGCCAAGTTGGCTTGTCAAATGGGGAATCAGTGTATTTGCCGGTATAATCACCGTATTGATTATTGGAAGTAGTCTGTTCATGTATCCGCAAATCATTGAAGCACCCATAGTCATGACAACCGAACAACCGCCGACATGGGTAATAGCCAAAAGCAGTGGAAAAATTGATTCTATATATGTAAAAAATAAAGAACTGGTATCGGAAGGAGAAATAATAGCAATTATCCATAATACGGCAAAAGTAGAAGATGTGTTATACCTGAAAAATTTATTAGAAAACGATAGTATTGAAAAACTCAATACGATTCAAAAGGAATTACAGATAGGAGAATTGCAAGATTCTTATTCGCTATTAGTAAAAACCTTACAGCAGTACGAAGTTTTCAATAAAGAACAAATTTATGAATTAAGAGAAAAAGCTGCCTATGAGGAAATAAACAGCCAAAAGATGTATTTAAAACAGTTAGAAAAACAAAGCGAGATTTATAAAGAAGCGTATCTCATCTCTCAGGAGAGATATTCCGCCGACTCTATTCTGTATAAGATGAAAGCATTATCCGCCAAAGAATATGAACAGAGTTTAATGCAGAAAAACCAAGATAAGACACGATATAATCAATCCAATCTGGATATAATAAGCGTATCAATCCACCTTGCGCAATTAAATAAAGCCATAAAAGAATATATGGCAGAAGAAAAAAGAGAGAAAACAGAATATCATACTACGATAATGAGATTATATAATCAATTAAAAAGTAACATCCTCCTATGGGAACAGACCTATTTATTAAAAGCACCAATTACCGGTTTAGTCAGTTATTCAAGTTTTTGGAGCAAACATCAACATATAAATGCCGGTGAACAAAGTTTTGCTGTCATTCCACACTCTCCGGGAAAAATTATCGGGAAATGCAAAGTTCCAGTCAGTGGTATAGGAAAAATAATGCCTCAACAAGAGGTCAATATAAAATTGGACGGATTTCCGTATATGGAATTCGGCACTATCCGGGGAGTAGTCGAAAATATATCATTAATCCCTATAAGAATAGAACAACCCTTAAAAGTTGAATATGCAAATTGGGTGGAAGTATCTATAAATAATTTAACTACCACCTACGGGAAAGAAATACCTTTTACCGGTGAATTAACCGGAACAGCCAGTATCACAACAAAAGAAATGTCTCTATTAGAACATTTACTAAGCCCTCTCAAGTATTTATGGTCTAAAAAAATGACCAATCATAAACATAACAAAACCACCGAACTTGAAAATCTGTAAGTATGCTACATAAATATTTCCTATCTATACTTCTATTTTGTGCAACACAGATACAAGCACAAACTGTCATCACTTTGGAAAAAGTCGTCAACGAATGGAGTTTAGCTTCCCCCACAGCGCAAAAAGCTAAATTAACCTTCGAAAATACATTATTGAACCACAAGAACTACTTAAAAGAATTTCTGCCTTCAATATCCTTTGCATTGAATCCTATATCCTTCAATCATTCGCTCCGGTTGATGCAAAGCCCGGAAGATGGTAGCTATTCATACGTAAACGACTATTCCAATAGTAGTAATACAGGTGTTACACTTCAACAAAAAATAGGCCCCACGGGAGGTACGCTTTTTGTAAGTTCTAATCTAAATATGTTAACTGAGTTTTCCAGACGTCAGTATAGTTTCAATACTACACCTCTAACCATCACTTATTCGCAGGAACTCTTTGGAGGATATCATCTTTATAAGAAAAAAAGAAAATTGGAACAGGCAAAGTATGACAATGCGACAAAGCAATATTGCTCAGAGATTGCAGACATACAGACAAAAGCCTTAAATGCTTTCTTGAATGTGTTTTTAACAGACCTCACCAAAGAGTTGGCTTTAAAGAATATCCAAATTAGCGATACGCTCATGAAAGTAAGCAAAGCACTGCTCGAAAAAGGAAATCTGACAGAGTATGAATATAAACAAGCAGAATTACAAGCCAACAACAACCTATATATATACGAAACAGCTTTGAAAGATTGGCAAAATGCCCTTCGAACACTTTGGACTTTCTTAGGCAAAGAGGAAGCGATAGACTCTATTTTAGTGAAAGCCCCGATATTCAGTCTCCCGTTAGAAATCAATTTTAATACTGTCAACAAGTACGCCCGGCAAAATAGCCCTTTTACTTTAACACAAAAGATTAAACGCCTGGAAGCAGAACAAACATTATTCACTACCAAACTAAACAACCGTTTTAATGGAAATATAATAATCAGTTACGGACTGAACCAATATGCCAATCGTTTTTCTGAAGCATACAGACAACCGAGCCACAGCCAAGGAGTTACGATTGGTTTCCAAATCCCTATTTTTCAGTGGGGAGTAAATCGCAATAAAATACGGATTGCTCAGAACAACTACGAAAGCAGCATTATAGAACTGCAAGAATCTGAAGATAACTTTTCCAATGAATTGAAAGATAAAGTCTCCGCATACAACCATGACGTAAAATTATTTTTCTTATCCAAACAATCCTATCAGTTGGCTCAAGAACAATATGAGATATTATCACGTAAATTTCAATATAGTAGAGTATCTGTATATGAAATTTCTTCAATACAAACTGAACTTTACGAGGCAATGAAAAGATATTATGCCTCCATGCAAGCCGTATGGAATCAATTCTATTTATTGCGGAAAATCACATTATACGATTTTACCCAACAGTGTGAATTGACCGAGAGCTTATTAAAACGCTAATCAAAGGGCGTGAAGGAGGCAAACTCTACTTTATTATACATAAAAAATCGGATCCAAGATGCAACTTTTCAACAATACCAACCGTCTAACCCATATAACACCATAGAAATTCAAAATTATGAAAACAAGTTTATTAGTCTTATTTACAACAGGAGTGTTCCTAATACTAACCGCAGGCTCCTGCTTACAGGGAAAACACGTGACCGGCAGCAAAAACTATCTCACTAAAAAAGTAGAAGTCGGACAGTTCAACGAAGTTAAGTTATCGAGTAGTGCGAATGTCACGTATCATCAAGGTTCTCAAAATTACATAGAGATTTATGGTTCCGACAATATCATTCCACTTTTAGAGACTTATGTTGACGGCAATACACTTATTATAAAGTATAAAAAGAACGTCACTATCTGGAAAGGTAAACTGGAAGTCAAAGTATTCTCACCGGAATTGAATAAATTAACAATCAACGGTTCAGGAGACATACGCTTAGCCAATGGCATACAGACCAAAGAAGATATATCACTCAGCATCAACGGTTCGGGAGACATTAAAGGCGAAAAGTTCAAATGCCGGAGAATGACCGTTTCCATCAATGGTTCGGGAGACGTAAAACTTCAGCAAATAGAAAGCAAAGAATGCATTGCCAGTATTGCCGGTTCCGGAGATATCGGTTTGAGTGGTAAAACTCTCTATGCCGAATATAAGATTGCAGGGTCGGGAAATATTGGAGCCGACAACCTGAAATCGGAAAATGTATCAGCCAGTACAGCCGGTTCCGGCAGCATCAGTTGCCACGTCACTGGAAAACTGAAAGTACGCGTAGCAGGAAGCGGAGATATAGCCTATCGGGGAAATCCTCAAGAAATAGACGCTCCACGAAAAAATATACGGCAGATTAAATAAGCAATCATCTCGAAAACATAAAAGGGCTACTGCATCGCGCGGTAGCCCATTTATTTAGTTAGTTTTATTCTAAAAAATTGAGAGAATTGAAAACTTCACAGTTTCGCTTTCGTTGTTGTTTTAATTAAGCACACTAACTATATTATATGTTTAAAGCAAATGAAAATGTCTATTCGCTCATAACCTGCACCTTGTGATTAATCCTCGCCAGACTGTCAGCGAGAACCTGCTCGGCTTTCATATCATTCGAGATAGCAACCGATGGTGCTGTTACTTGTTTACCAATGGTATCCATTGCCAATACACTTCCATCATCTCCAGAGAAAGAATGTTGTGCCACATTCCCCAAAGAAAGGATGATTGCGATTACGGCAGCGGCCTTGAACAGAGGAATAAAACGACCGGTCAGTGTCAAACGTTTCGCTTTTACTACCGTAGGCTCCACCTCTGCCAGAATACGTACGTCAAAGTCTTCGCCCAGCCCTACTTCCTGCTGAACCTGCTGATAAACAAACAAGTTCTTATAGCGGAGCAAATGAGCCGGTACATCTTCTTTCAAGAAGAAGTTGCGCAATGCCGCTTCCTCCTCAATGGAAGTTTCGCATTGCCAGTATCGCTCGAGGAGCTGTTCTATATCCTTATAATCCATATTCGTCAATTTCTAAATACCTTTGTTTTACCTTTTGCCTGGCTCTGAAGAGATTCACTTTGACTTGCTCCTCTGTCAGATTCAGCAAGGTCGCAATCTTTTTATAGCTTTCACCTTCCATGTCCCTCAGTTGCATGATAAGCCGCTGTTTTTCGGGAAGTTCATTGACCAACCTATTGATGATACTCATTCTTTCATCATGAACCATCCGGTCGTACGGACTGTTTGCATCAGGTTCTTCCTCCATTTCGGGGGTGAGTTCCACGTTCTGGGCTTCTCTCTTCTGACTCCGGTCTATCGCCAAGTTCTTTGCCACTGTCAGGCAATAGGCTTCAACCGATTCAAACTGAGACCACTCATCACGCTTGTTCCACACTCTTATCATGGTGTCCTGAACGACATCCTCGGCTTCTGCCCTATCCAGGGTTATTCTGAGCGCCAGTCGAAAGAGTTTATCCTTCAATGGCAAAATATCGTTTCGGAAGCTGATTTCTTGCATCTCTATAATAATGACGGGCTAGGACATGAAAAGTTACAGTCGCCCACTACTTTTTTTTGAATTATTTTCTTATTCTCGTTCCTCCAGAGTCGTTAATTGCTGACGATAAGGTGATTACCACTTCAGAAACTCCTGCATTTATTGCTTCAAAAGAATTCTCCAATTTGGGAATCATACCTCCTTGAATAACGCCATCGGCTACATATTGTTCAAATTCGGCACGAGTGATTTGAGGAATCACACTGTCGTCATCATTCTCGTCACGCAACACGCCTTTTTTCTCGAAGCAATACACCAACGTCACATCAAACAGAGCCGCCAACGCCTTTGCTGTTTCCCCGGCAATGGTATCTGCATTCGTATTCAGCATATTGCCATGACCGTCGTGCGTCAATGGAGCCATCACCGGAACAACGCCTTTATGTATCAAATCCGACAACAAAGTGGCATCCACCTGTTCCACATCCCCCACGAAACCGTAGTCTACGTCTTTCACCGGACGTTTCACCGAACGGATTACATTCATATCCGCCCCGGTCAATCCAAGCGCATTGATTCCGCGTGCTTGCAGACCTGCCACAATGTTTTTATTCACCAATCCGCCGTACACCATCGTTACGACTTTCAATGTTTCGGCATCAGTAATCCGACGACCATTTACCATTTTGCTTTCAATACCCAGCTGTGCGGCAATTTTTGTTGCCGAACGACCACCGCCATGAACCAACACTTTATGTCCGTCGATAGCGGCAAAGTCATTTAACAACTGAAGAAGGGTGGCTTCCTCTTCTACGATTTTGCCACCCACCTTAATAACTGTTAGTTTTTCTCTCATTACTTGATTTCTAATAAGTTCACCGAATGGAGAATCCGGCTCCGGCACCTTGCCGGTTATTCCAAATAAGTATATCCGTAAAGTCCCGAACGATAGTTGGAAAGGAATTCTTTTCCTTCTTCCAACGAAATCTTTCCTTCTTTCACCGATTTCGTAACCCAAGTTTCGAGCGTACGTACCAGTTTCTTCGGATTATACTGTACATAGTCCAATACCTCCGCTACCGTTTCTCCGTCGATAATCTGTTCGATATTATATCCTTTCTCGTTCACAGAAACATGCACGGCATTCGTGTCGCCAAACAAGTTGTGCATATCTCCCAAGATTTCCTGATAAGCACCCACCAGGAAAACAGCCACATAATAAGGTTCTGTTTTCTTCAGTGCATGTACAGGCAGATAATGAGCCACGTTACGGGTAGAGATAAAGTTGGCAATTTTGCCGTCCGAGTCGCAGGTAATATCTTGCAAGGTAGCCGAGCGTTCCGGCTTTTCATCCAGCCGTTGAATAGGCATAATCGGGAAAATCTGGTCAATCGCCCAAGAGTCAGGAAGAGACTGGAACAGCGAGAAGTTGCAGAAATACTTGTCCGCCAACAGTTTGGACAGGCCTCGGAATTCATCAGGCGCATGTTTCAATCCGCCGGCAATCTGATTAATCTCACGTGTAATAGACCAATACAGGCGTTCGATTTGCGCACGGGTTTTCAAGTCCACAATTCCATGACTGAACAAATCCAATGCTTCTTCCCTAATCTGCTGAGCATCATGCCATGCTTCCAACATCTTGTTCTGATTCAGCGAATCCCAGATACCGTATAATTCCTGCACCAGTTCGTGCGCATCGGGAGTTATTTCCTCCTCGTCATCCCATTCCGGCAAAGTAGCCGTTTCGAGCACTTCAAAGATAAGTACCGAATGGTGTGCTGTCAACGCACGTCCGCTTTCAGTAATAATATTCGGATGCGGGATACCGTTTTTGTCACTCACATCCACCAAAGTAGAGATAGAGTCGTTTACGTATTCCTGGATAGAATAGTTCACGCTACCTTCACTATTGGACGAACGGGTCCCGTCATAATCGACTCCCAGTCCGCCGCCAATATCCACAAATTCGACATTGAATCCCATCGAATGAAGCTGCACGTAGAATTGTGAAGCCTCACGCAAAGCAGTCTTGATACGACGAATTTTCGTTACCTGACTACCAATATGGAAGTGAATCAGTTTCAGACAATCCTTCATTCCTTTGCTTTCAAGAAAATCGAGTGCTTCGAGAAGCTCGCTGGAAGTCAGACCGAATTTGCTGGCATCACCGCCCGATTCCTCCCACTTGCCACTACCGGAAGAAGCCAGTTTGATACGGATACCGATATTAGGCTGTACATTAAGCTGCTTCGCCATCTTGGCAATCAACTTCAACTCGTTCATTTTCTCCACAACGAGGAAGATACGCTTGCCCATCTTCTGAGCAAGCAACGCCAATTCAATATAACTTTCGTCCTTATAACCGTTGCAGACAATCAATGAGTCGGAGTCCGTATTGATGGCAATCACCGCATGAAGTTCCGGTTTGGAACCGGCCTCCAGTCCGAGGTTGAACTTCTTTCCGTGGCTGATAATCTCTTCCACCACGGGGCGCATCTGATTGACCTTAATCGGATAGATAATAAAGTTTTGGGCCTTATAACCATATTCTTCCGCCGCCTGCTTGAAACAGGACGACATTTTTTCGATACGGTTGTCCAGAATATCCGGAAAACGCACCAGCATGGGAGATGCCACATCGCGCAGTTGCAACTCATCGACCAGTTCTTTCAAATCGACAGCCACTCCATCCTTACGCGGTGTAACAACAACATGACCTTTGTCATTAATACCAAAGTACGAGGTACCCCAACCTGTGATGTTGTAGAGCTCCTCAGAATCTTCAATACGCCACTTTCTCATTTTTCTGTAATTCGGTGTTTTTAGTAAATAATAGGACGGCAAAAATACAGATTAATCTACATGTTGCCAATTAATCGGACACAATTTCTTTCAATCGGTCTGTATATCCGCTATTTCCGTTACGGGCATCATATCTCTGTGCCAGTTCCATCGCCTGCTGATAGAAATAATCGCGAAGCTCGGAAACGACATAAACTCCGTCCGCACGATAAAGAGGAAACTCTTCCGGCAAAGAGAGCTGTACTTCCTGGCAGTTTGCATATTTCAAGGTTTCCACCATGTCGCACGAGAAACGATACCTCTTCAGCGAATTGCTGCGCAAGCTCCAGTCCGTGCAACGTTCTACATATTCCCAGCCTCTTTCCGGTTTCGTCATCATATTATAAGCGATAAACAGTCCCATGTATGACAATAGATACTCATCCTTTTCTCTTCCCGCCAGTCCTTCTTCGGCACGCGCGCACATATCGGCGGCAATCTCCGGCTTTCCGGCTTTCTGTGCATAGTAAGAAAGTTTCAGATAGGCACGCAAGTTTGCTTCATAGCAGGTCACCTGCTTGTTAATCAACGGCTGCGCCCGACTGTAAGCCTCATCAAACTGCCCCGTCTCCAGATAATAATCCAGCATAAAGTTCAGCTCACAGGCTTCACACGACTGGTCGTCTATCTTCTCTGCCAACATCTTGTCGATATATTCTTTCGCCTTGTCATACTGCCGCATCCTGACACATTCTACCGACCAGCGATGGTAATAAGTCCGCAAAGAATACCCGTTCCGCAAAATACGGGTCTTATAATCCTCGCCCACTGCATTCACCTGTTCCATCGGAATATCCGGCACATCGAACGTGCAGGCCCATATCCACTTATACTTCCACAGCAAATCATCCTCTTTGATAATGTCCTTGTGATTCTCATAATCATCCAGAATTTTAGAGAATACGGCAATCTCTTCCGTATCTGCCGAAAGCAGATTCAGTTCATAAATAAGGTCGAGACGCATCTCCGTAGCCCATTCCACATCTTCATTCTCGTCCGCAATACGAATCGCCTCTTTCAGCAGGTTTGCTTTCTCCCGAGGACGCAGACTGTCGTTTTGAGTCTGCAACAGCAGTTTTTGTATCTCAAGTGTGTATCTCATATTCTTTCAATTAATTCAGGAAGTTAATAAAATCATTCATTTTTGATGTCATCAGTTCGCTGAGCGAATGGTTGAAGAGTTCCATTTCCTCGCTGTTCACCGGATATTTCCCTTGAAGGAGCGACTGCACATACAATATATGCACCACGTGCTGAAACATCTTATTATCTCCTTGTATTTGCAGCAAAGTCCGCACCATCTCATTGTCGGCATTGAACGTCAACGTAGGCGGAATCTGCTTTGCGGCATTCACCGAACCCAGCACGGCAGCCAGCGGATTATTAGCACTCTTCGTTGTATTCTCCTTCTCCTCAGCTACAAATATCACCGGAATATCCACCGGCGTGAAATGCTTCAAACGGCAGACGCAGCCAAAACGCTTCAACAGTTCATTCACCTTCGTCTCAAAAGTCTGAAACTCCATCCTGGGCTCCACTTCTCCAAACTGTTCCAGCAGCCGCGAAGGAGAAATTTCATCCAGCGTCAGTTCCGGATTCAAGCGAACATATTTTCTCAACAACGTTTCATCAAACGTATAGGCTGCATTCACTACCAGCCACCCTTGCGCGCCGGCGATACGCCGCACTTGCCGGAAATCTTCCAGATTCCGGGTAAAGCATATCACATTGCCCGCCGAACGGATGCTTCCAAAGCTACGTATCCCCTTATTTGTCTCAAAAGGAAGATAATCCATAAACAAACGGAGCAACTCATTGTCTTCCGAAGCAATCGCCTTGATATGGAAGTGATGAACATCCATTATCTTATTGAACATGGTGCGGTTATTCTGCACCAGTCCCCGCAAATAATCCTTGATAGCCGCTCCAATCTCCTTACGGGCGTCCTTCAGCAAATCATTGCTCACCAAAGACTCCCGCGAAGCGGTAGACAACAGTCCGTCCGCATTCACCAGACAGCGGATAAAGAATGCCCACGGTGGCAACAGATTGCAATCGTCCTCGCTCAGCAGCATACGTTTCAGATATACCTTGTGCGAATTGCGCACGGAAAACTGCGTACGGAAAGGCAAGACGTAAAGCACTCCTTCCACCCGTCCGCTTTCGGTACGTATCCTGAAAGCATCAAGGGCGGACGACTGGAAAGCCTTCACTCCATAGTCGAGCAACTCCTTACGGGTCGCTTTCGGGTCGAGCCAGACAGGCGAAGGTGTATTCACCAGCTCCTCTTCACCTTGATGATGCAGATAAATGGGATAAGGCAACACCTCTCCATAATTGACCAGTATCTTCTTGAACATCTCATATTCAAAAAGATGCATCCAGTCACTTTTGGGATGCAACACCACCTGCGAACCGATTGACTGCTCATCGTCAGACAAAGTCAGCTCGTACGTGCCGTCCACCCTTCCACACCAGCGGACAGCCTGCCCGCCCATTGCAGAGCGGCTTTCCACCAGAATCTCATTGGTCACCACAAAACAAGATAACAGTCCGATACCGAACCTGCCTATAAAGTCATCCGCATCGGGCGTATCCCGTTTCGAGCTTTCTCCGATAATAGTAAGGAAGCGGTGCACTTCCTCTTCTTTCAACCCGATTCCATTATCGCTGAATATCACTGTTTTATCATCATTCAAGAAGACATCAATGCGCCCGGCATAGTTCTCGTCAATATTGCGCAGTGCCGTGATGGCATCTACGCAATTCTGTAATAATTCCCGGACAAAAGTATTCGGATTACTATAAATATGTTCCGACAACAGGGCAATCATCCCCTTCAGGTTGACCTGGAACAAATTATTTCCTTCTTTCTCCATGTTTCTTTTCTATTTTCTCCTTCTTCCTGTGATTTTCAGCGCTTTCTCATTGCCGTTCTCGGCAGCCTTTTCGAACCACTCCATAGCAATCTCGTCATTTTCCTCAACGCCATTTCCCATCAGATAGGCGTTTCCAAGTTCAAACTGCGCTTTATCATTATTCTTTTCGGCAGCTTTCATCAACCATTGTATCGCCGTTTCCGGGTCGGGCGTGCAACCCTCGCCGTACATCAGCATCTTGCCGAGGTAATAAGTAGCACCGACATTCTCGTGCCCTGCCGCATCCGTAAACCAGCGGTATGCTTCGGCGTAATTCTCCTTCACACCTACCCCGTTATAATAGCAAAGCCCTGTACGATACATACTCGTCACATTTCCGCTATCCGCAGCCAGTGTGTAATATTTAAAGGCTTCCGTCTCGTTATCTTCCACCCCGATACCCATCTCGTAGCAGATACCCAGTCCTTCGCTGTACCATTCATATTCATCGGCCGCTTTCTTGAAATACGAGTAAGCCTTCTCCGACTCATTCAAGCTGTCATAATCATACAGGTAATACTCGCCTATACGTATCATAGCCATAGGAACCTCATTGGCAACCGCCTTTTCGTACCATTCCACAGCTTTCTTATTATCTTCCAGACAGGAGCCGTACCCGAAAAAGTTGTACTCTCCCATTTTGAACTGTGCATAGCCATAATTCTGCTCCGCCGCCTGCGTCATGTACTCTACAGCCTTTTGCGGGTTCTCTTCCACTCCGTTGCCGTTCTCATAAGCCAGTCCCAACTCAGTCAGACAACGGGATTCATTCTTTTCCGCACCTTTGGAGAAGCACTCAAGCGCCTTATCGAAGTCTTCTTCCGTACCGATACCATGCTTATAGCAACGTCCCAATGCGAAAACCGCATCCATATCACCTGCTTCAGCAGCTTTTACATACCACCCGAAAGCTTCTTCCAGTCGCGCTTCACCAAGGACACCTTTTTCCAGATAAAGCCCTACACGGAACATCGCATAAGGATACTCCTCACCGGCAGCCTTGCTACAGAGTTCAAAAGCCTTTTCATAACTCTTCTCTACCCCGTCACCGTTCTCATACAAGAACGACAACTCTATCAAAGCAAAGCAGGACCCCAACTCAGCCGCTTTTTCATAATATTCTCTTGATTTCACGGCATCCGTCACACCGCTATACCCGTTTGCCAGATAAAGCGCCGCACGGCAGTATCCATCGGCATTCTCCATCGAAGCCGCTTTCTCATAACACTCCATTGCCTTGACATAATCCGGTTTTTCGGATAAGAAACCGCGTTCATACATCCATCCTATACGATAGGCTGCATTTCCCGAACCTAGTTCGACCGCTTTCTCCAGCAACTCTTTCGCACGGTTCATGTCTTCTTCCACCAGGTCACCGTTGAAGTAAACAATTGCCAATCCTTCAATACCTGCGACATAATCACCTTCCACACAACGGTCGAGACACATCAGTCCGCGCTCCACATTCTTATAATCATCACTGTATAGGTAAATCAACGCCAACTCATACGCACTATACAGTTCGCAATAGAGCATCCCCTTTTCCAGCCATTCAATCGCCTTAGGCATATCCTGCCACTCTTCTTCCTGGTAATTATATCCCAGGAAATTAGCAGCCGACCATACACCGGCATGCCAAGCCTTTTCCCAAAGTTCAAAGCCCAGTTCTTTCGGTTTGCCCAGTTCCGGATAACGGAAATAAAGCGTAGCCAGATTTTTAAGAGTATATAGATTCGGAACTATCTCCAAAGATTTCTCATAATAAGCGGCTTCTTCTGCCACACCGCCTTCTTCCCGGTCGAGCGCGTCTCCCAGCGCAGCATAAGTATGGGCACGCAAACGATGTCCTTCAGGCAGTTCTTCCAATAATTCCTTACGTATCTGCAAGGCTTTTTCCTTATTTCCTGTGAATTCCTCAGCAAACGCACGATAATGCTTTCCCCATAGCAAAGCTTCGGGCGAAGATAGAGCCGCAAAGCGGCGTTCACCTTCTTCCTTATCCTGTTCACAATAAAATCCCATGAATTTCCAATAGGCAACGGTTGCTTCCGCTTCCGCCCAGCCCATATCGGCAGCTTTCTCGTAGTAAGGGAATAAAAAACCCATATCGCGCTTTCCATAACGGGCTTCGGAGTATTTGGCACCTTTCTGCGCCCATCCCGCACCACTGAACACAGCCACACGGTCGCATACCTGCATCACCTTCTCCCACCAAAACTCATACTCTTCTTCGTTGAGACCGACCTCGACATTACAGTCGAACGCACTGAATATCAGTTCGAAGAAATCTTCTGTCAGTGTCTCGTCTTCGCAGGTGTCCAAAGCATACTCGCACACAGCCAATGCTTCCCACCAGTTTTCAGTATTTAGTAATGACGTCGTTGTGTATTGCGGAAACCATGCCGCAGCAGGTTTTCCCGAAGTCTTAATCTTGGCAGATAATCTCTCAAAATTCTCTTTTAATGTTTCCATATATAGTTTTACCTTGTTTTTTGAATAAAAAATCTCGTAACGAGCGGCAAGGTACAAATATTGACCGAATGAACAAACAAGAGAACCCTAAAATATTCCCTGACAACAAAATCTAATTTTAGAATCCGAGAAGTTGCTGCAAACGTCGGACGGAAGCATCTATCTGCCAACGGTCTTCCAACTCGTCTGCATTAAAGATATATTGCGCCTGAGTATAGAAAGGAGCGCGTTTCTCCAACGCCTGCACAATGAACGCTTTCAGTTCGTCATCCTCTTTTCCCTGAAGAATAGGACGCTGTTGTTTGGCTACACGCAAGCGTCTGAACAGTACATCCGGATGCACATCGAGGAAAACCGTCTTTCCCACCCGGTTCATAAATTCCATGTTATCAAAAAAACAAGGCGCTCCACCTCCCGTCGAGATAACCACATTCTCAAACTCGGCTACTTCATGGAGCATGTTCCTCTCCAGTTCCCTGAATCCAGTTTCGCCTCGTTCGGTGAATAATTCCCCAATGGTTTTGTGAAAACGCTCTTCTATATACCAGTCCAAATCAATGAACGATATATTCATCTGACGGGCAAAAGCCTTGCCCAATGTCGTTTTTCCGGCACCCATATAGCCGGTAAGGAAGATACGAACCATAAATGACTAATTTTGTGAGCAAAATTAGTCATTTAATAGATAACAGATACATGGATGACGGATAATTATTAGTTATCAGTTATGAATTTCTCTCTTTTACAATAAGTAACCCCTACCTTCCTTGTTCGGTTAGAGAATATATTTGTAACTTCGCACCGTCAATTCATTGACTACCTAATTTTATCGTCAAAAAAATGGCAAAACAGAAATATTATGTAGTATGGGAAGGCGTCACGCCCGGGATTTACACTTCCTGGACGGATTGCCAGCTTCAAATCAAAGGATACGAAGCCGCCAAATACAAATCATTCGATACCCGTGAGGAAGCCGAACGGGCACTCTCCATGTCTCCTTACGCCTATATCGGCAAAAATGCGAAAGCCAAATCAAGCGGAGCAAAAGTATCTTCGGATACATTACCGGCCTGCGTGATTGATAACAGCCTGGCAGTTGACGCCGCTTGCAGCGGCAATCCCGGACCGATGGAATATCGTGGCGTACACGTTGCCAGCCGGCAGCAAATCTTCCACTTCGGCCCGATGAAAGGAACGAACAATATCGGTGAGTTCCTCGCCATCGTGCACGGACTGGCCCTGCTAAAACAAAAAGGATTCGACATGCCTATTTACAGTGACAGTGTCAATGCCATCAGTTGGGTACGCCAGAAAAAATGCAAGACCAAACTTCCCCGCACCGAAGAGACGGAGCAACTGTTTATCTTAATAGAACGGGCGGAAAAATGGCTTCGGGAGAATACCTATACCACCCGTATCCTGAAATGGGAAACGAAAGAATGGGGAGAGATTCCGGCGGATTTCGGCAGAAAATAAGAAAATCAAACCAAATTCACTCAAATATATTCCTATCTTTGAGCACTGAAAGTTTTTATATCTAACACATATTATAAACATATGAAAAATAAGCAATTTATCCTTCTGGCCATTGTTTGTGTCATCACCCTTCTCCCCTTTTTAGGACTAACCGATTTCCATACAAAAGGAGAACCACGCGAAGCCATCGTTTCGTATTCAATGCTCGAAAGTGGCAATTGGATTCTGCCTGTCAATAATGGTGGAGACATTGCCTATAAGCCACCATTCTTCCATTGGTGTATTGCCACCATTTCTTCTGTCACAGGTAAAGTGAACGAATATACTTCCCGTATGCCGTCCGCCCTAGCCCTGATAGCCATGGTCCTGGGAGGATTCTTATTCTATGCCAAACGTAGGGGAGCCGGTATCGCCCTGCTTATGGGACTCATCACTCTCAGCAACTTCGAAGTACATCGTGCCGGAATGAACTGCCGCGTAGACATGGTACTGACTGCCTTCATAGTCCTTGCATTATACCAGCTTTACCGATGGTGCGAAAAAGGCCAAAGAGGTTTTCCATGGATAGCCACCTTATTGATGGGCTGCGCCACACTTACCAAAGGCCCGGTCGGAATCCTTCTTCCCTGTCTGGTGACCGGAGTCTACTTGCTTCTGCGAGGTACCCGTTTCTTCAAAGCCTTCTTCTCTATGACATTGGTCGCTATTACCTCATGCATCCTGCCCGCCATCTGGTACATTGCCGCCTACCAACAAGGGGGAGACAACTTCATCGCGCTGGTTATGGAAGAAAACTTCGGGCGTTTCATGGGAAAAATGAGTTATGAATCCCACGAGAATCCGGCTTACTATAACATTATCACTGTCGTATCAGGCTATGCGCCCTATACGTTACTGGTTCTGCTTTCCCTCTTTACACTGACTTACAGCAAAGTAACAGCCAAACCTCGCGAATGGTGGAACAAATTCACGACCTATATTCGTGAAATGGACAACACACGCCTTTTTTCCTTATTAAGCATCGTGCTTATCTTCATATTCTACTGCATCCCGAAGAGTAAACGCAGCGTCTATCTATTGCCCATCTATCCGTTTATAGCCTATTTTTTGGCAGAATATATCATGTATTTGGCTGGAAGGCATTCAAAAGCCATCAAAGTATATGGCGGATTCCTGTCTGTCGCCGGCATTCTTCTTTTGGCTACATTCATTGCCATCCGCATGGGATTAGTACCTGATACTATCTTCCACGGCAGGCATGCCGCTGAAAACATCGCTTTCTTAAATGCTCTGAAGAATATATCCCTCAATGCCGCCCATATCCTAGTGATATGTCTTCCTTTGCTCGGCGCCATCTACTTTTTCCGTGCAATCAGGAAGAAAGCACCGGACATGAAACTGGTATATGCCACGCTTTTCGTAACATTCTCGATCTTCATGTCTTTAGACGGTGCTTACCAACCTGCCATACTGAACACCAAGTCAGACAAAGGAATGGCAACAGAAATTCAGAAAATAGCTTCCGGCAGCAAGATATACTCTTATGTAGGCATAGATATGCTTCGCTTCTACACTGTCAACTTCTATCACAACGACCGGATAGGCTTGTTTGAAAAGGAGATGCCGTCAGAGGGATACCTATTGGTAGGACGGCATGATTTCGAGGGCATCAAGCCCAAATATGAGTCGCGTTACTCCTTCGAGGAAGTATACCAAAGTCCGAAAAGAGGATGTGATATCCGCGACATAATCTACCTATACCGCTTCAAAGAGAAAGAATAAAGGCAAACCGGAAAATAAGAATATCAGAGCTATGATACTATCGGAAAGAAGTAAACCCTTACAGGTTTACTTCTTTTTCTATCAAATAACGCGGACGTCTTTTTACTTCCTTATATATTTTACCGATATACTCACCGATAATACCGACAGCCGTCAGAATAGCCCCGCCGATAAACCACACGGAGATAAGCAACGAAGTCCATCCCCGGATAACATCCCCACTGATAAACTCTACCAAAGCATAAATGATGGCAAAGAAAGAAACCATCATAAAGATAAGCCCCGAAGTTGTAATCAGACGCAATGGTTTGACAGAGAAAGAAGTGATACCGTCCAACGCAAAGTTCAGCATCTTTGTGAACGGATATTTGGATTCACCGGCAAAACGCTCTTTACGGTCATAATAAACAGACGCCGTAGTATAGCCCAACAAGCACACCATCCCCCGCAGGAAAAGGTTACGTTCCGGAAAAGCAACCAATGCTTTCAAAGACCGTTTGCTCATCAGACGAAAGTCAGCATGGTTATAAACGATTTCCCCGCCCATCGTACTCATCAGTTTATAAAACAATTGCGCAGTATGTTTCTTGAAGAAAGTGTCCGTCTTGCGTTCCCGCCTCACACCGAATACAACATCGACACCCTGCAGAAAATAATCCACCATCTCTATAATGGCATTCACATCGTCCTGCAAATCGGCATCAATAGATACGGCAGCGTCATAATCACTGCCCGCCACCAGCTCCAGTCCCGCCCAAAGCGCCTGCTGATGCCCGACGTTGTGTGCCAATTTCAGACCACCCACGTATCTGTCCGATTCGGACAATTGTTCTATCAACGACCAGGTAAGGTCCTTACTCCCGTCGTCCACATACAATATCTTTCCTTCAGCTATCTTCTCTTCCTTCTCCATCCGGGCAAGGACATTAGACAGTTGACGAGTAGTCTCTTTCAATACTTCTTCCTCGTTATAACAAGGAACTACAATCACAAGTCTCACGCCATTCATAGCTTTTTATGTTTAAATACAAACCGCACCAACAGGAAATTCACGGGAATCACTATCGCAAATACCGGAACAGGAGCCCATGCCTTGGTAAAGCCCATATATAAGAAAATATTCAGCAAGATCATATGCAACAGAAAATTTATCAGATGCGCTCCGCCCATTCCTGCCAGTTTCTTCCACGAAGGTGTTGTTCCGAAAGTAAAATACGAAGTCAGATAAAAGTTTACGATAAAGCTGATTATATATCCAACTGCATAAGCTACATTCACATTGGCAACCGACTTCAGGAAATAATAAATCCCGTAATGCAGCGCTGTGGCTATCACGCCAACCACACCAAAACGTATAAACTCTCTGACCACCAGTTTTGTTCCCATATAGTAACGCCTATTCTACCGCCTTATCAGCAGGTCTGTCAATGGTTTTGTGTTCTTTCACCATAAATTCCGCACACTGCAACATGGAAAAGCAATAGTCTTTCAGCAACCCGAAATCTTCGTCACCGGCAGCAGCGTGCAAATTACCATTATCCAGTTTATACTTGAATTCCTGCTGATTGTCCGGAGAATAAATGAACAGGCGGGCCGAGTCCCTGGCTCCTACAAGATTGTCCGCCGTGAAGAACATACATGGGCGCTCTTCTTCGAGAAGATTTACACCAAAATTGTTCTGCAAATAACTCATATTAAGCATTCCCAACAAGGTGGGTGCCACATCTATTTGTCCCCCGAACCCATCGTATACAGCCGGGCGGATATCTTTTCCATAAATCATCAGCGGGATATGGTTATAGGATTGAGGCATTTCACATTCCGGTGTACCTACCATTTTTCCGTGGTCACCAAGAAATACGAAAATCGTGTTGTCAAACCACGGCTGTTTCTCCGCCGCATCCATAAACTGCCGAATGGACCAGTCGGCATATTCTACAATCTGCTCTTCCGGTTTTTCGCTATGGGGATGGAAGAATGGCGGAATGACATAAGGCGGATGGTTGCTGATAGACAGCAATACAGTAAAAAACAGGTCACCTGCCTTTGCCTTCTCATTCAATATCGGAAGTGCATACTGATACATAAAATCATCCTGCACGCCAAAGCTGTTCACGACTTTCTCCGCCGGATAATTCTCCTGTGCATAGATTTCATCAAACCCGTTGGTACGGAGAAATGCGTTCATATTATCATATTGGGACTCATGTGTCATGAAGAACAGATTGCAATATCCATTCTCCTTCAACACGGTAGGCAATCCTGAGTAGACAGGAATCACCGAACCTTTCATCGCATTCCGCTTCATGATTGCGGGAAAGGAGAAAAGAGTGGAATAAATACCATGGTTCGTATGGATGCCGGACGAATAAAAATGACTGAAACTCAATGACTGCTGATACAAGCTATCCAGATAAGGAGTCAGTCTTTTGTCGGAGCCGAAACTGCCCATCAGGTTGGCAGACATAGATTCCATAAATACCAAAACCACATTCTTCCGGTCGGGGAGTCCTTCACGCTCCACTTTCCGGGCAATCGGAGAAATGCCCTCCACTCCCTTTCTTTGCAGATAATCCTGTACTTGTTTCAAGGCTTCCTGCTCAGGCATCAGATGCAACGTCCGGTTCTCTTTCCGGTTATCGTCCAATGTACTCGTAAGCAAGTTGAACACCGGATTCACGCCCAATTGGTTCAGAAACGGGTCCTCACAATAATACGCCTGACTTACTTTAATCGGGTTATATCCCGTACGCCCACGGATTCCAAACAGGCAAAGTCCCACACAGACTGCCCCCAACGGCACTATTGCCAACCGGCTTTTCCATGAAATCCGAGGTGCGGTAACCATGCTCCGGCGATAGAAATAGGCGGACAGGCATAACGCTCCCCAACCAAATAAAATGACAGACAACAGTCCGAGAAAGATAGGGAAATAATAGGAAGACTCACCAAATACCATGCCGGCTGTCGTGGCGCCGTACCCGAACCAGTTATAAATGGAAGAATTGATAGTCTTAAAGAAATATTCAAAGTATGGAACATTAGCCGCAGCTATAATAAAAGAAACAGAATAAAACAAAATGAAATAGACAGCCACCGACCGGAACAACCACTTTGCCGTATAATTGAACAAAGCCGCTATCCACATCACTACCAAAGGCAGCAACAGGATGTAGCAGGCTATCACATTATCAAACCATAATCCACGTACAAAGGCAACCGCTTTCAAAGCAAAGTCGCCCTCTATATCTGCCGGAAACTGATAATCAACCGAGCAGAACAGCGTAAGCCGGAATGCAAAGAAGAAAAACAATGCTACTACATGTATTGACAATACATACAAAAGGAAGTAGCCAAATCGTTTTATAGAGATTTTTTTCATCAGATTTTAAATTCCACATTACAACTGCTGCATATCATGCAAGCGTTTGTAGTAACCGTTCAGTTCGATCAAGTCCTCATGCTTGCCACGTTCTACAATCTCTCCTTCATACAGGACGCAGATTTCATCCGCGTTCTTGATAGTAGAAAGGCGGTGGGCAATAGCAATCGTCGTACGTGTTTTCATCAAACGTTCCAACGCTTCCTGCACGAGACGTTCTGATTCGGTATCCAATGCAGAAGTAGCCTCATCGAGAATCAGAATCGGAGGATTCTTCAAAATGGCACGGGCGATACTGATACGCTGGCGCTGACCACCGGACAATTTACTACCACGGTCGCCGATATTCATATTATATCCTTCCGGTTTCTCCATGATGAAATCATGTGCATTGGCAATCTTCGCTGCTTCTATCACTTGTTCCATTGTCGCATTCTCCACACCGAAAGCAATGTTATTGAAGAAGGTATCATTGAACAGAATAGCTTCCTGATTTACATTACCAATCAGACTGCGCAAATCGGCAATACGCACGTCGCGGATGCTCGTTCCGTCAATGGTAATATCTCCTTCCTGTACATCGTGGTAACGTGGCAACAAATCGACTAAGGTAGATTTACCAGAACCTGACTGTCCAACCAGTGCAATCGTTTTTCCTTTGGGAACTGTCAGATTTACATGTTTCAGTACCTCTCTCTTACCATCGTAGCTGAAAGAAATATCTTTAAATTCTATTCTATCGTTCAAGCCTTTCAGCGGTTTCGGATTCGGAATTTCCTTAATCTTATTTTCTGCTTTCAGGATTTTATCCACGCGTTCCATAGAAGCCAAACCTTTCGGAATGTTATATCCCGCTTTAGCAAAGTCTTTCAACGGATTGATTACACTATACAGAATCACCATATAGAAAATGAATGTAGGAGCATCGATGGTTGCATTCTGTCCCAAAATCAATGTACCCCCAAACCACAGTACGGCTACAATCAGAATGGTTCCCAAGAACTCGCTCATCGGATGTGCCATAGCCTGACGTATAGCAACTCTGTTGGTTGCATCACGAAGCTCGTTACTGCATTTGGTGAAGCGGTTAATCATTTTATCTTCCGCGATGAAAGCTTTGATAATGCGCAACCCTCCCAATGTCTCTTCCAGTTGCGACATCGTATCACTCCATTTTGACTGTGCCTCCAATGACTGGCGTTTCAGTTTTCTTCCGACTACTCCCATCAACCAGCCCATTCCCGGCAATACAACGATAGTAAAAAGAGTCAACTGCCAACTGGTCACAACCAACGTCGCGAAATACAAGATAATCATAATCGGGCTCTTCATCAGCATGTCTAACGAACTGGTAATGGAATTTTCCACCTCTCCCACGTCACCACTCATACGAGCTATAATATCTCCCTTTCTCTCTTCCGAAAAGAAAGACATCGGCAGACGCATCACCTTGGCATACACCATGATACGGATATCCCGCACAACTCCCGTACGCAACGGAATCATCACTGCCGAAGAAGCGAAGTAACAACCTGTTTTGAATAATGTCATTATCATCAGGAACAATCCCAAAAAGATAAGGGCTACAGTCGGTCCATTATCTACAATCATCTGATTGATATAATAATAGAAATTATTTTTGGCAACCTCCGCTAAATCACCACTGCCCCATTCCATAAAATGGTATACTTTATCCGCTCCTTCTGTTTTAAACAGAATACTCAGAATCGGAATCAAGAAAGTGAACGAAAACACATTGAATACGGCAGACAAAATATTCAGCAAAATAGCCCAGCCGATATACTTTTTATAAGGCGACACGAAACGTCGCATTAGTTGTAGAAATTCCTTCATTATTTACCATTAAAAAGTTAAGACCGCAAAGATACAATAAAACTGATTAACAGATAGTAGTTTCAGTTAATTATTAACGCGATTTATTGAAAAGCACGTTTCAAGAAATGAAAAACGACTCAATAATTCTCTTTCAACCAAATACCCAAGAAACGGTCATATATTTGATACACTCCCTTTTCCTGGGTCACAGTAACTCCTTTTGCTTTTCCGGCAAACGAAAAAGGATTTCTTATCATAGCCTTCATATATCTCACGTTATTACGCAAAGATAATTATTATAAAATAATAAAATGCACATCTCATGCATTATTTCATCATCGCTCTTACCCAACAGCCACCACATGATAATAAACCCCACGCGTCTTCCTGTACGACTTTACCCCCAATCTTTGCAGGATACGCCCGAAGTAATTAACCTGTCCGGGTGAGAACTTCATTTTACTCGCCTTTTGTATCCGCTGCAACAGATCCGCAGCAAGCAACCATTCTCCTTCCTCTTCATCTTCCGCAGCCCGGTAATACACAAGGAACAACTGCTCTATGACCGGTGATTGCTCGAACTCCTGATTGGCTTCCATCATAATAGCTTCTTCCTTCTCATCAAACCAATAACGTTCATTATGATATAGCGCCGCCATTGCCTGCGCATAAAGTTGTTCGTAGTCGACAGGGCGGACCACATCAATCACCCCCGTCACCTCAACTCCAAGATAACGACGACTACCGGAAGTATCCGTCAGCAAATCCTTATGATTACTTGTTCCGATAAAAGAAGCATATCGGCGAAGCTCTTCCACTGCCGAAGCATTCGGACGCCTCGTATTTACAACAGGCTTTTGCAGAATATGTTTTAGAAAAGGCTGCTGAGTAATACCAATCTGGTCAAACTCATCCATATTAATCAGCAAAAACCGGTTCAGATACAACTCCGCATCCCGTTTCCGGCTAAAATCAATACTATCCGTATAGTACGCCTGCAAACACGGTGGAAGAATCAAACGGCAAAACGTAGATTTCCTGTAAGCCTGCGGACCGACCAATATAGGCGAGGTGCTATTTGCATGACTTTTACCCATCCCGCGCCAATGAGCCACCATGCTAAGAAACCAACGGCGAAACAATTGCGCCCAATGAGGATTATCACAAGGAACCCGTTTAGCCAGATCACCGATATGATCCTTTCCATCCCAATGAGGAAGTCCATAAAGAAACTCCTCAACAGGCTGATAGAGCGGCACACGATCCGAGTTCAGATAACGTACCACATCTTTGTCCCACAGTTTAAGCCCTTCGTATTGCGCATTCATCGTAATGCTTGCCATCAACCGTCTGTCTACCGGACGAAAATAAAAATCAAAACTATTCCGTTGCCGGCACTCCACCTGTGAAGTCAACTGGTTGAAGCGGAACTCATAACGCCGCTTCATAAACTCATCCATCTGCATCACAAATAGCTGTTCCGGCAGCAAACTGCTCTTATCGGCAAATCCCTTGCTGGTGCGATACACATTCCGCACCGTCTCGCGAATCAGGAAATCATCTTCCGGCAAGCGATAATGGGCACGCGTCCACCGCACCGTATCCTCTTCGGGAATACCGGCACGAAAACAATGCCCGGCCAGACAAACCAACAAAGAATGTATGTCATCACCTAGAGAATATCCGTCCTGTTGTTCATCCAATGCACGCGCAAAAGCAGCCTCAAAAAGTACGGAAAGCGCATGATGGCTCTCATATCCCGGCGCAAGCCGTTGCAAGGGTGAAGCCTCCGTCTGCACCTGTTCGCGATAAGTCATTTCTGTCGGCATAGCCATCGGCTGTTTCATATAAATAGGCATTGCTTCAGGATTGAAATACAAGTCCGGATCATAGGTCAGACGGCAATATTGTTCCAGTGAAGGCTCTTTCAGTTCGATGTCGAAAGGAAGCTGAGGTTGGTAGAACTTCACGGCAAGCCGGTAAGCATGTGCATGGAAAAGCTCTGCCTGTTCGCGGCCAACCGGCAGAAGGTCGTCGGGATAAGTGAACCGCACCCATATCTTCACCGACTTTCCGGAAGAACCGGTAAAGGCAAGGTAAGTCTGTGGCAACTCCTTCACACGCTCTTTCACCGCATCCGCTTCCATGAGCCCGGACAGATTATTCACCTGGAGCATCACAATCCCGTTGTACTCACTCATTGTCATTATCCCGTTCTTGCGGATAAAGGCGGCTGCAGGAAGCAGCTTCGGCACTTTCTGTACATAGTCATTCTTGTCACCCGGAAGTATATAAGGCAGGACTTCCCGCATTGCGGAGACGAGTTGCGCTTTAGTTTCCACTTTCATCTGCTCTACGAGCTGTTCGATTTTTAACGTCCGCAGAGTATTTACTTTGCCGTCGTCTCTGATTTGTGTTATTCTCATTATTTATTTTAATTTGTCCTGCATGTTTTTGTGTAGGGCGGTTATTATGACACAAATATACTGTAATTATTCCATACAAACAAATTCAAAACCACTTATTCCATCTTTGCTACTAGAAAAGATTTTTTGTTTTCATTTCTCATATTCTCATAGATTTCAGATAAAGCATAGTCTATCAAACAGATAGATTATGAGAAATACTTTTCCGGAATGGCATTTCTCATACTTTTTTCCACTTTACTCCCCAATATCCACCTATTTCTCATTGTATTTCAATGCATTTCTCATAGCCGGTCATCATCCTTATCTCATTTGCCAGCCAACCTTACCTTATATAAAGCCTAACTATCATTTATATGAAAACAATTAAGCATTTACTTGTTTTACACCTGATATTGTCGTATCTTTGAAGAAACATCCCAACCGTTCCACTCCAGTGCACAAAACCGTCCACTACAGTAAAAAGTTCTGTCTACTAGAGTGCAAGGTTCTATCTACTGGAGTGGAACGATAGAGATGTCGGTAAGAAAATAAAATAATGAAGGCAAGATAAAACGCCAACATCAGTAACATAACATATAAACCACCATTAAATTAGAACAGCAATGGCAATACAATTCGAGTTTTACAAGAATCCCCAACCGGTAAAAGAAGGGGAAGAACCAAGTTACCACCCCCGTGTGGTAAATTTCCAGCATGTCACCACCCAGAGACTGGCAAGAGAAATCCACATGGCAACTACTTTCGGGAAATCAGAAGTGGAAGCTATGTTAATGGAACTAAGCAGATGCATGAGCAACCATCTGCGCGAAGGAGAAAGAGTACACTTGGATGGAATCGGCTATTTTCAAATCACGCTGCAAGCTACCGAACCCATACACTCGCTTACCACCCGCGCAGACAAAGTAAAACTGAAATCCATCAGTTTCCAGGCTGACAGGGATTTAAAAAGTTCATGCATGGCCACACACCTGCGACGTTCGAAATACAAACCGCATTCCGCCTCGCTCACAGAAGAAGAAATCGACCGGAAACTCACGGAATATTTTGCAACGCATCCCGTACTGACCCGCAGCAACATGCAGTCACTTTGTTGCTTCACCCAAAGCATGGCCAGCCGACAAATACGTAGATTGAAAGCAGAAGGCAAGTTGCAAAATATCGGGAAACCTACACAGCCTATTTATGTAGCGGGGTCGGGATACTATGAGAAATAAACTCCGGCGAGTATGAGAAATAAGCAAAATCAGCGTCATTTTGCGGAAAAACTATGAGAAATGCCATTCTAGAAAAGTATTTCTCATAGCCTATCCAATTGATTGTCTTTGATTTATCTAAAATCTATGAGAATATGAGAAATGAAAATAAAAAATACGCGTTAGAGGCGTCAATTTTCCACCAACCACTTTTCTATATTTCTCGTTTCAGCACTAAAGTTTATACCAATCTTAAAAAGTTTTCGTGAATCCGCTTCAAATGGTCGGGCATAGTGTTTGTCATTGATCTGTTGCAGAGCTTCTTCCGCCGTACCATTCAATTTAAATTCCATGATGTAGATGAACTTGTCGGTCTGTAATATCATATCCACACGCCCTTCACTCGTATGATATTCCGCTTTCACATAAAAACCTAACAACTTATATACAATATAAAGTACATTCTGATAATGCAACTCCAATTCGCGTGCAAGTTCGTATGGAATATCGGAAAAGAAACTTTGCAGGCGACGGAAAAAAGATTCGTAATCACCGGCTTCCACTTCGCGAACAATTTTTTGAATTTCAAAGGGAGATTCCACTTTATCCACGTTCGCATAATAAGGAAGGAGAAAACGAACAAACCCTTCTTCCACTTCACGATTAGGAAAACCTAAACGATATATCCCAAAACGCTCATCATACCCTTTAATGGTAAGGTAGCCGCTCTGATAAATCACCGGAATAGGATTGGTAGATTCAGAATCTATACTGTTCAGTACCTGTTCATCAGTTTCTTCATGAGCCATCCGATGAAGGTCGTAATTATGTTTCTTCAGCAACTCCACCAAATAAGTGGGAGTACCCGTTTCAAACCAGTAGCTTTTAAACTCATTCCTATCAAAAGCCAAAAGCAGACTGAAGGGGTTGTACATTCCTTTGGAATTGTGCGTGAAATGATAACCATCATACATTTCTTTCAACCGGGCACAGACCTCTTCATACGTCATTCCCCGCGCATCTGCAAATTCATGGAGCTCAGCACCTAGGTTATCATATAATTCCTGTTCGCTCACGCCACAAATATCCACATACTTATTCCACATTGAAATGTCATTCAGGTTATTCAAATCACTGAACACGCTAACCTTACCGAACTTGGTAACTCCCGTCAACATAGCAAACTTAATACAGCCGTCCTGACTTTTCAATGCACCATAGAAAGCTTTCAATATATTACGGAAACTCTTTTGCAAGGCATCATTACCAATGGCCTGCAACATCGGCTTGTCATACTCATCCACAAGAATAGCCACACGCTGTCCTTCCTGTCGGCAGGCACGTTTAATAATCCCTTCAAAACGCATCGCTAAGGATCTCTCCGAGGGCTCCGCACCATATATCTTCTCCCATTCCACCAATGCCCCGTTGAGCTTGTTCTCCAAACTTTCCGGAGTATCGTATTTTTCCGTATTAAGATCAAGATGTAAAACGGGATATTTTACCCAATCTTTTTCCAGTTTCTCCATAGCCAGCCCTTCAAAGAGCTCCCGCTTTCCTTGAAAGTAGGCTTCCAGCGTAGAAATGAGCAGACTTTTGCCAAAACGGCGCGGACGACTCAGAAAATAATAGCGCCCAGTTTTTACTAACTGATAAACCATTGCCGTTTTATCAATATAAAAATAGCCATCATTACGAAGACTTTCAAAGTTTTGCACACCAATAGGGTAAATCTTGCTGCTCATATTTCATTGGATTTAGTTTACATAACACAAATATATACAGAAATATCTATATTGTAGCAATTTATACAGGGAAAGAATTATAAAATTAAGATATAACACATGGACTTTGAATATATCAATACAAGAAACCAACAACCCAAATCGGCAACTTACACCTGTAAGGTGTTTCTATTCCATCAGCTAAAATATAGGAATCAGGCACATCCGCTATCTGGTCATACGTTTTACCTTCACCGCCAACTCCCAAAGTATATTTCCCATTAACTCTATATACCTTATCTCCTTGCTCCAGGTCGGATATTTATGCACCTCATCCAAGAAAAGATGCTTCCCACCATTTTTCACGAATACATCCACCAACTCCAACAAAGTATGATTGGAGAAATAAACAGAATCTAGCGTACAATAGAGCACTTCCCTACTATAAATCTCATAATGCTGCTTCATATACTGCAGCATTAAAGTAGTCTTTCCCACACCTCGTGGCCCTTTAATAGCAATCAACTGGGCATCCCAATTGATCTGATACATCAATGTCCTTATTATCCCAGTCGATGTCAGCGACAACAAACGGTCTCTTGTTTAGCAAAAATAGTTTCCATAAATTCTTATATCTTAGTACTTTCAAAGACAAAGACAATCATTTGCTGTTTGCAAACAGCATTTTTAATCACTTTTTGCTGTTTGCGAACAGCAATCAAGCTCCCAAACTCTGCACACCGATAGGGTAAATCTTGCCGCTCATATTTCAATCTGTTTAAGTTCACATCGTACAAATATACACATTATCTCAATATAAAGAAACAAATACCCAAAGAGGATATTCATATCAAGCAAGGTCGCCAACTTGGTAAAATTAGGTTTAAACGGAACACTTTTCGATATGATCTATAAAGCGTATCCATCGTTTCTTGTTTTTGGGCTATATAGACGAATATAGGGCATATTGCCGAATAAATAACGAAAAGTAAAACAATAACTTGTATTTGTCCTTTCATATTCTTATATTTGTAAGACTGAATACAAAAATGAAAAGCATGATTGACACAACGGCTAAGATAGCTGCAAACGCACAAATAGGAAAAGGAACAATTATTGAAGAATTCACAGTTATCGCTTCTTATGCTAAAATTGGAAACGAATGTAAAATTCATCGTAATATATTTATTGATTCAAGCGTAATAATCGGAAACCGAGTCAAGATACAAGATAATGTTATGATTCCTCACGGTGTTACACTGGAGGACGGAGTCTTTGTCGGACCGTCGGTATCTTTCACTAATGATAAATATCCACGTTCCATAAATCCTGACGGAACATTAAAATCATCCGGAGATTGGGATGTCAGCGAGACAGTGGTTAAATATGGCGCTTCTATCGGAGCCAACGCTACAATTTTATGTGGGGTAACTTTAGGCGAATGGTGCATGGTGGCTGCTGGTGCCGTTGTCACCAAAGACGTCCCAGCATATACTTTAGTGGCCGGAAATCCTGCAAGAATTGTAGGACCTGTAAATTTCTGATCTTTGAACGAACACTTATCAAAATATCAATATTATGGAAAACAATCTAATTCAAGCGGCAGTGGACTATGTTCACAATCTAGACTGGAGTGATATCTTCACAAATATTACTTCAAACAAACTTTGCTTTTTTTATTGACAAATTATACTCAGATTGATTTAACGAGTACGATCATTTCTTTAATATTAGGAGGATTGGCACTCTTTATAATGAAACGGCTTAACAATAAATCTGTTCACAAACTTACTTACGGAGAATTCCTGAAACCATTCGTTCCTCAATGGAATGGGGATGTAAAAGTTTTACAGTCAACGATGCACTCTCAAATCGTCAAAGGATCAAGAAAGGAAACAAATCCCATAGCTGACGGCATTATGTTCGGGCTAAACAGTCCCTCCGGACAGAAACTGAAATTGTCCGACATTCATTTGCTTACTCCCCCATTCTGTACCGTCCGACGTGAATTCGTTAATTTTACAGAATATCCTATCAGCTTTTACTATGTCGCAGAAAAAAATGGAGATATCGGGAACTGCCTGTCTTTTATCAAGATACCATATGCTCTATCCAGCGACGACCTATCTTTATTGTTAACTGTTAAAACAGAGAAAGGACATATTGTCTCCTACAATTTTACTAAACCTATCCATTCCGATATTATACTGGATTTTACTAAAACACTAGATGAAAAACAGGTTAATACATTTAGTAAATATTATAGAATGAACAAAGATTTACTCAAAAATGTACAAATCGCTTCCTTAGATGAGAACTTTCAAAAAAGATGGTTCCCTTTGGATTTGTTTAATGCCGGTAATGACTACTTCTGGTCTGTCATCGACATGGAAGATGAACTGGAAAAACACGACAGTTATGATTTTGACTTTAAAATTGGCAAGAAGACCCAGCCACGTGATTTGTATATGAAAGTGATCGCAAAGAACATAGATAGAAGCAGTTTTTCAATCAGACTTAATGGCAATTTGAAGGATATGGAAGCTTTCTTATGCGCTTTCACCTCCAGAAATGACAATAGAAGGAAAATGAGTGATTTGGATATTTATATGATGCAGCTATTCCTTATCAGAATTGGAATAGTATATGCAAAAAAGAAATAGGAACGATTATTTGCAAGCGCAAACTATCAGCTAACTGCATCCATTAATTTTCCATAATGCTTCTTACCTTTGTACTCAAAACATGCGACAAGAGGTCGCGCATCTTGCACAAAGCTACATAAATATATAACTAAAAAAAGAAAACAAAGATATAAATCATAAACATATATTTTGATAGCTCTCAGAATCTATCTATCTTTGCCAAATACATAATATGTAATATTAAATACTGTAACAGAATGATAGATAAGCCCATATATGTAACCTCTCCCTTGTTACCATCTATAGATGATTTTACGTCATCTTTAAAAGAGATTTGGAATAGCAAAATTCTTACAAACAATGGTTGCTTTCATAAAAAACTAGAAAAAGAGCTAGCTGCTTATTTAAAGGTTCCTTACATATCTTTGTTTACCAATGGTACATTACCTTTAATTACAGCCCTACAAGCAATGAGAATTACGGGTGAAGTTATCACAACTCCTTTTAGTTTTGTCGCTACAACGCACTCGCTTTGGTGGAATGGTATAAAACCTGTCTTTGTCGACATTGACCCCGAAACATGCAATTTGGATCCTAATAAAATAGAAGCAGCCATAACTCCCAAAACTACTGCTATCATGCCTGTACATGTATATGGTAAGCCATGTGACACAAAAAGGATTCAAGAAATCGCGGATAAATATGGGTTGAAGGTCATTTATGATGCCGCACATGCTTTCGGAGTAGAAGTTAATGGCGAAAGCATTTTGAAAGCAGGTGATATGTCAACACTAAGTTTTCATGCCACCAAAGTTTTTAACACTTTAGAAGGAGGTGCTCTTATTGTACGCGATGAACAAACTAAAAATAGAATCGACTATTTAAAAAATTTCGGTTTTGCAAGTGAAACAGAAGTAGTAGCTCCTGGTATCAACAGCAAAATGGACGAAGTACGCGCAGCTTTCGGATTACTAAATCTTAAAATTGTAGATAATGCCATTGCTGCACGCCAGCAAATCGCTATAAAATATCGTGAAAAACTGAGAGGAGTGCCAGGTCTGAGTTTCTTTGAAGATATGCCAAACGTCCGTCACAACTATTCTTACTTTCCCATTTTTATTGATGAGGAGGTCTATGGAATGACACGAGATGAGCTGTACTTTAAGATGAAAGAACAAAACATTTGGGGAAGACGCTACTTCTATCCTCTCATCAGTACATTCTCAACTTATCGAGGGCTAGAATCTGCTAAACCTGAAAATTTACCTATTGCTACCCAAATGGCCAATAAAGTTATTTGCTTACCAATACACCATGCGCTAACTGAAAATGATATTGAACGTATACTAAAACTAATTGCATAGAATGGCTAACAAACAAAAAAAAGTTCTAATGCTTGGTGGATTAAGATATTTAATCCCCGTTATTCAGGTTGCTCACGAATTAGGATATTATGTAATTACATGCGACTATCTGCCTAATAATATTGCCCACAAATATGCTGATGAATACCACAACATAAGCATCACAGATAAAAATGCCGTGCTAAAATTGGCCAGAGAATTAAAAGTAGATGGCGTAATGTCTTTTGCAGTAGATCCCGGTGTTTTAACAGCTGCCTATGTTTGTGAGGAATTAGGCTTGCCAGGAAATCCATACGCTTCTATTCAAATTCTACAAAATAAAGATCTTTTTCGAGCGTTTCTCAAGAAAAATGGATTCAACACCCCAAAATCTCATGGCTATCACTGTCTAAATGAAGCATTATCTGATATTAAATCATTCCAATGGCCTGTTATTGTGAAACCCGTAGATTCAGCCGGCAGCAAAGGAGTTACCCGAGTTGACAAAATCATTAATTTAGAAGAGGCCATAACATGCGCTTTGAAAAACTCACTTTCTCATCGCTTCATTATTGAAGAATTTATTGAACAACAGGGATACTCTTCTGATTCAGATGCTTTTTCTATAAATGGAGAGCTAAAATTCATCTCCTTTTCTGATCAACATTTTGATAATAAAGCTACCAATCCCTATACCCCCTCTGCTTATAGCTGGCCTTCCTCAATGCCTTGCAACAAACAGGAAGAATTAGCATCAGAAATACAACGTCTGTTACAATTGTTACATATGAATACCTCAATATATAACATAGAAACGCGAATAGGAACAGACAACAAAGCATATATCATGGAGGTTTCTCCTCGTGGAGGTGGTAATCGTCTATCGGAAATGTTGCGTTATGCAACAAATACTGACCTAATAAAGAACGCAGTACGTGCTGCAATGGGAGAAACTATTTCCCAAATTGAACCTTGCACCTATAATGGTTACTGGTCAGAAGTTATTCTACATGCGGATCAAACAGGAATATTCAAGAAAATATCGATAGAACAAAATATAAAAGAAAATCATATTATCGAAATAGATTTATGGGTACAACCTGGAGATCTTATTCATTCATTTAATGGGGCCAATGATGCCATTGGAACACTAGTGGTAAAATTCAACAATGAGCAACAACAATATGACATGATGTCATGTATCAATTCATGGGTAAAAATCATCACTGAATAAAATGAAGAAAATTGCTATACTTGGAGCTAGCGAACCTCATCTTCCATTATTCCTAAAGGCTAAAGAAATGGGACTTGAGGCGTATTGTTTTGCATGGAATCAAGGAGCCTATTGCAAAGACTATGCAGATCATTATTATGATATATCCATAACAGACAAGGAACAGATCGCACAAGTGTGCCAAAAAGAACAAATAAATGGGATCATTTCAAACGCATTAGAAATCGCTGTTCCAACTGTAGCATATGTATCAAACCTTCTCGGTTTGAACGGCATTCCTTATAATGTTGCCTTGGATGCCCGTAACAAATTCCAAATGCGTGAGAAAGTAGCCCGTCAACAAGCATGCCAACAACCCAATTACACACTTTACCAATCTGGGGATATGCCTTCCTCTTATCCTGTTATAGTAAAGCCAGTAGATGGATCATGTAGCAACGGAGTCACTAAAGTTAGCAGAAAAGAAGATTTTGCACAAGCGCTAAACAGAGCTTTACAAGCTTCTTGTAACAATTGTATACTAATTGAAGAATATATAGAAGGTAGAGAAGTATCCGTTGAATCTATTTCATTCCATGGCAAGCACTATGTCATAACTATTACAGACAAAGAGACAACCGGTGCTCCATATTTTGTCGAGACAGCCCATCACCAGCCCTCAAATCTCCCTTTTGATATTCAAGAAAAGCTCAAATATGCAGTAATAAATATGCTAGATGCCATTGGCATTAACAATGGCGCCTCACATTCAGAGTTTAAAATAGACCAAAATGGGAATATCTTCTTTATAGAAGTTGGTGCTCGAGGTGGTGGAGATTTCATTTCCTATGATTTAGTCAAATTAAGTACAGGATATGATTATGTAAGAGGTATGATAGAAGTCGCGCTCAACGAATTTACTATACCCAAACATGCCTTTCAGAAATACTCTGGAGTTTATTTCCTAAGTAAAGAAGTATCTTACATACGTACATTTATTGAAAACAATAAGAATGCAGAATGGACTGTTAGATATCATATTGACGAAGGACCTTTACATGAACTAAAGAAGTCGCAAGATCGTTCGGGCTATATCATCTATCAGACAGATCATCGAATCAGTATATCTGAAAAATAAAAAGTAAATATATATGAGCAAAAAAATAATTGTATTTGGCGCAACAGGAACACTCGGCACCCACATAGCCATCAATTTGCAACGAAAAGGTTATCAAATATATGCAGTTGGGCACCGTAAATCGGACAATGGTTTTTTCAGCGACTATAACATTCCATATTATTCGTTAAATATAGAAAATATAGAACAATTTGACCAACTTCCCCAATCAGACATCAGTACAGTATTACACTTTGCCGGTGCACTGCCTGCTACCATGGAGGGGTATGCCCCACATAAGTACATAGACTCTATTGTCAAAGGAACTCTTAATGTTTTAGAATACACTCGCAAATGTGGTGCTACCAAAATTATATTTCCTCAATCTTTATTTGATATAAGTTATTTATTTGGCAGCAAAACCCCTATATCCCCTGATGCTATTCGCAAAGCACCAATGACAGGAGATCATGCTATATATGTTATAGCTAAAATGGCAGCAGTAGATTTAATTGAGCATTATTACCAAATATATGGAATTAAACGCTTTATTTTGCGGCTTCCTCGTATATACATGTTTCATCCCAATCCATATACTTACACAGATGGAATAAAGTGCCTTATTTCGGACCGTTACCTGATAGAACAAGCAATAAAAGGGGAAACGATTGAGATATGGGGAGATCCCGAACGTCTACTAGAGACCATCTGCGTCAAGGACTTCTTACAAATAATAGAAAAGTGCGTAGAATCGCCTCTTGATGGCGGCATTTACAATGCAGGAAGCGGTGGATCAACCTTGAAAGAACGAATTCAAGGAATAGTAGAAGTATTCTCTCCAAAAGAACACCCATCTCCTATCATATATTGTCCCGAGAAGAAAAGTTCACAACAATTCGTTCTGGATATCCGCAAAACAATGGAACAATTAAAATACACCCCTCAATATAACTGGAAAGAGTATTTACTCGATTTCAAAAAAGATATGGAGGTTCAGCCATTCAAAAAGTTGTGGGGCGAAAGCAAAGACTACACTAAATAATTATTCATAAAGAAAATGACAAACGTACTTCCACTTGCCAGTATCAGATGTTTAGCTTATAATCATGAACAGTATATTCGCCAATGTCTGGATGGATTTGTTATGCAAAAAACAAATTTTCCATTCGAAATAATTGTGCACGATGACGCTTCCACTGACAAAACGGCAAATATAATTCGTGAATATGCCGAAAAGTATCCCAATATCCACGCCATTCTAGAAACAGAGAATCAATATTCTAAACACGATGGGTCATTAGCACGAATTGTAAATCAAGCAATTCGTGGAAAATATGTAGCATTATGCGAAGGAGATGATTACTGGACAGACCCACTCAAACTTCAGAAGCAAGTAGATTTTTTAGAAAAGAATTCCGAGTACGGAATGGTTTATACACTTAGTAGAATATACAACCAGGATAAGAAAAGAATAGAGGAGGGTCTATTTGGATCAGAGTATAAAGGATATGATGATTTACTGGCATATAACCGAATATCAACACTGACCACTTGTATAAGAACAAAAGCTATGATGGAATACATTGATGATATAGAACCACAAAAAAGAAATTGGCTCATGGGGGATTATCCTATGTGGCTATGGATAGGACATCATTACAAAATCAAGTTCTTTCCAGATATTACAAGTGTATATAGAGTACTAGAAGAATCAGCAAGCCATTCTAAAGATATAGAAAAGAATGAAAGGTTTATTCTATCAACCATTGATATTACCTCTTTTTTCATCAAGAAATTTTCCCTTTCACCTACTAATCTATATTATCAGGCTTTAAATGAATATTACTATACATTATATAGTGGTTATAAAAATTCTGGAAATTACACAAAAGCAATGCACTATGCTAAACTCATAAATAACAAATATACAACTTCCAGAATACGACGAGAAAAACGAAGATTTTATCGAAAACACATTAAACTCTGGTTGCAGAGTTTATTTTCATCCCCAAATTAAAGATTCCTGAAAAGCAAAAGAGTTAGTTGATATTATAATATCAACTAATTCGTATATTGAGAATAAAATCTATAGAAGAATTACTCCAAGCAATACTTCTCACAAAACAAATCTAAAAACATCACTTTAGATATCATTTTCCTCTCATTTTAAAACCTAGTTTGCGGCTTATCTTAACAGCTCTTTCAGGTGTGGCACCTAACCAAACAAATAAACTTGCCGGAAATCTATATATCGTAAAAACATAGCCATATTGCTTCTTTTTACATCCCCATGGTATCAGTTTGGAATATTTAAAATATTCCTCTTTTAATGGATGTAGACAGCCATGATGCCATGGTTTCAATGGACCAGAAAAATGAATAGTAACTGGAAACTTACGGCTTTTGTCCAATTCTGATTTATGCTTTTCTGAAATAAAGGGAGGGTTTGTATAAAAGCAATCTAACATATTCCATTTTATAGGAACAAAATGAACACGTCCATGCAAAAGTGCGTTAAGCACATCTTGATCATGTAAAACAATCTTATGATGATAGTCGCGAATATACGATAGTGCCATATCTACGAAGTTTATATCTCGTAGATATTTAATATTCAATAATAGAAAACCTGCATTAAAATATAAATCTTCAACGGGATATCCCAATCTTTCTGGTTGTCGATGAGGAGCGTCTTCCATTCCAGCTAAAGCATAATTAGTAATATCGCAATCATACAAATCAGAGATATCTCCATTAAATATGATATCCGAATCAGTATATAAAGCCTTTTCAACATCTAAAGGCAATAATTGAGGAATAAATAAGCGTAAATAGGTTGCTAGAGAAGGATAATCAGTCTCTTTCATAGGGAAATTTTCTATCAGTTTCCTATCTATATCAATGATATATAAATGATTCTGATATGATTCCACCAGTTCTTTCAATAACTTCTTATGTCCGTCCGCAAGCTCTAAAGACAATATATATACATGAAAAGTATCATCATTATGCTTAAACAAAGAAACCAACATAACACCACAATGCTGGTAATATTTATCGTCTATCCCACATATTATATTTTTCATACTAATAAATTAATTTACAATATCACTAAAAAAGGTTTCATGACATACGGTATTTTTTACAAAAGAATCCCAAAAACCTATACCACTTAAACTTTCTCATCTTTTTTTTAGAATCTTTGAGCCACGAACCTGAAAAATGATGAATAGAATATGTTCTTGGAGTAACTTCTAATTCATGAGTCTCATAAGATTTCGGACTAAAATAATCTACTGGAAAAATCGATATTACCTTAGGAGAAAAATCAAATTCATCTATCGTTTGAATTTCTTTCAAAGAAAAATATTGATTTATTAAATTCCGCATAATAAAAGGCATAACTTGAATATCAAAATCCCAATTATACTCACTTTTACCTTTTATGTAAAATGGTCTATCTTGATAATAATCCAGTAAATGTTTCATCAATGGATGTCCTTTCTCAAATCCTAAAGTCGCGGCTTCTATAATGCTCTCGCTCTTTTCCTTTCCTATAAAATAAGGTAAATGCAATAAATCATTAAACGATTTCAGCACTTCAACATCGCAATCCAAATAGATTCCACCATAATGATACAGGGCATACGCCCTTATATAATCTGATGCAAAAGCATATTTTCCTGCATAAAAAGCAGTTTTCACCCATTGTGATGAATTTATATCAAAACAATTAAAATTCCACAACTTAAATTCATAATCTGGAAGATATTTCTTCCAGCTATATATACAAGCCTGAATTCCGTCAGGATAAGGCTCTTCACTCAACCAACAATAATGGACTATTTTAGGTATCATAATTATTATATATCAACAAAACATTATCACTTTAGATAAGATGCAATTATTGCTTCAGTTTTTTAAATGCAAAATGCACACAATAATATAGCGGCCAATAATAGACTATATTCTTTATCCGTTTATAGATCCTAGGATCAAACTCTTCTTTTGGATAAGTCAGCAAATGTTTAAAACCTTTTCGTATGTCAGCAAGTTCTTTCCGAAATTTTTTAGGCCGCACTCGCTGTAAAGCTTGTTTAAATTGTAATAAGACATTCCGAAGTATTACAGTCTGTACATCAAACAATTCTTTTCCAGAAAACAATGTCTGCTCATGAATAAAATCCAACCTCATAAAACAAGAAAGGATGTAATGATAGCGATTCTCTGGAGAGATCGTATGACAAATGCTATTGGTACGCTCTACATAATAATAATAAGTCTTATCTACCCAAACGATTTTATTACACATCATAATCCAACGATGCATATTCCTACGATCTTCATAAACAAAGCCATCTGGAAATCTCAAAGATGCAAATAACTCCCTTTTAAACAACCTAATCCAGACTGCACAACTTTTCTTTTCCCACATTAAATCTTGAAGGAGTTCTTCCTTTACACACATTATATTATTCCCTGAATTAGGAGCCAACAATTCAACACGTCCATCCTCATATTCATAACAATAATTACAAAACGTCAAATCAGCATTATTATTAACCATCGCTTCATATAAATCCTTAAACATATCAGAACCTATATAATCATCACTATCTACAAAGCCTATATAAGGAGCTGTTGCTACATCAATGCCTGCATTCCGAGCTATACACAAACCCGCAACAGGAAGATGCAAAACTTTTATACGAGAATCATTTTTGGCATAATCATCGCATATTTCAGCAGAATTATCTGTAGACATATTTTCAACAAGGATAATCTCTATTTCTTTTAAGGACTGATTACGCACAGATTCTACGCATTTATGCAGATAACAGGCTGTATTATGCACAGGTATTATGACGCTTACTAAATATTTATTCTCCATACAGAAAGAGCTTATTGATAAATGCAGCAAAGATATATAAAATCGAATACACCCAAAGGTCATTACTAAATTATTTTCATACCTTTGCATACGTTATCATTAAAGCAGCATAAAATGAGCAAGAGCAATCAACCTATTATCCTGTATGACAACCAAATTTTTGATATTCAAAGATTTGGAGGGATATCACGTTATTTCTGCGAAATTATACGAAGGTTAAATATTAAAAATGACATAGCTGTACGTTACTCCATTAACTACTATCTAACCACTTACCACATAGGTAGACACCGCATTCCATTACCGCGGTTTATTTTTAAACGTTATCGCAAAGAATGTCAAGGTAAAAACAAAGAACTTAGTAAAATATTATTAAATAAAAATCATAATTATCTATTTCATCCGACATATTATGACCCATATTTCCTTGAATATATAGGCAATAATCCATACGTTATTACAGTGCATGATATGATTCACGAGAAATTCTCCTCATGTTTTTCTGATGCAGATGAAGTAATCAATCAAAAGAAAGAAGTTATCACTCATGCCAATCGAATTATTGCTATAAGTGAAAACACGAAGAAAGATATAATAGAATTATTACATATAAATCCCAATAAAATCGATGTGATCTACCACAGTACGAGCATGAAAGCTTTTACTGGGCGTCCTAATCCCAAGATTCCATCAAATTTTTTATTATTTATAGGTGATCGGGCACCCTATAAAAATTTCAATCGATTTATCAGAGCATTTTCCATATTAAGCAAGGAAGATAAAGAGTTGAACTTAGTATGTACTGGAATGCCATTCTCTAAATCAGAGAAAGAATTTATTGATCAGCTTGGCGTTACAGATAAAATTATACAAGTCAAAGCTACAGACAAGCTCTTATGCGAGCTATACAGTCGGGCTAAATTGTTTATTTTTCCCTCACTTTATGAAGGATTTGGCATTCCTATTCTTGAAGCCTATGCTTGCCATTGCCCTGTGGCATTAAGCAATGCTAGCTGTTTTCCAGAAATAGCAGGAGATGCAGGAATTTATTTTGACCCATATTCCGAAAAATCAATAATAGAGAGTATTAGAGAAGTAATATATGATGAAAACAAACGTTCAAGCCTTATTCAAGCTGGCAATGAACGCCTCAAATTATTCTCATGGGAGAAAGCTGCTCGTTTAACTGAAAGGACATATTTAAAAGTTATTACCAATGAGTAAATTTAGTCAAAGATTTCCAACATCTATAAGAAAAAGATACATTAAACTTTTTCCATCAGAACCTTTACCACCATTAAAGTATGACATGGACGCAGACCATGTTTCTGACATAATATATCAAACCTTGCAATCAGACAAGCCGTGCATGATAACGCGGTTCGGCTCTGTGGAGTTAGGCTGTATTGTCAACTATCTCGGAGTAAAGAACAAGAATATACTAGATTATATTCGTGGCAAAGCAGAACCGTGGTGGTGGACAAATCTAACACTACACGACATGCGTATTAATGCAGGTTTTTTTTCCATATGTGATGAAAAATTAAAAAAGTTCTCAGAACTTATGATACAAGACATGGCTCAAATAGACATTTTAGCTTCTTGGTTACTAGATGAAAACAAATTCGAAAAAGAACTATCTCATGTATATAAAATATGGCTTGAATATCTCAACCCATATTGGAGTAAAGAGCCATGGTCACGTGCCCTAAAAGGGAAAAAAGTATTAGTGGTACATCCTTTTGTTGATTCAATCCAAAAACAGTACCAAAGAAAAGCATTACTCCATAAACATCCTGATACACTTCCTGATTTTGAACTAAAAACAATAAAAGCAGTGCAAAGCATTGGAGGCATATGCAATGAAGGATTTAAGGATTGGTTTGAAGCCCTTGAATACATGAAAACAGAAATTGATAAAACCGATTATGATATTTGCATTTTAGGCTGTGGAGCTTATGGTTTTCCATTAGCCGCCCATGTAAAACGAACGGGGAAAAAAGCCATACATATGGGAGGAGCAACACAAATGTTATTTGGGATTAGAGGAAAACGCTGGGAAGAAGAATATGGAGAATTCATGAATGAATATTGGGTAAGACCTTCAAAAGAAGAAACGCCAGAAGTTGCAATAAAAATTGAGAATGGATGTTATTGGTAACCGCCTACCTTATTATAAACTCATCATTGCCATAAACTTATGCAGAAACAACCTAATATCAGTATTATCACTGTTAATTACAACAACAACCAAGGACTGATAAAGACATTAGAAAGTGTCAGAAAACAATCTTTTGTATCATACGAACATATTATAATAGATGCCAACTCTACAGATGGAAGCAAAGACACAATCTTAAAATACGAGAAAGAGACTACACATCTTACTTATTGGTGTTCAGAACCAGATAAAGGAATATACGATGGCATGAATAAGGGTATCGAAAAAACCTCAGGAGAATACATTTACTTTCTAAATTCAGGAGACTGTTTAATAGAAAACATTCTTCAAGAAATACCTTTTGATGGGACTGGCTACATTTACGGTGATATAAAATTTATTGGTGGAAAGAAAAATAGAATAGAAAAAGCACCTAACAAAGTAGATTTAGTGTTTTTATTGACTAAATCTTTACCGCATCAGGCCTGTTTCATACATCATAAATTATTTGAAGATAAAAAATACGACACTAATTATAAAATTGTAGCAGATTGGATACATAGCATGCAATGCATCATTTTCAACGAATGCAGTTATAAACATATACCATATGTCATTGCAGAATATGATCCAAATGGTGTTAGTTCCGATTACACAGAATCTCAACATGAACGCTTAAAATGGCTAAAAAATAATCTGCCAACTCCACTCTACGAAGCTTTCATTGAACTTTCAGAACTCCAACGCTCCGCATTCAGGGACATAATTCCAACTTTAAACAAAACACGTAAGTTTCAAAGAAGAGCAAAAAAAATTGTCATGTTTCTATACAAGATTAATTCAATATTAACACTGCACAAGTAATGTATAATGATAAAAATCACAAGCCTGTAGCCACAATAAACTCTGATACATACTCTTTTACAGTATATTTATCAGACATAAAATTCAAAGCATTCTCCCCCATCTTTCTTCGTAATATAGGGTCACTCAACTTGTTTATAGCAGAAGCTAAATCATTAACATTACCTCTTTTGTATAATATACCATTATAATTATCCTGTATTTGCTCCTTATTTGCCTCAATATCAGTAGCTATAACAGGTAATCCCATTTTCTGGGCTTCTATATCTACTTTTGATAGTGTTTCTGACCTTGAACAAACCAATAGAACATCAGCTTGCTCATAATAAGTTGAAATATTAGTAGTATATTTCATCATAGAAACATATGATTCTAACCCATTTTTTCGAATAAGGTCCGATATATAGTCTGTATAATCCTCTTCGGTTGCACCAACTAAAAAAAGATGAAAATCAAGATTAAACTCTGAGACCAGTAGTTTCGCAGCTTTTACTGCATCTTCTTGTCCTTTATTATCATCAAAATGACCAATTTGCAGAAGAGTATAACAGGAATGCTGTGAAGGTTTCCTTCCAACTAACTCTGTCCCTACAGCAACATGAATTTTCTGAAGTTTATTTATTCCAGAAATATAAGGTTTATAATAATTAAAAGTGTAATCTGAAACAACAAAAACGGATTTAGACAAACGATCAAGCCATCTTAGAATCCTTTTTTCTGCATACAAATAAGAATAGATACCTACATGAGGAGGTACTTCATGAATGAACCAAAAATGGGCATAGTTTCCCCATTTACTTGCTAGAGCCGTCACAGGAGAAGCTATTGTATTGGTCATCACAATATCAGGCTTTATTGCCTTCAAATACCTCAAAGTTTTAAATGCATATTTCAAAATTCTAAAATAACGAAAAATAGGCTTTATCAAAGGCTTTTTAGGAGAAATCACCATCCACCAAGGTTGTTTTATAATTGCATATCCATCAATATAAGGCTTAAGTTCTTCTACAAGTTCTCTATCTTTTGGAGAAATAAGATATATTTCATAATGTGGATACATAGTCTTCAGTCCTTTTGCCAAATCGAACAAACAACCCTGCGCCCCACCCTGCATACTAGCATCATGAGACATTAAAACTATCCTCTTCTTTTGATTAGCCATAAATTATTTTAATATCATTTTAAAAGTTGCTCAAAATAAAGACTTTTATCTGAATATTCATTCATTTTTAAAGTATAAATTTAGGCGACTTCAATAAATCTTTTATTTAATAACACTAGTACCCCAGCAAAAAGACAAATTAAAAATGAAATAAGTTTAACCTTATTTTAAATTTACCATTCAGATGGTAACTATTCAGCGAGAACAAAGGATACGAAGAATTAGCCCGTCAGTTTA
>ERZ777305.498-NODE-498-length-64476-cov-3.658341_pt1 | contig 64476 bp, 51 predicted proteins | sample MGYA00374965_ERZ777305 | MGnify/ENA primary metagenome ERZ777305 (study PRJEB29328, sample SAMD00013331) | mouse gut metagenome | study: EMG produced TPA metagenomics assembly of the Metagenome analysis of fecal microbiota from mouse which was promoted...
TAGTTCTTTGAACTTTAGTTCTTTGAACTTTAGTTCTTTGAACTTTAGTTCTTTGAACTTTAGTTCTTTGTGAAACCAAGACTTGCAATTTCGGAAAATCTAAAAAACAGACTTAACCAAACTTGTTTCTCACATAAATGACCTTCCTATTACATAAAAAATTGCCGCCTAAAGCTGAATTAACCGCTTATATAACGAAATTTTCTATAGAAAAGATAATTCAAAAAGAATTAATTTTAGAATTTTTCTCTTATGTAAATTTCTTTTTTAATATTACTAATTCATTACTTCAAAAGTATATCATATATTGTTTTTAATGTAAAGTTTTTTTAATATTTTTAAATTTTTTATAATTTTTCGGAATTTTTTAAACCTTTTGAATATTTTAGATGAAAAAACTATAAGAAATGACTTGTAAAATTACTTCAACATAAGTTTTTTATGATAAATTGATAAAGCCGAAGACAGTTTGATTGATTCCGTTCCTCATACTACCAATATCATAAATTTCTGCACATTATAAAAGCATCTGCTTGTTACAGATGCTTTTTTGAAGGTGTGAAACATTTTCTTAAAAAGTTACTATCAACTATTTATTCTATACGCTTTTAAACATTTATTATATATACTCTCTTTTTCAAGCCCTCGTAACAAAAGAAATATCCTTAGCTATTCCTTTATTAAATCTAACGCCGCCATCATATGTAATATTTCCGTCTGCGCCTTTGTCACTTCGCCTTCATCTGCTTTACAATTCTTTATATCCACATCAATAAAATATAACAGCTCGTCAGAAATATTTGATAAGAATTTTTTACATACCTTTCCTGATGCGCCGCTCAATGCACTTGCAAATGTCATATTATCAATATTTCTTATCAATATAGCTATATCTTCATCAGTATAATCTGCCAGTTCATCAATAAGCTTAACATTACCCTCCTTATTCTCATAGCTGCCAAGTATCATCTCTCTGGAATATTCTTTATAATTTACATTATAATTTACATTTATTACAAGCCTGTCATAATACTCTCTTCCAAGATGTGAAGCGATAACCTCTGTCATTGTATGCTCCGATACGCCCTCAAACATTGCCATTACCGCCTCCGCAATCATCTCTGCGTTTTCTCTGTCAGCTTCGCACTTACAATAATTATATAGCAATTTTTCTATTTTATCCTGCGGAATTTCCTTGCGGTAAAATTCAAACATCTTTTTTATTGTAAATTGCAGAAAATAATGTAAATCCTCCCTTAAAGCCTTCTTTTCAACTGCAAGTAATCCTTCTGCGCAGCTTAGCCTGTAACATTCCATCAACTGTATCGCTGCTTCCATGGCTTCGATTTTATTGGAGGAATACATTCCCATCTCATCTAGCTTCTTTAAATTTCTTCCAAAAAGCTCGTCTGTTGAAACCTGAAAAAATTCTGCAATTTTACAACACATGTCTATATCCGGATATGATATTCCTCTCTCCCACTTAGAAACAGCGGTGCCGGTGACTGACAATGCATCTGCAAGCTCATCCTGGGTTAATCCCTTCAGCTTCCTTAATGTATAAATCATTCCTCTTACTTTACTATCCATAAAAATCCTCCTTTTCATTTATATTTATCATTTACATTTACTATGATAAATGAACATCCGGATGATTTCAATGGCTGCATTTTCCACTTTTCTAAACAGATTAGCAAACTAAGCAGGCTGTCTCATTAAAAAATACATGTTTCTTATTCAGTTTCATTTTCTATTGAATATTTACCGTTATCATCTATAGCCTTTTTCAGAGTCTTATCATAAGTATTTACCGCATATATGGTAACTGCCTTATCAGCTCCGCTTTCATCCTTGTATGATGCTGATATAATATAATACTCCTGATTATCTATAATGGTAAGTGTCTCATATGAAGCGGTTACCGTTATTCCCTCCTCCGCAGTTTTTTCTGCCTCTGTCTGAACAAGCGCTATTGCCTCATTTGCATTTATTACTCTGGCTATCTGCAGATTATATGATTCGTTTGCTACTTCACTTTCAATTCCATACTTGTCTACAATTAATACCTTTAAAATATTAATTCCCCTTAGCATTTCAATGCCGTTTGCGTCGTCATATTCCTCTGACTGGCTTGTAGGCTTACTTTCATCCCATGTATAGTATGCCTTGCCACCCTCAGGCACCTCAACCTTAATCGTTGTGTAATCAGTAAACGCACCACCTGACGGCGTAAGCACCGGCGCCCCTGAGCCTTTAAGCTTAATATTGTATGTATATGTTACAATATTGCTCTCTACTCCGTTTTCATTTACAGCTACCGCTTTTATTACCTTTTCGCCCTCCTCCTTAAGAGTTATAGGCTGTGAATATACCTCGCCAAAATTTGACGGACTTCTGCTGTCTGTCGTGTAATATATGGTATATCCCTCCTTTGCCGTAAGATTTACAGCTATATATTCGCTATAATCTCCTGACTCCAGGTCAGCCTTTGGCTCCTCTACCACATATTCTGATAATACCGCCAATATCTCTTCATTTTTCACATTTCTCAAAAGCTCTGTAAGCTTATTATATTTTTTATTTTCGTCATAATACTTTGCCAAAGCCTGATAATGCTCCTTATCTGCGGCTCCAATAGCTACAAGCGCCTCAAGGTTTTCTGCATAATATTCACCCTTATCTCCGGCCAGAAGCTGAATACTATAAATTAACAGTCTTACAGCCTTTTTTTCCTCATCTGTATCTGCCTTGCCGAGAGCATGCTTTGCATTATCTAATGCAGTGTCTGTATCCATTTTTTCATAAGCTGCCTTTGCATTATTATAAAATTCATCATATGAAGTCGCTGTATCCTTAACTGATTTCGCTATAAAAATAAATGCAGTAATAGCAGCAGCAAGAATAAAAATTACTGCGGCAATAATAAAAGGTATTTTCTTTCTATTTTTTTTACCCCCCGAAACCGGTAAATTCTCCTTCTCATCTGTTTTTTCTTCTGTATCATCTTCATAGACAGCCTGACTTATATTGCCAATGATTTTTGTTTTTCCGTCGGCAATGTCATTTCTGTTATTTTCAGCAGCTTTTCTTGAAATGTCTACCAGCTTTAGCTCCATATTGCTAATATCCGGCTCATTAATCTTTATATTATCCTCTGAAAGATTATCTTTTTCAGGCTCCTCCTCCATAGAATCCATAAGCTCTCCTATATTGCTTGCAAGCTCTGCCTCTATTAAATTAAAATCCGGAACAACCTGTATTGGATTTCCGCACTTAAGGCAAAATGCCTGATTTTCTTTATATTCTTCTCCACATTTACTGCACTTCACAACTATTGCTCCTCACTATTATTTAATAATATATGTATTCGTCAAAAATCTGACTGCTTGTACTCATACTATTTGAGTATATCACATACTATTATTAGCTTGCAACTAAAAATATTTTTTATTTTTGCAGCAGCGGCAATAAAACCCCGGACAATACCCTGAGGAAGTCCCATACTGCGGTTTTAGCACAGGGGGCGGCTATATTTTAGTTATTAAAAAAAGGCTGCTATAAATAAGATAAATTTCTTATTATAACAGCCCCTTCAAAAACATATTATTCTACCTTATATAAATTTATTCATTCAAACCACAAATTCAGCAGAACTGAATTTGTAAACCACAGCTATACAAAGAACTAAAACTCAAAGAGTTGAAACTCTTTAGCCTTTTTTATTTTCTTATTTTTGTTACGGTAACCCTGCAGTATAAAAGCTTTCCGTTTACTCTTGCCACTATTGTCGTAGAGCCGACTCCCCTTGCAATTACCTTACCATTACTGTCTACCGTAGCTATCCGGTTATTGTTTGTGTACCATGTTATTTTTTCAGTACATCCGTATATATCAAGCATATAATTATCATACTGCTCTAATGTAATGCTTGTGGAATTAAGAGCAAGCACGTTTACCTCACACTCATCCTCCACACCTGACTCTGCTACGCAATATATAATACAGTTGCCCTGTCCTCTGGCGGTAACTACGCCGTTTCCATCTACCGTAGCTACAGACGTATCACTTGACACCCACATAGAATTGTCAGTAGAATTTGAAGGCCGTACCCTTGCTGAAAGAGGTCTGGTCTGTCCCGGGAACATAGTTACGGATGATGCGTTAATAACTATTGAGGTGGCAGGAACTGCCCTCTTTACCGTTACCTTAACCGTTCCTACTATATCATTGCCATCTGTTGATTTTGCATATACGTAACATATACCGGCTGTTACACCTGTAATCTCTCCATTATAATCAACCACTGCTATCTCAGGATTTGATGAGCTCCATTCAATTTCCTTTATAGTGGCATCTGCAGGAGAGATTGTTGCCGTAACTCTCTGTGACTGTCCCTCTATAACGGTTACATATGACGGCGATACGCTTATGGTTGATACAGGTCTTATTGACTGCAGAACAATGGTATCAAATATACCGCTTCCATCTGCCGCCGTTGCCGTAATGGTAGCTGTTCCTAATCCAACCGCCGTTACAACACCCCTCTGTGATACTCTGAATACATTTGTATCGCTTGAGGACCATATTACTCCTCTGTTTGTTGCCGAGGCAGGGGTAACGCTTGCCGTAAATGCCTTTGACGCCCCGTTGTTAATATATTTTACATCCTTTTCATTAATTGTTACTGATGTGACAAACTCATAAACAGTAACCTTACAGCTTGCTACCAATCCTCTTTCCACGGTGGTAACAAGTATAACGCACTCTCCGCCCTTAAGACCCGTAACAATACCGTTTTCATCTACAGTTGCAATACTCGTATCACTTGAAAGGTATGTCACTGCCTTATTGTCTGCATCTATAGGCTCTACCGAAGGTATAAGCGCAAACTTATCACCTGCATATATAGCTATATCCGTATAATTTAATGAAATACCCGTAACCGGCTCGGTAACGGTAAGGCTGCATGTTGCAAATATGCCCGTATCCTGGCTTGTCGCAGTAATTATACACTCTCCCGGCTCTATTGCGGTAACCATACCTGATTCATCTACGGTTGCAATTCTCGGATTGCTTGTTGACCAGATTATTGTTTTATTTACTGCATTATCAGGTCCTGCCTTTGCATAAAGCCAAAATACAGTACCCTTTCTAACGGACATCTCCGTATAATTTATCTCTACCGTCTCAACAGGCTGGTATACGTTTATGTTACACATAGCCGTAATTCCGCTGTCGTTTGACTGTACAAGAACTGCCGCGCTTCCTGTTCCCACTGCCGTGAGTAAACCGTTTTCATCTACGGTTACAACTGATGTATTTGATGAAATCCATGTAACCGTCTTATCCGTTGCATTAACCGGGAGTATCTCAGCCGTAAGTCTGAACGTATCACCCAGCTTAAGGGTTACGTCAGTAAAATCAAGCGTTACAGATGTAACAGGCTCGGATATAAAGAAATCACACGTTGCCAAAAGGTTATTGCCGTCTGTTCCGATATCGTTTGTCTGACATATAACCGTTGCATTTCCGGGACTTACAAACGTAACAAAACCGTTTTGGTCTACAGTAAGTATATCTTCATTTGACGAGCTCCATATAACGCTTGTGTCTACGCCCTCTCCTTCCGGTGTAATCGTATATGAAAGCTGATAATTGCCTGCCGATAATGTGGTTTCAACAATGTTTTTTGAAAGGGTTATTCCTGTAACAGGTACTCTTACATGTACGTCACAGGATGCTACCTTTATGCCGTCCAATGTGATAACGGAAACAACAGCGTCACCGCCGCCTACACCTTTAACAACTCCGCTGTCTGAAACAGTAAGTATATCCTCATTTGACGATACCCACTTAACCTCCATGTTATCAGGTCTTTCAGGCTCGAATGTAAGTACTATAGGATATGAATCTCCGATTGTTATGCTAAGGTTTGTAGGGAACAAAACTACGTTCTGCACAGGCTCATTTACGTCTACCTCACAGTATGCATATTTTATTACGCCGTTTACCTCCTGCATGGCTGTAATCTTTGCCTTGCCCTTCTTTAATCCCTCAACAGTTATCTTTCTGCTGCTCTCCTCCGACTCTGTAATGGAAACAATACTCTCATCATCCACCATCCATGAAACCTTGGCAGTATCGTCAGTAACAAGCGCAGAAAGCTCAAATTTATCTCCTACGTTTATCTGCTTTGACGTAAAATCAACCGAAAAATTATCTATTACTGTAATTTTAATCTGCGCCGTATGGTTCGTTTCTCCCGGGAACAGATTTGGATTATCCATAGTAGCTGTTATAATTGCCTCACCGCTTGATTTTAATGTAACAACACCGTTTGAATCTACCGTTGCAACGCTTGTGTTATTTGACGTCCAGTTTACGCCTCTTCCGTCTTCATCTGTGGTGTTTACCCTCAGGTTTATAGTATCTCCTACTGCGCCTGTAAGCTCTTTTCCGTTTGATATTCCAAAGTCAACCCTTACGGATACGGACGCTCCAAATTCTGCCGCAAACCTGTCAGGAGTATAATTTGCAAATCTCTCGTCAAATGATGCATAATCAATGTTTGGATATATGTATACTGACTTTACTCCTGCATTTACACCTTTTATAAAGCCTGTGGTATCTGTAACAATATACTGCTCGCCGTCGCTTGAAAAAATAACCTGATTTGCAGATACGGCATTTGTATATTTTTTCCCTGTTTCCTTATCCTCATATACGTTAAAAAACTCATTTGGTCCGATTTTTATAGGCTGCATATTCTGCAGCTCTGTTGTTGCTTCAATTTTTCTTATTACCGTAATCGTAACTCTCTGGTCTTTAGTGTCTGTTTCACCTGTAATTGTAGCCACACCGCCTGCGGCGCCTGCCGTAACCAGTCCGTTTCCGTCAACCGTAGCTACCTGTTCATTATCTGACGTCCAATTAATCTTTACATTTGATGAGGGTACAACATTAGTATTTAATTGGTATGTATCACCGGTTTTCTCAAAGCTGACAAATCCATACTGGTATCGAACATCGCTTCTGTCGTTTGTTACCTCAAGCTTTACCATAAATTTCTGCGTATATTCACCAAGCACGGTTGTTCCGTCAGTATCAACGTATGTTACCGTAACGGTAGCTGTTCCGGCTCCTGTTGCCGTCAGTCTGCCAACCTGCCCGCTTGGCCCTCCTACCATTATTACGTTATTATCTGACGACTGCCACTTTACCCTGCTGTAATCAATCTCGCTTGCCTCAAGCCCCGGAAGATTAGCAGTCCATAGTTCATAATAATCCTTTGTCCAGCTGTTAGGGTCCGTTGCATTATCCGGCTTGCTCATTACTATATCATACTGTGATGCAAACGCCACGGAAAATGCTATAGCTGAAACTACGGCAAATATAGCTACTGCCGTAAGCTGCTTCCAATACCTCTTTACATGACCTAAAAATGTACCCATATCCTCTTTCTCCAATCTTTTATCTATGCTTAATTCTTACTTTATACATTATCAACAAGCCGACACATACCATACCTAATCGGCGTTATAGTATATATCGGCTGATTGCTTTTATATTTTAGCATATTTTGTATTTTTATCCAAATATTTTTTTTAAAATTACAAGATATTGATATGCATATACAACATAATGCAAATCTAACGCCTGTCTAATATCTCATACTTTTCTCTTGTTTTTATACAATTTAAAAGACTTCGATACCTTTCCTCCAAATCACCCTCATCAACTGCCACATCCATAGATGCGGCGATACTGTCAATAAGCTGCTGTGTAATGCGGGGACGCATGTGTACAAGAAGATTTCTCTGCTCCTCATATGTTTTTGCGTCAAGAAACGCAAGCAAATCATTGCTTACGCAATCCGTATCAACTGCTTCTCCGGCCTTAAAAGGTTCCTGACTTTCCTCTGTCCTTTCACATTTTTCCTCCGCCTTTTCGCATTTTTCATACTTTTCAATTTTTTCAAATCTGTATACTGCTTCACAATCCGGATATTTTTCCCTGTCCACTCCGCTCATAAACATTTCAAGAGGTCTTGCGTATATTTTATAATCTCCGTATAACGCCTGATAAACAACCATATCTTCATCTGTTTCCGTATGTCTGGCAATAGTTATAATCTGATATAACTTTTCCTTATCCTTAAAGTGTCTGTAAATCTCCTGTGGTATCGGTACAGGTCTGTCTGCCATATTGCTTATCTCCATTCTTACTTAATAAATATATATAGGAAAGTTCTTCATGCAAGCAACAAGTTTGGCAGAGCCAAACTTGCAATTGTCGGCTTAAGCCGACAATTTTTTATAATTCTTCGTATGCAGCCCTTATTGCCTTTATAAAATCCTCACTGTTAAGCACCGTTGGGTTTTCAATAGTAGAAATAATGGCTAAGTCATTTGTCATTTTTCCATTCTCAATGGTTGTTATACACGCCTTCTCCATCTTATCCGCAAATACGCAAAGAGCATTTATGCCGTCAAGCTCTCCTCTCTTTCTGAGGGCTCCTGTCCATGCAAATATGGTAGCTATCGGATTTGTTCCTGTCTTTTCACCCTTTAAATGCTTATAGTAATGCCTTTGCACCGTTCCGTGGGCAGCCTCATACTCATAATTGCCTTCAGGCGACACAAGAACAGAGGTCATCATTGATAATGAGCCAAAGGCTGTAGCTACCATATCACTCATAACATCACCGTCATAATTCTTACACGCCCATATATATCCTCCCTCTGAACGGATAACCCTTGCGACAGCGTCGTCAATAAGAGTATAAAAATACTCTATGCCTGCCTCCCTAAAGCTGTCAGCGTATTCCTTATCAAATATCTCCTGAAAAATATCCTTAAAGGTATGGTCATACTTCTTTGATATGGTATCCTTTGATGAAAACCATAAATCCTGCTTTGTATCAAGGGCAAAATTAAAGCAGCTTCTTGCAAAGCTTTCTATTGATTTATTAAGATTATGCTGTCCCTGAAGAATACCTGCCCCATTAAACTCATGTATAAGCTCTCTTGTCTCACTTCCATCCTCCGCCGTAAATACAAGCTCTGCTTTTCCTGCCTTTGACACCTTCATCTCCGTCGCTTTATATACGTCGCCGTAAGCGTGTCTTGCTATAGTGATAGGCTTTTTCCATGTTTTAACATATGGCTCTATACCCTTTACTATAATAGGCGCCCTGAAAACCGTACCGTCAAGTATAGCTCTTATAGTGCCGTTTGGACTTTTCCACATTTCCTTTAAATTATACTCTGTCATCCTTGCAGCATTCGGCGTGATTGTAGCGCACTTTACGGCTACTCCGTATTTCTTTGTTGCCTCGGCAGATTCTGCCGTCACCTTGTCGTCAGTCTGATTTCTATATTCCAGTCCTAAATCATAATATTCACTCTTTAAATCAATATATGGAAGTATAAGCTCATCCTTTATCCACTTCCAAAGCACTCTTGTCATTTCGTCTCCATCCATCTCAACCAATGGCGTAGTCATTTTAATTTTTTCCATAATAAGTAATCCTCCGCTTGCTTATAATATTGTTTACCATATTCTAACATCACCTCAAAGTATAACACGCTGCTCTTTTTATTTCAATACAAAAGTAAGGTCACATAGCAGCAGGTAATTTAAAATGTAAGACGCAGCCTCTTAATATAACGTACCTGATATTTTTGTCCTTCTAATATTGCTTCATGGTCCCTTGTCGCTATATTTACGTCAAAAATTTCATCATTTACGTCTGTTTCCACCTTTATTACATTTTCTTTTCTTCCAAGCTTATTCTTCTTAATATAATATCTTGCGGCAGAGACTGCCAGAGCCTTATCATCATCTCTCTCAGCCGTCTCTACTCTTATATCCCCTCCCTTTAGCGGCTTTCCTATATATACCACCTTGTCTGCTCCCAGAACCTTTAAACCCTTTATCTGAGCTGCCACATCATAATAATCCTTTCTGTCTACCTCATCCTCCACCAAAACTATTTTACTTTTTTCAGAATACAAAACGTTTATGTTGTATATATTTGGCATACTTCCAAGAAGCTTTCCAATAATACCGCTGTATATGGCATAAAGCATTATACTTGCCCCTATCAATACGGCTATAAATGCAATCTCCAAAAGGCTAAGCCTTGTCAAGCCGAGTATTCCTTTAAAAAACACTATTCCCACAGCAAATAATCCGATAAGCACTCCGCACATAAGCCTTCTCAGTCCGTTAAAGGGCTTACAGCACTTAAAAAGCTGGAGAAGGGCAGCTATAGCAAGTCCATACAGACTTAACGTAGAAATATTTGTTTTTCCCGCCCCAAATATAAATGCAAATATCTGTACAAAAATTATGTTTGTTATTACCAGCAATGCTCCCGGTATGGCCATTTTTAATACATTTACAAGAAACTTTCCCTTAACCCTGTTCATGTTGGGCTCCAAGGCCAAAACAAATGACGGGGCTCCTATTGCAAGAGCTCCTATAAATGTCATCTGAATAGGTATAAAAGGATATGCCATAGGCAGTATGACAAATAATACAGCAATAATTGTGGAATATATTGTTTTTGTAAGATAAAGGGATGCCGACCTTTGAAGATTATTTATTGTCTGTCTTCCCTCTGCCACTATAGACGGCATTGACGCAAAATTTGAATCCATCAGCACAAGCTGCGAAACATTCCTTGCCGCATCGCTTCCCGACTGCATTGCTATACTGCAGTCAGCCTCCCTAAGGGCCATAACGTCATTTACTCCGTCTCCCGTCATTGCAACGGTATGACCTGCTTCCTTTAACGCCTTTATAAGAGCCAGCTTTTGGTTTGGCGTAACCCTTCCAAAAACCGTATATTTTTCCGCTGCCTCCCTTATGTCGTCATCTGTAGCTAACAAAGTAGCATCTATATATTTTCCGGCATTTAATACTCCTGCCTTTCCTGCCACATAGGAAACAGTCCTTGGATTATCCCCCGATATAACCTTTATATTTACGCCCTGATTTATGAAATACCTAAAGGTTTCAGGCGCTTCTTTTCTTATAGTATCGCTTAACAGAATTATTCCTATTGTCTTCAGCTCCTTTGGCAGTCCCTTATCCTGCGCGTGAAGGTGTGAATGCGCAAATACAAGAACTCTTAAGCCCTTTGCAGAATATCCGTCAACAAGCTTTTTTACTGTTTCCTCAGGCTCCTCATACATAAATTCCAATGCTCCGAGAACATAGCAGCCATCCTCACAAAAGTCCACCATGCTCCATTTTTTATCTGAAGAAAAGCCTATGGCTTCCCTTATGCTTTTTTTACATTTATATATTTCATTTCCGTTTAAAGCAGCGCTTTCCTCCACATATGCCTTTAATGCGTTGTATGTAGGATTATTGTCATTAAGTGACACTACAAAATCCGATATTGCCCTTTCAAGGTTAAATGATGCTTCCCTCTCTGCCGTATTCCCATTATCATATTTTTTTATATCGTTTTCATCAATGTCTATAAAGCTTTCAACTGACATGGTGCCCTCTGTGATGGTTCCTGTTTTATCAAGACAGAGTGTATCTACCCTTGCAAGGGTTTCTATACAATACAGCTCCTGGACAAGAGTGTTTTTTCTTCCCAGCTTTACCACGCTTACAGCAAGAACCATGCTTGTAAGAAGCACAAGCCCCGACGGTATCATTCCGAGAACTCCCGCCACTGCTCCTACGACAGCATCGTTAAAGCTCTGTATTTTTATCTGATGCCACAAAAGAAATCCTCCTATTGGCACCAGCAGTATGCTTACAAATTTTATTATTGCTTTTATGGAATCCATTATCTCGGAGTTTGGTCTTTTAAGCTTTTTTGCCTGACTTGTAATTGTATTTACGTAATTTTCCCTTCCTACATGTATTGCCTCCGTAATCACGTTTCCTGAAATAAGATAGCTTCCTGACAAAACCTCATCACCCTTGCGTTTATACACAGGGTCGCTCTCTCCTGTAAGAAGACTTTCATTTACCTCACATTCGCCCTCAAGTATGCAGCCGTCAACACTCACCTGATTTCCGTTTCTAAGGACTAAATAATCTCCAAGTACTATATCCTCTACCTCTATCCTTTTTTCCTCTCCATCTCTGATTACCATGGCATTTGGCGCAGAGAGCAGCGACAGCTTATCTATAATTCTCTTTGACCGTACCTCCTGAACAATTCCAATAAGCCCGTTCCAAAATACCACTCCAAGAAACAGCATATTTTTATATGAATGTACAAGAAAAAGACAAAGTGCCAGACACAGATTTACAAAATTAAATAGTGTAAATAAATTTGTAAATATAATCTGTCCTATAGACTTTGTCTTCACCGAAAAATTTCCATTTACCAAACCCTTCCTCTGCTGTTCCCTAACCTGCTCCGTTGTTAATCCTCTTAAATCGCTCATTTCTCTCTCGCATACCCTCCATATAATTACTTTATAACCCCTAAGGCTGACATTTTCATATTCAATAAAAATCCCTTCATTCATACATCAAGTTTGGCTAAGTCTGTTTTTCAGACTTTTCCAACTTGTAAGCGTCAGCTTTAATAGTTTTAACTATTTTGACACTTTTATCAAATTAAACTCATACATCAAGTTTGGCAAAGCCAAACTTGTAAGTGTCAGCTCTGCTGACACTTTTTTATCATTAAATCACTATTCGTACTATACATTACAGCCGTATCCCCTGATATCCTGCCTTCCTTATACAGCCTTAAAAGCTCGCTGTCCATAGTCCTCATGCCCTCAGCCTGCCCGGAATATATAACATTATCCATCTGAAACACCTTAGATTCCCTTATCATATTTCTTATTGCGCTGTTTACTATCATTATCTCAAAAGCCGGAACAAGCTCCCCGTTTACTCCCGGCACAAGCTGCTGGGAAACCACTGCCTGCAGCACCATAGAAAGCTGGATTCTTACCTGCTGCTGCTGATTAGCCGGAAAAACATCTATTATTCTGTCTATTGTCTTGGCTGCTCCTATCGTATGCAGGGTTGAAAAAACAAGCTGGCCCGTCTCCGCCGCCGTCATAACGGTGCTTATGGTCTCATAATCTCTCATTTCACCCATTAAAATAACATCCGGCGACTGTCTTAGCGCTGCCCTTAAAGCCGTACCATAGTCAAGAGTGTCATTATCAACCTCTCTCTGGCTTACTATACTCATTTTATGTTTGTGCATAAATTCTATCGGGTCCTCAATAGTAATAATATGCTTTTTCTGTGTCTGGTTTATCTCATCTATTATACATGCAAGTGTTGTTGATTTTCCGCTTCCCGTAGGTCCCGTCACAAGCACAAGGCCTTTTGAAAAGGCTGACAGACCTATAACAGGAGCAGGAATATCAAGCTCCTTGTAATTTGGAAGCTCAAACCTTACTATTCTAAGCACTGCGGCATATGAGCCTCTCTGCTTATATGCATTGCACCTGAAACGTCCAAGCTCGCTTATTGCAAAAGAAAAATCATCATCTCCTGCCTTCTCCAGCTCATCCATCTTTTTGTTGCCATATATAGAGTAAATTTCTCCTACTATCCTGAGGGTCTCTCCCGGCGTAAGCTTTTCCTCCGACTCATTTACTATTTCACCGTTTATCTTATACGCTAAGGGACAGCCTGCAACAATATACACATCTGATGCATTTTTTTCAAGCGCCCTTTTCAATATATCCATTGCCTTTGCATCCATTTAATTACCATACCTTTCAGTAATATATTATTCTGTCTCTACCATACAGCTTTCCACTTCATACCGTTTTGCTGCATTTTCATCATTAATCTTAATAACAGCACATAAATACCGGCTGTCGTCTATACTTTCCTTAAGGGTTACGGTATTATTTCCCTGATTATACACATTATCCCCGTATGCCTCTCTTATATTTTTCTTTATTTCCTCGTAATATCCTTCTCCTTCCGGCGCTTTCTGCCGTATACTGACAATAATACCGTCTATATGACATATTTTCTCATTTAACCTGCCCTCTGCCTGATAATATTCAAGCTTACTATCAGCATTTTTCATGGAAAGCTTTATATCGGCATTTGCAGATGTATATGATAATACGCCAAAAGCCGTAAGGCACAGCACAACAAAAATCATCATAATGGAGGTGATACCGGTACTTACTTTAAATTCGTATTTTTTCATTACCGCTCCTCCCCTTCATATATTTTAGTTTCAATACTGCATATTATTTTTTCGGTATTTTCAAAGGATACTGTGACAGTATAAAGCTTTCCCTGTAATTTTTTATCAGTCTTAATAACAACCTTTCCTAACACATATGCATCAGACTTGCTTACAGTATTAAACTCCTTGTCAAAATACTGATAATAAAGACCCTCATCTTCCTTAATATATGATGCATCCTCTGACATATAATATTCTGCGCCATCTGTTCCATCTCTTGAAATACTTGCCTTTAACTCCTCTATAATTGTTTCTGACATTATATTTCCCTTTGTTATATTAATACTGTCGCTGCTTTTTTTGTTTGCCTCCACAAAAAGCCTGACTGTAATAACGGCAGATATGGTGAAAAACAGTATGACTATAATAAACTCAGTAAGAAAAGCCCTGGTTTTTTCCAATCTGTTCATGCCTTACCTCCTTACCTTATAATATGCTCAAGGTAAATGCTTACTTTGCTTTCTTTTGCATTTTTATCAAATATACTTACTTTTAAAAGCTTCTCTTCCTCATCAATATAAAACTCCACGCCGTCAGTATCAAGCAATACGTCTCCAAATCTTAATTCAAACTCATCTCCTGAATCAACAGTCATCTCCATAAGCTTTGAATCATATTCATATATCCATGTATCAGCAGCATAGTCCTCATACTCAGCTTTTAGCACCAGCACCTGACTGCCTTCCTTCTCAGTAAGATATATATTTTCTATTCCGTCTGTTTCCCTTACCTTGTTTGCAATATAGGACAATGTAGTTCTTGTCTGTTCATTAATCACTTTGTTTTCGGTTATTCTGCTATACACGCCGGAGCCTATGAAAATAATGAGCACAGACAATATTGCAAACACTGCAAATAATACAAACATAAACAATACGTCTATGGAATGTTTTTTTCTTTCCACCTCCCATACCTCCTAACTACTGTCCTTCTATTGTGTATACTGAAATCTGTGGTTTCATATTAATAAGATTTTTTTCGTAATCCACAAAATATTTTTCCCTGTCTATTTTCACTCCATAATGCTCCTCAATATACTCAAGACTTTCCGGATATCTGCCCTCTATGGCGTAACAGGTAACAACGGCGTTTTCCAAAGCGTCCTTAAGCATATCCTTATCACTTTGTCCCACTTCCCCTGACATATTTTTTATCTGCCCGTATAAAAGACCTGCTACAACAGCAAATATAATTACGGTAAGAATAATTCCCGGAGCCGGAATACCTTTTTTTGTTTTATATAAGTGCATATATGTACCTCCTAATCTAGCCAATGGAAGACATGATTGACGCTAACGGAAGCATAACCGATATAAGTATTCCCCCTATGACAAGGGATAATATTCCTACAAGGCAAGGCTCAATATAACCTACGGTTTTCTCTATGCCCTCGTTTACTTCCTCCTCATATGCCTCGCTTACCTTAAGCATAACACTGTCAAGCTGTCCTGCCTTATAACCGACGCTTATAATTCTTGACTCCATTTTTGAAAATAAGCCTATCTTTCCCAATGCCTCAGGGAATGACACTCCTTCTGTTACAAGCTTACCGCACTTTTCAATCTTTTCCTTTACTGAAAAATCACTGACAATGGAGGGCGCCATCTCCAGCGCCTTTTCAAGGGAATATCCGCTTGCTAACATCATGCTTATAACAGACGCAAACCTTCCGCTCGATATCTTTTTGTTTAAGCTTCTCACCCCCGGTATGACTGACGCTATCTTTATCAGTGTATCTGACTTGCCGATAAACGTAAGTATTGCCGATACTGCAATTATTACAAGTATAACTGCAATTATTACAAGAGATACGTTTCCTATTGCCAGACCAATATTCATAACGCTGATGCCTGTCTCTGTCATGTTTGTGCCAAGACTCATAAATATATCCTCAAATATGGGCATAATCTTTGTTACAAGGGCTAAAATTACTGCTGTCATCATACATACAAGCAATATGGGATAGGATATGGCTGACTTTATCGTCTTTCTTGTTCTCTCCTCCCTGTTGTAATACCCTGCCAGAGATTTTAACACATCGTCAAGCTTTCCTGTCTCCTCCCCGATATTTATCATATTAACCATATAATCGGGAAAATAACCTGCATCCCTTACCGCTTTATAAAGTGAGCCTGTATCCCTTACAGTTTCACTTAAATTTTCAAAGGCTTTCCTTGACTTTTCATCCTCGCAGCTCTCTACCAGCGATTCTATGCCATCATAAACCGGTATGCCTGCATCCATAATAAGTGACATTTGTCTGCAAAATGTCGCCGTTTCTCCCGCAGGAAGCAATTTTTTCATCTTTTTATTCTTTTCCATAGCTAACCCTTCCCTTCCTAATCGTAACTTGTAACGGTATATGAGGACGCCATGCTTCCTCCATCCTCACAGGTACAATCTATCGTATGCCATCCGCCGTTATAATAAGCTTCATTCCACGCATGATAGCCTATATTGCCTGCATATCCCTTTACCAGCCTTACCGGTATTCCCTGACACCTTAGCATTGCTGCAAACAGGGCAGAATAATCATAACATATACCCTTTCCGGCAGAAAGAACGCTGTCTGCATTCGGCGTATAAAACTTAAGATTTCCGGCTTCAACATCTGCCTTCTTTGAGTAATCGTATTCCAGAACAGCCATAACGTAATTTTTAACAGCCAATACCTTCTCCTCATCCGTATTGCAGCCTGCGCACGCCTGTGATGCGGCGCTTACCGCAAGGGAGGATGAACTGAAATTAACTAAATATGTAGGGTATATATATGGCGACGTCTCACTTGATATGGATACATCAAAATCTTTGGTAAGCTGGGGTGAATATCCGTTTGTTCTCTGCTCCATAACTCTTACAGAATATTTTCCGCTTCCTCCCGTAAGAGGAAATGTAATATAACCTCCTGTATTTGCAGCCACATACTGTGTAAGCAGCGTTCCTCCCGTACTGTCTTTGTATATCTGCACTGCAATAACTCCACTGTAGCTGTCTGAACCCTTTACCATAATATATCCCTGGGAAGCGTTGCTGTAATCCACTATATATCCGTTCTTAGAAGCCGTTGCCGTACCTGGCGCAGTCGGTATGCTTATCTTTATTGGCGCAGGAGGAGCCGGTGGATTCGTCTGCGTTACTGTCGTGGGCGGCTGTGTGGGCGGCTCTGTAGGCTCAGGCGTAGTTGCTGGCGGCTGAGTTGTTGTGGGCGGCTCCGTCGGCGGCTCTGTAGGCTCAGGCGTAGTTGCCGGCGGACGTGTTGTTGTGGGCGGCTCCGTCGGCTCCTGCACGCCTGGTCTCCTCTTAGATGTAGTTTCACCATCGTCTGTAGAAAACACTTCATCGGTCCCTATTTTATTAGATTCTATACTGTTTTCATCTATATTTTTTTTACATCCTAAAAACATAAATATAAGGGCTGAAAGCACAGCCAGTGCGCATATGCTTAACCATCTTCCATTTTTTAATTTCTCAGAAAACACGTTAGCCCTCCTTTTTCTGCAATTCAATATACAAAGTATATTTTAACACGTTTCAGTTTTATTTACAACATAATTTAATGTCACAATACTCAGGCCGGTTAAACTATATGATTTATCCAAAAACTGCCGCAAAAAAACAGGCTATATGACAACAACTGCAATGTCCCATATAGCCTGTTCCTTACTCAAACCGTACTATTTCCTTTTTTAATCTTTTTATTATCTTTTTTTCAAGCCTTGAAATATATGACTGGGATATTCCCAATAAATCTGCAACCTCCTTCTGTGTCATTTCATTGCCGTCCTCCCGGTTTATTCCAAACCTCAGCTCGACAATAGTCCGCTCTCTCTTTGAAAGCTTTTCTATAGCTCCGTTTAAAAGCTTTTTTTCAACCTCATCCTCAATGTTTTTTGATACCACATCATCCTCTGTTCCAAGAACGTCTGACAAAAGGAGCTCGTTTCCGTCCCAGTCTACATTTAAGGGCTCATCTATGGAAACCTCCATTTTTGTCTTGTTGTTTCTTCTAAGATACATAAGTATCTCGTTTTCTATACATCTGGATGCATATGTGGCCAGCTTTATGTTTTTTTCCCTGTTATATGTATTTATGGCTTTTATAAGTCCTATGGTTCCTATAGAGATTAAATCCTCCACACCAACGCCTGTATTGTCAAATTTTTTTGCTATGTATACAACAAGCCTTAAATTGTGCTCTATAAGTATGGATTTAGCCTCCTTATCACGCTCGGTTCCCAAATCGTCAATCACCTGCATTTCTTCGTATACCTCAAGCGGCGCCGGTAATACCTCCGCCCCTCCTATGTAATGTACGTCACCCTGATTTGTAAAAAGCAAATTCCTAATACTGGGTATCATTTTAAAGTGCAACCCATTGCCTAACGACATTTTTAAAACCATTTTTTTATACTCCTGTTTAATATAATATCATATATCCCTGCTCCCGACAGGGTTCCCTCATATATTCCAATTAAAGCCTTTTCAATTTCTATAATCTCTCCGGCAATTTCTATCCTTATCATATCTATTTCTATTGCCCTTAGTATACCCATATTTGTACCTAACGCTTTGTAGGGTACAAGTCTTATCTTTGTTTTATCGGCGCTCACTCCTTCTATTAATGGCTTTACTTTGTCATATTCCGCTATATGTACCGGCTGTCCTCCTATTGGCTCTGCAAGTGAATTTCCTGAATCATACAATCCCTTTAGCTTTAAGCTTTTATTATTAAACAGCAGGGTTACATTATAAATATCGCTTCCCTTTGTATTTACTAACCGGCTTTTTATATACTTTATTAAAAAATCAGTAATAAAATATGATGCTGTCGTAATAAATATAAACCGTATGAAGTTTATTCCCCTTAAAATAAACTGTCCTACGCCGGTAAAATAATATAATCCGTTTATTGTCCCTGCCAAAACTATGGTTACGGCATATATGCATGATAAACATTTTATATAAGCCTTCCAACCCTTTATTGGATAACCTATAACCGCCATAGCTGACGATATAACGCCATATGTAAATATTTTTTGTATTACTACATTTTTAAAACCCTTAACAATGGTAATACATGATAAAGCGGCTCCTGCCAGCGCTGCCAAAAAGCATCTTATAATAGTGGTCTGTGGTTTTAAAAGCTTTTTTGCAATCAGCAGGATTATAAAGTCCATGAAGAAATTTATGGCAAAGAATACATCTATATATACTACATATTTCATGCACTCTCCTTTTCTTCCTGACAATGACAATTATGATGTTTTACGGTGAAATCTATGTCAATGCAATGTAAATTTAATGTAAAAAAAGTGCCAAGAACTTTAGTTCTTTGGGCAGCGGCACTTTTAAATTCGGCTCTGCCGAATTTTTGGTTATTCGCCAGTATGCTGTCGCTTCAGAATTTTACTAATAATATAAAAATACCCTATAATGATATAATATTCTGCGTCTTAAAATATCATATCATTATAGGGTATATGGTGTTTCTCTTAATATAGAAGCTTATTATAAAGCCTTATTTAATCTCTTTTTCCTCTTTGGAGAAATTCAGGTATTTTTATTGTTTTCTCAGGTATCTTGCTTTCCACTGTGCCGGGATTTTGGATGCCTGTTACTGCCGGCTGATTCTTGGATGGTGACGGGAAAACAGGCTTTGGCGTTGTCTTTGCGCTATATGTACCTCCTACAGGCTTTACGGAATTTGCCCTGAAATTAAAGGAGCTTCCAAAGGAACCTGCGCCGTTTGAGGATGCATCCTCAAGTCCCGTAGCTATAACGGTAATGGTACACTGGTCAGGCGTGCTCTCGTCAAATCTTGCTCCGAATATAATGTTGGCTGTCTCTCCTGCCAAATCCTGAACATAGCTTGCCGCCTCGTTTGCCTCTACAAGTCCTATATCTCCCGATATATTTATAATAACGTGTGACGCGCCTCTTATGGTTGTCTCAAGAAGAGGGCTTGTAACTGCTATCTGTACCGCTTCGTTTGCCTTGTCGTCACCCTTTGCCGTACCAATACCGATGTGGGCTATGCCCTTGTCCTTCATAACTGTCTGCACATCTGCAAAGTCAAGGTTTATAAGGGCAGGCACATTTATAAGGTCTGTAATTCCCTGTACAGACTGCTGTAAAACCTCATCCGCCTTCTTAAGGGCGTCAGGCATTGTAGTTCTTCTGTCTACTATCTCTAACAGCTTGTCATTAGGAATAACAATAAGAGTATCCACATTTTCCTTAAGCTTTTCTATACCGCCTACGGCGTTTGCCATACGTGTTTTCGCCTCAAACTTAAAAGGCTTCGTAACCACTCCTACCGTAAGAACATTCATATCCTTTGCAATACGTGCAACTACAGGCGCGGCTCCCGTACCTGTGCCGCCTCCCATTCCGCAGGTAACGAACACCATATCGGCTCCCTTTAAGGTTTCCCTAAGCTCCTCCTCACTTTCCTCGGCAGCCTTTTCGCCAATCTCCGGCTGGGCTCCTGCCCCAAGGCCCTTTGTCAGCTTCTCACCTATCTGCAATACTGTAGGCGCCTTACAGAACTTAAGGGCCTGCTTGTCCGTATTTATACCTACAAACTCTACTCCGCATATATTTTCATCTATCATTCTGTTAACGGCATTATTTCCAGCACCACCAACTCCCACAACTATGATTCTTGCTGCTGTTTCTGCCTCATTTGTCTTAATTTCAAGCAAGGTATTATCCTCCTTCTTAACTAACTATCTTTTAATATTTTTGTAACATTTTTCATTAATGAATACCATATAATATAGTAGCTTTATTTGTGAAAAAAATCAACCATTAATTTCATTTTTTTTATTTTTTATCTTTCCTAAACACATATCCTGTTTCACTTTTATTATATTCTCTCATATCCAGCTCTCCCGGAATATCCTCCATATTTGGAAGAATTGAGGAAAGCTCCGCTATTTTTTTCCCGTAATCGCCGTCGTTCCCAAGGGCGACTCTGAAGCTGTTTATATATAAGGTTGCCGACAGCTCCTCCGATATATTTATCTTTTTTACCGGAATATTATATTTGTCCACCATCTGGGTTACATTGAGAATTAGTGAAAAAATCTTTTTGTTTTTTACAGGTATTTTTTCGTGGAGTATGATATTGTCAAATTTAATTCCTGTAATCTCCGGTACATCCTCATATTCTGACATGGAATTTTCTACTACTATTCCATCCTTGTCAAAATACATGCATGTATTCATATATGATATATAGCCTGTTATGCTTTTTTCATATACCGTTATCTTTATGGAGGTTATACTTTCCATTTCCACATCATATTCTTCTACGAAGGGAATCTCAACCTTTTTTCCAAACAAATTCTTTATCCAGAAAATAATAGGATTATAATCAAGACTTTCCCCGAATATACGGCTGTTTAATTCCTCGTCAGTCAGCCTTTCATTCCCCTCGTAGGTAACCTTTTCTATTTTTCGCGTAGCCAAAAAAGCAAAAATCAGCAGCAAAGCTGCAATGACAGCTAAGGCTATATATTTACCTTTCTTCCTTTTCTCCGTCTTCACTTATTTCTTCCTCGCTTATTTCTTCCTCTCTTATGTCTGCCCCAAGACCTTTTAAGTCCCTTATTATATCCTCATATCCTCTGTATATATATCCATTGTCAAGGATAACCGTTTCTCCCTCTGCCCCAAGGCCGGCTACTACCAGCGCGGCTCCTCCTCTTAAATCCATAGATTTAAGCTGACAGCCCTTTAATTTATTTTTTCCGTATATAACAAGAGTGTCCCCGCCTTTTATGTTTATATCTGCGCCAAGCTTTTTAAGCTCTTCCACATATGCAAATCTGTTTTCAAATATTTTTTCCTTCACCCTGCTGACACCGTTTCCATATATCATAACAGCCGCCATAATAGGCTGGACGTCCGTAGGAAGCATGGGATACGGTGATGTTTCAATATATGATATATTTTTTATTTCTCCCTTATTCTTACATACAAATCCTCTGTTTCCCGGTAAAAGCTTTATGCTTATACCCATATTTCTAAAGGTTTTTATAACCTCCTCCATATATAGGGGGCTTACTCCCAAAAGCTTAATTTTCCCCCTGCATACAGCCAGAGCCGCCATATAGGTAGCTGCAACTATCCTGTCTCCTCCTACTGTATATTCAGCGCCATGAAGCCTATCTGTTCCCTCTATAACAATAATATCCTTGCCGGCTCCCTTTACGCTTGCTCCCATGCTGTTTAAAAATCCGGCTAATTCCACTATCTCCGGCTCCTTAGCCGGATTATATATGGAAGTCCTTCCCTTTGCCATGACCGCTGCAAGCATAATATTTTCCGTTGCCCCTACGCTTGGAAACGTAAGGTGTATTCTTCCTCCCTTAAGCTCGTCAGTATATGCCACTATATCTCCATATTTTTCAAATATTTCTACCCCAAGCCCCCTGATGCCTTTTATATGTAAATCATAAGGACGTTCTCCTATTTTACAGCCGCCCGGCTTTGTGATGACTATTCTCCCAAGTCTTCCTAACATAGCCCCAAGAAAAAGGATGCTTGACCTTGTATTCCTTGTATATTCGGAGGATATTCTCGTGTCTTCCACATCCTTAGGATAAACCTCTATGGTTCCGTTTACAAAAAATACCTTGCAGCCCAGCATCTCAAGAAGCTTTATAGTCTGCCTTACATCCTCTATATCAGGACAATTATTTATTTTAACCTTTTCTTCAGTAAGTATCGATGCTGCAAGTATTGGAAGAACAGCATTTTTTCCTCCCTGTATCTTAACACTTCCCTTTAATCCTGTAGTCTTTCCAATCAGGATTTTTTTCATAAAACCGACACTCCAAAGATTTATTAAAAAATTTTGTCAACTATTCAGTTCTTTCGTATTTTGACACTGATAAAACCATTCCCATCTCAGCCATAAGAAATAATATTGATGTTCCTCCGTAGCTTATAAAAGGAAGGGTTATTCCTGTGTTTGGAATAGTATTTGTAACTACCGCTATATTTAAAACCACCTGGATTGCAATATGGGCAAGTACGCCTACCACAAGCATTGAGCCTATTAAATCCCTTGCATTGTTTGCTATAATCATAAATCTCCATATCATAAATGCAAACAGGAGTATTATTGCAATTCCTCCAAAAAGTCCAAGCTCCTCACATATAATAGAGAAAATCATATCATTTTGCGCCTCTGGAACATAGCCGAGCTTTTGCACACTCTGTCCAAGCCCCTTTCCCACAAGACCTCCCGAGCCTATGGCATAAAGTGACTGTATGGTCTGAAATGCCGTTCCGCTTGAGTACGCCTCCGGATTCTGCCATGCCTGTATTCGCTCCATTCTAAAGTCTGAACCGAAAAAAAGCACAAGCGCAAGCAGCGCCGCCGCTGTGACTCCTATAATAACAAAAGGCTTATATTTTGGGCTTGCCACAAAAAGCATAACCGCCGCTATTCCTGCAACAATAATGGCAGAGCTCATATTTTTTGTAAGCAGTAGAATTAACGCCACAGGCGGTATTGCCAATAAAAACAGCTTTATTATTACCACAAAATTATCAAGACGCTTTCTCATATTTGTAATATTTATTGCCAAAATCATTATTATACCAATTTTTGCAAGCTCCGCCGGCTGAAAGCTTACGGGGCCTACGGCAATCCACCTTCTGGCTCCGTTTGCCTCTATGCCAAGGGGCGTTTTTACCAGAACAAGACATACTAAGGACGCTATGTATACGAGAGCCGCCATTTTAACATACATGTGATAATCCAGCTTCGCCGCCGCAAACATCACTATCAGTCCCAATATAGTAGCTAAAATCTGAGTTTTTAAATAATATGCCGGGTCCTTGAATTTTATTAATGCATTGTATGAGCTGGTGCTGTACAGCATAACCAGACCAAAGCATAAAAGGAAAATAATGATAAACAAAAGGCTGTAATCCATGCTTACCTTTTTCCCTACTATTCTTCTCTCCCTCTGACGCTTACCTTTCATCAAAATTGCTCCTTTCCATTATTCCTTAAGAGCCCTCACAAAATCCTTAAATAATCTTCCTCTCTCCTCATAGCTTTTAAACATATCCCAGCTTGCGCAGGCAGGTGACAAAAGCACCGTCTCTCCTGCCTTGGCATTTTCTGCAGCCTTCCTTACTGCCTCCTTAAGGCTTTCTACCATTATAATATTTGTAAATCCGTGCTTTTTTGCGGTATCGGCTATTTTTTCCTTTGTGGCTCCAAGGAGCACAAGACACTTTATTTTGTCTCCGAAGGCCTCCACCCAGTCGTCATACTCTGAGCCCTTATCATAGCCTCCTGCTATAAGCACTGTTTTTCTCTCCATAGCCTCCAGAGCTTTCTTTGAAGCGTCAGTATTTGTGCCCTTAGAATCATTATAATATATTACGCCGTCTATGGTATCTACATACTCTATTCTATGCTCTATAGCGTCAAAGCCTTTTATAACCTCCACATACAAATCCGAAGGCACTCCCACAGCCTCCGATATGGCTATTGCCGCCATGACGTTTTCCGCATTATGTATACCTACAAGCTTCATGGATGAAATATTCAAAAGAAGCTTTCTGCTTCCCTTTTCCGAAATATATATGCCGCCATTTTTATCAAGGTATATACCGCTTTCAAGTTCACGCCTGCTGCTGAAAAATACAACCCTGCACCTTAATCCCTTTGCATATTCCCTAAGCATCTCATCCTCATAATTAAGAACGCACACCTGGTTTTCCGTCTGATTTTTACATATGCTTATCTTTACGTCGCCATAGCATTTCATGGTGTGATGCCTGTTAAGATGGTCGGGAGTAATATTAAGCACTGCCGACACATCAGGCTGAAACTCATCAATTGTTTCAAGCTGAAAGCTGCTTATTTCAGCAACCGTTATGGATTCGTCATTAGCCTTAGATACCATAAGAGTATACGGCGTTCCTATATTTCCTACAACGTACGCATTACCGCAGTATTTTTCCATAATTGCCCCTGTAAGCGCCGTAGTAGTGGTTTTTCCGTTTGTTCCTGTAATTCCTATAAGCCTGCCCCGCATACATCTGTATGCAAGTTCAATTTCTCCCCATATGGTTTTTCCCAGCTCCTTTAAAAGCCTTACAAAGGGTACCTCCATGGATATTCCGGGGCTTATAACACATATGTCTATGGTTTCTGCCACAGACCTTGTAAGCTCGCCTAAAACTATATTGATTTCCTCAGGCTCCCTTACTCCCGCAATTCTCATTTTTTCAATAAGCTGTTCCTCCGCAAGCTTTTCATTTCCGTCATAAAGCACAACCTCCGCCCCTAAGGCAGTTATAAGCCTGACTGCTCCTATTCCGCTTATTCCGGCTCCTGCAACCAGATATTTCTTTTCCTGTAAATTCATTTTAATCCCTATGTCCTTTCTATATAGTATAAAGTGCAATAAGACACAATATGGCCGTGACAATGGAAAACATTGCAACTATCCTTGTTTCAGACCAGCCACACAGCTCAAAATGATGATGTATGGGTGCCATCTTAAATATTCTCTTTCCTCCTGACAGTTTAAAATACACTACCTGTATTATTACTGACAAAACCTCCACAAAATATATAAACCCAACAATCAATATAAACAGCGGCATCTTCATCATAATGGCAAGAGACGCCACATAGCCTCCCAGCGCCAATGAGCCTGTATCTCCCATAAATACCTTTGCCGGATAAACATTAAACAAAAGAAATCCTAAAAGACTTCCTACCACTGCACAGGATATAAGCTCCATTCCGCTCCCTGACGCTATTGCCATCACGGTAAAAAACACTGCAATAATAACCGTAACTCCCGCAGCCAGACCGTCAAGTCCGTCCGTAAAGTTTGCCCCGTTTACCGTCCCTATAATAACCAGCATCGTAAAGGGTATAAACGCATCTCCAAGCTCTAATACCGCGCCGTTGCCAAAGGGTATATACACTCCGGTTCCAATATCCGTATAGTGGACTAAATAGTATGAAAAAACAGCTGCAACCACTATCTGCAAAAACATTTTCTGATAGCTTTTAAGTCCTAAGTTTCTTTTCATTACCACCTTAATATAATCATCCAAAAAGCCAATCAGTCCAAAGCCCAGAATAACAAACAAAACAGGCACTATCCCTTTGCAGGTATTCAAAAAGGGAACACATGTTGCTGAAATTGATGTAAGAATAATCAAGCCTCCCATAGTCGGCGTTCCTGTTTTCTTTATATGTCTTTTTGGTCCTTCCTTTCTCACATACTGACCAAATTTCAGTCTCTGTAAAAAGGGAATTACTATCGGACAAAGAATAACACTTATGATAAATGAAATAACTATGCTTAAAACAACCTCTTTACTCATTACTATTTACTCCCATAGTATAATATTTTTTTTAATATTTATCAATTACTTAATAAAAATTTACTTTGTTTATGCTAATTACCTTCCTCCTTAGTATCGTTTGTTTCCACACCCTGTATCCCAAGATACGGCAGTATGTTTTCATATAACGACGCTATAACAGGCGCCGCAATAGTGCCTCCATAATATATTCCTACAGGCTCATCAATTATGCATATGGCTATAATCTCCGGGTCCTCTGCAGGCGCAAAGCCTATATATGACGATATATATTTTCCGTTGCCTCTTGGAAGCTTCTCTGATGTGGCTGTTTTTCCTCCTATATTATAGCCTTCTACCTGACCGTTTTTTCCTCCTCCCTCAGCGACAACCATGTTCAATATATGCTTCATTGTCTCTGATGTTTCCCCTGATATAACTCCCTCTTCAACAGGATAAGAAAACTCCTCCGTAAGATTTCCCTCGTCATCTGCCAGTCCAACGGCAAAATGAGGAGTGACAAGATTTCCTCCGTTTATAACGGCGCATACTGCTCTTAAAAGCTGCATAGGAGTTATCTGAAAGGACTGTCCAAAGGACATTGTAGCAAGCTCCACAAGACCTACGTTTTCAAGCTTATGAATAATCGTTCCGGCTTCACCCGGCAGGTCTACTCCTGTCTTTTCCATAAGGCCAAGATTTTCCATATTTTCAAAATATTTTTCTGCCCCTACCCTGAGTCCTACCTCCATGAACACAGGATTACATGAATTCATGGTTGCCTCTGTAAACGACTCTGGCCCATGGCCTATTACCTTGTGGCATTTTATCCTTCTGTCCTCCACCATCTTGTAGCCGGGACAATTAAAGCTGCTGTCGGGAGTAACTACCCCATTCTCCAGCCCTGCTGTAGCTGTAATTATCTTAAAGGTCGAGCCAGGCTCATAGGTATCGTTTATACTTTGGTTTCTCCACATTTTATTAAGCAAATCCTGATACTCCTCATCCGTTACCTCCTCAGTCAGCTCATAATTTAAGGTATGAGGATTATTCAAATCAAATTCGGGAGCGTTGACCATGCAGTATATCTCTCCGTTTTTAGGATTCATGGCAATTATGGATACGTAGTTTGCCTGCTTTTCCTCCAGCACCTTATAGGCGGCCTGCTCTGCGTATTTTTGTATATTTACGTCAATAGACAGCTTAACATTCTGTCCCGGCACGGCCTCTACCCTGTTTTCTACAACATAGTCAAGCTCCACGCCTCTTGCGTCGGTTACTGTCAGTATTTCTCCGTCTGTTCCCTTAAGATACTCCTCATATTCTACCTCTAAGCCTATTATTCCCTGATTGTCTCCTCCTGTAAAGCCTAATACCTTTGACGCAAGGCTTCCGTATGGATAATACCTTTTATAGTCCTCATCCACCTTTACTCCGTCTAAATCATATTCTCTTATTTTATCCCCTATTTCCTTTGAAACATTTGACTTAATCTTTTCTCTGGAGCTGAATTTTTCTACCTTCTTTCTTACTGTCTCCTGACTTATTCCAAGCTCCGATGAAAGCACCTCTATAACTCTTTCCGGCTCTGTAATCTGGCTGTATATAACTGAAACGGTACATACCGTACTGTTAGACGCTATAACCGTTCCGTTGGCGTCATAAATCTTTCCTCTTGCCGCCTTTATCTGTCTTTCTCTCTCATGGAGCTTAACAGCCTCATCATTGTAATGCTCTGACATATATAGCATGAGATATGCAAGTCTTCCGATAAGCACCATTACAAATATTATTATTCCAATAATAAATATAAACAGTTTTTTCCTTTGATAAACATAGCTTTTATTCAATTCAAAATTAAACCTCACAAAAGATTTTCAATACTAATGTATTACTCCTTTTGTGAGGTTATAACTTATTCTTTACACTCCCGGGGGAATATTATTCATTCCCGGCTCACCCTGGGTATCCGGGTTTGTATTTCCGCCCTCAGGCCCGTCAGGAAATACCTGAAGGTATGGAAGCACCTCAGTCATTATAGCGCTGAAAAGCTTAGAGGTCACAGATGACGTTATATTTTCTCCCTTAGGATTGTCCACTACAACATAGCAAACCACCTGGGGATTTTCATAGTCTGCAAAGCCGATAAAGGAATATACATATTCCTCGTTTCCTCTTGGAAGCTTTTCTGCCGTACCGGTTTTTCCTCCAATCTTATATCCGGCTACAGACGCCGTACCTCCCGTGCCCTCTTCAATGGTCCCTACCATGGCCGCCTTTACATAATCAGAGGTATGCTTTGTTATATTCTGCTTTAAAGGCGTTACTCCTACCTCCTTAACAACTCCTCCCCTTGCATTTATAATTTCCTTAACTACATGAGGCTGATAATAATAACCGCCATTTATAAGGGAGCAGAAGCCTGCGGCAAGCTGTACCATAGTTACGTTAAAGCTTTGTCCAAAGGAGCTTGTAGCCAGATTGATAGGCTTCATGTTATCCTTTGTGAAAAGCAGTCCTTCACAGCTTGCCTCTCCCGGCAAATCTATGCCTGTTTTCATTCCAAAGTTAAATCTGTCCTGATATGCTGTAAATAAATCCACCCCAAGACTTGCGCCTATCTGCATAAGAGCATCGTTGCAGGAATAAGCTATAGACTGTGAGGCGTTTATCTCTCCATGCCCTGACCTTCTGCTGCAGCCAATATCCGTTCCTCCCACATTTTCAGAACCGTCGCACACAAAGGTCTGTGTTTCTGTTATGACGCCCTCCTCCAATGCCTCTGCCACTGTAAAGGGCTTATATGTAGAGCCCGGCTCAAAAGAGTCGTTCAGACAGTAATTTCTCCATATTTTATTCAGTTCATTCAGCTTATCCTCATCTGTCATGGCAGCAAGCTGTTCCTCTGTATACAAGCCTGACAAATCCCTCGGATTATTCAGGTCATATACTGTATCCGTGGCCATGGCATATATCTCGCCGTTCTGTGGATTCATAACTATTACGCCTATATTTTCAGGATTATATTCCTCCTTCCACTGCTTTATGTATTTTTCCACTATAGTCTGCACGTTAAGCTCAATGGTTGAAATCAGGGTATAGCCGTCTGTAGCGGCTTTAGTTACCTTCTCCATTATGTTGTCACTGTTTACATAGCCGTATTCCCTGCCGTCAACACCGTTTAATTCTTTATTATAGTGTTCCTCTATTCCCCATGTTCCCACGTTTCCTGCTGATGTAAAGCCTATTACGTTACAGGCAAGAGTTGAATAGGGATACTTTCTTTCATATTCTGTCTCAAACCATACGCCCTTTACATTTGGATTGTTTTTCGTATCGTTTGACAGCTTTATAAATGGCTCTATCTTTTCATAAGAAAGTCTTTTCTCATAAACTATATAGCTTTTTGCCTGATTTTCATTTATAAGCGTTCTTAAGGTATTATCCTCATACCCAAAACATTCAGTCAACGCCTTTAAGGTAGGCTCAAGGTATTTCGGCTCCGAAAGCATTACCTTGGGGTCAAGTATAAGATTATATACCTTTACGCTTGTAGCTAACACCATTCCGTTTCTATCCAGAATATCGCCTCTTTTAAATGGAAGAACGGTACTTGAATGATTCTGCTGGGACAGTACCTGAACAGTATATTTCTCTCCGCTTGTACTGTTTATATAAAGCATTCTTATGGCAAGCCCCAACAGCATTAAAATAACAAGCAAAAATAAAACTATGCTTTTATTTTTCATCTTTCTTGTAAAAACCGGTATTTTCTTATTACCTATATCCTTGTTCATCCTAAACCCTATCCAATCCCATTCCTGTCCGCTTTATTTTTCCGGCACATCTCCATACTGTTCCATATACTCGTTTCTGACGCTGTCATATGTTATAACCTGATTCCTGCTTACCATAACCATGCCTAACTCCTCCGTAGCTGTCTTAATTATATAATTTACATCCACAAAGCTGTCAATCTCATACTGAATAGCGTCATTCTGTGTTGTTATGGTATCTAAGGACTTTTCAAGAGACGTTATGTTCTTTTTAGTCTCTGAAACGTCTGCCTCTGCATTAAGATAATTAATACAGCTCATAACGCTTAATATAACCGACACTGCCATAAGCAGTGTGATTTTAAAGCTCATTTTAGGGGCTTTTTCTTCCTGCCTGTAGGTTCTTCTGTGAGGTTTTTCCTTATACTGCTTTCTTCTTTCGTCGTCACGCTCCGGAAACTCATATACCTTTCGTATTGTGTTTCCATCCTGAACGTACCTGTAATTTCTTTCCATTATAATATGCCTCCTAATGCAACTGCTTTTCGGAAAGATTAAGAGTTATCTACACGCTCAAACACCCTTAGTTTCGAACTTTTCGCCCTCTTATTCTCCTTTATCTCCTCGCCTCCCGGAATTATAGGTTTCCTTGTGATTACTTTTCCCTTTGATTTTTTTCCACATACACACACCGGAAAGTTCTTTGGACATATACATGGATTTTCACTGTTTTTAAATTTGTTTTTTACAATTCTATCCTCCAGTGAGTGAAAGGTTATTATGGATAATCTTCCACCGTCGTTTAAAAGGTCAATCATGGTATCTATAGAATTTTCCAATACCTCAAGTTCTTTATTTACCTCTATCCTGATAGCCTGAAATGTTTTTTTTGCAGGATGCCCTCCTGTCATTCTTATCTTGGCCGGTATAGCCGATTTTATAATATCGCTAAGCTCTCCCGTAGTCTCTATACGTTTTTTCTTCCTGGCCTGTACAATATGCTTTGCTATATTCTTTGCAAATTTATCCTCGCCGTAGTCTCTTATTACACGATAAAGCTCTGACTCACTGTATTCATTTACTACGTCTGCGGCAGATAAGGCGCCTGTCTTATCCATTCTCATATCAAGAGGAGCCTCTGCCTCCTTGTATGAAAAGCCTCTCCCTGCAGTATCAAGCTGATATGACGAAACTCCTATATCAAGAAGTATTCCGTCTGCCTTTTCTATACCTAAGTCCTTTAAAACCTGTGCAATATTACAATAATTACTTTTTACCCTGTTAATTTTTATATTCCCTTCAAAACCTTTTAGTCGCTCCCCAGCCGCCAAAAGTGCGTCCTCGTCCTGGTCTATGCCGATAAATCTCCCTTTTTCTGACAGTCGGCTGCAGACCTCGTACGCATGTCCTCCACCGCCTAAGGTTCCGTCCACATATATACCGTCAGGTTTTATATTTAAACTTTCTATAGTCTCGGCAAGCAGTACCGGCTTATGTTTAAACTCCATAATATGTGTCCTTCCTCATACGGTTAAGTTTCTCCCAAACATTATATGTTCAGGCCTAAATCCATCATATGCTCTGCTATGTCATCCATATCGTCATATGAAGTATTTTCTTCCCATCTGTCCTTATCCCAGATTTCCACTCTGCCTCCTACTCCTACCAATGTACAGTCCTTTGTAAGAGCTGCAAAGCTTCTTAAATTTGCCGGAAGCAATATTCTTCCCTGCTTGTCCACCTCTACCTGCGCAGCGCCTGCCAGAAAGAAACGGACAAATTTTCTTGCATCCTTATTTGCCATAGGCAGCGACTTTAATTTTTCTTCAAAAGCCTGCCATTCCTCGTCCGGATACACAAAAAGACAACCGTCCAGTCCCTGGGTTACAACGAACATGTCACCCAACGACTCTCTGAACTTTACCGGAACTATTAATCGTCCCTTAGGATCGATGGAGTGATTATATTCACCCATGAACATTGACTTCACCTTCTTTGCCATAAAATAAAGTGTGTGATGTGAATTTACCACTTTTATCCACTATTAATCCACTATCATCCACTTTTCACCACTTTATTGTATAATATTATATCAACTTGAAAATAAAATCAAGGGGTTTTATGCTTTTTTACATAAAAATTTCGACAAAAAAAGACCACAAAATGCAGTAATCACTACATCTTGTGGTCATCATTATCCATTCTACCATATATGCTTTTTTACAAAAAATAAATTTTTTAGATTTATCTTATCCGGTTAAAATTTTTAAATCATATAATTGCTTTTTAAAAAAACTTCCTCCGGATAACTTAATTTTTGCTTTTTTCTTTTTTAATATATCCCGTTCCCGTTTCCACTCCCGTATCCGGCAGCTTTACCGTCTTTCCCTTAGCTATCTTTATTCTGTTATATATTAAAAATGCGCCTGTCACTATTGCCAGTGTAACTGCAAGAAGCTGTGATACAGGTATTCCCGTGTTTCCTATAATAAGCTGGTCTGTTCTGAAGCCTTCTATTATTGTTCTGCCTATGCCGTATCCGCACATATACCACAGAAAAACCTCTCCCTGATACTTCTTCTTTTTTCTGAATATCATAATAAGAATAAGCAGCATAAGATTCCAGCAGGATTCATATAAAAATGTAGGCTGTACCTGTATATACCTGCACTGCTCGTCAATATAGCTTACAGTATCAGGCACGCTTACCGCCACTTTGTCATCCCATGTGTCTATTCTCATTGCAAAAAGACCGTTACTGTCGCAGCCGAAGGCCTCCCTGTTAAAGAAGTTGCCCCAGCGTCCCATTATCTGTCCTACTATAAGGCCAAGTACAGCCGTATCTGCCATCTGCCAAAAGGATATTTTCTTTATTTTTGTCAACACGACACAAGTAACTATTCCCGCTATAATGCCTCCATATATGGCAAGGCCTCCCTCGTCTATGCGGATAATCTTATCAGGATTCTTTCCGTAATAATCCCACATAAATGCAACATAGTAAAGCCTTGCGCCTATTATGCCGAAAATAACGCCGTATAACGCCATATCAATGTAATCATCAACGCTCTGACCCGTGATTTTCGCCTCCCTGAATGACAGAGCGGCTCCCAGTATAACCCCTATTCCTATTATAAGACCATAAATTGCTATTTCAAATCCAAAAACAGAAAAGGTATTATTTAGCTCTTCTATCTCTATTCCAAGATTTGGAAAGCTTATCGTTGCTCCGTACATAAGTCCTCCTATACGTTAAAACGGAATAATATAACGTCTCCGTCCTTTACCACATAATCCTTTCCTTCCATTCCAACAAGTCCCTTTTCCTTAGCAGCCGTATATGAGCCGCAGTCAAGCAAATCCTGATAATTTACTACCTCTGCCTTTATAAAACCCCTCTCAAAATCCGAATGAATTTTTCCTGCTGCCCCGGGAGCTTTTGTACCCTTAGTGATAGTCCACGCTCTTGTCTCCTGTTTTCCTGCCGTAAGATAGCTTATAAGCCCAAGAAGGCTGTAGCTTGCCTTTATAAGCTTATCAAGACCCGACTCCTTAATTCCCAAATCCTCAAGAAACATATCCTTTTCGTCATCGTCAAGCTCTGATATCTCCTGCTCTATCTGGGCGCACACCACAAATACCTCAAAGTTCTCACTGTCTGCAAACTCCCTTACCTTTGACACGTTTTCATTTGAAGCTCCGTCGTCTGCCAAATCCTCCTCCTTTACATTTGCTGCAAAAATCACCGGCTTGTAGGTGAGAAGATTATACTCCCTAAGCCACATAAGCTCGTCCTCGTCTGTTGTCTCAAAGCTTTTTGCAAGCTTTCCGCTTTCAAGATGGCTTTTAAGCCTTTCAAGCAAATCCTGCTCCTTAGCTAAGGTTTTATCGTTTCTTGCGCCTCTAACCACCTTTGAAAGCCTTCTTTCAAGTATCTCCATGTCTGAGAATATAAGCTCAAGATTTATAGTTTCTATGTCTCTTAAAGGATTAATTTCTCCGTCTACATGAATTATATTTGTATCCTCAAAGCAGCGCACCACGTGTACGATTGCGTCTACCTCCCTTATATTTGCAAGAAACTGATTTCCAAGCCCCTCTCCCTTTGAGGCTCCCTTTACAAGCCCTGCTATATCAACAAACTCTATAACGGCAGGGGTGATTTTATCTGAGTCGTAAAGCGCTGCGAGCTTGTCAAGCCTTTCATCCGGAACTGCCACTATACCCACGTTTGGGTCAATGGTACAGAAGGGATAATTTGCCGACTCTGCCCCTGCTTTTGTAAGGGAATTAAAAAGCGTACTTTTTCCTACGTTAGGAAGTCCTACGATGCCTAGTTTCATAATACTATATACCTATCTGAAAAACCTTGATTTACAAAGCTTTTCGCCTTTCTATAAATTTTATCTACGCCCTTTTTAAACTTTTACTGACTGTTAGTATATGTTCCTTCCAATCTATGGAGTCCCACGTCAGACCAATCAATTTAGCCGTCCCCAACCCTCATATCAAAAAAAGAATCCAATGCAAATATAAAGTATAGCACAAAGACTCTGCTTTTTCAATCCCAACCAACAATTATTCGTATCCCGATATTGCTATACTCTGTTGCTTCCTTAGTTGTCAACATCATTTTGAGGCGTATCGGTACTCATATTTCATCTTTGTCTATATGTAAGTCCGCTTTCCTCACTAGCGATTGCTGTCCTCCCTCTCTCTTGCATTGAGTAACTGATAAATGAGTTATCCATTCAAACTCACCTCACATTGCGTTCATTATATTGAGCAAGCTCTGATAACTGTCAACATCGTGATACTTAACTTTGCTCGTGGACATTTCATTGAATAGCTTCTTTGCACAAGAAATTTTCGCCTGCTCAATCGGTCTGAGTTCAAGGCTTTCCATTGTACCTTTAGTTTCGGCAACAAAGAAAATATGCTTAACCTTTCCTTCATAGAAGGCGATTGCCCAATCAGGAGAATAGTTCCCCACCGGAGTAGGAATTTGAAAAGTTCTTGGAAGTTTTGCGTAAACGCATACTTCTTCAGCTACCTCCAAATCCTCAGCAAATTTTCTTTCAATACTATCTTTGGCAGTACCATCGGTAAACACATAATCCTGAATAGCTTTCTTTGCGAAAAACGCCTTGTCAAAGCTCTGTGTATTTTTTTCTGTCGTAAAAATAGTACTGTCGTATTCTCCCTCAATAGTATCATAGGAGATATGCTCAACTATCATTGTAGCTTTCTGCTCGTTAATCAATCTGATAACCTTTGTGATAAATTCCTCTGGGTTATTTTTGAACATATAGAGTTTGTCAGCTCTGATACCCTGTAAAATTGCTGATATTGTTTTTCGAGTAAGTACAGCTCCTTCTGCCACTTTGCCGATAAGGTCATATTTAATCTGACTTGCTTCGGTGTGCTTAAGCGTCTGCGTTCTTGTCTTTTCACCGGTAAAAGAAGCTCCACGCTCAACCTCATACTCATTCATTTCTGCTTTTTGGCGACCAATAGTTGCGGTGTATTGAAGCTCTGAAACAAAGAGTTTTTCGTCAATATGAGCGATTGCTTTCTTAATCAGCTCATTGCTGTCAAACTCAACTGTATAAGCGTACTTGTGGTTAATCTCACGCCATAAAGCCTGAAACTCTTTCTTAGCAAAGTTCTCATTATCATATTTTCCCATACCTTATCGAGATTCAATCCATGAAGCTCTATTCTTTGCTCCCCGGTTAGTTTCCAGTCTGTCTGCATTATTTTTGTGTGATAAATTGCAAGCTTGCTTTCACCGCCATACTCCAATACAAACAGAATATTCTGAGGAATAAGCTTTGATAGCGTTGCAATCGTTCTTTCATTAAACTCTTTTCTTTTAAGAAAAACGTGCAGGACAAAGAAGTTTTTAACTTCATCTCCGGCAGGAATATTCACCTTATCCGGCGCTATCTCACCTACGATAGTTAATTTCGAAATATCGGCGTCAATTTTTTCCTTGGCAGCCGTATTCATTTGGAACTTTGCATATATAGCTTTCTTTGAAAGCTGTTTACTCATTTCTGTTGCTTTCGGTAAACCAAGCATTGTAATCACCTCATCTTACGACTAGGAAGCAAATAAGCTCAAAGTCATCTAAGCCTTTAATCTCGTTTGTCAAAAAGCTAACCTGTCCACCACCTAAAAATAAGTCAATGTCACTTACATCTTTAACCTCAATAATAGAAGCTATCGCTTTTCCAAGCAGATGAGAAAACTTTGACATATCTTTTCCGTCACGAGTTTCTTTATTGAATTGCTTATAAGCTTCCGGCATAGGTTCGATTTTTCCCTTGCACAAAAAACGCATTTTATCAAGCATTTGTTTCGGAGAAAGATGGTCACAAATTACTTCTCCCTCACCCGATATATACACCATATAAAACGGATGAAGTCTATTCTGATTGTCAATATTCACACCGTCAGAACGGTTTTTCAAAACAAATATCACGCCTGCCGGTGCATCCTCATTAGCCGGAACAACAGCATTAAGTCCAAAAGGTGCTTTTTCAATATCAGGGTGGTTCTTTATGTATTCGAGTAAATCAAGTCTAAACTCATTAAGTCCTAAGTCCATAATAGAAATACCCGTAGTCATATCTTCAATATCCACAACTTCGTCCTGCAATCTCTTGAGCTGCGCTTTTCTATATTCGAGGTCTGTCTTTTCCTCATCACTCAAAATATTGTCATCTCCGGTTGCAGTCATATCAACGATTTTCATTCTTGTTTCAACTTTGGCTTTGAGATTGATGTAATCATCAAGCGTTACATCAGGCCAGAAGTTTACGAGCTGAATCACTGAGTTTCTGCTGCCGATACGGTCAATTCGACCAAAACGCTGGATAATGCGAACCGGATTCCAATGTATATCGTAGTTAATAAGGAAATCGCAGTCCTGCAAATTCTGACCTTCAGAAATACAGTCTGTTGCAATCAAAATATCAATGTCTTCTTTCGGAATACTGTCAAATAAATCTCTATCCTTTGAAATCGGAGAAAAGCAAGTAAGAACGGTATTCAAATCTCCACTCAGTTTAGGACAGGTTGTACGACCGTCCACCGAGCCTGACACAAAAGCGGAATTAAGACCATATTTTGATTTCACATAATTGCTGACATTGTCATATAAATACCCTGCGGTATCTGCAAAAGCGGTAAAGATAATGATTTTCTTATTCCCCTCATTAATTGGATGAAATATTTTGTTATCTATAACATGATACAGCTCTTGCAGTTTTGAATCGTGTTCGGGAGTTATATCTCCAACCATAAGGGTCAAAAGTTCGAGAACTTCTGCATCTTTGGCAAGACTTTCTCTCCAAGATACATAATCCATATCCGCAAGGTCTATTTTTACTTTTTTGCCAAGATAAAAAAGGTCGTCTGTGTTCTGGTCTTCATCATCAAACTCATCCACATTTGAAATATCTGTCAAATCAAGGTTTACGCTTGAATGTTTATCAAAGCAATCGATAGTATCAATGGTACTTTCAATCAATTCCTTAATACGCTTTAATGTGAGATTAAAGGAAAAGACTGAACTTTCCATACGCTTCATCAGATTTATTGCAGTAAGTCGGCGAATCCCCTGTTCACGGTTAGCCTGCGTAAATCCGATGTTTACCTTATTATCTCCGTAAGCTAAAGCGTATTTTTCCATTTTGCTTGGAAGTATGTAATGAGTTGGAGTATAAATCGTCAAAGTAAGGAGCATAAGCTGCTCAAAAATCTCATTGTAGTTAATTGCTTCTTTCAAATCGGTAAGATGCGGACGCAGAGAAACAGGCGGGAGTCTTGTTGGGAAAGTCCCCACATCACTTGTATCGTAATACTTCTGAATATGTTTCCTTGAACGGGCAATCGTTACGCTGTCCAAAACCTCAAAGAAGTCAAAGTCAAGCATTTTAAGAAGGTTTTCGGTTGTTCTATCGCACAGTTCCCACTTGCTCCAAGTATTAAATGCCCTTTGCGCATTCTTAAATATGTCATCAATAGAACGATTAGTATTCAATTTATCATCAATAAAATTAGCATGTCCCTCATAGGCAAGAGCCAACTGATTTTTCAAATCAAGAAACTTGTTGTTTACCGGAGTGGCTGAAAGCATAAGGACTTTGGTTTTTACACCTGCTCGGATAACTTTTTTCATTAAAGTTACATAGCGGTTGTCTTTGCTGTCCTCATCAGGATTTTTGACCAATTTGCCTCCATTTCTAAAATTGTGGGATTCATCAATTACAACAAGGTCGTAGTTACCCCAATTTATTCTGCTTAAATCTATGCCATTTGATGTACCTCCCCGCCTGTTTAGGTCAGTATGATACAGAACATCATAACGCAAGCGGTCAGAAGCTATGGGGTTATTAATATAATTGTCTTTATATGTATTCCAGTTGTTTGCCAGCTTTTTAGGGCATAAAATAAGTACAGACTTATTCCTGTTCTCATAATATTTAATTACAGATAAAGCCGTAAATGTTTTACCCAAACCAACGCTGTCAGCAAGAATACAACCATTGTATTTTTCAAGTTTGTTAATGATGGCGAGAGCTGCATCCTTTTGGAAGTTATACAACATATTCCAAATTTTGCTGTCCTTAAAACCGGTTGCTTCGTTAGGAAGTACATCTTCGGACACATCTTCAAGAAATTCGTTAAAAATATTGTACAGGGTTACAAAGTAAATAAAATTAGGAGAATTTTCGTTATATGCTGCGGTAATACTTTCAATTACTTCATCGGTCACCTCCTGAAGCACCTTTTTGTCATTCCATATTTCATTGAAATCCCTTATAAGAGTCTGAGCCAGCGACTGGTCTTTTACAATTGTAGTACTAATAACATTACCTTTCTCGCAGCCAAGTTCAACTGTTGTAAAATTGTTAATTGGAGTATATCCAATATCATCAACAACCAATTGCCCTTGAATAGTCTTATCGCTTATATTTGATTTGAAAGTAACCTTCTCCTTAATCCAGTCTGCACATTCTTTTGCTATTGCTTTTTGTGTCATTTCGTTTCTAAGCTTAATTTCGAACTCCGTTCCGTACAAGCTGCGTTCACGGTTCAGACGAGGAATATAAAACTCTCTTTTTTCTTTCTTTGTTTTTTCGGCAACAAAGGTGGGAGAGGTAAAAATAAAGCGTAATTCTTCGATAGAGGTAAGTTGCTTCTTTAACTCCTGAAAGGCATATATAGAAAAGCAAGCTGCCGCAATGGACAGTTTACTGCCTTTTTTTATTTCTACCGACAAATCATCTTTTAGCATTTTTGTGGTATTGTTTATTAGTTCCATAGCATTATTCTCCTACATCATTATTACCCATTATCAATTATAAAGCACTTGCTGTCCCATAAACGGACTTTTCACTTTTTTTTGGAAAACCTACATAATATCATCAACAGTACAATTCAAAGCTCTGCTTAGTTCAGCAAGACTTTCTGCATAGTTCAGCAAAAATATAGCAATTCATTAAAAAGTATAGCACAAGCCTATCTCAATTTCAATATAATTACTGTTATTCCGCACTTTCCTCACTTGCATATCTTTAAGCAGTCTTAATATTAACTATTTATCCTCAATCAAATAATACAAATTTTTTTCAACATCAACTGCAAAAAAGCGTACCACCGTTTCTGATGATACACCTCTCACTATCTAATTTGCCATATACTATACCTTGTTTACAAACAACTGTATACTTTAGCCACCGTATTATCTGACAGAAAAAGCAGAGACTCAAATAGTCCCTGCCTCCTGCTAACTCGCTCACTTATGGGCTGTGCATCACCTATTACATTTAGTATGCACTATTTTTACCTAATTACAAAACATTTAATAAAATTTTTACTTTTACTCGGTATTAAGGCTCAACCTAATAGCTTCTAATTTCCTGTTATAAAATAAAAGCATATCACGATAATAAGATTTGCTTTTAGGTTCTCCAATTTTCCCTTAATGATATTTACTGCCGTCAGAAAGTAAACATATTAACTCAGGCTTCAAAAATCCAAATTGTTTTAAAAACAGAAATCTCTCCGTTATTATCTCGGATTTCCACCAGTTTATGGCAATCTCATATTCCTTATAGTCTGTCCACCAGCTCCATGGTACTAAAAAGGAGCCGTCCGGTAACTGCCAGGTCTGTATATTCTCACACTCTCTTGCCACAAGTTCTTCCCTTCCCTTATATAAAAAGCTCTCCGGTGAGCGGATAAATGTTGACGGCATAGAAACATATTCCTTTCCCCACTTTTCATAATCAGTACATATCATGTTGTCAACCATTTTGCAAAGACATTCTCTGTATGTTTCCATATCTGCAATTACGTTCTCGACAATTACGCTCTCTTTTAAAGGAAGCAGATAGTTATATAAGCTAATATAGCATGAAATAACATGTTCATCCTGAATAGGGCAATGGTCCACCATATAATCAAAGCTTCTTCTTATCATCCTGAGCCCAAATTGATATAACTCACTTTTTTTATCTCCGTAGGCGGCTATAAATCCGGCTAACGCAGCGTTAGGATTAGGATTAAATTCCTTTGGCATATCCTTATGCTCCCACCAGATTGCATGAGGATAATCATTATTTGACGGTATTGTATAGGTCCATTGCTCTGTTTTAGAATCAAACCCTGACTTACTTTCCAGATACCTTAAAATACCCAAAACCACAGGATGATTGCGATTTACACCGCCAATCCTTGCAATAATTTCCGTTGCTTTCCATGTTCCTATAGGTATAGAAGCCGGATTCCATACGTCATCTTCCAAAGCATGTCCAAAGCCCCCGTCCTCATTTTGATAAAAGGATAAGCATTCCATTACATCCTCTTTACTGCCATTTTCAAAAAAGAATTTCCAAAGAGCCAAATCCAATGGTCTCGCATTGCGATATATAAATTCCCTGCCTTTTACAAAGTCCATAATAAACCCTCCCAAAAAATATTTCTGCTTTATTATTTTTTTCTTAAAATTTTTTCGGCAACACTAATCTTTTAAGAGTGTAACCCTTTCCTTTAGTTCCACGGCTCTTTTAAATTAGCTCCTAAGCTCTATTCCCATATCCTTAAGGGCTCCAAGTATCTTATCCATAACAGCAACTATATCCTTATCCTCAAGTGTTCTGTCCGACGCCCTGAAGGACAATGAATACGCTACAGACTTATAGCCCTCCTTAATCTGGGCTCCCTCATAAATATCAAAGAGATTATATGACTCAAGAAGCTTTCCTCCATTTTCATCAAAAACCTTTTCCACCTGGCCTGCAAGTATATCCTTAGGCATAACCATTGATATATCTCTCATAACAGCAGGGAATCTTGCTATGCCTGTGTACTTTCTGTCAAAGGTTGCAAGGCTGACTATTTCCGGCATATCTATAACCGCAATATACGCTCTGTCGCCTATACCGTAGGTTTCCGCCACCTGAGGATGTACCTCCCCTAAATATCCAACATGTCTGCCGTCATATATAATGTCTGCCTGCCTGCCCGGATGAAGATACGGCTTCTTATGAGCCGGCTCGTACTCCTCCTTCTCTGACAGACCTATCTTATCAAAAAATTCCTCTATAACGCCCTTCATATCAAAGAAATCACCATCACCGTACATTCCCAGGGTAAACTGCATCCTCTCCTCCGGAAGCTCTGTAACCGGCAGCGCCTTTGGCAGATATATGTTTCCAAGCTCATAAAGCCTTACATTTTTGTTTCTTCTATTATAATTTGTGGCAAGGGATACAAGCATGCCGTTAAGTGACGTAGTTCTCATTACGCTGAAGTCCTCACCCAGCGGATTAAGGATATTTACTGTTTTTCTAAGAGGAGAATCCTCCGGAAGCAGTAGCTTATCAAACACCTTAGGACTTTCAAAGGAATATGACATGCCCTGTGAAAATCCGCAAAATTCTGCCACAGCCCTTGCCACAGCCTCTATCCTCATCTTAAATGAAAGCTTTCCCGCAGTGGCCTCTCCCGAAGGAAGGGACATAGGAATATTGTCGTAGCCGAAAAATCTTGCTACCTCCTCTGCAATATCCTCGCTTCCAAGCAAATCCTGACGGAAGGTAGGTATAACAGCTTCCCCTGTCGCATCATCGTACTCTATCCCAAGTCTCCTAAAATACTCCTTTGCCGTCTCAAGAGACACGTCTGTTCCAAGAAGACCATTTATCTTATCCATGTCAATCCTTATACGCTTAGGTGAAACAGGATTTGGATAAACGTCAACCATACCTGATACTACCTCTCCTGCGCCAAGCTCCTCTATAAGCTGACATGCCCTGTCAATGGCTGCCTTTGCATTTTCAGGGTCAAGCCCCTTTTCAAACTTTCCTGACGCATCAGTTCTAAGTCCTGCCCTCTTTGATGAAAGCCTGATATTTGTACCGTCAAAGGTCGCTGCCTCAAAAAGAATATCCTTAACGTCATCAGTTATCTTTGAATTTTCCCCGCCCATTATGCCTGCAAGCCCTATAGACTTTTCAGCATCACATATCATAAGCATGTTATTGTCCAGTATTCTCTCCTGTCCGTCAAGTGTCATAAAGCTTTCGCCGTCATAAGCTCTTCTTACTATTATCTTCTTTCCTGCTATGGTGCTTAAATCGTAAGCGTGCATTGGCTGGCCAAATTCCTCCATGACATAATTTGTAATGTCAACAAGATTATTTATAGGCCTTATGCCGCTTGCCGCCAGACGCCTTTTCATCCACTCCGGCGACGGGCCTATCTTTACATTCTTTATTACCCTTGCACAATATCTTTTGCAAAGGTCAGGGGCCTCCACCTCCACTGATATTTCATCAGCCGCATTGCCGCCTCTTCCCGTTTCATTAACCACAGGAGGAACAAACGGCTTTCTAAATGTAGCCGCCGCCTCTCTCGCTATGCCTATCACTCCAAAGCAGTCCACCCTGTTTGAGGTAATTTCATATTCAAACACAGTGTCATTAAGTCCCAGCGCTTCAACTGCATCACTTCCAACCACTGCCGTATCTGGGAAAATATATATTCCATCCTCCGGCGCCTCAGGATAAAAATCACGGCTTGAGCCAAGCTCCTCAATAGAGCACATCATGCCAAACGACTCTGCTCCTCTAAGCTTGCCCTTCTTTATTTTTATTCCTCCCTTTGTCTTTGTACCGTCATGGCCTCCTGCCACTCTTCCGCCGTCCAGAACAACAGGAACCTTTTGTCCCTCCTTAACGTTTGGGGCTCCTGTCACTATCTGTATCGTTTCATTTCCAATGTTTACCTGACATATAACAAGCTTATCGGCGTCGGGATGTTTTTCTATTTTTTCAATCTGACCTATAACTATTTTGTCAAGGTCCTCGTCTAACCTTTCAAAGTTTTCTACCTTTGTTCCTGAAAGAGTCATTGCGTCTGTATATTCCTGAGCCGTACATTCAAGTTCTGGTACATATGCTTTTATCCATGATAATGGTGTGTTCATTTTAATCCTCCATTCTACTACAATATATTTATTGTTACATTCTTCTAAATACAGACTATAAAAGCCTGGGAAATTCTTTTTACACTTTTATCTGCAAAATTATTAAAAGATAGCCTTAGGCTATTCCGTCTTAAAATTGCTTTAAAAAGCGGATATCATTTTCATAAAGAAGTCTCATGTCGTCTATCTCATATTTTAAAAGCGCTATTCTCTCAAGACCTACGCCAAATGCAAAGCCTGTGTATTCCTCCGGGTCAATGCCGCACATTTTAAATACGTTTGGATGGACCATACCGCAGCCAAGTATTTCTATCCAGCCTGAATCCTTGCACATTCTGCAACCCTTTCCTCCGCATTTGAAGCAGGTTACATCCATCTCTGCGCTCGGCTCTGTAAAAGGAAAATGATGGGGACGGAACTTAACCTTTGTCTGTTCACCAAACAGCTCCCTTGCAAACTGCGCAAGAGTTCCCTTAAGGTCCGCAAAGGTAATATTCTTATCAACTACAAGTCCCTCTACCTGATGGAAGGAAGGCGAATGTGTAGCGTCTACCTCGTCTGAACGGAATACTCTTCCCGGCGCTATCATTCTTATAGGAAGCTTTCCCTTTTCCATTACCCTTGCCTGAACAGGCGACGTCTGTGTTCTTAATACTATCTTGTCATTTATATAGAAGGTATCCTGTTCATCCTTTGCAGGATGGTTTGCAGGAATATTAAGGGCCTCAAAGTTATAGTAGTCGTACTCTACCTCCGGGCCTTCAACAACCTCATAGCCCATACCCACAAATATTCTCTCCAATTCCTCAAGGGCAATGGTGTTTGGATGACGGTGTCCCATATTGTTCTTCTTTGCCGGAAGGGTAACGTCAATAACCTCGCTCTTAAGCTTTGCCTCCCGCACAGCCCTTGAAAGCTGCTCTTTAACCTCCTCCAGCTTTGCCTCTATGGCAGCTCTTGTATCGTTTACCATCTGACCTACTGCAGGTCTGTCCTCCGCCGCCACATCCTTCATGCCCTTAAGCACTTCCGTAAGCTCACCCTTTTTTCCCAAAACAGCTACCTTTATTTCATTTAGCTTTTCAAGATTTTCAGAAGCCTGAATCTTTGCTATTGCCTCTTCTCTGATTTTTTGCAACCTGTCCTTCATAATATTTTTCCTTTCTTTTTGTAATATCAAAGTCCCGTCTAAAGCAGGGACTTGCAAATTCAGCTCCGCTGAATCCGCAGCTTGCAGGAAGAACTTTCCTATTATATTAAAAACGCCCCTAAAGGGACAAAAAAGCTTCGCCCCTAAAGGGACGAAGCTTGAAAGTTCCGCGGTACCACCCTGATTTCTGATTTATTTAAAATCAGACACTTGGTTTTGCGTAACGTGCAATAACGTCATCTCCTACACACAATAAAATATTGCTTCAAAAATGCAGCTCCTGTGAGAAATTCAATACAAGCCTGAACATGGAAAGGCTTTCAGCCGGCGACCCTTCCTCTCTGAATGAAAACATGTATCTACTGTACACAATCACAGCCTTTGTTTTTTATTCTGCTATAGTTTAACACCTTACTTTAAAACTGTCAACTATTTTAATCACCTCCCCCATTCCGGCAGATTCTCCTCGAAATCATAATCCGGAAACGGATCCTCAATTCCCTCATATTCAACTACTACTTTCTGTATTCTTGCATAAAACCTTATAAGCTCTGTAAAGCTCACTCCTAAAGGCTGATATCCGTCATTTTCTATAATATAGTCAACAGCCTCCTTGGCCTTTTCTATAATATATTCCTTATCGCTGTGTTTCCAACTATCCGGAAGTACAAATCCATTGTCTAAAAGTGTCTGATAAGTCTCCTCTGCTGTCATTTCATACATACTTTTTCTCTTTACTGTAGTTTCCTCCCCTGCGCTATTTATTTTTTCCGCAAATACCTCCCCCTGTTCCTTCTTTAAGCCTATTACGATAACAAATATTAATACTGTCACCAACGCTGCTGCAAAAGCAATACCTATAGCTATTCCTGTTTTTTTTGCTTTCATAGTCATCACTTCCTTTCTTTGTTAATATTTCATTTCTGCTTTATTCCTTATACTTTATATATATAATTTCACTATTATATTCGCAATTTCCATTCTTGTACTGCTCACGAATCAGACCTTCGCTAATCCACTTTCCTTCTGTAAGAGAAAAATATTTATATTGAAGTGGTGACATTGCTCCCGGCTTATGATGCCATACACCTTTTGAATACATATACATGAGATGATAGTCTTCTGTACATTTTCTGATTGAAATAATACGATAACCTGACTCTGAATTTGGTAAATTTTTTCCGTATGTAATATTTGTATATTTTAAATGTGCCAAATCATAAGTAACCAATAATGCAATTCTATCTATCGTCATTGAAGCAATTGTTGTTTGTGAGTATTCAACTCCAATCATTTCTCCCGGGTTAATATGTCCCAATCCTGCCTTATTTATTGCGTATGCATAACAGTTATAATTTAAAAATCTCTCGCTCCATGGTGTTAAATATACACTGTACTGAAGCTTATTTCTGTCGTCTGCAAATGATACTATGCCTTCTTTATATAAATCATTTTCATCTATTCCCTCATATTCAAGAACTGCCTTCCTTATTTGCATTGCAAAGTCTTGTGCATGTGTATAATTAAACCAACTAATACGTCCGGGATCTTCTATTGTGCCATCTGCCACCTTCTTGACAAATTCCTCCAAATGCTGATAGTCACTATATTCATCAGGTATAATTAGCCCGTTTTGTATAAGTGTTTCCAAACATTCTTCTTTGGACATGTCCGTTAAACTTTTTTCCGTCTTCTCTGCCTTCACAGGGACATTAATACATAAGAAAAGTATAACCATGCATAAAATAAACTGCGTAACTTTTAATTTCTTCATTAGCAATATTCCTCCCTTTTTATATATTTTAATAATTATAAACTTCACTCAAAAAACACTTATAAAAATTTGAAATTTATAATTTTCTCACGAATGTCTTTAACTTCAACACAACATAATTTAATAATTTTTCTACTATACTAATGTTTTATCTTCATGTATTTTATGATATATAAAATTTTTATCAAATGTAAAAGAATTTCTTATTTTCTTAACATAATTATATTCATTTTTTTGCCCTTAGTCAATCCTATTTATTGTAACAACTAACTTAGGTTGGCTGATTTTTCTGAAATTTCAAAAAATTCTAATGTAAAATCATATATTTAAGAATGTCTTATACATTACAAAACCAATTCCTCTGTATATAACTGCAGATATACAACCTTCTCTATATAATCCGTTTATTCACTCCTGCACGCCCAGATATGCTTAAAAATTTCCCCGAAGAAAACATCGGGGAAATTTATAAAGTACTGATTTATACTTTAATCCTCTAAAAACTCATAATACTCCTCCTCGCTTGCAAATAATCTGTATGCTCCATCTACATATCCCATATATCCGTTTCCTACAAAATATCCTTTCATAAGTATCATCCTTTCTATTAATTTATATTGCTTTTTCCTAAGCCTGAGTATACTATACAACAATCAGTGTCCATTAAAACGGATTTATTTGTTATATTTATACTGTTTTACATTAATTTATCCATAATATTTATTATTTTTATATAAATTTATTTTTTTTTTCAAAATAATTTGCTTTTTTTAACTTTATGTGATAATCTATGAATCGGAAATAATAATACATATTATTTTGGCATGTTTTACGCCACTTTGAATTCGCTTTCGCGAAGGATTTTAACTTTTAACCGGTGTGTTTTTTACGCCACACATGACTCGCATTAGCGGGACAATATTTTTATTTATTTTTTGTTAAATTAATAGGAGATTTTATTATGAACCCACGTCAGGCAAAGAAACAGGATAACAAGGTAACTACCAATACTACAGTTGATACAAAAGATATCAAAGCAGAGGCTGCCAAGGCTGATACAAAAGAGGCTGTTAAGGCTGAACCTGCTAAGACTGAAGATACAGTAAAAGAAACCGCTAAAAAAAGTTCTGAGAAAAAAACTGTAGCAAAAAAGGCTGTTGAAAAGAAAAATGAAGCCGTTGCCGAAATTAAAAAGGCTGTTGAAAAAACTACTGCAAAGAAAGCTGTTAAAAAGGAAGCCGTTGCTCCTCAAATAGTTGTTCAATATGATGGCAGTGAAGCTACAGTTGAAGCAATCGTAGAAAAGATTACCGCTGAATATGTTTCAGAGGGACATAGAGCGTCATCTATTAAGGATTTAAGGGTTTACCTTAAGCCTGAGGATGGTCTTGCCTATTATGTAATCAATGAAAAGGTTGCCGGCAGCGTAAGCCTTTTCTAAATTAAGTTATAACTGTTAAAAAATGAGTGTCGTTTCAGACTAAAATATTAGTTATGAAACGACTCTCATTTTTTTATTTATTTATTACAAATTTGCTTTTATCTCTTTGTAAGCACATATTTAATATATTTTTGTAATTTCTATATTACTGTAGAAAAACTTCAATATATCGCTGTATTCCACTCCGTTATTTCCCATTGTATTTGCGCCGTTCTGGCTTAAGCCTACTCCGTGGCCATAGCCTCCGCCTATAATATTGTATCCGCTTATAACTCCTTCTGAAATAACTGCATCAAATACAACATATGCGCTTGGCAGCATACCCATGGTGCTGTTTACAGAGCCGTCATTTTTTATTATCTCGCTTGATACAGGATGAAAAAGCTTTCTTATGTAACTTTCAGTTACTACCTTTACGGTAGCCTCCGTACCATATATTACAACATAATCCAGCACTCCTCCTGTTCCTCTGCTGCCTATGGCAATACGCTTTACCTGGCCTGCCGAGGATATTGGCTGTGAATGAAACTCTCCGTCCTCTCCCATTGTAAGCACCTTATCAGGCCCTGACGAATATAAGCTGCCCAATACCTCATTAACAGTCTGTGTCATATCATTAAGCGTCATGCTTAAGTTCCATCTGTACCATGAATATGAGCTGTCGTAGGTGTCAAAATTACTTCTTATAAATGTGTCAAAATTAGATTCATCTGTCAGGTCAATGTCTGCTCCGTCCCCTGATAAAATATGCCCTTTAATATACGGCACGCCGCTCCCTCCCCACACGGTAGCATCTGCAGAGCTTCCGCAGGAGGTTGAAAAAAACCATGCGTTAACTATATCCTCTCCGCACATCATTATTTCTCCGTATGTACTGTCTACTGCATTTGTTGTAGTCTGCTTTTCCTCTGAATTATTGTATACCTGAAAGGATGTGCTGTCATCAACATGGGCTCCGAGGCTGCTTAAGCTGTTATTTAAAAGCTGCCTGTAAGCATAGCTTCTTGCACATACAGCCTGGGACTTAAGCGCCTCCGTACTGTAGGTGTAAGGCATTTCACTTGGAACAACTGCGTATAAATACTCCTCTATGGGAAGCTCATTTACAATAATAAGCCTTCCGTTTACTGCGGATACATCCAAAGTTCCTCTGTATGACGGTGTACCGTAACCCCTCTCTATTGACGAAACAGTTATTTTTCCGTTTACGTTTTGAGAGGATATTTTCATTCTTCCGCTTGAAAGATATGTACTGTTTACGTCAAGCTCTACTACCGTTCCACCGTCTGCAAGCTTACTCTCGCTTCCGTATTCGATAACAAAAGGAGTGTCTGAGGTTATTACAACCCTGTCATGATACATATCCGTATATCCGGTATTTCTGAGAAGAACACGTATATTCTTTGCATTTACATCCCTGTCTATGGCTATGGCTGAAATTTTATCCTCGTCATTTAATATAAATTTCTGTATATCATAGCCTACAAGAACATCACTGATTTTCTTCATCTCCATGCTTCCGTAGGTCTTATAAACCCTTACGTTTTCATCAAGGGCATATTTCCCCTTGCCCTCAAGCTCTATTTCACTGTTACCTGACGTAAGAACCTTTCCTGATATGGATTTGCTTTTTACCTTTAAATCCTCCACCTTTTTATTTTCAAGTATAAGGTCGGCTGCAACTCCACTGTATACCATATCTCTGTCCCTGGTTTCAAACTCCCTTACCGCCCCCTCTATATATGCCTTTATTCTTCCGTTTTCAACTGAAATAATCCATACATTGTGATACGTTACATCCTTAGATACCTGCCCTCTTATGCATAACAGCTCATTGTCCTTCACCAGTACCGATACCTCTCTGTCAATATAATAATCTATAGACAGACCTGTAAACAAATATTCCCCGCCTGTAGTTACAGTATGCCATGTATCCATTGTAGGGACATTTGCTACCGTACCGACTATACATATATTTTTTTCTGTTATTTTCCCTTCAGTATCAAGAAGCGCCGCAAGCTTTCCGTATATTTCGTTCCATTCTTTAGTCACTATGGGATTTGATACCTTATTGTTTTTTACATATGACCAAAGCTCCTTATCTGCCACCCCGATATTTGTAAGAAGTCTGTCTAAATCTCCATATGTAAACGCCGCCAATGCGCTGTTCTCCGTAGGCTTTATATCCTTTGTAAGATATAATGTATCCTTGTACATGGCATTCATATATGGCACATACCATTCGTCAGAAGTTCCGTTAAAATAATCCTCCATCTCCCTGCATTCATCTGTTGAATGATAAATCAAGGCAACAGCTCTTGCCACCTGACCTGCCGTAACCACGTTTTTATCCGGATTTGCGTCCTTATCTCCGTTATTTATCCTGTATATAACAAGACATATTACTAATGCTATACATATAAGTATAAGTATAACATTTCTTTTGGTTATAAAGCCTTCCCTGCCCATATGTACGTCTCCCATGCTTACCTCTTAATGCTGATTTTTATTATTATACCTGACTAAAAAAGTGCAGTTAATTTCTTATAAAGATAAAAAGGTGCCACCTTAAAGCGACACCTTAATTATCATATGTACCCCAAAATGCCGGTTCCTGTATTTTGAGTCCTAGCTGACGCCAGGTGGGCAACCGCATCTGATATTCTGCCTTCCACTTATAGAGGCCTGACATCCTACCAGAGATATAGGAATCCCTTTTACACAAATGTAGGTTCAAAATATTCAGGAGTTGTCGAACATTTCAGGAAATACGTTCCTGCTTTTTATGCCTTTAGTATACCCCATTATGTCATTTTTATCAAGTACTTACTTATTCAATTTTTGAAAATTTTTCTAAAAAATTTATTAAGCTTTGTATTAAACCTTATATTTGTTACCTGCATTTTTTTATAAAGCCATATCTAATTATATAAATATTTTTGTTTTTTATGACGGTCTTTTTACTTAAATACCCATTTAAGCTGTATCTGGTAGCTTATAATAAACAGCGCCGTGTCTGCAATAACTTTTTCTATAACCTTGCTTCCCCCAAATATATGATTTAATGCAATAACAATACCTGCCGATGCAAGCATCTGCACCACGCATAAAAAAAGATACTTTACAGCCTGCGGCTTTACTTTTCCGTCACTTTTAAACACACCTCTTTTATTTATTTCAAAATTGCAGAATGCAGATATTATTCTCGCTAATATTGTAGCGGCAACAATTTGTATATTATCGCTTAGGACGTCCAAAATAACGGTAAATATCTTAAACAACGACAAATCTATAATAGCTGCTGAAAGAGACGACATAATAAACCTTAAAAAGCTTCCAAATATTAATCTGTATATCTTAAAGGAATCTGCAAAAGGCCTGAAATGTGTTTCATCATTCTTGTTAATATATATGGTTCTTATGGGAATTTCTATTATTTTATGCTTATTTACTGCCCCATAAATAAGCATATTCATTTCGTACTCAAACCTTTCACCCTTTAAATCTATGTAATCTCCAACATATTCCCTTGGTATGCCCCTAAGACCTGTCTGGGTATCCCTTATCCTTTTTCCATAAAGAATACTGAACACCTTACTTGTAGTTTTATTTCCAAAGCTGCTTTTTTTAGGTATATCCCTGCCGTAAAAATCTCTCACTCCTAATATAAGAGCAGGCTCTTCCTGACTCTCTAAAGCCTTATGAATTTTTATAACATCCTCTACAGTATGCTGTCCGTCAGAATCAACGGTAATTATCCCCTTTACCCCTGAATCCTTCCCCCACAGAGTCATTGCATAATTCAAACCGTTTTTTAACGCTCTCCCCTTACCCATATTTTTTATATGGGTATAAACTGCCACATTACTAAATTCCTTTATCTGCTCAAAATATTTTTTATGCTCCTTATCGCTTCCGTCGTCAATTACAAGTATATGCTCAAATCCGTTTTCTATAAGCTCTCCCACATACTCCACAAACCCCGCAGGCGGATTAAGTGCAGGAATCAAAACAATACTTTTATACATATTTACCTCTTATCCGCACATATCCTCCCATGTATTTTTAAATTAATACATAATTTGTGCTTAAATGCTTTAATCATTGATACTATAAATGTAAATTATCCAGCCTCCATATCTCGTCAGATTTTTTTAACACTAAGTACATGCTTATTGTTTCATCGGAAAGACCTTCGGATATATATCCGTTTGCATAGGTCTTAAAGATATTATAATTAACATGACATACTATTATATCATCTGATACCTTTCTTATATTATCTATCTGCTTACTGTTCACCTTAATGCTTTCAGGCCTGTACACCCACACAATAGCCCTTGACGTATCCTTTATGCTGTTGTAGGCGTTACTTCCATATACGGTTACATTCAGCATGCTGTTCATATCAGAAAGCCTGTTAAGATAATTTATATATTTCATCATTATCTCATCAACTCTTGCCTCTATTGCAGCTTTGCCTTCATCACCCAAAAGCGTATAATCTATATATGAATCTGCCTGCGTGTAAGCAACCTCATTGCCATTCTTATCATATACCTTTAAATCACCCTTATCCAAAAGCTCATTTACCTTGTATCTTCTATACACAGGCTGCTCCTCCAAAGCGCCGGCAAGAGCCTCCTCCAGCTTTTTATCAAAGGGCTCCTTTATGTATTCCTCCGTAACCTGTATTCCGTTTATTTTTGCTGTCATGGTGGCGTCTATTACAAATTCTGTCCCTTCAAACTTAAGCATGTCCGTATTTATCTCAATTTTGCCTTCCTTCCAGATATTAAAGCCAAATTCATCTCTTTTGCTTACTCCAAGATATAATGTCATAAGCTTATCCTCTCCTGAAAAAATATTGTATACGGGAGAGTTATCCTTATACTGCTCCTGATTTTTTTCAAACCTTATATTTTCTTTGTCAAAAAAAGCCGTCATCCTGTCCGCAATAGCTTCCACGGTATAAAACTTATATTCTGTCTGATTTGCCTTAAGCAAAAGCTCCTTATACTTTTCCGCGGTAAATTCTTCAAGATAAGTCTCCATAAATAATTCCGGACTGCTTTCTTTCTTTGCCCGGTCATAATCTGACTGATAGCCTTCCAATGCATTCCACTCCTTTATACACAGAACAGCTATCGCTGCAATCACAATAAAAACATAGACTATCATTAGTTTTGTAAACAGCTTTAAGCCTTTTATTTTATCTAATATTTTTTTCATATTCATCTTCCTATTTTACTAATATTACTGTGGGCAGTCCTCTCATTCCTACAAGGGAGGAGCTGACATTTAATATATCGCCGTTATAATATAAAAGAGACGAGCTTCCTCCATCAAGATTTGCTGCATTTACTGCATTATACTGAAGCATTACATTAGTTATATCGTTCATTGAAGCGCCTATGCTTGAGGCCTGCCTGCCGTCTATCACAAGGATAAGAACTGCTCCGTCTGCCCTCTGTCCTATGGCAGTTCTTGGATTAAGACCTCCTCCTGTTCCGCTTACTGCTACAGGAGAGCCATTTACAATTAATATAGGACCAAATGAAACGGCATCTCTTATGCCCATATCTACAGCCTGCTTTCCTGTCATTTCTCCTACTACCAATATATTATCATTATTAAAGCCTATAACCTCATATGTTCTTTCAAGAGAGCCCCATTTCAGTTCTCCTCCGGATATTACTATACCGTCAGGTATTCCTCCCAGACCGTTCCCTCCCGGGTCATTAAAGCCTCCTTCGTTTGTTCCTGCTATTGCTTTTTGCTCCCTGGCAAATTCTATCAATGTTTTCCCCTTCACATCGTTTCCGTATTTTTCAAGGGAGCCTACATACACTCTTGACGGGTCTTTTATTATCATCATTTTACCTTTAAAGGTATTTCCGGTTACATCCTCTATCCTTATTCCATCTGTAAACTCTTCTTCTGTTTTTATATCAGGACTCTCTCCGTTTTCATTGCCGGTACTTCCGTTATTCTGGCTTATCTGTATAATAGACGTATCCGTTATTACATCTGCCTGCTCTACCTTATTCCGCTCCTCTATTTCCTTTATTTCCTCATCTGTGCAGAAAATATCTGCCACAAATCCCGCAGCGCTTGTCTCCCTAAGCGAGAGCACAAGCAAATCTCCCGCCACCCAAGACGGCCCGTCTATACATATCTTTATTACTGCAATTAATCCGCCTAAAATAAGTACGATTGTAACTCCCAAAAAAACAAGCGTCCTCTGAATTATTGTTTTTGCTTTTCCCTTTTTCTTCTTTTCCTTTTTTTCTTTCATGCTATACCTCTTCTTTAATCTGTGCTTTATAATTTAAGCTTTTATATACAGCCTTTAATCTATATCCACAAATATATTCCAGTTTGCAAGCTGCCTTTTTTTGTACATTTTGTCCATAGCGCCCGGCAAATCAGATACGGGATATATATTTCCTTCCAAATCCACCGCCACATGCCTGTTTGCTGCCGGCAGCGTATCTATGGTGGTATAAAGCCATCTATAGTAAGGACTAAGCTCTATATCCATATTGTTTGTTACATATGACATAACAAGGTCGTATCCCATATAAGAGATATCGTCATACTCTGCGCCGAAATTGTCCAATATAAGACACTGGGTATTATACATACGGTAGGTATTTGTAAGCTCATTATCCGTGTTAAAATATGAAAGCTTTTCATACAAATCCTCGCCTGAATCGCTTTTAAGAAACGGAAGATGGTCCCCATAAAATATAAGCATGGTAGGCTCTTCAAGAGTGTTAATATAGTCGTACAGCTTCCTAAGCTGCTTATCCGCGTCATATACTCCCTGGGCATATGACTTTAACATACCCGTTTCCTCCTCATTAAGCTTAGTTGAGACAACATCTATATCGTAGGCGTTATATTTTGTCTCCGTAAAGGGCATATGGTTCTGGGCAGTCAGCGCCATATAAAACAATGGACTATCATCCTTTTCTTCAAATGCATCTATAATCGTATCAGCCACAAAGTCGTCTGATATTCTCCCGCCCTTTTTATATTTCCTTTCTACACTTGTAATATATTCAGTCTCCCGTACGTCAAAATACTTGTAGACATTCATTGCATTAAACAGGTTTTGACCCCAGCAGGAGCTTATATGGGTAGTATATCCGTTTTTATTAAGCTCCCCTATATATGACATGGCTCCATAGTATTTATCGCTGTTGTACAAATTCATATATGGAATATAGTTTTCCGGAAAGTATCTTATGCTTCCCCCCGTAAGCATCTCAAATTCAGGATTGCAGGATATTCCTCCGAAGGAAGGCGATATCATATTGATAAGCATTCCCTCCTTTGAAAGCTCATGGAAATTTGAAGCCACGTCTACATTAAATTCTACCTCGTCTACCACCGTCACATCAAACAAGGATTCTGAAAATACCATTATTATATTCGGCTTTCCAAAGCTTCCATTCTCCTTTTTTTGTTCAGTATTATACATTTTTTCCACAGTATTCTTATCATAGCCCTCCGGCTCCTTCAATATGGTGGTAAGGTATTCTCCCACCATTCCTCCAAATACGCTGTGCTGAAAATAATACTTTGTGTTTGATACTGTATTGTTGTTTTTCTTTTCGTCAATCTCATACATGAGCCTTATAAAAAAATTATTTACAGGCTTTATTGGCAGAAACACTATAAGAAAAAAAACTGCAGGCACCGCTGCGGCAATAATTCTATACTTAGGCTTTTCCAGGGTATATTGGCTCTTGTAAGCCAGCACGCACACTGCGGCAAAAATACCTGTCATTTTCAAAACATTTTTTATCATTCCCTGTATTATTCCGCCTATATTTTCCTTTAATATATCGGTAAATGTATCAGGTGTTGACAAAAATCCTATATCCCTTATAAAAACAGGATTTGACGAATAAACTATCTTAAATTGATTTACTACCATAATAACGGTTACAAAGACACAAAGGGCAATGGCTGCCCTGAAGGAAGTTTTAAATATTCCCATAAACAGAAAAAACAGCCCGCACATTACGGCGTAGCCCATAATATGTGATAATATCTCCGGCTCCTTTGCGCTGCTTTGATTACTATATTTATAAAACCATTCCTGTGCTGCAAATATAAGAAACGGTATAATGGCAAGCATTGCTTTTCTATATATATTTTTTATTTTTTCCTTTTGAAGCTCTTCCATTTAAATCCTCATTTCCCACGCATATACTTTTAGCATAACATAATAATACAACTACAATGAGAATTTTATATTTTTCCAACTATCTCATTTTTGTTTTTATATATGGAATTTTCCTTAATATATCCTCTTACCATAGACAGAGGATAAATATTCGTATTGGCTCCTACCACCGTTCCCGGGTTAAGGACGCTGTTGCAGCCTACCTCTACCCCGTCTCCCAAAACGGCGCCCATTTTCTTAAGGCCTGTTTCTATTGCTTCATCTCCGCATTTTATAACCACAGGGGTTTTGTCTGATTTTACGTTTGAGGTAATTGAGCCTGCTCCCATATGTGACTTAAAGCCTAAAACTGAATCTCCTACATAATTATAGTGAGGCACCTGAACATTATTAAAAAGAATTACGTTTTTAAGCTCCGTAGAATTTCCAACAACAGAAGCTTTTCCTACTATGGCGTTTCCTCTTATAAATGCGCAATGCCTTACCTCCGCATCATCATCTATAATAACGTTTTCACCTATAAATGCTGTAGGCGCAACTCTTGCAGATTTTGCAACCCATATATTTCCTTCTCTTTTTTCATACTTATCACTGTCAAGCTCTTCCCCAAGAGCTTTTATAAAATCTCCGATTTTTGAAAGCGCCTGCCACGGATAAATTAATCCGTCAAAAATTTTATACGCAATAGTATGCTCCTTTATATCTGTAAATAAATCTGCTATTTCTATCATTATGATTCCCCTTTTCATTTTTGCTTAATTATTCAACCGTAACTGATTTTGCCAGATTTCTTGGCTTATCAACGTCACAGCCTCTCAGCACAGCCGTATAATATGCTATCATCTGCATAGGAACTGCCGCCACCATAGGCATAAGCGCATCCTTTACGGCAGGTATCTTCACCTGATAATCCGCTATGTCGTCTCCCACCCGGGTAGTTTCCTTACATATAAGGATAACCTTTGCGCCTCTTGCCTTTACCTCTTTTATATTGCTTATAGTTTTGTCAAGCAAATCCTCCTGGGTTGCAACGGCAATAACAGGCATCCCGTCAGTTACAAGGGATATTGTTCCATGCTTTAGCTCGCCAGCCCCATAGGATTCCGAATGAATATATGAAATTTCCTTAAGCTTAAGGGAGCCCTCCATGCTAAGGGCATAATCAAGTCCCCTTCCTATATACAGCAGGCTGTCTGCATTTATTAGCTTCGAGCCGATATACTGGCAGGTTTCTGCCACGTCAAAGGATTTTTCTATTTTTTCCGGCACGGATAATAATTCCTCGACCAGTTCCCTGCATTCCTTTTCTGTTATTGCTCCATTTGCCAGGGCAAGCTGAAATGCAAATAAATACATAATTGAAAGCTGTACGGTATACGCCTTTGTGCTTGCCACTGAAATCTCAGGGCCCGCATGGGTGTATATAACAAAATCACTTTCTCTTGCAATAGACGAGCCCTTGACATTTACAACCGATATGGTAACTGCCCTCTTTTCCTTTGCAAGCCTTAATACCGCCTTTGTATCGGCAGTTTCGCCGGACTGGGAAATAAGCATAACCAGGTCCCTGTCTCCTATAACAGGCTCCCTGTAGCGGAACTCTGACGCTATATCTACTATAACCTCTGTTCTCGCAAGCTTTTCAATGACGTATTTTCCCACAAGCCCTGCATGCATGGCTGTTCCGCATGCAACAATATATATTTTCCTGAAGCTCTTAAGCATATCCGAGGTTATTCCGCACTCGTCAAGAAACGGCATGCCATCCATAATACGTGGAAGTACTGTTCTCTTTAATACCTCCGGCTGTTCGTGGATTTCCTTAAGCATAAAATGCTCATAGCCGTTCTTTTCCGCCGCCTCCTCGTCCCAGCCTGCATGCTGCAATTCCTTTGATACCGGCTCCCCGTCTAAATCTGTTATGGAAACACTGTCCCTTGTTATAACAGCTATCTCGTTATGCTCCAAAAGGTAATAATCTCTTGTATACTTTAATATGGCAGGAACATCTGACGCTATAAAGTTCTCTCCCTCTCCCACTCCTATAATAAGGGGACTGTCCTTTCTTGCTGCAAATATTGTATCTGGAAAATCTGAAAAAATTATGCCTAAGGCGTATGAGCCTTCTATTTTTCTCAAAATTTTTGCTATTGTTTCCCCGGGATTTCCGTTATAATAATAATCCAAAAGCTTTGCAACCGTTTCCGTATCTGTTTCACTTGAAAACTCATAGCCCTTACCCGCAAGAAAGCGCTTTATCTTTATATAATTTTCAATTATTCCGTTGTGTACAACAGACACCCTTTTATTTCCGTGAGGATGGGAATTTATATCTGACGGCTCTCCGTGTGTTGCCCATCTTGTATGGCCAATCCCCACATGTCCCTTTGGCCTGTGTCCGGCTTCCATCTTTTCCTCCAGATTTTTAAGCCTTCCCTTTGCCTTTTCTACAGTTATGGCATTATCTTCAAACACGGCTATTCCTGCCGAGTCGTAGCCTCTGTATTCAAGCTTTGACAAAGCGTCCATGAGAACGTCTGTACAATCCCCGGGACCTGCATATCCAACTATTCCGCACATAAATTTTCCTTCCTAATAATAATATTCTTATCAAAAATATAACGGCAGTCCTGCTGCTTTTATGGCTGCGCCTGAGTTTTCTGCTGCGCCGTTACTTTTTTATAATTTACTGCCGTCCTGTCAAAATATTCTCTAAGGGTAAGCTGATTATTAAGGTTTCTTACGGCGTTCACCCTTCTTGTCACAAAATCATCAAGCTTAGTCATATATTCTTCCCCTGTGATTGTTCCCTCCGCCACATAAGTTAATCCCTTTTCCCAGCTTGCCGTAAGCTCAGGATTTAAAAGAGGCCTTATTGACAAATCAACAACATCATATATCATCTCTCCTGTCTGTGTAGGAGTTATAATCTGTGTCTTATTGTTAAGGGCAAGATACCCGTTATTTACAAGCTTTTTAAGAATCTCTGCCCTTGTGGCGCTGGTGCCTATACCGCTTCCCTTTATCTGCGCTCTCAAATCCTCATCCTCAATAAGCTGACCGGCATTCTCCATTGCCAAAATAAGTGAGCCGGAATTATATCTCTTAGGCGGGGAGGTTTCTCCCTCTTTTATTACACACTTATCGAATGTGATTTTAGCACCTTTTTTTATTTTTTTCAACCTCTCTATGGTATTTACGTCCGGCTTAATGTCTGTATCTTCGCCTTCCTTACTGTCTGTCCCATCCTTTGGCTCCTTTTTTTCACAGCCTTTTACAACCTTTAAATAGCCTTCCTCTATAAGCACCTTAAAGGATGCGAAAAAGCTTTCATGTTTTTTTTCCTTGTCATCCTTTTCCCCATGCGCTTTTACCGTATCAATTCCCATAACAAGGTTTATTTTCTGATATACTGCCGCCGGATAGAAAATACTTAGAAATCTCCGGCATATTACCTCGTATATGCTCCTTGACAGGCTGCTTAAAGAATTTATTGCCGAAAAGCCCTGACCTGTAGGGATTATGGCATAATGGTCCGTTATCTGTTTATCGTTTACATATTTTGTTTTAGCTATTGTTTTATAGCCTGTTCCATTAAGTATTTCCTCCGCATAGCCTTTAAATACAGGATAATTTCTAAGTCCTTCTATATTTTTATGTATTTCCTTTGACACTGCCGTAGAAAGCACTCTTGCATCCGTTCTTGGATAAGTCACCAGTTTCTTCTCGTAAAGCTCCTGAACAACCTTAAGAGTTTCGTCAGGACTAATCTTAAATAATCTGGAACATTCGTTCTGCAGCTCAGCCAGATTGAAAAGTAACGGAGGATTTTTAGATTCCTTTTTCTTCTCAATAGAATCTACCGCCATATGTTTTTCTATGCTTTTTATATCTATATTTTCATTTGAAACAATTAATGCCTTTTCTTTATCCCCTGTATTTTTTTCTTCTATATTAACATCTTTCTTTCCTGTAAGCATGCCCTGCCCATTCTCCATAACGGCTTTATCTATACAGGCTATAAGCTCCTTTGCAGTCTTTTCCTCCTTAAAGCCGTTTTCCTTATAGAGCGCAGGAGAATTGAAATACATGCTTTCCTCTCTCACTCTCCACTCTCCGTCAAAAACAAAGCCGTCTATGTCAAAGCCTGCAAGAACTCTGTAAAACGGCGTCTTTACAAACTCTCTTATCTCTCTTTCCCGTCTGACTATCATACCGAGAACACATGTCATAACACGTCCTACCGATATGACTACCCTGTCCTTCCCAAGATAACCTGATATGCTTCTTCCGTATTTTAAGGTAAGCACTCTGGAAAAGTTTATTCCCATAAGATAATCCTCCTTTGCCCTAAGGTAAGCGGCCTCCGAAAGATTATCATACTCAGACAAATCCTTTGCTTCCTTTACTCCTCTGAGGATTTCCTCCTCAGTCTGCGAATCTATCCACACGCGTTTTCTCTGTTTTCCCTTTACTCCTGCCTGCTGCTCTACAAGACGGTATATGTACTCTCCCTCTCTTCCGGAATCAGTGCATACATAAATGCAGTCTACGTCCTTTCTGTTTAAAAGTCCCTTTACTGTCTCAAACTGCTTTTTTACCGCAGGAATAACCTCATACAAAAATTTTTCGGGTATGAATGGAAGTGTGTTTAATGACCAACGCTTTAATCTCTCGTCATAAACCTCCGGATAGCTCATTGTGACAAGGTGTCCCACACACCATGTCACAATTCCGTTTTCCGCTTCCACATACCCGTCTTTTCTGCTTGTATTTAATTTTAACGCCTTTGCAAACTCTGCCGCCACACTTGGCTTTTCTGCAATATATAATGGTTTTCCCATGTATGTTCTCCGTTAATTCAGGTTGTAAGCTGTACGCTTTCGTCAAGTGTAAGGCTGTAAGCGGGAATAAAATTATCAAGAAAATAATCTGCCTCTTCCATCTTCATGTCCCTCACAGCCTCCTCGGTAGATTTTTTTGCCTTTGCAAAATCCATATTGCCCATTGCTATCTCCTCCTGACACTTTATAAGGGCGGAAAGCTTATCTGCCGCCTTTACGTATCTCCAAAGTTCTTTTTCATCAGGGTTCGGCAGAATAATATCCCTGTAGCTTCCTGACAGTTCTTTTGGAAGCGTTGACAATAGCTGTGTTCCTGCAAAGGCCTCCACATCCTTATAAGCATTCTTTATTTCAGGAGCGAAATATTTTATGGGCGTAGGCAAATCACCTGTAATAATCTCCGTAGTATCGTGAAACATGGCAAGCACCGCCACTCTTTCACTGTCTATATTTTTTCCAAAATATGTGTTGCCAATAATAGCCAGTCCGTGGGCTATTATTGCCACATCAAGACTATGCTCCGCAATATTTTCCGTAATGGTGTTTCTCATAAGCCCCCATCTGTTGATGTATCTCATTCGTGAAAGCATAGCATAAAAATTTTTGTCCATCATAACATAACCATACCTTTTATTTTTTTTACAGAAAATTAATTTTTTACGGAAAATTTATATACTGTAGACGTATGGTATGTCTCTCCTGCCTTTGTTACAGGCTGTTCAAAGGACGGTACATTTATTGCATTTGGGAAATACTGGGTCTCAAAGCAAAGTCCGCTTCTCTGAATATATTTTGCGCCCTCCTTGCCTGTAAGTGTTCCGTCTAAGAAATTTCCCGTGTAAAACTGAATACCCGGCAAATCCGTAAATACCTCCATAAATCTGCCTGATTTCTCATCAAAAAGGGATGCAACAAGAGAAAGCTCACCCTTCATTGTCTTTAATACCCAGTTATGGTCAAAGCCCTTACCCCAGTTAAGCTGGTCATAATCCTTTTCTATATCAAGTCCAACCTTCTTAGGAGTGGTAAAGTCCATAGGAGTTCCTGCAACCTTTCTAATCTCGCCGTTTGGTATAGACTCCTCATCCGCAAAGGTCATCTCGTCTGCATCAATCCATGCAATCTGGTCTAAAATAGTTCCGCTTCCCTGTCCTGCAAGATTAAAGTAGCTGTGATTTGTAAGATTTATTACCGTATCCTTGTCAGGTACGGCGCTGTATGTAATCTTCAGCTCATTATCCTCTGTCACCGTATATTTAACGGATATTTTAAGATTTCCCGGAAAGCCCTGGTCCATGTGAGCGCTCTCATATGTAAATTCAATATTTTGTCCGTTCTCATCATCATAAACATTAGCCTCCCACAGTCTCTTATGGTAGCCGTTATAGCCTCCGTGAAGATTATTATTTCCGTCATTTTTATCAAGCTCATACTCTGTACCGTTAAGGGTAAATTTTGCTCCTCCTATGCGGTTTGCATGGCGGCCTATGGTTGAGCCGAAATTCGGCTCGTTTACAAAATAATCCTCAAGATTATCAAAGCCTAAAACAACATCCTCCACATTCCCATCCTTGTCAGGTACATACAAGGAAACAAGTATAGCCCCGAAATCCGTAAATTCAGCCATCATTCCCCTGCTGTTTTTAATAGTGTAGATGCTTGCAGTCCTTCCGTCCTTAGTTTGTCCAAAAAATTCCTTGTCAGTTGCCATTATTTTTTGTTTCCTTTCTTTTTATTAACATCTTATTATTAACAGGCGTTTGCAATATCTTTCGTAAGCTTACTGCAAACGCCTTTTCACTGATTTTATTTTATACTATAAAGCGGAATAAATCAATAGAATTTAAGCTGTACTTTTTTCTCTTTATTTTTACTCTGCTATGAGGGCTGTCTGAAAATCAACCACCTTTCTTAAATCCTCTAAGCTTATCTGTACCTGGCTTCCTATTTTCCCGGCGCTGAATATAATTGTGTCAAATTCCTCTGCCTGAGTATCTATGGTAATCTTATACCTCTTCTTCATTCCTATGGGAGAGCAGCCTCCGTGTATATATCCTGTTACGGAAAGTAAATCCTTTGACTTTATCATCTCTATGGATTTTTCTCCAACGCTTATTGCGGCAAGCTTTAGGTTAAGCTCCTTCTCTACAGGTACTACAAATACATAGTAGCTTTTGCTTTTTCCTATGGTTACAAGCGTCTTGAATACCTGTCCCGGATTTTGGTTTAGCATCTCTGCTACCTGTGTTCCTGTGGTTGTACTGTCGCCGTCATATGAGTAATGCTTGTATTTTATCTTTGCTTTATCAAGTATACGCATGACATTTGTTTTTTCCTCTGCCATATTTGTCACCTCAGACCTTTTTTGCAGATTATATTATCATTTTTAATGTGGGTTTTCAAGCTTATACCGGTGATTTATCAGATATCCTCCATCACACGATTTTTATTGTATTTTTCTTTATTTTGTTCGATTTACTTGATATACAGCTATAAATAGCATATAATATAAATAACCTATTAGTAAAGGAGGCATACTTATGATTGTTACTGCAACCGAATTTAAGACAAACTTTGGTAAATACCTTGATATGATTGCCAAAGAGGATATTTTCATAACCCGCAACGGAAAAACCATTGCTAAAGTAGTAAATCCTCAAATTTCCGCTGTGGATTCCCTCCGTGGAATACTAAAGACCGTACCTTCTGACATTAACCTAAATTCTTTACGAGAGGAGCGATTGTCAAAGTATGAAAATAATGTGTGATACAAATATCATTATTGACGTTCTATTAGAAAGGGAACCTTTTGTTGAAGCTTCCTACAATGCTCTTAAGCTTTGCGAGGAACATAAAATTGATGGTTTTGTGTCCGCATCTTCTGTTACCGACATCTACTATCTGGTTAAAAAATATACACACAGCACTGAGCTTGCATATAAAGCGATAGGGAAGCTGTTGGAGATTGTTAAGATATGCAGTGTTACCAATAATGATGTTCTCATTGCTTTCCAACAAAAGGCTAAGGATTTTGAAGACTGTCTTGTTGCAACCTGTGCAAAATCCATTCATTGTGATTATATTGTCACGCGCAATAAAAAAGACTTTGAAGAATTTGACATTCCTCTTCTTACGCCAGAGGAGCTTCTTAATAATTTTCTATAAAAAAGTCTCGTCTAAAGCCGAGACTTGCAAGTTCGGAAAGTCTAAAAAAC
>ERZ777305.500-NODE-500-length-64364-cov-57.579141_pt1 | contig 64364 bp, 47 predicted proteins | sample MGYA00374965_ERZ777305 | MGnify/ENA primary metagenome ERZ777305 (study PRJEB29328, sample SAMD00013331) | mouse gut metagenome | study: EMG produced TPA metagenomics assembly of the Metagenome analysis of fecal microbiota from mouse which was promoted...
GGGCTCATGTTTAACTCTGTTTTACAGTAGTTCAACTACTGATTGGAATTATTAATTAAAATGTTTGATATGAAGGATATTAAAAATAAGGTTAAGGTCATTGCTTTTGATGCGGATGATACTCTTTGGGACAATCAGTCTTATTATGACGATGCGGAAAAGGTCTTCTGTTCTGTGCTCGCTGATTATGCTGACAGGGAAACGGTATCTTCTGCATTGCTCAGTACAGAGACGCGTAATATGCAGGATCTCGGATATGGGGCAAAGGCTTTTACTCTGTCGATGATTGAGACTGCTCTGGAGTTGAGCGGATGCTGCATTAGCGGTAAAAAGCTTGAGGAAATCCTGAATGCCGGCAAGTCTGTGCTTAAGATGTCTTGCTGTCCGTTGCCTGGTGTCAGGGAGGCTCTTGAGGAAATCAAGGCATCAGGAAAGTATGAAATGGCCTTGTTTACCAAAGGTGATTTGCTTGACCAGCGCAACAAGCTTGTGCGGTCTGGCCTTGAAGAATATTTCGGTCATGTCGGGATTGTCGCGGACAAGACAGTGAAAGAGTATGGGGAATTGTGCAGCAGGATGGGTGTGGATGCCGGTGAACTTGTGATGGTAGGCAATTCTTTCAGGTCGGATATTGAGCCTGTGCTGAAAATCGGAGGATTTGGAATACATGTTCCGTTCGAGCGTACATGGCAGCACGAGGTGGTTGAGGAATATGACCACGAACGTCTTTTCCGTGTGACTTCATTTGCGGAAATACCTGGGCTTCTCCTATAAGGCACTTGATGTTTCTCTGATTAATATGAATTAAATCGGGATTATGGCAAATCTTTTCCGAATCCTGCTATTTTTCTGAAAAAATTGTTGTACATTTGCAGTCCGTTCTTTGTAGAGCAACTGAAAAATAATGCGGGCGTGTTGAAATTGGTAGACAAGCCAGACTTAGGATCTGGTGCCGAGAGGCGTATGGGTTCGATTCCCTTCGCCCGCACGAAGAGGCTGTTTCGTAATCAAGTTTTACGATGCAGCCTCTTTTTTTGTAATGTGCTGTAAACATAGTAATGCGTTGGGGCGGGAGAAATCCGAGAATGAGCATAAAATGGCTCGATGTATTATAATCCCGGTTGTTTTTCATATTCCGTATGTGTGGTTGTGGAGTATAATGGCTTGGTACTCAAGTCTTTCTTTAATGACGATTCCCGTGAAAAGGGGAATCGTGTTTCAACAAAGCGCTGACGGATAGTTAATTGCGCATCACAAGTTTCATGGGCACTTTCATGAAAATGCTTCATGTCCCTGCAGGCAAGCTGCAATGGAAAAATAGGAAAACGGTTAAAATATCGTGCGATTCTTAAACGGAATTGTATTTCGGAACGATTCGGTAAAAATTTTGGCCGATTCTTAAACCATTTTTGATAAATGCATTGGCTCAATGCAAAATGAACCTGCCGGCCAATTAGTACCATGGCCAGGGAGCGCCCCATGACCGGGCTCAAAGTTCCAGCCACCTTAAAATCCACGTATTATCTTAAAATCCCGGTTTGTCTCAAAGTCATCAGCTGCCCTCCATCTATTAGGAGCATAATTCAAAACTGTGATAAAAGACGGCGCCCCTCCTGAAATTGGGAACTGATATTTTAAAATAATCTGATAATCAATTATTTGTGTGCCATGAGGATATGGAATGATGCCACACTGATAACTGCAATGACATGCAGCAGGAAAAAGGTGGCTGACATCTACCTGAACCTGCTGGTGTCAACGGCTTTTCTCTGCTTCTCTTTGTAGCCTCCGAAACGGTATGAGAATGTCACGTTGAAGCTACGGTATGACGGATACCGGTTATATACGATCTGGTTGCCATAGTTCATGAGCGGTGATATGCTGGCTGTCTTAAAGACATCGTGGCATCCGGCAGTAAGGCTTGCCCTGTCCTGATTGAAGCGCCAGGTGAGATGCAGGTCGAGATTTCCTCCCTGCGGTAAATCGTAGATGCCTTGTATTGCAGCTGAATGGTAGCTGCCTTGAACATTCAGAAGCAGGTTTGGTTTGCGTGAAATCGTAATGTTATTGTTCAAATGCACCACCGCATATACCTTGTGCCTGTCAAATGAGATGTCATAGAAGTCCGAATCCTTCTCGTGCTGGTATAGTCCGGTCAATGTAAGCCTTGAATCCAGCCATTTCCCTATTTTAAATGGTATGTTCACTTGTATTCCTGCCTGCTGCTGGTAGTCGAAGTTCACAAATTTAATGATGCTTTTCAGACGGTCCGGTGCGAGGTATTGTGTCTGGACGAAATAATCCCTGGTGTGGGAAAACCATGCGGCAAGCATATATTTGTTCTTGAACAGATATACGAACTGTGTCTGCCATGTGTCTGAAGGTGCCAGGTCAGGATTGCCGATTATCTCTGAATACCCTCCTGAAATGATGCCTGTAGCATTTTTTACGGCCCAGTATTCCGGGTAGTTCCTGTTGCTGCTGAGTGAGAATTGGAACAGATGGCCGTTTGCGGGCGCATATACAAGCACGGCATTAGGGTAAATGTCCCATTTCTTCCAAATCGTGCTCCTGTACCTCTCACCTGCAAGAGATACATCCAGCATAAGCTGATTGTTGAAACTCTTGCTGAATCCAGCATAAATGTTCAATATGCTCTCTTTCTGCAATGATGCCATGTCATCAGGCAGCGCACCGGTGCCGGAATATTTCTGCCAGCTGTCATCTGTAGAAGCGTTGAATATGATGCCATAATTTATTCCCCATCCGTTCTTTGTATTATGCTCCTGTGACAGGAATGCCTTCCAGCGGATGATGCTTTGATTGTCATTTGCCGTCAGTGTGCCGCTGCCGTCCGTGTTGCTGAGAGACTGTACGACAGGTTTCCGATAAAATGTCATCTCCGCACCGGCGGACAAACCGAAAGGAGCGTTGTAATCAATCCTCATGTTATGCATTTCGTTTATTGAGAAATGTCCGGAAATGGCGTTATATGTGCCTGCTGTACTTGTCGCTGCTTGCTTTTCGGAATACGCTCCGGTATAAACCCCGCTTATCGAATGATTCTCAGCGATATTGCAGTCTGCTCCGGCTCTCCAATTATGTGTAAATCCCTTGCCTTCAGAGACCGATGAATTGATAATCTTATGAGAGCTTCCGTCATTCAGAGTATGGTGTGATTCGCTGCCGTCTTCACTGAATGTCTTTCCGTGATTATGAGAATACAGCACATCGCCGGAAAATTTCCCCTTTGTGAATATGACGCTTGCCCTTTCTTCGAAACTGTGCCTTTCTTTGTATTGCCATTTGACGCCTGCCTCTCCCTGCACAGGCGCAATGCCGGGTTCTGCTTTTTTAAGCGTTATGTTAATCATTGCTCCCCGCACCTGATACCTTGCAGGGGCACTGTACATTACTTCGGCATTGGCTATGCTTGATGATGGAATACTCTTGAGCAGGGTATTCAGTTGCTCTTGTGTCATATTGGTTACTTTGCCGTCAATGACCACTTTTGCGCCTTTGCCTGCCAATGAGAATGAGCCGTCGTTTTCTATCACCCCGGGAAGTTCCTTTATGGCATCATATGCATTGTCAACAGGAAGATTCCGGATGATATGAGGCAGGTCATATACGAGCTTGCCTTTGTCTGCCTTGACAATCGGGCGTTCTCCGGTCACCATAGACTCGGGCAGCGAATAATAGAGGCTGTCAAGGGCCTTGTCCTGTGACTGGGCTGCAAGGTTCAAGCAAAATGCAATGCATAAAATGATGGATAACGCGTTCTTTTCCATGATATTGTCGTTTTGAATGTTTCACCGTTATTTGGAGTGGAGCTGTATTGTGTCTCCTGCATTGCAAAGTTCGCAAAGACAATCTGCAAAAACTGTTATCGGATGTTAAACAATGTTAAATAGTGTTAACGTGTGAAAAGTAAATGTAGAATTGACTATATTTGGGCAGGTGCTCATATTTTTGACTATATGGACTTATATGAAGAACAATCTGAAATATATTGCAATATCTGTGATATTCGTGATGGCCTGCCTGTTCGCGTATCAATGCTGGTGGCTCATCAGGATGTACCGCAATGAGGTTGCAAAGACAGAAAGTGCTGTCAGGACAGCGCTTCGGACAAGTGATTTCAATGAAATGGCCATCCGTCTTCGGAAAATCAGTGAGCAAAATGCGGATCTTGGATTGAAGGGCGACATAGTTGTAGGAGCCGGATATGGAGAAGATGGGACTTCCATATTGCATACATCTGCGACGCAATATCGGATGGATACGCTTTCTGAAAATCTTGACAAAGGAGCCAAAGGCTTGACAACCATCTCAAAAACGACTAAAAGCGTAGTGAAAAAACAAAGCGAAGATGGGGCCGGACGGAGCGATATGTTTTTTGAATCTCTTGAAAACATGTCTCTCCAGGTGGTACGTGGCATTCATACCGGAATTGATGCTGTTGATGCTGATATGGACTTCAGGCTTTTTGATTCTCTGCTGGTTGTCTATCTCAAAGAGGCCGGGCTTGACGGGAGGCATAGAGTGGCATTGATGAGCGGTGCTGACTCATTGGCGCATAATGATGATACATCCGTAGAAAACAGGGAAATGAAGGAGCGGAGAGTAATTTCCACTGAAGGATATATACCAAGCAGCAAGGCGGTTTCATTCGAATATTGCTTTAACGCTCAGGAATCGGCAATGTACAAATTGTGGATTGAGCCTGTCGGCAGGGTGGTCCTAAGGCAGATGTCCGGGATTCTTGCTGCCTCGGTGCTTATTCTTATGGTTCTTGTAGCAGTCTTCTGCTATCTGATTCACGTCATCCGGACGCTGAAGTCGCTTGATGAAATGAAATCAGACTTTACAAATAATATGACCCATGAACTCAAGACGCCCATTTCCGTGGCATATGCTGCAAATGATGCTCTTCTCAATTTTCCTGACGGGGATTCACCGGAGCTCCGCAGGAAATATCTTGAAATCTCCCGGAGCCAGCTGGAGAATCTGAGCGGACTGGTCGAGCAGGTTCTTTCAATGAGTATGGAAAGGAGAAAGGGGCTTGTGCTTCATAAAGAGGATATAGGCCTTTCCGGATTAGTCTATGATATTGTCGGAAAGCATAGTATGAAGGCGGAAAAGCCCACGTCATTCACGGTTGAAATTCCGGAAGAAATGACTGTCAGTGCAGATAGGCTGCATTTGAGCAATGTGCTGAACAATCTGCTTGACAATGCCATGAAATATTCGGGTGAAAGTGTGGACATCTGCATAAGTGCTGACAAAGAACGCATTGAGGTCAGTGACAACGGGAACGGAATTTCAGAGCATGACCTCCTGCATATATTCGAGAAGTTCTATAGGGCGCATACCGGCAATGTGCACGATGTAAAGGGTTATGGACTCGGCCTCTACTATGTGAAAAGCATCGTGGAAAAACATGGCTGGAGCATCTCGGCCTATAGTGAACCGGGAAAGGGAACTGCATTTGTCATAAATCTGAAATGAAAGATACAATCAATATACTTCTTGTTGAAGACGAACCCGACCTGTCCGTGATAATTCATAACACCTTGTCGGCTCAAGGCTTCAATGTACGGATTGCAAAAGACGGCGAGGAGGGGCTGCGCATGTTCTATGCGGAGAAGCCTGATGTTCTTGTCGCTGATGTGATGATGCCGAAAATGGACGGCTTCACAATGGTACGTCATATAAGGCGTACAGATTTGCAGACCCCTGTATTGTTTCTGACTGCAAGATCGGCCATTGATGATGTTGTGGAGGGGTTTGAACTTGGTGCCAATGACTATTTGAAGAAACCTTTCGGCATTATGGAGCTTATTGTGAGGCTCCGGGCATTGGCTGGAAGACGTCCGGAGCAGGCTATACAGAGGGTTAAGGCATACGGAATCGGAAATTTCACATTTCATCCTGAAACGCTTTGCCTGGAATATGCTGGAACTTCTCAGGAACTTTCACCGCGGGAAGCCAGGATATTGGAGCTCCTGTGCCTCAGCAAAGGGGAGACGCTCTATACAAAGCCACTTCTGCTGGAACTTTGGGGGGATGATTCTTTCTTCAATTCACGCAGCCTTCAAGTTTTCATATCAAAGCTTCGCCGCCGTCTGGAAAAAGACCCCGGCATACGAATAGTAAATGTCCGGGGCGAAGGCTACAGGCTTGTTGAAAGGCAGGGCTATTGAGAAAGGTCAGTCAATCAGTTGTAAGGCACGAAGCGGTCGGTGTGGGTGTCGAACCAGAAATCCACTTTCGTTGTGCCGTTCTCGTCTTTTGTCCCTACGAAGTAGCAGCGGACTTGTTTGCCGTTCTTGTCAGTGTAAAAGTATTCTGTTCCGTCTGAGGTTATGGTCATTCCTTTAAATTCCGCTGGAAGCTTTATGCCGTTATCGTCCAGCCCGTCTTCATTCCCATCGTTTCCGTCTTCGCTTCCATCGCCATTCTCCGTCCCGATAAACTCAAGCACCATTTCCGCGCCGGTAAGAGTCGTTACGGTCCATCTGTCCTGTCCGACTTCAAGGGAGGAGGATTCATGGTCATATGAGAAGGGCAGCGTCCCCTTATGGCCTTCTATGCAGCACAGCCCTTGCCTGTAGAATGAAATTACGCTGTATCCGCATGCATCGGTTTGGGCTACCGTTTCGGAGTTGAAGAAATAGTCAGTGTGTATTCCGAGCCAGTTGCCGTAAGGATTGTCAAGAGGCCCTTTGTATATGTCTGGCTTGCAGGAACTTATGGTGATGAGCGCTCCGCAGGCGAGTATCAGTGCTTTCAATATGCCTTTCATCTTGGAAAATATTTTTAGCTTTTACAGCCACCTGTCCGCTACAGGGCTTTCTTTCGGAATTTTATGCAGCACCAGTTGTCCATGCTGTCGTGGCTTACGTATTCAAGTCCGGAACTTGCCGCCATTCCCATTATCATAGGCATATCCTCAACGTAGAAGCCGCTGACAAACAGGAGCCCGTCTTTGCGCAATGACACTGAATATGTAGGAATGTCCTGGAGAAGGATGTTGCGGTTTATGTTTGCCAGTATTACGTCATATGTGTTTCTTTGCAGCAGAGATGCGTCTCCGCAATATGTTTCCACGCTTTTGCCCACACGGTTCATGCGGGCATTGTCATATGCTGAAATGGCTGCCACGGCGTCAATGTCAATGCCATAGACCTTGGATGCCTTCATCTTGGCCGCGAGTATCGCAAGCACGGCCGTGCCGCATCCCATGTCGAGCACGACTTTTCCGCGCACCGCCTCCCCGTTCTCCAGCAAAGCCCGGCACATCATGTAGGTTGTCTGGTGATGTCCTGTTCCGAAAGCCATCTTCGGGTCAATCGTGATATTGAATCTTGTCCGTTTCAGCCCCTCGTGGAACGATGCCTTGATTGTGCATTTCCCGTCAACAACAATAGGGTTGAACTGGCTTTCCCATACGGCGTTCCAGTTGACGGCCGGCATAAGCACTGCTGAGAACTCAACAGAGAACCCAAGTCCCTCAAGCCCGCTTAGGACAACCTTAAGCGCTTGTGCATCATATAGTTCTTTCTGTATATAGCATTTGAGCTTATCCTCCTCCGTGCAGAATGACTCGAACGGAAGGTCGCTGATTTCAGCAGTCACTATCTCCGCATTCTCTTCGCTGAAAGGTGCAATGCTTATTGTCACCTCAATGTATTCCTGGCTGTTCATGTCTGATATCTTAATTTTCAGTTGTATCTATATCTTCAATGGCATCTGTCCCTTCTGCCCTTTCCGGCAATTCTGCCCCTTCTTGCAATCCGGTCATTTCTGAGTTTCCTGCCTCTTCCGCCTCATCCGCCTTTTCCTGTTCCTCGACCTGCCTGCGCTCATCTTCCGACAGCTCCTCCATCTCCTGCTCGGCCGCATTGACATATCCTATCTCCTGCTTGTGCCGAACTATGTCATCCTGCCTTTCATTGGCGTTGACCGCTGCCTCGACTCCTTTCTCAAAGATGCCTTTGATTGATGTCACCAGATTGATTTTTGTCTTGTCTATGACAGCTGAGAAGACCGGTACGTTGGTATTCTTGTATTTGGCTTTGCCGATTCTGAACTTGAGGTGGTCAAAGTCCTGGCCGTAAAGGTCAATGCCCAGTCTGAACAGGAACGGTGACTTCAGCACTGACACGTGATACTTGAATGACATGTCAAGATTCTGTATTCCGCTCATTGCCAATGTGTATCTGTCCATGTCCAGCACAAACGGGAAGACCTCGAGCACATTGTCCTTTATGACTCCTTCGACCGTCATCTGCTGCACATGGCCTTCTTTCTTGTTCTTGAACATCAGTTTCTTGGCAAGTGTACGGAAAAGTTCGTTATCGCTGATGGACAGGTCTTTCCCTCCGATTCTCACCACTCCGTTTATGCTTGGGGTAATGACATTCATATTGGTGTCAAGGCTTGCGGTCGCGGCCAGTTCACAGTTCAGGAGACCTTTGAACGATTTGAGCATCGGCATGATTGTATCCACGGCCGGAAGCAGTTCTATTACCTTTTCCGCCGTTATGTCGCTCATGTTGAGGCTGAATCCTGTCTTGATGTCCTCCTTGGTACGCGTAGAGTAGAATCCGTCGAACTGTATTCCTCCCATATTTGTCGTGGCGGAGGTATTGAGTATCTGGACGCATCTCTCTTTCATTATTATGTCTGCAGTGGCCTTGCTGATGTCAAGTCCTGAATATGTGACATTGGAAGCGTCAATGCCGATTCTTGCGTTCAGGTTTGACGGAACGACTATCAATGGAGTATCAGTCTCGGAAGTGGCGGTCTCTGCTGTCACCATTTTGAGGAATTCAGAGTTGCTCGTGCCTTCCATCATTTCCTTGCCAGTCTGCGGATTGAAGTTCATTCCTGCATTATATGCTCCCATGAGTTCGCCGGCGTTCATTCTTCCGGAGTTTACGTCAAGGTCAAGTTTGAGCCTGCCGTTACCGAGCAGGGCGCGCTTGAGACCCGTCAGCTTGCCTTTTGCGGCAATCTCGGATGAACCGGCCATCACTTTGAAACTGTCTATGCGGACCTCGTTGTTGTTGAATCCGCAGTCAAATCCGCGCAGGATGTTTCTCAGCGGGAAATACGGGGTCATAAGAATGCCGGTGCGCACTTTTATGCTTCCGTCAACGTCCCATTCCCTGAAATATTTTGCGAAAGTCTCGTCGAGCCTGATGTCTATGTCCTGTTTGCGGAAGTCTTCTTCTTTCATCCATTCCGGAATAGGACGGGAGTTCATTTGTGACCTCAGGATGATGAACAGGGAATCTTTAGGAACCCCGGGATATGCCCGCGAAAGCGAGTCCATGAACGCTTTCCGCCTTGCCTTTCGCTCGACGGTGTTCATTGCCGCCTTTGCCCTTATCGACGCGTCCGTGAGAATGGCCCTGTTTATGCCCGTGTTGAGCGTTATCCTTTTGTTGCGGCTTTGCAGCATGAGTGTAGGAAGCTCAGGATGGTCTTTTTTCGGGAATATATGGAAACTGTTGTTTGTCCCGTCCATGCTTATTTTGGCTCCTGTGGCATCTGCCACTGACAGGCTTGCGGCTTTCAGCCTGCCGCCTAGGTATCCTATGGCGGATGTGTCTGCTCCTGCTTCCGGGGCCGAGTTCTTCGCGCTGAACTCTATGCCGTGGCCTTTGATTGTCAATGCCTTTTTGTAAGCTATGTCAGTGGTGTCAATCTCTCCTGTCAGGGCTATGAGCCTGAATGACTTGGATGAGTCTTTTCTTGATGTCCTTGACTCCGGGCCTATGCCGAGGTTCATCCTGCTTATGACTATGTTCACTGTGTCATCGGGGGCCTGGAGGATTATGCCCTTGCCCTCAATGCTGCCTGTGAGGTCGGAGTTTGAGAATTTATAAATGTCTAGCTCGGACAGTCTCGCGCTTCCTTTCAGCTTTGCGTTGAGCGTGCCTTGTGCCCGTACATTCATCGAGTCTGGAATGAATGTGCCGAGTGAGTCGAATATGGCGGACATGTTTACGTCAATGTAAAGCAGAGGGTCATTCCCGAGTATGTCCTTTGCCTGGGCCTTTGCCTGAAGTTCCATGCCATGGGCAGAGGCCTTTATACCGTCTATTTCGACATTTATTTTTCCCTTGGTGTCTGTTGCTGCGCTTGCCTGAAGGCCGATTGTGAGCGGTTTGGCAAAGTCCCGGTGCCGGATGTTTGATTCCGGCACGGACAGCTTGACCGATATGTCCGGGAGCTTTCCGCTTGAGTGGTCGTAATAGCCGTCGATTTCTGCGGCAAAGTTTATTGAGGCATCCGTGCTTATATGCTCTGCCTGCGGCAAAAAGTTTTTCGCAAAACCGCAGATTATGTCGTTTATCATGCATTTCTCAATCTGCATGGTTCCGGTGATGCCTGTCTTCCCCTCGTGCATCCTTATGTCCGCTTCCGCGTTGAACGGTATGTCTGCTATCTTTGCCGTCATATCCTGTACGCGTATTGCAAAGACGCTGTCTTTTGGAAAACCTACCGATGCGCTGATGTCAACCGGAATGTTCATCCTTCCGAATGAACGCGTGGCAAGCAGGGTCCTTGCATGCGCATTTACGTCAAGGTGCTTCCCGTGTTCGTGGATATGGAGCCTGTCCAGCCCGAGGGCCACTGTGTCGCGTCCTGCTCTTCCGGCCACAATCAGGCTGTCGATTGAAAGCCCGAATTTTCCGCGATGCATTTTGCCGGTATGGAGCCTTCCGCTGAGGGCCACCTGCTTGATGTCAACCATTGTGAACAAGGTGTCCGCGCAGTCCGTATAGACTATATGGGGATGACTGGTAAGGCTTATGTTGCCGAGAACCATGTCCGGCATGCCCTGGCCTGATGAGGCTTCTTCATTTTCTGCGTCATGCTCCGCATCACTCATGAACAGGTTCCAGTTGGCCTGTCCGTTTCCGTAGCTGTGAGCGAAGATGCGCGGCTTCACAAGCTCTGCATGTGGTATGCGTATCTTGCCTAAGAGCAGCGGGGCTATGTTGACGCTTGCGGAGAATCTGCTGAATGATGCGAGAGTGTCAGCGGCATCCGAGCATCCGTGATACATCAGATGTCCCTGCGCTCCGGCCTGTTCGGGCGCATCGAACCTGTCTGCTGGATATGTGATTGAAAAATCGTCAAAAGTGAGGGTGAGGCTCGGAAAGTGCCTGAACATGGAAGCGGATGCACTGCCGAATGAAATATTCCCGTCCACATAGTCTGCCGCATATTTGTTGACAATCCTTGTCAGTACGGAAGGGGAGAGGATAAGGTGGAGGGCAAGGACCAGTGTTGCCCATATGCCGCACGCCCAGAGCAGGACCTTTGCAGTCCTGCCCCAAAAGCCGATTTTTCTTGCTGTTGTATTTTTTTCTATTTCGGTTTCTTGTATTGTCATAGTCTGACTATTTCTGCATTTTATCACAAATGTAATTAAAAATCCGTACCGCTCCTGCTTTTTCCGGCAATAAATATTGCGGGTCATACTCCGCAACAATTTTGTATGAAATCCGAAACAGTTTGTTAATTTTGCATGATGGTTTTGCGGTTGCCATGTAAAGAATGCCCTCCATTTATGACTTGGTGCATAGGATAGGCTATTCCTGTGCATGACGCATGCCGATATAATATAAAAGAATCAGTATTATGGCTTCACCTTTTATATATGACAGATATGTTACCGGCAAGAATTTCATAGGCCGGAAAAAAGAGTGCGGAGTGCTCGGCAACCTTCTTGCTGCGGGCGAGCATGTGGTCATGTATGAGCCTCCGAAGGCCGGGAAAATGTCGCTGGTGCAGCAGGCTCTCCTTGATATGAGGACATCCGGGAAGCAGTTCGTGACATGCAGCGTCGATATGTTCAACATCAGGACTGTCCAGGATTTTCTTCTTAAGCTCGGTTCGGCCGTGCTGAAATCCGTGATGACATCTCCGGATGAATATGAAGCTGCGGTGGCCGCACATCTCGGAGGGACGCATTTTGTTTTTGACCGCGACAGGTTCTATCAGAGCGGAGAGGTGGTGTCGATGAACTGGGATGTCTCGCAGGAGGATGTGGAAGCTATGCTCAGGCTTCCGTACCGGATTGCAGAAGGGAAGGGGACGGCCGTATATGTCCTGCTGAGGGAGTTCCAGAACCTTATGTTCGCGGACGGGTATGAGGACCTTCTCAAGACTATGGAGGAGATGTTCCGCGACAGGACATCCGGAGTGAAGGTGTCTTTCATAATGACAGGTTCCAGGGTCAATGCGATGAAGCATATATTCGCGTACAAGAAATATTTTTACCGCCAGGTCATACACCTTCCGCTTCAGCCAATAGAGCAGAGCGAGATAATAGAGCATATAGTCAGGGGATTTCTCTATGGCGCGGGCAAGTCGCTTGACAGGGAACTTGCAGTGGGGGCATGTGAACTTTTCCGCGGTAACATGTGGTACATAAATCATCTGGCTGCCGTATGTGATTCCATGTCAAAGGGATATATCAGCGAGAATACGATGACAGAGGCTCTGAACTCAATGATTTCCATACATGAGCCAAGATTCATGAATATGGTCAATGACCTTACAGACCATCAGCTCAGCCTTATGAGGGCCGTTCTGGACGGTGTGGTCAAGTTCAGCTCGTCTGATGTCATAATGAAGTACAGGCTCAATTCGTCAGCCAATGTGCTCCGTGTCAAGGATGCCCTGAAGAAAAAGGAGATATTGACTTTCAATGACAAGGATGAGCCTGTGATACTTGACCCTCTCTTCGAATATTGGCTGGGCAGGCATTATTTTGAAAGACAGCAATGATGAAAAAGAAATTGGCAGTGCTCACTGGCGCGGGCGTAAGCGCAGAGAGCGGTATCCGGACTTTCCGTGGAGGAGACGGGCTATGGGAGAACCATCGTGTCGAGGATGTGGCTGACATTGAGGGATGGCGCCGCAATCCTCGGCTTGTGCTTGACTTTTATAATGAGCGCAGGGCGCAGCTGGATACGGTAAGGCCTAATGCCGCCCATGAGGCTATAGCGTCTCTGGAGAATGACTGGAATGTGACGGTGATTACTCAAAATGTTGACAATCTGCATGAAAGGGCCGGGAGCACCCGTGTCATTCATCTGCACGGGGAACTGACCAAGGTGCGTCCTGAGAATTGCTGCAATGAGGCTGACGGCTTTTCGGAAGAGACGGTTTTTGACATAGGCACTGATGAGGTGCATCTTGGCGACCTCGCTCCGAACGGTGTGCAGCTCAGGCCTCATATAGTTTGGTTCGGTGAGGCCGTTCCGAAAATCGGTGCGGCGATTGATGCTGTGGAGGCGGCGGATGTGCTGCTTATCGTAGGCACTTCGCTTCAGGTCTATCCTGCTGCCGGGCTGTACCGCTATGCCGGTATGGATGTACCTATATATATTATAGACCCGAACGATGTCCCGGTCCGTGACGGCAGGATAACCCACATAAGGGAAGTCGCTACCTCCGGCATGGAGACTTTCAGACGGCTTGTGTCAAGATAGGCATTTGTTTGATTATTATAAATCTGCATCATTCTGTCAAAAAACAGGTAAAAGTAAGTGTGCCATAAAAGAATTCAGTTTGCTTTTGTTTCAACGAAATATCTTTCTGGGGGGCTGAGGCCGTCTTCAGTGTGGTAAAGCCTTTGGAACCGTGAAGATGAATTCGGTGAAGATTCGATGCAGAGGTCTTGCAAATCAAAATAATATGTCTATCTTTGCAGCCGCAAATAAAAGGAGGTGATTTAGACATGATTATAGTTCCGGTAAAAGACGGCGAGAGCATCGAGAAGGCTCTGAAGAAATTCAAGAGGAAATTCGAGAAGACAGGTGCGATACGTGAGCTCCGTGCAAGGAAGACTTTCGTGAAACCGTCTGTAAAGAGGAGAACACAGATTCAGAAGGCAATCTATGTTCAGCAGATGCAGCTCCAGGACGAGCAGTAATCCATCAGAATATTCAAGGGGTGTCAAGCCATGATAAAGAGCCGTTGGTGCGGCCGCTTGCAGTCCAAAACTTTTTATAATTAAGTTTTATGTACGCAATTGTTGATATTGCAGGCCAGCAGTTTAAAGTTGAGGCTGGCATGACGATCTTCGTGAACCGTCTCGCTGCAGAGAAAGGTGCTTCTGTCGAGTTCGACAAGGTTCTTCTCGTTGACGCTGACGGACAGGTGAAGCTCGGAGCACCATATGTTGACGGTGCAAAGGTTACGGCAACTGTCCTTGATGACACTTGCAAGGGAAAGAAAGTCCTCGTCTTCAAGAAGAAACGCCGCAAAGGCTATCAGAAGATGAACGGTCACCGTCAGTATCTTACTAAACTTCAGATCAATACGATCGCTTAATTAACGGGAGGAATAGATTATGGCACATAAAAAAGGCGTCGGTAGTTCCAAGAACGGTCGTGAGTCGCACAGCAAGCGACTCGGTATCAAGAAATTCGGCGATCAGGCTGTTAAGGCGGGAAATATCCTCGTTCGTCAGAGGGGTACCGTCCACAACCCAGGCCTTAACGTAGGCATGGGCAAGGACCACACTCTTTATGCCCTGATTGACGGTAAGGTAAGCTTCCGCAAGAAAGCTGACAACAAATCTTATGTCTCGGTTCTCCCTTTTGAGAATTAAGACTCGGGGATTTGATGACAAAGACAGAGGACTGGTGACCCGAGCGGGCGGCAGTCCTCTTTTTATTTAGAAGCTGTTTAGGCAGTTTTTTGAACCAGCAAAACGAATAATATATGTTGACACTCAAACTTCTTCGTGAGAATCCTGAATTTGTGGTCACGAAGCTTGCGGTCAAGAATTTCGACGCAAGGGAGATTGTAGAGAAAATTAACGGCCTTGATGTGAAAAGAAGGTCTCTCCAGACTGAACTCGATTCCTGCCTTGCCGAGCAGAGGAAGAAAGCGGCCATGATAGGTTCGCTCATGAAGGAAGGACGCAAAGATGAGGCTGAGGCGGCAAAGGCTGACGTTGCTTCCCTGAAGGCGCGTTCTGCGGAAATAGAGAAGGCTTCGCAGGAGAACAATGCCGAGCTGGAGTCCCTTGTGGTGCTTCTTCCGAACATCCCGTGCGACCAGGTGCCTCTGGGCAAGGGAGCGGAGGACAATGTGGTCGTGAAAACCGGAAATGAGATTCCGGAGCTTGGTGAGCAGGCTTTGCCGCATTGGGAGCTTGCAAAGAAGTTCGACATAATAGACTTTGACCTTGGAGTGAAGCTTACCGGAGCAGGATTCCCTGTCTATAAAGGCAAGGGTGCACGTCTTCAGAGAGCGCTCATCAATTATTTCCTTGACACGAACACCAAGGCCGGCTACCTTGAGGTGGAGCCGCCAATTATGGTGAATGAGGCTTCCGGCTTCGGTACAGGACAGCTTCCTGACAAGGAGGGCCAGATGTATCATGCCACTTTGGACAATTATTATCTTGTGCCTACTGCAGAGGTTCCTGTGACCAATATCTATAGGGACGTTATTCTCGGAAACAACGACTTCCCTGTGAAGATGACTGCATATACTCCGTGCTTCCGCCGTGAGGCCGGCTCATATGGCAAGGATGTGCGCGGACTTAACCGCCTGCATCAGTTCGACAAGGTGGAAATCGTGCGCATTGAGAAGCCTGAGGATTCATATGCGGCTCTGGATGAGATGATTGCGCATGTCGAGGGCATCGTCAAGTCACTCGGACTTCCTTACAGGATTCTGCGTCTTTGCGGAGGGGACATGAGCTTCACTTCTGCCATAACATATGATTTCGAGGTGTATTCTGCAGCGCAGGGAAGATGGCTTGAGATTTCTTCAGTGTCAAACTTTGAGTCTTACCAGGCGAACCGCCTCAAGCTCAGGTACAAGGACGCTGACGGAAAGACCCAGCTTGCCCACACTCTCAACGGCAGTTCGCTTGCTCTTCCACGTGTGGTTGCAGCCCTGCTCGAGAATAACCAGAAGGACGGCAGGATAGAGATTCCTGAGGTGCTCAGGCCTTACACCGGCTTTGATTTCATTGGTTAGTCCGCCGCTGACGGATAACCGCTGACAGACAAGATGAAGGAAAACGTCATATTGGGAATTGACCCCGGAACCAACATACTCGGTTACGGGGTCATCCGTGTTGATTCAAAGGGCCCCCATTATGAGGATATGGGAATCTTCGACCTGAGGAAAATCAATGACCCGTTTGAAAAGCTTGCGAACATCTATGCAGGTGTGAGCGAGCTTCTGGAGACGGTAAAGCCGGATTCCCTTGCGGTCGAGTCGCCATTTTACGGCAAGAACGCACAGGTCATCCTAAAGCTCGGACGTGCGCAGGGTGCTGCCATAACGGCTGCTGCCATACGCGGGATACCAGTGGCAGAATATGCTCCGCGAAAGGCCAAGATTGCTATATGCGGCAACGGAGCGGCTTCCAAGGAGCAGGTCAGCATGATGATTCAGAAGACTCTCAAAGTTGACCTTGACCCCAAGCACCTTGATGCGACAGATGCCCTTGCCATTGCGCTCTGCCATCACTACCAGATGACCAATCCTTTGGCCGGAGTCTCCGGATGCGCCGACTGGAAGAAATTTCTTGAAGCCAATCCGGGACGTATAAAGAAATGACATCCGGATTAAACCTTCATAGGAAAGAGGTGTCATAATATCGTCATTTATGAATGGACAGCCAGGGCGCGGTTACGGGATTTCCGGTCCGCACCCTTTTCTGTGCATGTCCGCTCCTGTTTTGCATAACCAGTCCGGGACGGTCCCGGCGAAATATAATTAAATGTCATGAACATTCGTGCAGTGTATTCTTTTGTTAGGGCGGTTGCTGTATTTGCGGCCATGCTTGCCGGTACTTCGGCCTTTGCCCAGGGTGCGTTTACTGTAAAACTTAAGCTGGTGGATGAAAAGACTTCCGGACCGGTACAGTTCGCCACCGCATCCCTGACCCCGAAAGGGGAGACCTCGGCTTCAAAATATGTGCTTACCGATGATGCGGGACGTGCCGTTTTGAGCAAGGTGAAAAAGGGGACATATGTTTTCAAGGCTGAGTTGATGGGATATAAGGCTCATTCACAGGAATTGACCATAGACAAGAACATCGACCTTGGGGAAATCCGTATGACTGAGGATGTCGAGGTGCTTGATGCGGCAAGTGTATCAGCCGTGGGCAATCCTATCGTCGTGAAGAAAGATACTATAGAGTACAATGCGTCATCGTTCAAGACATCTGACAATGATATGCTCGAAGAGCTGCTTAAGAAGCTTCCGGGAGTGGAAGTCGGCACTGACGGTTCCATTACGGCCAATGGAGAGACAATCAAGAAAATTACGATTGACGGAAAGACTTTCTTCCTTGATGACCCTCAGCTTGCCTCGAAGAATATCCCGGCCAAGCTGATAGAGAAAGTAAAGGTTGTGGAGAAAAAATCTGACCAGGCTATGTTCACTGGCATAGATGACGGTGAGGAGGAGACTGTGATTGACCTTTCAATGCGTCCGGGAATGATGCAGGGCTGGTTCGGAAATGTTATGGCAGGAGGCGGACATGATGTGCCCGGAAACGGTTCTGACATGAATGACTGGCGCTATCAGGGTGCGGCAATGGTAGGACGTTTCACAGACAAGAGCCAGATAAGCGTCATTCTGAACGGGAACAATACAAATAACCGGGGTTTTAATGACATGGCTGGCAGCATGATGCAGGGCATGCGCGGCGGTGGCGGCGGAATGGGACGCGGAATGGGCGGCTGGGGAGGCAACAACGGCATCTCCACCTCCTGGATGGGAGGTCTCAACGGAGCGTTCACCCTGCTTGACGGGAATATGGACCTTGCTGGAAACTACCTCTATAACGGGTCGGACAGTCATGTCGAGGAAGAAAGCTCAAAAGTCACATACCTTGAAGACGGCAGCCGGCTGCTGAATGACAACGTCGGCACAAACTATACAGGTTCACAGGGACACCGTTTCGGAGTCCGCCTTGACCATAAGTTCTCAGAGAACACTTCCATTCTCTTTGAGCCGCAGTTCAATTTCGGAAGCGGCAGCTTCAATGAATATTCGAAATTCAGCACCTATATGGAGCGTGACGGCCAGCGTGATTCCACGAACCGCGGCTACAATTCCAATACCGGTGACAACAGGAACTGGACTGCAAGCGGTTTCCTCCTTCTGCGCCAGCGTCTTGGCAAGCCCGGAAGGACGATTTCAGCCAATTTCCGTTACAATTTCAGCAACAATGACCTTGAAGGACTTAACCAGTCGCTTACACAGGTCAAGAACTCCGAAAGCGGAGCCTGGGGTGACGAGATTGTGAATCAGCGCTTTGACCAGAATGCCAAAAGCTCGTCATTGTCCGGACGCCTTGTCTATACGGAGCCTCTCGGCCATGATTTCTATCTGGAGGCCAATTATCAGTACAGCTGGAGTAAGAACACTTCATATAAGAAGACATACAACAGCGGCAGTGATTTCATGCAGGATGGCCTTCTTCTGTTTGACCCGGCAGGGGAGAACCTTGACACGAGGTATTCCAATGACATAATGAACCGTGCCATAAACCAGCGTGCCGGCCTTAATTTCAGCTACCAGAAAAGCAAACTCAGGGCGCAGCTCGGAGCGGCAATCAATCCTACAGACACGAAGAATGAGACAACCGGACATGACCCGTACCGCAGGAAAGTAATCAACTGGTCACCGCAGGCAATGCTCAGCTACGAAATCAATGACAACACAAACATAAGGTTGTTCTATTTCGGACGCTCTGCCCAGCCTTCCACTTCGCAGCTGCTTCCTGTGCCGGACAATTCAAATCCTCTTAACATTTCACTCGGAAATCCGAACCTGGACCCATACTTCAACCATAACATACGCGGAATGTTCGGATATACAAACAAAAAGACATTCACTTCTGTGCATGCACGTTTCGGGGCAAGCATAGTCGAGGATGCCATAACGAATGCCCAGTGGTATGATCAGGCCGGAGTGCAGTATGCGATTCCGGTGAACGGCCCGGCCACAGGTTCCGTTGACGGACGCATCATGGTCAATTCACCGTTCGGCAAATCCGACTTCTCCATGTTCTCCATGACTTACCTCAGGTATAACAAGTCAACTTCATATATCGGTACAGGAGCGCTTGACACAGGCAAATATTACGACCCTGAGACGGCTGAGTTCAACTATGCCCTTTTCAATGAGGATTTTCCTGACCTCGGGGAAAGCGAACTCTTCATCACGAACAGGACACAGACCCTGAGTTTTACGGAAAGGCTCCGCTTCACATACAGGAACGATTTTGTGGAAGTCAACATCGGAGGACGCACAAGGATGTCAAAGTCATGGTACACCATGAATACCGGCAACCAGAAGGCCACATGGAACAACCAGGCTGACGCTTCCATGAACTGGACCATACCAGGAGGAGTGAATATAATCTCTGACGTGAGATATAATTGGTATAACGGATATTCGACTCCACAGAAAGATGAGGTCGTGCTTAATGCGGAGGTCTCAAAGCTTCTGTTCAAGAACAAGTTTACCCTTGCACTTAAGGCATATGACATTCTCGGCCAGTCCAAGAACCTGTCTGTGACTGATGCATCGAACTATCATCAGGAGGTGCGCAACAACACGCTCGGACGTTACATAATCCTGTCACTGACCTACCGCTTCGGCAATTTCAACGGCGGTGGAAGACGCGGTCCGGGACATGGCGGTCCTATGGGGCCTCCGAGAAGGTAATTTCTTACATGGTGAGCCTATAAAAATGATGACGGAATCTCCGCTGCAAAAAAGGAGTTCCGTCATCATCGTTTTTAATGCGGCTGCAAAAGCGGCCGGCAGTTCCTTTCGCTCCGGAAAAGGAGGCTAATCGTAAGCCAAAGGTGAAATGCTGCCTTTGAATCTGTAGCTGAGCTTATTCCATTTGTACACCGTTCCGTTGATGATGTTCTTGGACGGGTCTATGGAAAATTCGATGTATTCGTCTCTTGCCCAATAAGATTCATTTTTGAATTTAATCACATATCTTTTCCCTTTTACGGGCATTACGGCGGCATTCTTCTTTGAGTAGCTTTTTTCTATGAAATCACCTTCTATTTGTGAGGCAGGGTTCAACATGAAGCTTACATGCCCATTGTCATATATGATATAGCTTCCAAGTCCAGGTAGAGGCAGATAATCAGGTTTCCGGTATGCCTCCTCAATGGTTATCTTGAACATCCCGCTTTCGATGAGCCGGACCGCAATGTCATGTCCTTCGGAAACTTTTTTGCTGCTGCCGCATCCTGACACCATCAGGACCATGGCAAAGAGAACCGCAATTTTTTTCATACTTGTAGAATTTTATCTGTTGGCAAAAGCTTTTGCCGCAGGTAAATATAAGCATTTGTTTTTAAACTGCGCAAGAATCCGGTCCGCAGTGTGAAAATAGTAATATAAATTGTAGCTTTGCGGCAAAATCAGAGGTTATGGTTATTGTTATAGGGCTGATGATTGCAGGAATCATCTTAGGCTATATGCTCAGGGACAGAAACTTGAAAATGGTGCATGAATTGATTACCTGGGCCATTTTTTTGCTGCTTTTTTGTAGGGGCAAACAAGGAAGTCATGGATAATTTGGGGACCATAGGTTATGAGGCCATGCTTATCACTCTTGCCGCAGTTTCCGGCAGTGTCTTTTGCGCCTGGTGCGTTTATCGTTTTTTCTTCTCATCTTCTGACAGAAAGTGACTTATGAAAGGAAGCATAATAATTCTGGCCGTGTTTCTCAGCGGAGTCCTGCTCGGCCGTTTTGTGGACATGCCGGAAGTTCTGACGGCAGACGGGCCGACCTTATATGCCTTGTATGCTCTGATGTTTCTTGTCGGAATCAGTCTTGGAAGCGACAGGCAGGCATTGCAGGCTCTTAAGCAACAGAATCTTAAAATAATGCTGGTGCCTCTGGCTACTGTTGCCGGCACCTTGGCCGGGACTTCACTTATAAGCTTTGTCTTGGACGGCAGAAGCCTGACGGACTGTCTTGCAGTAGGCTCAGGCTTCGGATATTATTCATTGTCTTCAATATTCATTACACAATATAAAGGAGCCGAACTGGGCACAATTGCCCTCATGTCGAATATTATGCGTGAATTGCTGACACTGCTTGCTGCTCCGCTTTTGGTGCGGTGTTTCGGCAAACTTGCCCCGATTGCGGCCGGAGGTGCTACCACGGCAGATACGACGCTTCCGATAATTGCCAGATATAGCGGAAAAGAATTCACAATCATTTCTGTCGTGCATGGCATGGCTGTGGATTTCAGCGTACCTTTTCTTGTGACTTTCTTCTGTACAATATAGCCGGAATCATCTTCCGGTAGTGAACCTCACGGCAAGTGCGAGAAGCAGAAGGCAGAAAACAAAGGTGCATACCCTTCCTGCTATGTCACCGTGTGTCACGAAGAAAGTCATGTCGTCATGAAGCGGAAGGCTTCCTGTCAGCACAGCCTGCTCCCACCACGGGGTCCTGCTGATGATTTCTCCGGAAGGGCTTATGATTGCGGATATCCCGGTGTTTGCGCAGCGTGCGATGGCCCGCCTGGTCTCAATCGCCCTGAGGCATGAATAGCTCAGGTGCTGGACATATCCGGGGGTGTCTCCCCACCACGCGTCATTGGTTATGACGGTCATTGCGCGTGCTCCTTTGCGGACATATCCTGTATAATATTCTCCATATACCGACTCATAGCATATTGCGCAGCCCACCGGAATCGGATTTATGTCCCCGGCATGAACATGCAGCAGGCTTATCCCGTCCTGTCCTACGCACCGTCCCATCACTCCGCCGAGCATGTCGTCAATCTTGCAGAAAAGTGCAGGGTATGGTGTCATCTCGACTGCCACCACCAGCTTGTTCTTGTGGAAAATCTCCGTCCTTGCTGTCCCGTCCACCATAAGAGCTGAATTGTGCGATTCTATCCATGTACCGTCCCCAAGGCGCCTTGCGGTATGCGAGGGGGCTTCAGATGAGCTTATGCGGTCCCATGACGATGCCCCGAAAAGCAGGTTTGTCCCGGGCTTGTCAGAAAGGAAGGATACGAAGCGGCGCCATGTCCGGCTCGATTCATAGTTTCCTGTGGTGATGTCGTTTGTGAAAGTCTCGGGGGCAAGTATCAGCAGGGGGACGGATGAACTGTCAGTAGTGCCATTCTGGGCAAAAAGGTCGGGCCGCGACTCCTGCAGACGGGATATCTGTGACAGCAGCATCGCTGTCTGGTCCGCCTGTGACATAGCCTGGAACTTGTTGTAAGGGTCTATGTTCGGCTGGATTATAGCCACCGGGAGCTGCTCAGCGCCCTGCATGGAGTTTTCATATTGTTTCCCGACAGCATATGAGACCAGGAAAGGAGCGATGAGAATTGTCGCATAGCCGCATATGTGAGCCGTCCTTGCTTTCGCGTTGAGGCGGTTCCAGCTTCCGTCTGAGAGCCTTGTCAGCAGAGAGAAAAGCAGGAGGTTGCATGCCCATATCCACAGGGAGCCGCCGAGGGTGCCTGTAAATTCGTACCATTGCACAGCCCATGTCGTGCGGGCAAAAGAGTTTCCGAGCACAAGCCATGGCCATGAAATCTCCGCATCGAAATAGAACCTTTCCCATGCTATCCATGCTGCGGCAAGGAAAATATAGGGGAGCGCTCCCGAGAACTTCCTCTTGCTGAGGCGGAACAGCCCGAACACCAGCGACATCTGCAGCGCGTTGGCGAAGATTGCGAAGAGGCCGCCTCCGACAGTGGCATTGCATACCCAGAATGTCGTAAATGCGTTCCAAAGCACAAAGGCCGAGTAATGGTATATCCACACATGCCTTTTCCCGAGCATCGACGCCACCCGTTCCATGCACAGCAGCGGGACAAATCCGAAGAGCGCGGCGGCCCCGGCATTGGGAACAAGGAACGGAAGCGACATAAGTGCCGCGAAGAGCAGGGACAATCCCCAGAGTATGATATTTTCTTTTTTCATGTCTTTTCAAGTGGAAATCCGCAGCAAAGATAAGAACCTGTTTTGATTTCATTGTGGATTCGTTGAATAAATCCCCGCGGGCTTCTGAAAAAATTATTACCTTTGTATGATTGCTTTTAACGTTTACGCTTATGTTGATGGATATGCTCAAAGGTTTCATAGTCGGCATTGCCGCATCGGCCCCGATAGGTCCGATAGCCATACTTGTCGTGCAGAAATCCCTGAGCAAAGGACATAAGGCAGGATTCATGACAGGGATGGGGGCGGTAGTCGTTGACACCATATACGCAATCATAGCCATTTTCGCGCTTGCAATAGTGCAGGACTTCATATATCGCCATGAGAATCTGATACTTATAGCCGGAGGGCTGATAGTCGGAGCACTCGGCATATCAATGACTTTTTCTGACCCGTTCAGGAAGATGAAATCGGACGGGCAGTCCTCCGTGTCGGTCAAGGATTTCGCCCAGGCTCTCATAATGGGCTTCTCCAATCCCGGGGCCATCTTTGTCATGCTTACATTGTTCGCGTTTTTCGGGCTGGCAGGAAGCACTCCGCATGACTGGCAGATTACTCCGATAATTCTCTCGGTAAGTGCCGGATGCGCTGTTTACTGGTTCTGCGTGACGGCCCTGCTCAGCATGTTCAGGAAGAATTTCAAGCTTCGCACCATATTGTGGATAAACAGGATAACAGGTGCGATAATCATAATAATAGGAGTGGTACTTCTTGGGGAAGGCCTTTTCAGGGTCATATTCAGGGGAGCTCCGATAATTTAGTTAAAATGGGACAGTCAAAAGTTTATTTTACGGACCTCAGGACTTCTCCCGGCAAGGACATGATGACAAAGCTGGAGCGCCTTGTACGCCGGGCCGGAATAGGAGACATTGATTTCGGAGGAAAATTCACTGCCATAAAGATTCATTTCGGCGAGCCGGGCAACCTTGCCTACATCCGTCCGAATTATGCGGCAAGGATTGTGGATGTGGTACGCTCTTTCGGAGGAAAGCCGTTTCTTACGGATTCCAATACGCTTTATTCAGGAGGACGCTCCAATGCCGTAGATCATCTTAATGCGGCTATGGAAAACGGATTCAACAGGATAAGCGCACATGCGGACGTTATAATCGCGGACGGGCTCAAGGGCACGGACTATCGTGAGGTGCCTTGCGGAGGTTCTCTCTGCCCATCTCCCAAGATAGGCGCGGCCATAGCGGATGCGGACATCGTGATTTCCATGAACCACTTCAAGGGACACGAGCAGAGCGGCTTCGGAGGTGCGCTGAAGAATCTTGGCATGGGCTCTGCGAGTGTGGGAGGAAAGCTCGAGCTGCATTCCTCTTCACAGCCTTGCATTGACCTTTCCAATTGCATCGGCTGCCGGATATGCGAGAGATACTGCCGCCATGATGCCGTCAAGGTGACTGACGGGAAAGCAGTCATAGACTACTCGAAATGCGTAGGATGCGGCCAGTGCGTTGCCGTGTGCCAGAAGTCCGCTGCCGTGGTGAAGGATTACGACACTTCGGAAGTTCTCAACCGCAAGATTGCAGAGTATGCGCTTGCAGTTGTGAAGGGCAAGCCGTCTTTCCACATAAGCTTCATAATGAATGTTTCACCTAACTGTGACTGCTGGAATCATAATGACGCGGCCATTGTTCCGGATCTTGGAATCGCGGCTTCTTTTGACCCGGTGGCTCTCGACTGCGCATGTGCCGACCTTGTAAAGGCTGCTCCGAGCCTGACAGGCAATGCCATCTCTGACCGTGACGCCGCGCATGCACATGAGCATGATTGCGCTTGTACAAACCGTCATCAGGGGGAGGACAAGTTCCGTATAGTGCATCCTGACACCAATTGGGAGGCCGGAACTGAGTACGGGGAGCAGATAGGCCTCGGATGCCGCGGCTATGAACTCATAAAAGTCTGAATTGAATGAAATTGCTTGGAAATTGGATAGTGCGCAATCTTCTTTTGGCGCTTCTTATAATAGCGGTCCTTTTGACTGCTGCCATGATAGGCCTTAATGTGGGCACAAGGCATAACAAGGAAATAGTTGTGCCGGATTTGCGGGGAATGACCGTATGGCAGGCCCGTGAAGCCGCTTCCGCTGCAGGGATGCGTGTGGAAATCGTGGATTCCGTATATTCACGCAGACACCGCGGCACGGTGCGTTCGCACAATCCGGCCGCAGGGGAGATGGTGAAGGAGGGCAGGCGCATCCTGCTCACTGTCAATGCTGTCACATCAAAGAAAGTGACCATGCCGAATCTTGTCGGCTATTCTGTACGCCAGGCCGCAGCCGAGCTTAAGACACGCGGCCTTGTGCTCGGCAGGCTTTCATACAGGCCTGATATGGCGACCAACAATGTGCTCAGCCAGCTCCAGGGAGGACGTCCCGTGGCTGCCGGAAGCCTTGTGCCGGCGGAATCAGTGATAGACCTTGTAATAGGCCTGAATGCCTCTGACAATGAGACAAGGATTCCGGATGTGACAGGAGAGACTCTCCAGGGAGCATCCGACATCCTGCATGAGTATTATCTTAATGTGCGCTCCGTGCATTTCGCACCGGGACTCAAGACATATGAGGATTCACTGTCAGCCGTGGTATATAAGCAGGCTCCTTCAGCAACGGAATATCCTGTCGGTCTCGGAACAGACGTGACATTGTATCTGAAGGCTGCCGCCAAGCCTGCATCTGAAAAATAAGCATATGGAAATGAATCCTAAAGACAGATTCTTTGACTTTGAGGAAGAGCCGGTTATGGATTTTGACTCCGTACAGGCCGGTGACGAGGTCGCATATGAGGACGAGGAGCAGGAGATGTTCGAGCATTACCGCTTTGACATCGACAAGGGACAGGCTCCGATGAGGGTGGACAAATATCTTGCAACCCATATGGAGTACACCTCCCGTCATCGCATTCAGCTCGCCATAAAGGCTGATTATATACGTGTCAACGGGAAGGTGGCCAAGGCCAACCATATAGTCAGGCCGGGCGATGTCGTGACATTCGTGATGCCTTACCAGAGGAGAGGGCTTGAGATTCTTCCTGAGGATATTCCGCTCAATATAGTCTATGAGGACGATGACCTGCTGGTGCTGAACAAGGAAGCCGGCATGGTCGTGCATCCGGGACATGGGCATTTCTCCGGGACTCTTGTGAATGCCCTTGCCCATCATCTCGGTATCTCGCAGGGTCCGGATGCGGCAGACGAGCGCATGGGAGTGCTTGTGCACCGTATTGACAAGGACACTTCCGGGCTACTGGTGGTCGCCAAGAATGACGAGTCCCAGCTGAATCTTGCGAAACAGTTCTTTGTCCATTCAATCGAACGCCGTTATGTGGCTGTTGTATGGGGCAACATAAGGGAGGACGAGGGCACGATAACCGGCAACATAGGGCGTGACCCAAATGACCGCATGCGGTTCAAGGTCTTTCCTGAAGGCGACCATGGAAAGCATGCCGTGACTCATTTCCGCGTGCTGGAGCGCTTCGGTTATGTTACCGTTGTGGAATGCCGCCTGGAGACAGGCCGCACGCATCAGATACGTGTCCATTTCAATTATATCGGGCATCCCCTGTTCAATGACTCGCGCTATGACGGCTCGGAGATACGCAAAGGGACAATCTATGCCAAGTACCGCCAGTTCATCACCAACTGCTTCAGGCTTCTGCCGCGCCAGGCCCTGCATGCCAAGACCCTCGGGTTTGTGCATCCCCGCACAGGAGAGTTCATAAGGTTTGATTCCAGCCTTCCTGAGGACATGCAGTCGCTGATAGACAAATGGAGGAAGTATTCGGAGAATATGATTCCTGAGATTGAAGAGGAATAAAAAAGGTGATAAGCTAATCGAGCTTATCACCTTTTTCATTGTAAAATTCATTTTGCAGAACGGTGAAATCAGTGGTTTCAGCCAATTCGATTTTGCATTTGTACTTTTTCCTCCAGCGTCCCAGAATGGATGAGAACAGCCCTTTTGTAAGGTAGGCTCCCAAGATGGGGCTAACTTTGAGCGTAAGGTTTGAAATGCCTTTCTCCGTCACGTAGTAGGACAGTCTCCGTTCAATGGCTTCGTCTATGACGACACTTGAAGATATCTTTCCTGTTCCGTTGCATGCCGGACAAACCTCCTGGGTGTTGATTTCGGTAGCCGGACGGACTCTCTGCCTTGTGATTTGCATCAGGCCGAATTTCGTGAGCGGCAGGACATTATGCTTTGCCCTGTCCTTGTCCATCAGCTCGACCATCCTCTTGTAGAGGGCATTCCTGTGCTCGTTGGTCTCCATGTCTATGAAGTCCACGATTACGATGCCGCCCATGTCCCTGAGGCGCAGCTGTCTGGCGATTTCTTCGGCCGCGTGGCAATTGACGTCAAAGGTGTTCTGCTCCTGCTCCTTGTTCTTGGTGCGTGTGCCGCTGTTGACGTCTATCACATGCAATGCTTCTGTGTGCTCAATCACAAGGTAAGCCCCTTGCTTTATGGGAACCACTTTTCCGAATGAGCTCTTGATCTGTCTGGTGACCTCGAAGTGGTCGAAGATAGGATCTTTGTCTTTATAGAGCTTCACAATCTTCTCCTGTTCCGGAGATATGAGCGAGATGTATTTGCGCGTCTCGTCATAAATGGTCTCATTGTTCACATAAATGTTTGTGAATGAGTCATTGAGAAGATCCCTCAGGATAGTGGTGGTCTTGCTGTACTCTGTAAAGAGCAGCTGCACTCCCTTGGATTTAGCCAATTTTTTCCAGGAACTCTCCCATTTCTCGACAAGCGACATCAGTTCCGCGTCAAGCACTGCGGCATTCTTGCCTTCTGCTGCCGTGCGGATGATGGCTCCATAGTTTTTCGGGAGAATGCTCCTGACAAGTGTCTCAAGCCTTTTCTTTTCCTCTTTTGAAGAAATTTTCTGGGATATGCTCACCTTCTCGGCGAAGGGGAGCAGTACAATGTTGCGTCCTGCCAATGAAATTTCTGCAGTCAGTCGTGAACCTTTTGTGGAAATCGGCTCCTTGACAATCTGTACGATTATCATCTGGCCCGGAGTAAGCACATTCTCGATGCGTCCCTCCTTTTCGAGGATGCCGCTTGGCTTTATGTGCTTGTAGATGCCCTTGTAATCCGTGTTGGGATTGATTCTCTTGACAAATTCGTCAAAAGCCTTGAAATACAGTCCCAGGTCAAGATAATGGACAAATGCCTCCTTCTCGTCTCCGATATCGACAAAAGCAGCATTGAGCGAAGGAAGAATCTTCTTGACTTTTCCGAGATAAACATCTCCTACAGAAAAGCCGTGCCCTTTGCTGGACTCTTTGTTCAGCTCGATGAGCCTGTGGTTTTCCATCAGCGCTATCGAGACTTCCGTTGAATTTACATCAACGATCAGATCTTTTACAGACTCCATAAGGAATTTCAGTGATAAGAACTTGTGTGTGCCGGAAGCCCGCTACGGACTTCCCAAAACTAAAGAGGCCGACCATCCGGGTCAGCCTCTCTTTAGCAGACTGCTAAAATGGCAGACACTGAGAGATTACTTTCTCTTCTTGTGTCTGTTCTTGCGCAGGCGTTTTTTGCGCTTGTGCGTCGCCATCTTATGCCTTTTATGCTTCTTTCCGTTTGGCATAATACTTTGGTTTTTAGATTATAATTATTTTTTTACTGAGTTCAAAAATATCTTTGCCGGTTTGAAAGCAGGGATATCATGAGCCGGAATAGTCATTGTCGTATTCTTGGTGATGTTTCTCGCAGCTTTCTCAGCTCTGCGCTTGATGATGAAACTGCCGAATCCGCGAAGGTAAACCGGATTGCCTTTTGAGAGGGAAGCCTTTACGCTCTCCATGAAAGACTCAACAACAATCTGAACCGTAGCCTTCTCGATGCCGGTTGCCTTCGCAACCTCGTTGACGATTTCTGCCTTTGTCATAACTTATTAACTTTTAAATCAAAAACTATAGTCGATATATCCCTGCAAAAGTAGAACGATTTTTCCAATAAACCAAGCAACGGACTGAAAAAACCTCGAAAAACTCTCCTTAATACGTTTTTTAGTGCCTTGTGACGCCTTGAAAATGAGCGTGATGACTCCAAATGCAGAAAATAGTGGAACTGTGGCACAAAGATTGACAATATGCCTGCGGTTATTAATAAACAGGAAAGAACTGCCAAAATGGCAGGAAACGATAAATCAATGCTTATGAAAGACATAATGAACGACATTTTAGCAGCGGCCGGAACTGAGGTCAGCATCATCCCTGTGGTCCAGGGTGACGGCATCATCAAGATAGACGAGTCACAGCTTCCGGATTCCCTCCCCATACTCGCGCTGAGAAACGCCGTCCTGTTTCCCGGTACTGTCTATCCCATAACGATAGGCAGGGAAAAGTCGGTCCGCCTTATAGAGGATGCGGAAAAGAACAATACATTCATAGGTGCAGTACCCCAGAACGACCTTTCGGTTGAAGACCCGCGTAGGGACGACCTGTATGGCTACGGCACTGTCGCCAAAATAATCAAGACACTGGAAATGCCGGACGGCACGATTACGGCCATCCTTCAGGGATACAGCCGTTTCGAGATTGAGGAGATTTCGGATTACGAGCCTTATATGCTCGGACGCGTGCGCTACCTTGAGGACGTCGTCCCTGAAGATGACAAGAAGACGCGCATGATAGCAGAGACCCTCAAGGAGAAGGCTTCCGCAATCATACGTTCTTCGTCTTTTGTTCCCCGTGAGGCTGCGGGAGCCCTCAAGGGAATCGACAGCTTTGATTTTCTCGTGAACTTCATTGCAACTACCATTGAGGTGGAGAATTTCATGGACAAGGTGGAGCTTCTGCAGTACGGCGACCTGCTTGCCAGGGCAATGAAGCTTCTTGCCGTGCTTGACACCCAGGTTGAGCTTCAGAAGATAAAGCAGGAGATAAACCAGAAGGTCAAGACCGAAATCGACCAGCAGCAGAGGGAGTATTATCTAAACAACCAGCTCAAGACCATACAGGAAGAACTTGGAATGGACGAGGTTGAGGAGTTCTCTGCCCTGCGTGCCCGTGCCGAGGAGAAACTGTGGCCGGCCTCTGTGCAGGAAATCTTCGAGAAGGAGATGACAAAGCTCGAGAGATACAACCCGAGCTCTCCTGATTACAGCATACAGTATAACTATATACAGTTCATGCTTGACCTTCCGTGGGGCGAGCGTTCGAACGACAATCTTGACCTCCGCCATGCCCAGAAAATACTTGACGAGGACCATTACGGCCTTGACAAGGTGAAGGACAGGATAATCGAGTATCTTGCCGTGCTCAAGCTCAAGGGAGACATGAAATCTCCGATACTCTGCCTGTATGGCCCTCCGGGAGTCGGAAAGACCAGTCTGGGCAAGTCTGTGGCAAAGGCCCTCGGACGCAAATATGTCAGGATTGCCCTCGGAGGTGTGCATGACGAGTCCGAGATACGCGGACACAGGAAGACATATGTCGGAGCGCTGCCCGGAAGAATCCTCAACGGAATATGCCGCGCGGGCACTTCCAATCCGGTCATCGTGCTTGACGAGATTGACAAGCTTACCCAGGACATCAAGGGCGACCCTTCGTCAGCTCTTCTTGAGGCTCTGGACCCGGAGCAGAACACCGCGTTCCACGACAATTATCTGGACATCGACTATGACCTGTCAGATGTGCTCTTCATAACTACCGCGAACAACATCGACACCATCCAGCCGGCCCTTAAGGACCGCATGGAGATGATAAGCGTGAGCGGATATCTTGCTGAGGAGAAATATGAGATAGCGAAGAACTATCTGATTCCAAAGCAGCTTGAGGAGCATGGCCTTGAGAAGGAGCAGCTCAGGTTTGACAAGGGGGCTGTGTCCAAGATAATAGAGGAATATACCCATGAGTCTGGCGTGCGAGGCCTTGAGAAGCAGATTGCGAAAGTGGCCCGCGTCACTGCAAAGAAAATAGCATTGGAGGAGGAGTATCCGGTGACGGTGAAGAAAGAGCATCTGAGGGAATATCTCGGGCTGCCGACGGCCTCTCATGACATCCAGAAGGGCAATGAGGCTCCCGGAGTCGTGACCGGACTGGCCTGGACTTCGATGGGAGGCGAGATTCTCTTCATTGAAAGCTCTGTGAGCACAGGAAAGGGCGTGCTGACCATGACGGGAAATCTCGGAGACGTAATGAAGGAGTCCGCCACTATAGCATACCAATATATAAAGGCGCATCCGGAGCTTACCGGAATGAGCTATGAGGAGTTCTCGCAGAAAGATATCCATGTGCACGTGCCGGAGGGTGCGGTTCCGAAGGACGGTCCTTCTGCCGGAATTACGATGGTAAGCTCTATGGTGTCAGCATTCCGTCAGCAGAAAGTGAAGGCGGGAATCGCCATGACGGGTGAGATGACCTTGAGGGGACGTGTGCTCCCTGTGGGAGGAATCAAGGAGAAGATACTCGCCGCCAAGAGGGCCGGTATCCATACGATAGTGATTTCTGAGGAAAACAGGAAAGATGTCGAGGACATCAAGGAAATTTACATAAAAGGTCTTACCTTTGTCTATGTAAAGGACATACAGGATGTGATTGGCTTCATATTCAGCTGATTCCGCTCCTGATGCAAGAGACTTGTTATGGACGTTAAAATAGAACAGAGCTGGAAGGACGCGCTGGCGGACGAATTCGGGAAACCTTATTTCGTCTCGCTGGTGCGTTTTCTTCATGAGGAAAAGGCTGCCGGCAAAAGGATATTTCCTCCCGGAAGCCAGATTTTCAGGGCGTTTGACCTGACACCGCTTGACAAGGTAAAGGTGGTGATTCTCGGACAGGACCCCTATCACGGAGCAGGCCAGGCGCACGGGCTTTCTTTTTCGGTGCCTGACGGAGTGCCGGCTCCACCGTCGCTGAAAAATATCTTCAAGGAGATAGAGACTGACCTTGGCATAAGGATGAGCGGCTATCCCAATCTGGAGAAATGGGCCAGCCAGGGAGTGCTTATGCTGAACGCGGTGCTTACGGTCCGTTCCGGAGAGGCCGCCTCACACAGCAAGGCCGGGTGGGAGCAGTTCACGGATGCTGTGATAAAGTGCATCTCGGACCGTTCCGAAGGGGTTGTTTTCCTGCTTTGGGGAAGCTTTGCCCGCAGCAAGAGGGAATTGGTTGACGCTTCACGGCATTATGTCCTTGAGGCGGCGCATCCTTCTCCGCTGGCGAGGGGAGCATTCTTCGGATGCAGGCATTTTTCACGTACAAACCAGATACTGTCGTCGCAGGGCAAGGAGCCTATAGACTGGCAGCTTTAGATTTTTCTGAACAAGATGAAAAGGACGGCATTGTTCCCGGGTTCTTTCGACCCGTTCACCGCAGGGCATCTCAATATACTGAAGAGGGCGCTGACCATGTTCGATGAGGTTATCGTGGCGGTGGGAATGAACATAGACAAAAGAGGCTTCTTTCCCAATGAAAAGAAGCTTGACATCATAAAGCAGGCTACAAGGGGGCTTGACGGCGTAAGGGTCATCCAGTACGGGAACCTTACCATTGACACTTGCCGCGAGCTCGGGATAAGGCACATAGTCCGGGGAGTGAGGAACATGATTGATTTCGAGACCGAGAGGTCGATAGCAGATGCCAACAGGAAGCTGGCCCCTGAAATCGAGACCATAATAATCCCTACTGCCCAGGAGTTCGCGCACATATCTTCTACTGCTGTGCGTGACATTCTCCGTCATGGGGGAGACACTTCTCTGTTTGTCCCTGAGGGAGTGGAATTGTAGTTTTCTCCTCCATGAGTATCGAATCATGAAACATTTGTCACGGATATTTATTATAGGAGTGTCTGCCATGCTTGCATGCGCGGGCACTTTTCATGCTGGTGCGCAGGAACTTGACTCGTTGATGCGCAATGCCCTTGAGGCACGCCTGGATGAATATTTCACCGCGCTTGAACATGAGGCTCCTGACTTCAAGATGCAGGAGTGTGATTTTCTCATCGGTAGCTGTACTGATTCCCTTGTGAGGCAGTTCGTGGCCCTTAAGGCCTATGGACAGTATCTTGATTCTCCTGTGATGGGGGATGAGGCGGTCGCCATATATCTGCTTGACAAATGGTTCTTCAGCGGCAAGGTCAGGATGCGCAACGATGAGGACCTGATGTATGCAAAGATTTTTGCGGATTTCAACCGGAGTTCGCTTATAGGCATGAAAGCCCCGGAGCTGAATCTGTATCTGCCGGACGGAAGTCCTATGGAACTTTTCGGTGATGAGGACGTCAGGGGACGCCTGAAGGTCCTGTATTTTTATGATACGGATTGCCCGAAATGCCGCCTGGAAACGGCCTTGCTGCGGAATCTTCTCATGACGGAGGACTATCCTGTAGATTTCTTTGCGATATATGCCGGCAATGATTTTGAGGCATGGGAGGAATATGTGTCGGAGAAATTCGGTTCTATCGGGTGCAAGGCTACCATAATGCATCTGTGGGACCCGGAACTGGATTCCGATTTCCAGAGGAAGTATGGTGTAGTCGTTACTCCGAGACTGTTTCTTGTTTCTGCTGACGGAACAATAATAGGCAGGGGACTGTCTGTTTCCGCACTCGGGCAGATGCTTGACAGGATGTTCGGGAGGGCTGAGCTTGAATATGGAAGTGAAGAGTCGGCTGCCTTGTTTGACGGGATGTTCAATGCCTGCGGAGCTTCTGTCCTCCGTGAAGATGTCGCGGAAATTGCGGACCGTATTGCCGGGGCCACGCTTGAGAAAGGAGACACGCTGATGTTCCGCCAGATGAGCGGTGACCTTCTGTATTATCTCTCGTCCAAGACCGGCGAGGGCTATAAAGAGGGGACAGCATATCTTATAAATGAATATATTGATGGCCGCGGGGACATATGGAAAACCGAGGACGACTCGCTCAAGATAATCGGACTTTCGCAGATTCTTTCGGACCTGCTTTCGAAGGCCGCTCCGGGAACACTTGTGCCGGACATTGCTGCCGGTGGTGAACTTCTGTCTTCACGTGGCACGAAGACAGGAAAATTCCGTTTGCGCAAGCTTGGGGCACGGCGCAATATAATAATATTCCACACTGAGGGCTGTCCTTATTGCGAGGCGGAGATAGCCAGGGCACGGGAACTTGCCGCTGATGACAGGGGCGTCAGAATCCTTCTTGTGAATGTTGATATGGCGGTGAAGTCTGACCATGCTCTTGCCGAAACACTTTTTGATTCGTTTGATCTTTCCTCTTTGCCTTTCATTTTGGAAACGGACAGGAAAGGAAGGGTGGTCAGGAGATATTTTTCTCTTTCTCTGTAAAATGGTGAAAAGCAGTGGTTTATGACTAAATTTGTGTTGTGTGTTATATTTGGCATCACAAAATTTACAAAATTTGTGTAGAAATATTACAAAAATTGTAGAGTTTGGCCCACGGTTTGAAAAAGAGGTAGGCATAAGACAAATTATAAACGAATAAAACCTACAAGACCATGCGTACATTTATAGAGCAATACCTCCAGAACCCTGCAGAAGCCATAGCTTTGACATCAGGACGTGCCAATTCAACTGATTGGATGGATAACATCGATGACGAAATGATATACAGCCAGCTTTCCTCTCCGGAATTCCGCCTGTATGAGGAAATAATATTCTGCAATGCTGCTGAGGATGCTCCTCGCGCAAACCATTATTCACATGTCGCATAATCTTGCACACTATATATTACACTATACATTTTGAATAAACCTGAAACCGGCCGGCAGGGATGTCCCGAGAATGAGGATGACAATGCCGCGCATGGTTTTACGGAGACCGGACTGAAGTGATTCAAGCCGGCCTCCGGGTACAGGAACTTTTGCCAATTTGACATATAGAGAAAAAGAGTGCCCCGGCTGCCGTGACGGTGTCCGGGGCACTCTGTGCGTTATGAAAGGCATATGTCTTTATTTTCTGCTGATGCTTTCAACCGGTTGTGCCGGTGCCATTGCCTTGTGTACTTTCTGTGACACCGCCTTGGCTACCTTATGGCTTGCGGTGCATTCTATCTTGTCTGAAGAAGAACAAACGTGCCACAGGTATGTTCCCTTGGCAAGCTCCCATAAAGAGGTCTTTTCATTGAATGAGGCCATGTCCATGACGTCCCATTCCATTCTTACCGTTTCACTCTCTCCCGGGGCTATGATGCCGGTCTTGCAGAAGGCCTTAAGCTCCTTGGCAGGCTTTTCGAGTTTGCCCTGAGGTGCCGCCACAAACAGTTCGACTACATTCTTGCCGGCCCTCTTGCCTGTGTTGGTAACCTTTACCTCAATTGAGCATTTGCCGTCTTTAATTTCCGAACTTGCAATCGAATATGCGAAATCTGTATATGAGAGTCCGAATCCGAACGGGAATGAGACTGCTTTGCCGAATGTGTCGAAATACCTGTATCCGACGTATATGCCTTCCTCATAGATTGTGTAGTCCACATTGCGTACAGGTTCTTTTTCCTGGGCCTCTTCCTTCATTCCGAACAAGGCCGAGAAGTCCATTATCGGCTCGATGTCATGAGGGAAGTTCTTGTCGGCAGGGGCGTCTCCGTAGTTGGCAGCGAATGTCACTGGAAGCTTTCCTGAAGGGTTCACCTTGCCGCTGAGCACGTCAGTGATGCTGTTTCCTATCTGTTCGCCTCCCTGGAAAGAGCAGAGTATCGCGTCAACCTCATCTTTCCATGACTCGGTCTCTATGGCGCAGCTTACATTCAGAATGGCCACGACTTTCTTTCCCGCTGCATGGTATGCGCTGCTGACGGCCTTCAGGGTCTCTTTCTCTCCGTCTGTAAGATAGAATTGCCTTGACATCAGGTCGGAAGCCTCTCCCATTTTACGTCCGAAAGTGATGATTGCCACCTCGTTCCTGGCTGCGGCATCTGCCAGCTGCTGCGGGTCAAGCTTCATCTCGTCAGGCCTCTGGAGCGGCACAAGGGCGAAAGGCGGCTTGCCGTGAGGGAAAATCCTGCGTGTCTCCGCCTGGATATGTCCGCTGTATGATTTCAGTACGGCCTTGTCAACCGCATATCCTCCGTTTCTCAGTCCCTCTACCAATGATACGGTGAACGGGCTGATGTTCATTCCGCCGAATCCCATTCCTCCTGAGATGATATCGTATGAAGCTATTCCGTAAAGCGCTACATTCCTTACGTTTGCCTGGAACGGCAGGGCGCCGTTGTTCTGCAGGAGCACAGCACCTTCTGCTCCTATTTCCCTTGCAGCGGCTGCATGGGCCTTGAGGTCAGGTGAGTTTGTGATTTCACGTCCGTTGAATGTGAGTGAGCGGCATACGAGCCTGAGTACTTCGCGCACATTGGCGTTGAGGGTCTCCTCCGGAAGGTTGCCGTTCTGCACGGCCTCGAGAATTGCCTTGTATTGCCTTTCCTGGCCGGGCTGCATCATGTTGTTTCCGCATTTCATGGATTGTACGGCATCCTTTCCGGCATTCCAGTCTGACATCACGACTCCGTCATATCCCCATTCGTCGCGGAGAATCACGGTGTTGAGGTCACGGCTTTCCGGAGTGTATGTGCCGTTCACTATGCCGTATGAAGTCATTATGGTATATGGCTTACCTTCCTTTATCGCCAGCTCGAAGCTCTTGAGATAAAGCTCGCGGAGAGCCCTTTCACTCACGCGTGCGTCATTTCCGGTACGGTTGGTCTCCTGGTTGTTCGCTACAAAATGCTTTACGCAGGCACCTGCACCCGTGTCTTGCAGGCCGAGTACATAAGATGCCGCCATCTTGCCTCCGAGGACAGGGTCTTCAGAGTAATATTCGTGTGCGCGTCCTCCCAGCGGGTTCCTTACAAGGTTAAGTCCAGGCGCAAGGAGCACGTCAAGACCGTAGTCGCGCACTTCTTCACCCAGTCCTTTTCCCATAAGTCCGGCCATGTCGCGGTTCCATGTGGCCGCAAGGGTCAATGAGGTCGGATACTCTGTGGTGTAGTAAGTTTTGCTGTCAAATTCTCTTCTTGCGCTCATCCAGAGCTGGTGAGGGCCGTCCGCAAGATATACGGCAGGTATGCCCAGGCGTTCTATCGGATAGGTGCTGCCGGCTGTTCCGGGGAATTGTGAGTCCGGGCCTGCCATACCTGTTCCGAGGACCATGTGGACTTTCTCTTCCACAGTCATTGCGCCTATCACTTCGTCTATGTTCTCCTCCCCATGAAGACGTACCTGTGCGGAGGATGTGAATGCCGGCACTGAGGCCAGGATGGCCGTGACGGCTGTCAGCATAAGTTTCTTATTGATCATTGTATTTTGGTTTTAGAATATTCCGTTGAGTTTGCGGAGAATTTTAGGTGCGCACTCTTCCCAGAACCTGGAGTCATGTGCGCCTCTGCGTGTTATGTATTCGTATTGGATTCCGGCTGCGTCAAGTTCTTTCACGAAACTCTCGTTCTGTTGGAAGAGCTGGTCTTCCGTGCCCATTTCCATCACAAGTTCCGGAAGGTCTTTCGGGGACTTGAAGAATGAGCTGAGCGCAGGAGTGGTGGGTGTTCCGGAGCCGTAGCATGCCGCGGAGCATGCATATACGCAGCAGAACATCTCAGGGTGCGACATGCCGTAGTAAAGCGAGCCGTAGCCTCCCATGGAAAGTCCTGCGATGGCCCTGTTTCCGCGGCCTGCCTTCACTTTGTATGTGCTTTCGATATGAGGGATGAATTCGTCAAAGAAGTATGTCCTGAAATTTATTCCTGCCATGTGCCCGTCACAATAGAAGGAGTCGAACGCATTTGGGGACACGATTATCATTTCCTTGCCTGAGGCGTTCTCATTATGGGCTGCATATTCGTGAATCCTGTTGTGGTTGAACCAGTCGCTGTGCGTGCCCCACATTCCGTGCAGGATGTACAATACCGGAAACTCCTTGACTCCGTCATAGCTTCCCGGCAGATAGACCGAGTACAGCATTTCCTGTCTGATAACCTTGCTCTGGAGTTTCAGACCGCTTGTGAAGCCGGCATTTTCGTCCTTTGGCATCTTGTCAAGCTGCTGCTTGTCGAAGTATATGTTCTTGTCTTTTGTCGAAGCTGTTATCTCAAGACCGGGACTTTGCAATGCGAGGGACAGGCTGTAGCTGTCATTTTTCCTTGTGACGGTCAGATTGCCGGACTCTATCTCCCTGAGCTGGCCGCCCACATCGGCGGTTGCTGTGAAATCCCTGTTTCCGATATTGTCCTGGACAAGGGAATATCTTCCGCCTTCGAGGTATGTGACCGTGCTTCCTGCCGTAATTCCGATGGAGTTGCCGGATTTGTCGGACAGTCTGAGGCTTATGAGATGCAGGTTCTCTCCTTTGGAGCTTATGTCTGTTATTTCAACAAGGTTGGCATCCATATGCATGCTTTCCGGTCCTGTCGCCGGCTTCTCGCCCTGGCATCCGCCAAGAAGCGCAAGAACTGACACCAGCAGTGCCATTGTGCTTTTTCTGTTCATATCCGTAAAACTTTTAGAAGCTGTCCGGAACCTGATAGTCTGGACAGCTTCTTATAGTCATTGTGTCCTTTTGTCGGAAGGGCTTATGTTACAGGGCCTGGCTGACCTTGATGACAGAGGGCTTGATTTCGGTTTCAAGCGTTGCCCTTATGTCACGTGAGGATGCTCCGGCCTGGAAAATGTAATTTCCGCCTTCGACTTTCCATGCGTTCTGCGACTCGTCGAATAACGCGAGGTCTGCATCTGCCACGGTGAGGGTGATTGTCTGCGACTCTCCCGGCTTCAGCTCGCGTGTCTTGGCAAACGCCTTGAGTTCGCGTACAGGCTTGTCCATTGTGCCAGCAGGTGCTGAGACATAGAGCTGGACTGCTTCCTTGCCGGCGAATTTTCCGGTGTTGGTGACAGTTACAGCCATCTTGGTAGTGCCTGCGGAATGTGAAATGGCAGGGCTTCCGTACTCGAATTCAGTATAGGACAGGCCGTATCCGAAAGGATATGATACCTCTATTCCTGCCTTGTCAAACCAGCGGTAGCCGACATAGATGCCTTCCTCATATTCCGTATAGTCCACATTGCGCACTTTCTCGCCCTTGTCAGCGTCAAGCGTCTTGCCGAACATGCCGAACTCAAGATCAACAGGGAAGTTCTTTGAGGACGCGTGGTCCTTGTAGGCCACTGGGAATGTCATTGTAAGCTTTCCGGAAGGGGACGCATTGCCTTTGAGCACGTCAGCGACACTGTTTCCTCCCTCTTGTCCTGCCTGCCATGCGCAAAGGATGGCGTCAGGAATGCCTTTCCATGAAGCCGTCTCAATGACGCCGCCTATGTTGAGCACGACAACGGCCTTCTTTCCTGCCGCATGGAACGCCTTGCATACCTCACGGATAAGCTCCTGCTCTTTTGCGGTGAGTGAGAAGTCAGACACTTTCCTGTCCAGGAATTCTCCGGATGTGCGGCCTATGGTTATGATTGCCGCGTCATTCGCGGAAACGGATGATGCAAGCTCCGCCTTTGACGGCACTATTTCTCCGGCGCGGTTCTTAGGCATGAACATGGCCATAGGATTGTCGCTCTTCGGATTGAGCCTTTCTGTTTCTTCCGCTATATACTTGAGATACATCTTCTCAAGGGACTTGTCCACTTTGTAGCCCGCATTGGACAGGCCTTCCTGAAGTGACACCGTGTATGCGCGGTTCACATTGCCTGAACCTGTACCTCCTGCGATGAAATCGTAAGATGTGGTTCCGTAGAGGGCCACGTTCTTTATCTCGGATGAGAACGGAAGCACGCCGTCATTTTTCAGGAGCACCATTCCCTCTGTCGCAGACTGCCTTGTCACCTTGGCATGTGCCTTGAGGTCCGGATTGTTGCTGTATTCGTATCCCTTGAACCTTGGAGAAAGCATTATCAGCTCAAGTATCCTCTTGACATTGCGGTCGAGGACTGCCTCGTCGAGAGTTCCGTCCTGAACTCCTTTCACGATGGCTTCGAACTGTCCGTCACGTCCGGGCTGGAGCATGTCATTGCCTGCTTCCATCTGGGCGCACGCGTCCTTTCCTCCGAACCAGTCGGTCATCACCATGCCCTTGAAGCCCCAGTCTCCGCGAAGAACAGTCGTGAGAAGGTCCTTGCTCTCTGATGTATAGACTCCATTGAGGTAGTTGTATGATGACATCACTGTCCATGGCTGTGACTCTTTCACGGCTATCTCGAAGCCCTTGAGATAGATTTCGCGCAGCGCCCTCTTGCTTATCAGGGCGTCATTGCCCATGCGGTTGGTCTCCTGGTTGTTTGCCGCGAAATGTTTGATTGAGGTGCCGACCCCGTTTTTCTGGACTCCGTTAACGTATGCGGCCGCAATCTTTCCGCTTACTACAGGGTCTTCCGAATAATATTCGAAGTTCCTTCCGCAAAGAGGGTTCCTGTGTATGTTGAGCGCAGGGGCGAGAAGCACGTCTGCACCATATTCAAGCACTTCTTCTCCGATTGCATTGCCGACCTGCTCCACCAGCTCCTGGTTCCATGTGGATGCAAGGAGAGTCCCGATAGGGAAGTGAGTGCAATAGTAGGTGGCTTCGTCCCCTTCGCGCACCGGATTGATGCGCAGTCCTGCAGGGCCGTCTGCGAGAACTATTGCGGGTATGCCCAGGCGCGGAATCGGATATGTGGTTCCGGCTGCTCCCGGTACGAGGTTCCTGGTCTCTCCGATGACAGGGGCGTCTCCGCTTGTTCCAGCCATGCCGGTTCCGATGACAAGATGGGCCTTCTCCTCGAGGGTCATGGCTCCGATTACCTTGTCGATGGATGCCTTTCCGAGCTGCGGGTCTCCTTTTGGACCGCATGACAGCATTGCCGCTGCCGACAATGCCATCAATGCTGTTTTCATTATCATGTCCATACTACTTGAAGAGCATAGGTACGAATTCGGTGAGGTAGATTCTCCAGTTCTTCCAGATGTGTCCCTCTCCTGTCTCGTAGTATTCATACTCATAGCCCTTGCTGTCAAGCAATGCGCGGTACTCGTTGTTTGCCTGATAGAGGAAGTCCTTGTCTCCGATGGCAATCCAATAAAGGGCAGGCTTCTTTGCGAACTGTGCGGCAAGCTGCTCCTCTATGTTCTGATATACAGGTGACTTGGCGTCTTTGCCCGGCATTATTGCAGCTGAGAAAAGACCTACGTAGTTGAACATGTCAGGATAGTATTTCGATATGTGCATAGAGTGGTAGCCGCCCATTGAAAGGCCTGCGATTGCCCTGTGCTTCTTGTCCTTATATACTCTCCAGTTGCTTTCAACGAATTTCACCACGTCAGGGAATGACATCTCGAACGCTCCGTCCATCATGCCGCGCTGCTGCATGCCAGGTATGCGCTCAAAGCCTTCCACGCTTTCACCAGGGGCAGCCTGCTCTCCTGCATTGCCGTTTGTCATTACGACAATCATCGGCTCGGCCTTGCCCTGTGCGATGAGGTTGTCAAGAATCTGTGCGGTCCTTCCGAGTGCAATCCATGCCTCCTCGTCACCGCCTGCGCCGTGGAGCAGGTAGAACACAGGATATTTCTTGCTCTTGTTCTGCTCGTAGCCGGCAGGAGTATAGACTGTGAGCCTGCGGTTCATCTTGAGTGACGGGCTTTCGTACCATACCCTTGTCACGCTTCCGTGCGGCACGTCATTCACCTTGTAAAGGTCTGCGCGTCCTCCTCCGATGATGAACACGTTGGTTACGGACGCCACATCGCGTATCATATATACGTTTGAAGGGTCACGCATCATAAGTCCGTCAACGACAAATGAGTAGCTGTAAAGTTCCGGTGCGAGAGGTGCGGACGTGAACTCCCAAACTCCGTCCTTTTCAATGAGGTCGGCGAATCCCGGGCCGTCGAATGTTCCGAAAGGAGTCTCTATTTTCTGTGTAGGGAGGAAGTCTCCTGTAACCTGTACCTTAACTGCCTTAGGGGCACGGAGCCTGAATGTGACGCTGTTGTCCGGATTGATTTCAGGTGATTTGATTTGTGAGCCTCCCCAAAGGGCCTGCTGTGCTGATGCGCAGATGCCGATGAGCATTGCTGCGGCTGCGATGATGAATTTCTTTGTCATATGTGTCTTGGTTTATGGGCACCGGAAGCTGAGTCCCGGTGCCCCGGTTTTTTACTGTGCGAATGTTACCGGTCCGGTATATCTGGCGTTGATTACGCTGCTTTCGATAGTTATCGTGTAGTTGTCGCCCTCGGAGGTCACCTTGAGCGTGCCGTCAAGAATCTTTTCAGCAGATGTGGCTCCGTCTGTGACGGTCCACCAGCATGTCCCCCAATTGAAGAACTGCATGCCCCACATCTCGGTGTCATAGCCGATTCCGAATTGTCCTTCGCCGACTTTGCCGCCTTCAGAGCAGGCCTGGTATGTTCCTTCGTGGAGTTTGCCGTCCGCGCTGTAGATGTCTGCGGCAAGATAGTTTCCTGTACCGCTGTAAATCCAGCTGTATGTCGCAGGGTCATATTCTGCGGATACTCCGTCAGTCGCGAGATTGAGGGTCACGAGTCCCTGGTTTACGGATGCGGAAATAAGGGTTTTCAGCTCAGTGTATGCTACAGCCTGTCCTCCGTCCGGGTCAATGGCCTCAATCTTTCCGTTATAGCGGAAGAAGATGCCGTTGTGGTTGTAGGTGATGGTGTATGTCGAGCCGTTTTTCTCCACAAGTATGTCCCCTTCGAGAATCTTTTCCGCTGATGTGGCTCCGTCATTGGCAGTCCACCAGCATGTGCCCCAGTTGGTGAATACCATTCCGATGCCCCAGAGGTCGCCAGGGTCCCAGCCTATGCCGTATTCTCCTGCATTGACGGTTCCGCCTGTTGCGCTTGGTTTGTATGTGCCCGGGTGGAGGTAGCCGTCCTCGCTGTAAATATCGACTGCAAGGTAGTTTCCTGTGCCGCTATATACGTTCTGCCATGTGGCTGGGTCGTATGTCATGCTTACGCCGTCAGTGGCAAGCTGCATTGTGACGGTCTTGGTGCCGTTGTTGAGGTTGCTCTGCGCCTGAAGCACCTTGGTGAGCATCACCGGCTCAGGGTCAGCCTCGTATGTGAGGGCAACATTTGCCTTGACCTGCACGATGCTCTCGTCAGCGAGCCATAGCGTACCTGAGATTGTGTAGTCACCATTGTCTGAAACGACTGTGATGCTTCCGTAGTCAAGTCTGATGCTCTTTGCCTGTCCGTTGGTGACAGTGTACATGGCGGAGCCGTCCTGGCCTACTATATAATTGCCTTTCTTTGCGGTTCCGGCAGGTGCTGCGGTATATGCGGCGTCATGGAGGAAGTATTTGTCCCCGATGAATTTGACGCAGAGCACGGAGCCTGTTCCCTGCCAGTTGCCGTCCGACCCTGTCACACCTTCAGTGGCAAGCTCTACGGTGAACATGCGGGCATTCCCGACTTTCTCTGACGGCTGAGACAGGACCTTGGTCATTTCACAGACTTCTGGTGCGGGATATTTTCCTGTGAGAGGTGAAATCGCGTCCCTGACGCATGAGCCGAGTGCAAGAACTGATGCCGCGGCCAAAAACATATATTTCAGTTTCATTGTATTTCCTTTTTTAGTTCTGATGGTTACCATCCCGGGTTCTGTGTGATGTTCTTGTTCAGACGTATTTCTACGCCGGGATAAGGAAGCCTGTTGTGCTTTTGCTTGAAACCATATTTTGACGCGTCATCCCCGTTGTACTTGTTGTATGTCACATATCCGTTGGAGTCAAGGATAGGGCAGTGCTTTCCGTTGTCTTTCATCTTGGCCTCAGCGTCTCCCCAGCGGAGCAGATCCTGGAAGCGTGTGCTTTCTCCGCACAGCTCGACCCTCTTCTCCCTCTTGATGTCGTCAAGGGTCACTCCTGATTTCTCGGAAGCCTTGGCACGCCTGCGGATTTCGTTGAAATACTTGTCCGCGTTGTCCTGTCTTCCAGCCATGAAGCTTGCCTCGGAAGCGCACAGCAGAACTTCTCCGTAACGCATCCAGCGTGGGTTGTTGATGTTGCAGAAGAAGCCCATTCCGCCTGCATACTGGCCGTACTGCTCCTGTAGGACTCTCCATTTCCACATGAAATATCCTTCGTTGATGATTGTTCCGCCGATGTTGATGCTGTGGCCTCTCTCTTTCATCTGGTCGTAAGTTTTCAGAGAGGCGTTGAGACGGTAGCCGTCTGCACCCTCAGATGCCACGAAATCGTCATAGAGGCTCTTTGTCGGGTTGAGGAAGCCCCAGCCTGTGTCTGCAAGGCCGTCAGCTTTGTTCAGGGACATCTTGTCGGTGCGGTAATGCACCATCACTGCGAAGATTGTGTAGTAGTTCTCGTATCCGTTGTTAGGATTGTCAACCCTCACGCTTTCGAAGATGCTTTCGCAGTTCTGCTTTGCATTGAAGGAGATGATGTTCTCATAATCGTCATAAAGCCTGTAGAGCTTGCTGTCAATTATTTCGTCAAAGATGTCGGCAGCCTCTTCGTATTTGTTCTGCCACAGATATGCCTTTCCGAGTATGGCCTGGGCGAACTGCCTGGTGACTCTCCATGTCTTGTCGTCAGCATTTTTCTTCTCTGTGAGCATGCCTGATGCGATGGCCTCCGTGAGGTCGGTCTCTACAAGGTTCCAGAGCGCTTCCGTAGAGCCGTTAGGCTGTGCATATTCGCTTGGCTCAAGCTCATGGTCAACCAGAGGCGGGTTGCCCCACATGGTGATAAGCTCGAAGTATGACCATGCGCGGAAAACTTTTGCCTCAGCTCTTGCGCGCTGCATAATCTGAGAGTCTCCGTTTACATGTCCGAGCACTACATTGGCCTTGTAGATAATCTGATAGTAGCTCTGGAACATTCCCTGGAGGAAGCTCTGGTCTGTTCCGAAGGTAAATTCGTTGAGCTGCTCGAGGTCTCCGTTGTCGTTGCGTCCGCCTCCGCCTGCCCAGAAGTCGTCGGTGAGCATGTTCTTGCCCATCAGATAGTTAAATTCGAGACCACGCATCTGGAGGTAGCATGCGATTACAGCATTTTCCGCGTCCTCATCGGTCTGGTAATATGTCTCGTAGTTCAGTACTCCTTTCTGCGGAATGTCCAGCAGTCCGTTGCATGAGCTCAGGAGCATGGCTGCCGCCGCAAATGATGTGATTATATGTTTTGCCTTCATTTCAGTAAAGTTTAGTGTCATTAGAATGTGATGCTGAGACCTGCCACAACCTTCTTTGAGGTAGGGTAGTTGCCTTTGTCCACTCCGAGTGCGTTTCCGGCTCCTGTGATTTCAGGGTCGAATCCCGGGTATTTCGTGAAAGTGAAGAAGTCATCGAGTGAGGCATATATCCTCAGGTTCTCAACCTTGATTTTCTTCATCCAGCGCTGCGGGAAGGTATATCCGAGCTGAATCTGCTTGATTTTGAAATATGCTCCGCTGAATACGCAGGCGTCTGAAGTCATGTATTTGTCCATGTCATTGGCTCCGGCCTTAGGTGTCGTTCCTGCGGTATTGGTGGTCCTCCACCTGTTCTCGGTGAAGTATGTGAGCTTGTTGAGCGTATAGTCAGGACGGTTGAGGCAGCAATAGATGTCGTTGCCTGCCGAGCCTGTTCCGAATACGATGAGGTCAAGTCCTTTCCATGCCGCGGTCAGGGTGATTCCGTAGTTGATGTCAGCCATTCCTTTTCCTATCATGGTCTTGTCCTTGTCATCGATGGTGCCGTTGTTGTCGAGGTCTTTGAACTTAGGGTTTCCGGTCTCAGGGTCGATGCCGTCGAACTGGTAGCCGTAGAAATACCATGCTGGCTTGCCTACTTCAAAGCGTGTGATGGCGCCGTAAGAGTGGAAAGTCGCTCCGTCTATCGCGCTGAGGGTCTCATGGATGTGCGTTACCTTGTTCTTGAGGGTTGACAGGTTTCCGCGTATGCCGTAGCTGAAGTCGCCCACATGGTCCTGCCAGCCGATTTCGAATTCAAATCCTGTGTTGGAAATGTTGCCGGCATTGACCGGAGAGGCTGTGTTTCCTACGACGGTTGACGGAGTTATGCCAGTCACGATAAGGTCTTTGGTCTCTTTGAGGAACCAGTCTGCGGAGAAGCTGAGCCTGTTGTTGAAGAAGCGTGAGTCGATACCGATGTTGGTCTGCTCAGAAGTTTCCCATTTGAGCTCTTTGTTGCCTGTTGCAGAAGGGGCGTAGCCGTCAACATATTCCAATCCGCTTCCGGTAGGGTATGAACCAGCTGATGTAATGACGGTGGCATATCTGTAGCCTCCGAGGCTTGATGTGGAACCGTTCTGGCCCCAGCTTGCACGGAACTTGAGGTGTGACAGCCATCTTCTTGAGTTCATCATGAATTTCTCGTTCGAGATTACCCAGCCGGCTGATACTGCAGGGAAGTATCCCCAGCGTTTCTCGATAGGAAGGATGCTGCTGTCCGCCGCATCTGCACGGAGTGATGCCTGTATGAGGTATTTTCCGTCGAACTCATAATTGAGACGTCCGAAGTATGAGTTCTTTCTTGTGAGGCCCGGCTCGCCGCCTGAGACGCTGTTCGTGGCGTTGTCATTGGCATATGCGAAATACCAGAACAGGGGGTCGTCTTTCTTGAAGCCGAGTCCTGCCTCAGCGTTTCCGCTTCTTGAACCGTTGACTCCGAAGCTGCGGTTTTCGCTGTAGCTGGTTCCGAGCATTATGCCGAAGTCGTGCTTCTTGATTCTCCTGCTGTAGTTCAGGAAGTTTTCCCACTGCCAGTATGTGCTTGCGGATGAGCCTGCGCTGACTGAAAGATAGTCATTCTTTATCTGGCCGTTTGCATAGTAGTCATGTGAAACGCTGTAGCTTTCTCCGCTGGAGAGGCGGTAGCCTAAGCGTGAGGTGACTGTAAGGCCTTTGATAGGCATGAAGTTGATGTAGGTGGTACCGTTGATATTGTATCCGCGGTTGTATCCGTCAGAGCTGTCGCGCATTATGTAAGGGTTGACATTTTCTCCTGTTACGAATGCCGAGATTCCGTATATGTTGCCCTTGCCGTCACCGAGAAGAGGTGCATGCGACTTGTCATTATAGATGGCCTGCATGTGTGCCGGGAGAGCATTCTCCGGATACATCGGCTTGGTCAGCGGGTCGAGTGTGAGCAGGGAGAGCAGGTAGCTTCCGTACTCCGAGCCTTCTGAAACTGATTTGCTCTTGTAGTATTCCACCTGGTTGTTGGTGCCGATTTCAAGCCAAGGCTTGATTTTCCAGCTTGCGTTTATCATTCCGGTGAGGCGCTCATAGACGTCCTTGTCTCCTACGACGATACCGTTGTTGTTGAGGTATGAGCCTGAGACGTAAATCGACCTGTCTGCGTCACCTGCCGAGAATGTGAGATTGTGCCTGTGCATGATTGAGTTCTCGAAGCCGGCCTTCACCCAGTCGGTGTTTGTAACGAAGTCCCAGTTGTTGTAGAATTTCTCGAGGGAAATCAGGTTTGCCTCGGTGTAGTAGTCAATGAACTGCTCGGAGTTCATCATGTGAGGGACCTTGGCTACGCTCTGGCTTGAGAGCTGGAAGTCATATGTGATTTTGCCGCTGCCCTTTCCTTTCTTGGTTGTGATGAGGATGACGCCGTTTCCTGCGGATGAACCGTAGATTGCGGCTGAGGCTCCGTCCTTGAGCACTTCCATTGACTCGATGTCATTAGGGTCGATTCCGGCGATGTCGCCTGTGATTCTGCCGTCCACTACATACAAAGGGTCGCTTGAGTTGTTGGAGCTGACTCCGCGGATGCGTATTGATGGCGATGCTCCCGGCTTTGCGGAAGAACTGAGCACCTGTACGCCTGAAGTCTTGCCCTGGAGGGCCTGTGAGGCCGATGTGATTGTACGGGACTCCATGTCTTCGGACTTGACCTGTGACACGGCTCCGGTGAGAGAACTTCTCTTCTGTACACCGTATCCGACAACGACGGTCTCTTCAAGAACCTGGGTATCCGGCTCCATCCTGACATTCATTGTGCCGGCTGTAGCCGTTTTACGGATGGTCACATAGCCGAGGTAGTAAAATTCGAGGACAGCTCCCTCTGAGGCGGTCAGGCTCCAGTTGCCGTCAACATCTGATATGGCGCCGTTTTGCGTCCCTATTTCGATGATGCTCACCCCTGCCATCGGGGTGTTCGTCTCATCGGTAATCTTTCCGGACACCTTAATCTGTGCAAGTGCGCAGAAAGGCCCGGCCAAGATGAGCAGCATGGCCAAGGCCATTCTCCTCATCGCTGAGAATTTCTGATTGTTTCTCATCTGTGTTTCGGTTATCAGTTAATAATTAAGGTATTGTATCAGAATCCCCTTGTGGGGAATGACCTGACGAAATCCGTCAGTTCTTTGTCGTGGTTATATCTTACCCCGCATTCGTTTCCGAAGAACATGGTAGCCCCGTCCTTGCTGCTGAACGGCTCCCAATGAGGAAGGCCTTCGGCGTCCGGGGTGCCTGTACGTGCGAAATTGAGCCATGCGCCGCTCATCTTGTCTGCGAGGATGACCGCGTCTTTTCCTCCGCCGGTCATTGAGGCATGCCTGATGGCATTATTGAATACGAAAGGTATTTCCATGCAATGGGTGCTCCTGAGCATTCCGTCCATTACCGGAGACTCCCATGTGAACAGGTACATATATACTGGTGCACCGCCCTGGCGTGATTTGAGGCGTGCCTGCTCGATTGCCCCCGGCCTGAAAGTGAAGTCTGTGTCTATCATGTCCTGAGGAGTGCAGCCCGGATATGTCTTTTTGAAAAGCGTGATGAATTCTCCGGTCCTGTCTCCGTAGCGGGTGGCAAGGAATTTCCTTGCATTTTCTTCCTGTATCCCGCGGAATGCAGGCACATAAGTGCTCATTGTAAATTCATGGAGCGTTGTTCCTATCATAAGGGGAATGTCCCTTGATTGTTCAGGTGCCTTAGGGTCAAACGGCTGTGACGGAAGGACTGAACCGTCCACTGTCGGCGCCCATCCGAAGATGAATGTGGATATCCCGTCTTTTTCGGCTTCTGCCTTGACCGCGGCGACGGCTTTTTCTCCGGCTGCAAGAAGCTCCTCATATGGAATCTGTGCTAGCTTGTCCATCTCATTGGGACGTATTCCCAGTTCCTTGGCTGTGGCCGCGCCGATTCTGCGCGAATATTTTGCATCCATAGTGCGCAGCATTGAGCCGCTCTGCACAATTGCCTTGTGGAAAAGTCCCTTGGCAGCCGGTGTGGCAAGCAGTGTGGATACCTTTCCGCCTCCTCCGGACTGTCCGAATATGGTCACGTTTGAAGGGTCGCCTCCGAATGAGCTGATGTTCCTCTGCACCCATTGGAGCGCGGCCACCAGGTCGAGAAGGCCGGCATTGCCTGATTTCGCATACTTCTCGCCGAATGCCGAGAGGTCAAGGAAACCGAGGACGTTTAGCCTGTGATTGAGGGTTACGACTACTACGTCTCCCTTTTCCGCGAGACTCTTGCCGTCATATGACGGAAGCTCTTGTCCGGAACCTGCCGCATATCCGCCTCCATGAAGCCATACCATGACCGGACGCTTCTTCCCGTCTTCAAGTCCTTTTGTCCAGATGTTCGCCCTGAGGCAATCCTCTCCGGGGAAGCCGTCATTCCAGCTGAATGCGAAAGCCATCTCGTCGCTCTGCCATCCCATTCTCTTTGCCTGCGGGCATGTCGGGCCATAGGATCTGCAGCTGCGTATGCCTTCCCAGTTGTCTGCGGGGACTGGAGGCATGAACCTTTCTGCCTTTGCATAAGGTATTCCCTTGAAAACATAGACATTGCCGTCAACATATCCGGCAACCTTACCGTTTTCCGTAACGGTGAGGGCGTCATCGTTGTCGGCCCTCAGCTCGCCGCTGCATGCCTTTTCCGTGCCATGCGACGTAGTGCAGCTTCCGCAGGACATTGCCAATATCCCGGCGGAAGCAATGGTCATCAGTTGTGAAAATTTCATAAAATGCGTTTGATGTGGTTTTCCGTTGCAAATTTCTTCCGTTTGCTCTTTCCTGGCTTTCTGATTCGTATTTATTGTTTTTGAATTCGTGCAAATGCATTTTCGATATTGTTCAAATGTTTTTCTGATTGTTCAAAAAACGCCCCTTCATGCCGCATATGTGCTTTTTTTGCTAAATTTATGGCTGCTAAACAGATGACCCTTATGAAACAGCACTTACTTGCTCTTGTACTTCTGCCTCTGGTCTGCTGCACGCGGACTGAATACAATTCCATGGTGCGCGAGCGTCTTGACAGTCCTGTAATCTCGAATGACATATCAAACAACAGGGTGACTTCTTTTGCGGAAGACGCGCGGGGACATATATGGATAGGCACTTTCCGTGGGCTCAACAAGAGCACCGTGCATGAGTTCCATCAGTATTTCTGCACGGAAGATTCGCTCAGCATAACGGACAACCAGATTCAGACCCTGCACCGCGACCGTGGAGGACGCCTTTGGGTGGGCACGGTCAACGGGCTTTGCCTATATACTGACAGGGATGACTTCAGGAGAATACCGATGGATTCGGACTGCAGGAACATAGTGCAGATTCTGGAAGACAAGTCCGGACGGATATTCGCGAATAATTCCGAGTCGCTTTTTGCCTATGATGAGGATAGATGCAGGCTTGTGCCTGTGGTGGAGAGGCTTGACTGGTCGCGCCCGTATTTCTCACGGTGCTTCATCGGCCCTTCGGATGATGTGTTTGTCGTCAGCAGCTCGGAAATAAGATGCTATGGACCGGATGTGAGGTTTCCGAAATGGTCCATGCCGCTCAGGAACGCTGACCCTTATTATTCGTTCATGTCGCAGGACGGCGTTATATTGCTGTGCAGTTCAGGCCGTGTGGAGGCCTTTGACACAAAGGCGCGTAAATATGCCGATACTCCTATTCAGAAGCATCCGTTGCTCCGTAATTCTTACGTTGACCTTATATTCCAGTTTGCACCGGACATGCTGCTTTTCAATACACGCAGCAACGGGCTTTTTATGTACAACCGCAGCACAGGCGAGATATGCGGACAGAATGACGGCGGCTTTCCGTTCAAGGCTCCGGATTTCATGATAAATACGATTTTCAGGGATTCAAGGGATAATTTGTGGATAGGCTCCTATGACCAGGCATATTCCGTAGTCTATAATTATAAGGAGCGGTTCAATACGGATGCTGTCCTGCGTTCCGCATTCGAGAATGTTTCCGTCTATTCCGTGGATTGCGACGATGACGGGAACCTGTGGTGCGTGACGCTTCGGAATGAGCTTTATGTGTATGCTCCGGAGAGTAACATGTTGAAAAAGTTGCCCTCAGTGACTCAAGGCCTGATGAGGCTGGTATGTGCCGGCCATGGTGATGAGATATGGATAGGCACATTCAATTCCGTATTGAAATTCAGGTGGAAGGATGGGCATCTGACGCGTCTGGCGGAATATCCTGTTCAGGGACCGATATCAATGGCTCGCGGGGATGACGGAATGATGTGGATAGGGACGGCCGGCTCTATGGTTTATGGCATTGGTGAGGACGGGATGCGGGAGTACGGCCCGTTGAGCCAGGGATATACTTTCGGGTCTGCCATTATGCCGTTGGGGACAAGGCTGCTCGTGGGAGCATTCAAGGAGGGCCTGTGTGAAGTTTCTGCTGATGATGGATATGTGCGCAAGGCCCGTGTGGAGCCTTCTTTCTGGGATGCGTGCATCAGGCGCTCCGTGTTCGTCCCGACTTGTCTTTTCTGTGACAGCTTAGGTGAAATATGGGTCGGCACTATGGCTAACGGCCTGTTGAGATATATCCCGGATACGGGTGAAATAATGCCTGTCCAGGGAGCGCCGTGCACTGACATATGCAGCATAGAGGAGGACCTGCTCGGAAATCTCTGGGTCAGCACCCAATACGGTCTCGGGAAATATGACCGCTCGGTGTCCGAATTCATCAACTGGTACACGGCGGACGGCATCGGAGGCAACCAATTCTATGACAGGTCTTCATGTATGATGAAGGACGGCAGGATAGTGTTCGGGGGGACTCATGGCATTACGGTGTTTGACCCGATAGACGTGATGCCTGACAGGGAAATGTCAGTGTGCTTTGAGAACATCAAGGTGCACAACAGGCTTGTGCGTCCGTCTGCCGGTGGATGCATCGGGAAAGCTTTGCCGTTCCTTCCGGAAATAAGGCTTGAACATAGGCAGAACAGCTTCAGCATATCATTCTCTGCGCTCGAGTACGGGGAATATGAGCGGGTGCATTATTTCTACCGCATGGACGGTTTCGACAGCTATTGGATTGATGCGGGAAACAACCGTGAGGCGTATTATGCCAACCTCCCGTCGGGGAAATACAGGTTCAAGGTACGCATAACCGACAATGACAGCAATACTGTGCTTGCCGAGAATACCATTCCGGTAGTGGTGAAATCGCCGTTGTGGCTTTCGTGGTGGGCTTTGCTCCTGTATGCAGGTTTCCTCGGGTTTGTCGTGTGGGGACTGCTCCGTATGCGCCGGCAGATTTTTGACGAGAAGCGCGCGAGGGAGCGTGAGATGATGGAGAAGATTCAGGAGAAGAAGGTCAATGAGATGAACATGAATTTCTTTGCCAACATATCACATGAGTTCCGCACGCCTCTGACGATGATTTCCGGGCCTGTGACGCAGCTTCGCCAGTCCGAAAGCGTGAGTGAGGAGGACAGGCGCATGCTCAATATCGTGCAGAGGAACATAAGGAGGATGCTGCGGCTTGTGAACCAGCTTCTTGACTTCAACAAGATGGAGAATGACACTTTGCGGCTCCAGGTACGCAAGGTGGACATCATTTCACAGTTGCGTGACCTTGCTGACATTTTCCGTGTTACTGCGGAGGAGAAGGGCATCGCTTTCAAGGCATACGGGCTTGAGGACAGTCTGGAAGTATGGACCGATGATGACAAGCTTGATAAAATCTGTTTCAATCTTCTTTCCAATGCCATGAAATTCACGGCTTCCGGGGGAAAGGTGGAACTTTCCCTTGACATGCTCTCGAGAGAGGATGCGATGACACATTTCGCCCTCAAAGAGAGTGATACGGATTCGAGATGGGTCAAGATTGCGGTTAGAGACACCGGACCTGGCGTGCCTGAGGACCAGCTGGAACGCATATTTGAACGATACTGGCAGCTTGGAAACCAGGTTCAGGGTTCTTATAACTGGGGTACAGGCATCGGATTGTATTTCGCAAGGACACTCGCTTTGATGCACCATGGCTATCTAAAGGCCGCTAACCGTGTTTCGTGCCGCGGAGCAGAGTTCACTTTGCTTCTTCCGGCTTCGGAATCCTCATATGCCGGGCATGAAAAAGCTCATCAGGGGGGGGCAGGCCTAAATGTACGGGAGAAGAGCATTAAATATACTAAGCTTCCGGATGACGGGAAGAATCTCGCAGGGCAGACTGTCCTTGTAGTGGATGACGATGCTGATGTCTCACATTGGCTGAATGAACTGCTTTCGCCATATTACAGGGTCATAACCCGCTTTGATGCGGATTCTGCCTATGTGTTCATGAAAGAGGAGGCTCCGGATGTTGTGGTGAGCGATGTGGTCATGCCTGGAAAGACAGGATATGAACTGTGCCGTCAGATAAAGGATGACATCCAGCTGTCCCATATTCCTGTAATCCTGCTCACGGCCAAGGCTACTGTGGAGAATCAGGTCGAGGGACTGGAATGCGGGGCGGACTCATATGTAACCAAGCCGTTCGAGCCGAAGTATCTTCTTGCATTGATTGATTCGCTTCTGAAGAACCGTGAGAAGATAAAGTCCATGCTTGGAGAGGCTACGGAAGTGGAGTCGCTTGAGGAGAATGTGCTTTCTCCTCAGGACAATGCGTTCATGACGGAACTTTATCAGCTCATGGAGAATGAATTGTCCAATTCCGAGCTTGACGTGGCGCGCATGACCGAGATGCTGCACATTTCACGGACCAAGTTCTATTATAAGGTGAAAGGACTTACGGGAGAGAATCCGAGCGTGTTCTTCCGTATGTACAGGCTCAACAGGGCCGCCCAGCTTCTGAAGGAGAGGAAATACAATGTGTCCGAGATCGCGGATATGACCGGTTTCAGCACCTTGTCGCATTTCTCAGTCAGCTTCAAGAAGCAGTTTGGCGTGTCTCCGAGCGAATATGTCAAATGAGACAGACGGCGTTCCTTGGAGACCGTCCGGCACCATTTGATGCCGTGGGCAGTTTATCGTGTCTGCGGAGGGTTCCGATGTTTTCATGACATTCAAAAATTTATTGCCCTGATTCTTTCTGTGGCATTTATGTTGCGTGCAGCGGCTTCTGTGAAACAAGCTACTTGAAATGCTTATTATGGCTCCGGCCATATCTTCCGGGCGTGTGAGGGGAGTTGGGACTCTTGTTGCGGCTTTCTGTATCTTGCCCGGTGTTATGACAAGAACCTAGCATGCGGCCTCGGGTTTTCCGCGGGACTTGCGGTCCGCTTGCTTAAACAGGTCAAGCAGGCAATTTAAAATGCCATGCAAAGAAAATTAAAGGCGTTGCTGATGACGATAGTCATTTCAGCCGCAGGCAGCCTCGAAAGTCGCAATGCGACCGAGCCGGAGGCTCGAAACACCCCTTAGGGGTCGAAAACTTCATTTTCGGGGGGGGTGAGAGGGTCAGTTTTTCAAAGAAAAACGATTGAGGGTGACCAAAAATTTATTTTTGGGTCACCCTCATGGGCAGATGAACGTAACATCTCCTGCCGCGACAGATTTCGTGAAGTATGAGCGAATCCCTGTCAGCTACTTCAACGGATTGCCATCCATCGACATTCCTCTCTACACATTGGACTACAAGGATCTCCACCTTCCCATCCATCTTTCTTATTATGCTTCCGGCATCCAGCTGAACCAGTATCCTACCTGTGTCGGTCTTGGCTGGAATCTCAGCGCTGGCGGGTGCATCACCCGGGTCGTCAACGGGATTCCGGATGAGACTTGCGCGAAGGATGTAAAAGACCAGATCGGAACATATATAGGACCTAATCCCGGCTATTATTATTTCTCAAAAACTATGGATAATGATGACTGGGCATCAGAGCATAGTCTTATCAATTATATCGACCTGTCAAACAACACGCACATAAATTATGATCTTCAGCCGGATGAGTTCGTTGTAAACGCATATGGAGTCAGTGGCAGTGTCTATTTTTATAGAGATAAAAATGATAATGTAAAGGCCAAAGTAAAAAGTAACAATGGTGAATCTTTCCGTGTTGAGCCTCCGGTTATTCTTAAGGACCAGAATGACATTACGTTTCGCGGAGGCCCGGGAGAGCCATTGAAAGCATATCGCGTATATGAGTTGTTCTATGAATTCACTGTCATCAAAAATGATGGAACAAAGCTTATTTTTGGAGGAGATGACAGCTGCATTGAGTTTTATACGGAAAAGAAATATAATGGAAACCTTCAATATCTGAAGACCTGGCCGTCAGCATGGATGCTGCGGGAAGTCATTACGCCTGACGGAAACAGGATGACTTTCGAATATATGAGAAACGGAAGTCCGATAATCATAAGCGATGTCATAACTGATATTGCCCGTTATAGTCCGGATTGGGAGATGATGGAACCAGTTTCAACGGCTCCGGACAGGGGCGTGTCATTTATTGTGCAACATCCTGTTTATCCATGGGGCATTTCGATTGACGGGGGACCCGAAATAGATTTCGCAATAAATAAAAGTGTCAGTTTGAATACTGTCGGGACCAAGTATGAGTATTATATGGAAACAAAAGGTTTTTCTAAAAATATAGAAGACCATGTGTGTTATCAGAATGGAAGCAATATAGATATTCCTTATGCTCCCCATAATTATTCTCAGGAATTGACGAGGATGAGGGTACTTTACAACGGAAACGTCCAGCATTCATTCGGATTTGTATATACCGGAAATAAAGACGAAAGGCTAAAGCTTCAGACTGTTGTCGTCAGAGGAGGCAATGAAATGGCCGAGAATAAATATACATTCAAATATAATGCTCTTAGACTTCCTGCTTATAATGCAACTGTGACAGACAATTGGGGTTACTGGAACAATAAGGATTACCGCAGGACAGATATCGAGAATGATTTCTTCGGCTTCCGTTCTTCAAGTGAATATTATACAAAAGCTGAAGTCCTGACAGAAATACAATATCCTACGGGAGGCAATGTCAAGTTTGACTATGAACTTAATGATTATTCCAAAGTTGCGACTCAGGCTCCCGATTTCAAGATTCTGGAGCAGAGCGGCCAGGCCGGCGGTCTGAGGATAAAGAAAATGACATATTCTACGGACACGACTTCGTATATACATTCTTTCGAATACAAAAACGAGGACGGGACTTCATCTGGGATACTTTCAGGAATACCTGTTTATGTGGCAAAGGGAGGGAACTATAATAAATGCTATTACTCTGGATGGGATGGACTTGTGTATATGCATATACAGGGAAAACTTGAACAAAGATATATTATGTATTCGGAAACATATATAAACTCCTTAGGTCTTACAACCGGTAATTATGTTACATATAGCAGGGTAGTCGAGTCTGTCGGAGAGAAAAAGCCGCTTGTCAAGGAATATCGTTACACAAACCATGACAATTGTCCTGATACGGCTGACTTCAAGATGTACACCAACATAGACAATGTGTCCCTTGACAACAAATTCACGTCCCGAGCCCTTATGAGAGGCCTTCTTATGAATGAAATATGGTACAGTGACGGTAAAAAGGTAAAGGAGATAAGTCAGAGTTATAATGGTAATCCTTCGAGATTCGATGACTATGCGAAGAGCATTGAGCCGTTTACTATTCCTGGTGTCACATTCTTGCCTATAATTCTCCCGTTCGTGCGCTATACTCCTTATAAAATCCTGACATTCTATCCTTATGTTGAAAGCCGTACAGAGACCCTGTATGACCCTTCGGGCCGTACCGTGATGTCATCTGTGACGGAGAATTTCACATACAACGGAAACCTGATGCCGACACGTGTGACAAAAAACATGTCGGACGGCAGCATCGAGACTCAGACCACGACATATCCGGACGATTACAATACCGACATATTGAATCAGATGACAGGCCGAGGCATGGTTTCAAGCCCGGTGGAGAGCATGGTGTATGTTGACGGCAAAGTCGCTGATGGCAAGCTGAGTGAGTATAAGCAGGAGAACTCCATCTTCTTTCCTGGAACGACATGGAAGCTGAGGCTTACAGAGGGATTGGACAGCACTGATTTCTTTCCTTACAACGGCACGGCCAGGGATAGCAGATATGTTGTTGAAAGTGAAGTGATAAAAATTGACAAAATAGGCAATCCTCTGATTGTAAAAGATGCGTCAGGTGTTCCAACATCATACAAATGGGGATATTCCGGTGCATATCCGACCGCTATAGTGAACAATGCAACCAATACTTATGACGAACAGACTTTATGGGAGCCCGAAATCAAGTCAAAAATTATGGAGCTGGACCCGGAACCGAAAGATTGGATGCAGAATTTACAGACCTATGGTTTTACGACATACGAAACCGGAGATGTCAAGTTTGATTTGATAGGCGCATTAGGATATGACTGGTTTGTTATAGGAACTCTTGACGATGAGCCTTTCGGTCTGGTCCAGATGCGGAGCATGCTCCCTTTAGTTGAGCCGTGGGATGAATATTCGAAAAAATATACTTCTACAGTTACGTTCCGCAATGTCCCGAAAGGATATCATGCAGTTAACCTGCACATGGACAAAGTAAGGACAAACAGTTCAATGGGCAATAATGAAATGGGCCAATTGTCTATCAGATACACCGGGCGCAAAGGGAGTACGGAGAGTTTTGGCGAAGACGAATTTCTTTATGAGGATTTTGAGTCATGGACAATGGCTGGTACTTATCCTTTCGGATACCAGAGCGACAGGTGCTTTGTCGGAGCATATGACATATACATGAATGGTGTTTCCGGAAGAAAATATGTGCTGGACTACAGGGTATATCGTGACGGTAAATGGTATTTTGTTCAAAAACAGATGGATGGCAGCACATATACGATAGATGAAGGAATAAATCCTATCGATGATGTCAGGGTAAGGCCGTTGGATTCGTCAATTGAGACATATTCATGGTATCCCCTTATCGGACTTCGTAGCCGTACTGACGGCGGAGGGGCGACAGAGTCATATTTATATGATATCTGCGCAAGGCTTCAAGCTGTCCGGAACAATTCCAATGACCTCGTTCAGCAGTATCTTTATAATTATGCCGGCAACTCTCCGCAGATTTATTATCCATTTTATACGAATGATGCAATGAGCATGTCATTCACAAAAAGTCATTGCAACGGCTCTGATGATATGGCGGTTCCAGTTGAATATGCCGTTCCAGCACATAAGTACAGGTCTTATGAATCCAAGTCGGATGCTAACAGGATTGCATTTGACAATCTGATTGCAAACGGACAGAAATATGCTGATGAAAACGGCATTTGCGGCCCTTATATTAAGATTTTCATTTATAATCCTACTGATGAACATCTGTTGTTGCGATACGCTTATATGGGACCTATATGGGGTGAGTATGAAGATTTTCAAATACCTCCGGGGCAAAAAATAAGCAATACGGGCGATGTTGTGCAGGATTATATGCCAACTGTAATCTATTTGAAGAGAAGATTTTATTTCAGCGCTGTAATGATGAACAGTGACAAACAGTATTTTGCTTTTATGACATCATCCGGCTATAACTTCAGAGGACAATTCCCATATCTTAAGGAAGATTATGAGCCTGATACTGACATGTATATAATAACAGGTATAACACGTTTGTAATTATGAAAACGATATATAGAACCATGTCAATCCTGGCCGCATGCATAAGCCAGTTGACAAGCATATATGCCCAATCCGGTCCGGATTACAGCCGCAATTTCGTCGTGGGAACAGTGGTTCGCGTTTCCGGAGCGAAGGATACCGCCACGGTTAACGCCCTGCCTGTCGGGAGTGCCATGAGGACCGTCAACTATTATGACGGCCTTGGCTTCCTTTCGCAGACCGTCTCTGTCGGTGCGGTTGGAGGTGGAGCGCACGACCTTGTGCTTCATAAGGAGTATGACCGTTATATGCGCGAGAGCAAGGTGTTCCTTCCTTATGCTGACCTGTCCGTCGGCTCCGGCCAGGGTTTCCGTGACGGCGCTGGTGCGGCGACTTCGGAGTTCTACCGTGACGGTTCCCAGACTGGCATGTCTCCCGATTCTGCTCCCTGGTCTGTTACGGTCTATGGCAACAGCATGCTTGACCGTGTCCTGGAGCAGGGCTTTCCCGGAGAGGTGTGGCAGCCGTCCTCTGAGCGCACGGACACTTCCGGCCGCACGCAGGCCTATGGCTACGGCACCTGCTCGTCTTCGGGCGATGATGTGGTGAGGCTGTGGACGGTGGTATCCGGCGGCATCTCGTCTTCCGGAGACTATCTTCCCGGCCGTCTCGTGCGCCAGACTCTCATGGGCGAGAACTGGGTGTCCGGCCGTGACGGCACCGTTGACGTCTATACCGACTACCGCGGGAACACAGTCCTTGAGCGCCGTTGGCTGTCCGAGGAGGGTGAGGATAAGCCGCTTGACACCTACTATGTGTATGATGTGCTCGGCCGTCTGCGTTATGTCCTTCCTCCTCTGCTGTCTGACGCTCTTGCTGGCGTGTCCGCTGTGTCGGATGATGATTCTGCGATGAAGGCATATGCCTATGTCTATCGCTACGACGGCCTGGGTGAGTGCATATGGAAGCGTCTCCCGGGGTGCTCTCCCGTGACGATGCAGTACGATGTTCACCGCCTCATGGTCCTCAGCCAGGACGGGAACCAGGCCCTGTCGGGTGAGTGGAGCTGCATCTGGTATGACGGCCTGGGCCGCCCTTGCGTGATGGCGAGCTGCCCCTCTGCGGATTATGGTGATGTTTCAGGTATCGGTTTCACGGCGTCTTACCGCGGTTCGTCAGGCCGTACCTTTGGCTATGTCCTCAGCCCTGAGCTTCCCGACGGTGCGGAGCTTCGCCAGGTGATGTATTATGACGGGTATGACTTCATAGACCTTTCCCCGGAGTCTTGCCGCGACAGCCTTTGGGCTTACATATCTGCGTTCCCTGTGCATCCTCTCCCTCCTGTACGTCCTGCTGACGTCCTTCCAGATAAGGACAGCACGTTCCTTACCCCTCTTCCGATTCCCTCCGTCCGTGTATCGAAGTATGACCGCTACGGCCGCGGCCGTGTTACCGGCGGTGTCATTTGGAGTTCTGATCCTGGTCTTCCCGCGATGTACTCCTCTGTCTATTATGATGACCGCGGCCTTGTTGTCCAGTCCCGTTCCCAGAACCACCTCGGCGGCTGGGAGACAGAGAAGACGTGGTATTCGTTCACCGGGCAGCCGGTGAAGCGTACCCTGTCGCACAGTGTCGGTGCGATTGGCACAGTGCCGGCAGATTCCCGTCCGGACCCGGCCGTCCCGGGCAAACCTGTGGTCGAGAGATATGCGTGGACTTATGACAATATGGACCGCCCTCTGAAGATTACTCACCGCCTTGGCAGTGGCGCGGAGACAGTCCTTGCTGACAACCGCTATGACAATCTGGGCCGCCTGTCCTCTGACGGTCGCAATGGTGCGGAGCCGATTCGTACTGCCTATTCCTACAACATCCGCTCATGGCAGACGGGTGTGTCGAGCGTTGTTTTCAGTGAGGAGCTCCACTACACGGACCCATCCGCTTGCGGCGCGTCTTCCGCTCCGCAGTTCAACGGCAGCATCTCTTCCTCCGTGTGGTCTCTCTCCGGCGGTGTGAGCAAGGGTTACGGCTACTCGTATGACGGCCTCGGTCGTGTTACCGGCGCTGAATGGCTCCTTGGATGCCGTCCAGCTTCGGGTTACGGTACGTCCTATTCCTATGACAGCCACGGCAATATTCTGTCTCTGTCCCGAGAGCGCGGATCCGTTCCGGACGGAGGTGACGATTTGATGATGGCCTACAGCGGTAACCAGCTCCACGCGATGTCGGACCATGGCGGCAGCATGATACCGGACCATTTGGCCGGGAGCATCCCTTCCGGTATGACCCAGTACGCCTACGACGCGAACGGGAACATGACGCGTGACCTGAACAGCGGCCTGACGGTGATGTCCTACAACCGCCTGAACCTCCCCGACGAGCTGACGTGCGTAGGCTCAGACGGTGTCCGCAGCATCCGCTACCTGTACGCTTCAGACGGGAGGAAGCTCCGCGTGAGCACCTCCGGCCCCGGCTGTTCATCCAGTGTCACGGACTATGCGTCAAACGTGGTGTACCGTGACGGTTCATTGGAGCGGATTCTGGTGCCAGGCGGCTATATGACGGACGGCGGCTACCGGTTCTTCGTGACGGACCACCTTGGCATCATCCGCGCCGTCACCGATGCTTCCGGCAATGTCCTGCATACTTACGACTATTATCCTTATGGTGTGGAGTTTCCGGATGGCGCGGCTTCGGGAAGCTGTGTTATTGCTTCCGGTTGTGGTGCTGGTGCCGCAGTGTCGGATGTGGTTGCCGTACAGTCAGGCGTTTCTGATGGCGCAACCGGTTCGGGGACTGTTCCTGACGGTCTTGGCGTGACGATCCAGCCCTACCGTTTCAACGGCAAGGAATCCCAAAAGTTCGCCGGCCTTCCGTACCTCGACTATGGCGCAAGGTACTACCACCCTCTGTCCTCCCGCTGGACCACGATGGATCCTATGGCGGAAAAGTATTATTCTGTCAGTCCTTATGCATTCTGTTCGGGAAATCCTGTTAACTTTGTGGATTGGGATGGAATGGATGTTTGGAATGTTTATGAAGATGGAAGCATATCATGGGTTAAGCAAAGCAAAAGAGATGTTGTAAGGACAATGGATGCTAATGGTGATATAATAAGCCGCAAATCCTTAAAAAAAAACAGATCTTTCTAAAGGAACACTCAATCTTGGCGAGAAAGGGTATGATTATTTTACAGTTTCAGACCCAAGTATTGCTAAAAAGTTGTTCGAATTTATAGCGACTCCTTCAAGTTGGGGTAAGGATAATAATACCAATGATAGGCAAGCTATTGTGGAAAGTTCTGTAATATATACAGATATAGGTAACGCTGTACTGATAGGTGAAAAAGAGGCAACACCTACAGCAGCACTATCCATGGAATATGTTAATCAGGGAGCAGTATTTACGCGTATTGATCACGTACATCCTAATAGCGATCCTTTTCCTTCTGGAACAGGTCAAAAGAATGGAGATATAGGTACTATATCTTATTTGGAGAAGAATGGCATAAAATTTTCTACTCCTGAATGGGATCAGTATCATATGTTTACTCCAAATGGCAAACAATATCATGCGTATGATTATTATACGACAGACACAATATCACCAGTGATATTTTCTGTGAAAAGAAGTAAAAAGAGATAAGTATGTTACGAATTCTGTATTCTTTCATTTTCATCCAGCTGTTTTTTGCCTCGGCAATTCAATCAAACTTGATTGCTTTTGGCTTAACTGAAAGGTCTATTTGTGCGCTACAATCGAATGGGACAGTCAAATTTCATGACGATCATATAATTGTGATTGAAACTATCCCTGGTGCGGAATGCATCAGTAACCTTCTTGATAAGGAGATCAGATATTTTCTGTCTCAACAGAATGAAACCTATCATGAGCGCTATTGGAATCTCTGTATAGAAGTCGGGCACGATATGTATGATGTTCCACTTTTGTATAAATGTAGTATGATTGGTATGCCGTATTATGTTCCAGATGAAGGAGTCGCGTATTTGCAATATGGATATGATATAATAGTAATCAAGAGCAGTCTTGATGAGTTGTTGTTCCGGAAGGTGGACGGTTGCGACCGTGAGGTGAAGATGTTGAGGAACCGTATTCCGATGCAGTGTCCTGTCGCATATTTGGAATTCTGGTTTTCTGAAGATAAGATTTTTCAAATGCAGGCTGAATATTATTGATTATAAAGTGTAAAGAATATGGATAAAGTATTGCTGGTATTCGTATGTGCTCTCATTTGTGTGCATCCATTAACTTGTGGAGCAAAAAAGGATGGGGCATTTGTAATAAAGACCATCCCTAAGGCGGAATGTGTCAATAAAATAATTGATGATGAGATCATGCATTATTTGGCTCAACAGGATACTGCAAGGCAGGAGTGTTATTGGAATATCAGGACAGGAAAAGATAATGATGTCTTTGTGTTCCGTATGTTTCGTGGGGCGGATTTTGTTCCAGCTGCTGGGATTGCCTATCTGCAGTATGGAAACGATATTATTGTCGTTGAAGGGAAACTTGATAGAGCGTTGTTCCGTAGAGTCAAAGGGTATGACCGGTCCATGAAGATGTTCAGGATACAACGTGCTCATGTTGATGATTCGTTTGGATATTTGGGGCTTGTGCTTTTTAATGGCAGGCTTTCAAGAAAGTATTGTAGATATGACTCTTACAGGTAAGTATAGTGCTGACTAAATGCATGAGGATTGTGTTTTAATCTACGTGTCTCGAGGTGGCATTCATACTTCTGATTTTTTGTAATAGTTTGAGGCTGGCTATAAATTGTTTGTAGTCAGCCTCGTTCTTTATAAAAGGTTGACTAATAGTTTGTTGATATGTTCTCTAAATATTAGGATGCAATAATAATGTTTGACTCATCATTGCTTGGACATATTGGTGAAAGTATTTAAGTGTGATGATTCGGCCCTACCATTTCAACGGCAAGGAGTCCCAGGAGTTCGCGGACTTTCCGTACCTCGACTATGGCGCAAGGTACTACCACCCTCTGTCCTCCCGCTGGACCACCATGGATCCGATGGCAGAAAAATATTATTCAGTCAGTCCGTATGCATTCTGTTCGGGAAATCCTGTTAACTTTGCGATTAAGCGAGAGCAAAAGGAGCTTGCTCATTTTGCCGAGCGTGAGCAAAGAAAAGCCCGTGGGGGCTTAACTTTGTGGATTGGGACGGAATGTCAGTCTGGGTATTGGACGAACAGTCAAGGAATAACATAGTAAATACTTTAACGAAAGAGGAAGCAAAGTACGTTAAGTTTAATTCTGACGGCAAACTTAATACACGACGGCTCAATAAGTCCGATAGCCAGTCTGAAAATATGACTGCTCTGAAGTCTTTGGCTAACAGTGATATAAACTATAATTTCCAAACGTCCGCCGGTTATCCGGATACCAATGGTGAGCATAAGGATTTTAAGAATGGAAAAGAGAATTGGGAGAATGGCATTACATTGATTCCCGGTGCAGAAAGTGATCCTTCCCCAGATGGGAATGTTTATATAATAATGTGAATCAGTAGTTAAAAATTAATGTTATAAAAGCGATGGCCACTTTGC
>ERZ777305.504-NODE-504-length-63778-cov-6.114872_pt1 | contig 63778 bp, 55 predicted proteins | sample MGYA00374965_ERZ777305 | MGnify/ENA primary metagenome ERZ777305 (study PRJEB29328, sample SAMD00013331) | mouse gut metagenome | study: EMG produced TPA metagenomics assembly of the Metagenome analysis of fecal microbiota from mouse which was promoted...
TCCACCATCGTAATTCGAAAAGGCACTTACTGTTTTTAAAAATGTATTTGTAATCATTTCTTTGAACTCTGTTGTTCTTGTTTCACGCATACACTGTTCTTCCTTTCCAATTTTACTGCTTATAGTATACTTAAAAATACGCAGAAAATCAATCGTATTTTTTTACGATTGATTTTCTGGGCGTTTAGAAGCATTAAGTTTTAATTTTCTGCCACATTAAGGATTTTTCAGTACTTTTCAAGATACATTCCATTCTGTTCTTTGGAGAGGACGGGGGCGGGGCAGAGCCGCCACGTCCGATTGTGTTTTTCAGGGATAAATATTTTGCGTGCATGAATCAGGCAGCGGCAATTTGTGGCAGTTCTGATTCAGTTGGGAAGTGAATCATATTGATGCAATGGCGGGAAATGGTTATCAGTTCTTTTCTATGGGTATCCAGATTTCGCTGTAATTCATATCTTCCGTATACATCTCAATATTATAATTACCTGCAAGCTTATAAGCCTTACAGGATGGCAGCCACTCGCTCCATATTTTGGTGTTCACATCCTGTAAAGATTTCGGCAATGCTCCATGACAGGGAAATACCGCCCATGTCCCGGCCGGAATGACTCTTGTTTCCAGTCCCTCAGGAACTTCGCTTTCCGGACTGTAATTATCAGCTATCAAATAATCAAAGTTCTGACCATCACTGTCCATGCAGATTCCATACATACCACATACGATTTTCCCATTTTCGCTTTTCATATGTTCCTGCCAAAACTCAGGTATTTTTTGATAAGAAGTTTCCGAATTGAATTTACGGGAGACTCCCATAACTGTGAATTGCTCTTTTTCCACAATTTTATACTCTAACATAGTACCACCCTCCAATGTAAGTTTTATTTTCAGCGGAGCAACGGAATTCAGACTGCGGTCTTTTTCTCTTGCCTGTGAAGGCGTTATCCCATGAAACTTTGTGAATGCTTTTGCAAAGCTGTCAGGCGAATTGTATCCATATTTCAGTGCAGCATCAAGCACCGTGATATCGGTTGAACAAAGTTCCTGAGCGGCCAGTGTCAGACGGCGATTTCTAATGTACTCCCCAACTGTAAAGCCACATAATACATGAAATATTTTTTGAAAGTAAAAACTTGACACAAATGCTTTGCCTGCGATTTCATTAACATCAATATCCTCGGTCAGATGATTTTCAATGTAATAAATTGCATCGCGTATACCGTCATTCCAACTGTTCATAAGCAGTGTTCTCCTTCCCGTTCCGCTGTCATTATATTGTACAGCCAGGTACTTAAATTTTCCCGATATTTTCTGTTCTCCAGTGCGGGATGGTTCCATTATGCTGCAATGGATTTCCGGCGTGTTCAAAGCTGCAGGGTACGTCTATAATTTCCCGGTCAGCATAAAAGCGGACCGTTGCTTTCATCATAAAGATTCTGAGAGTCCTGACAGGACACGTCCATTATATCATATCGAGACTGCGTTTCGCTTTATAAAATTGTAAACAGAATACGCCTGAGAATTAATTTTTCAGACATTGCAAAATCGGTTCGATATATTTTTTGTCCGAAATATCATAGGACGAAGAAATCATTTTTATCATTTCCTGTTCTTCTTTCGTCTTATCTTTTTTGGCTTTGAGCGTCTTTAAAAACATCTTCATCATAAGTTTGGACGGAACGGACATTTTTTCGTAGTTTAATCCTCCCGGGCAATAAAATGCCTTTACTTTTTTCTGTTCCGACTCGTTGAAAATCCGTTTAAGCGCTATATCAATTTCCGGGTTTTCTATCGGGCTTGCTCCCACACAAAAAGCAATCAGCTTCTTATCCGCCCATTTATCTATATTTTCCTTGAACCAGCTGATTTTACTGATACTGCCGGCACAGGCCCATCCCCCAAAAATAATTGCTTCATATGGGGTGAAATCTTTCTTTTTCGCGTCTGATAATGAAAGGCAGTCGGCCTCAGCGGCTTCCGCTATCCATTCGGCATAACGTTTTGTAAACCCTGTTTGTGAAGTGTAAATTACGATTGTTTTCATCTGTTTCAATCTCCCTGTTTCATATTTTGAACATGTTTAACTATATTTCTTTTTACAATGTTTCCGGTTTTCCACTGGCAGCGTTTTTTTCCAGATTTTCTATTCCTGCATACAGCTTTGATAAAAGAATAAAAAGCGTTTCAATCTCCTTGTCTGTATAAACTTCAAAAAGATATTTCAATTCTTCCTGGTATTTTGAAAAATCATTTATAAAATAATCATTTACTTTTTCAGTGGGACAGATACACATGGCTCTTGTATCATGCGGGCTTTGCCGGATTGTGATAAACCCTTTTTTCATTAAGACATCAGCCAGTTTTTTGATATTTTGTCTCGAACAGCCCAACAAGTTCCCTAATTGGGTAAACGTCAGCTGTTCTTTTGATTGTCTGACGATTGACAGTAGCATAAACTGCTTTAATGATACCTCCGGAATACGATTATCAAAAAGCGTTTGCAGCTTGTTTCCGGCAATAAACAGCGTACTGAAAATAGCCTTTCTTTGATTTTCCGTGGAACTTGAGAATTTTGCAGTCAAATCGTAAAAATCCATAGGGGCCTCCTTTCGGCAACTTGTTACGTTTTTTGATTATAGCAACAAGTTACCTATATGTCAATGGGAATGATAGAAATGAGAGAGTTTTCATAGCCTGTTGTATAAGATTGAGATTCCCCTTTTTCTCACATGGGGCAGAAGAGCAGTACACGGTTTACAGTCAAATAAAGCGGTAATAAATCTTTGTATGAAGCTGCCAGGCACAATCTGCGGTTACGGTTTTTGGTCCGATTCTATCTTATATACATGTGGATAATAGTTTTGTAGTTCTTCTATATCCATTTCTTTTCCCGCATATGTCTTAAACCAGTTTTCATAATCTGGATTATTCCAAACCGTGCCATCTTCAAAAATAACCTGTTTCAAACAAAGCAAGGAGTAGGCGGTCTGATTCGCCTCGCCGTTCCCAACTTTCGGAAAGTCCTTCATAATCTCACCGTCATAGAGTGACCAGCCGCCGCGGTATTCTTCGGTCTGATTGGATAAAATGTTGGTCTTTGTCCGAACAATATTTTCGAAGCTGCTTTCCGCATGACTGTCAAGGAAATTCCAATATAACCTGAGCGGTGAACCACTTTCATTATAAGCCAACATACAATACTGGGTTTCGATAATACAGCTGTCGGTATTGTTTGTAAGGATATCGTGGATATAAGGCGTGCCGTCCTCGTAATGGAGAATATCTGCGCTTTCATGGATAATCGTCACAGGACCTTTTTTATCTGCTGCGATATCGCCTGTGTTTGTTTTCGGGGCGCTGACTGGAGGCGTAGCATTCGTTTTACTGCCGGTTGAAGCTGCCGCAGGCATATCATTCATTTTACCACCGGTTGAAGTTGCAGCAGAAGTAGCGAATAAACTGACGGTGATAAATACGATAAGACAGGCGGACAGGAGAGCAGTGATTGTCGTTCTTTTTGCTTTCATAATTGCGGTAATCCTTTCTTCAATAGCGTTTTGGCTGAAATGATTACAAAACGGTGACAGACCGCTTTTCTTTGCCTCCATGTCGATGAGCATTAACGAATAGGCAGATTTTGATTTGTTGCCGAACCGCCTTATAACGCTTTCATCACATGACAGCTCGATATCACGATTGAAAAGAATGTACATTCCCCAGACAAAGGGATTAAACCAATGAAGACAAAGGACATATGCAGCAATCAGCTTTGTAATGGTATCAAAACGGTAAATATGCACAGATTCATGTGAGAAAATATAGCGTAACTGTTCTGCATTTTTCCAGTCTGTTTGCTTTGGCATTAAAATAACGGGATTGATAATACCATAGGTCAGCGGTGTGGAAATGCTGTCTGACTGCCTGATTGAAATACGGCGTTTCAAGGGGCATTCTTTTACCCATTGTTCTACATAGGCGTTATTGACCGGTAAAGCTGTCCGAAACTCCATTCGGCAGCGTAAATAAGATGCCGTGAAAAATGCAGCAAGAAGTATCATGCCAACGCACCAGAGAACAGACCAGGCTGAAACAGAATGGATATTTGTCACTTGCTGCTTCATGCCTTGCATCATGGCAAAAGATTCCCGTGATACGGCAGAGGTAACATTGTCTGTTTCTGCGGCAAAAAATGAGGGTATAAATATATGGCGGTTCATAAACGTATAGATACTGAACGCGGACGGAACCGTAAATGGAATCATCAGCCTGAAAAGCGCTATTTCCCACAAAACAAGAAATGTTTTCTTGGGCAGATTATTTAATGCAATTGCCCGAATTATCACAACCGCAAGAATAAAAACAGTCCCGGAAAAACTCATTTTCAGTAAGGTCATTCTTGTCACCTCATTCCAAATCCGCGACAATTTGTCTCAGTTTTTCAATTTCTTCAGCAGAAAGCTTTTTCCTGCTCAACAGAGCCGCAAACAGTTTGTCCGCGGAACCATCATAAATTTTGTTAATCAGTTCATTCGTTTCGGCTTCCTGTACTTCTTCTTTGGGAATAAGCGCATGACACATGAAATTAGGCTCAGAACGTTCAATAGCCTCTTTTTTTATACAACGTTTAATAAGCGTATAAGTAGTGTTTTTATTCCATCCCAATTCTTTCGTAAGAACATCTGCGATATGCTTTGCCTGTACATCACCTTCTTTCCAAAGAATGTCCATAACTTTTAATTCAGAATCGAAAAGTTTTACGGTTTTTTTATCCATGCAGTATTTACTCCTTTCAAAATAAGACTGCGGTAGTCTTTATAGTATAGACTACCACAGTCTTGCAAAAGTGTCAATAGATAAAGCTGTGTTTTATGGGATAAAGGAAGTTTCGTTGTCAGGCTGTAATGATTGCATGAGGGCAAAGAAAGATTCTGCATTCCCGGTGTTAAAATATTCATACCAAAATGCCAGTGTGTCAGGCTGAAAAACATCCAGATGCTCAATGATTTGTTTTGCCCACAACAGAGAAGCGGTGGAATTTGCGGTAATAAGGTTATTATCTGCCACAGATGGTTCGTCTGTATAGAAATCCTGCCCTTTATAAGCGGATGAAACCATTTCAAGGAATCCCTGCCCATTACTGGTATGCCGGCGGTTATCCAACAATCCTCCATCGGCAAGTGCAGCGGTAGCTCCGCAAATTGCGGCAACCGTAGCTCCTGAAGAGAGAAACTCGCGTGCTTTTTCAATGATTGCGCCGTGTTTTGGGTCGTTCCATGTATTTGCCCCCGGTAACAGCAACACACTTGTTTCCTTTATGACAATATCATCAATCAGACAATCTGGTACGATTGTCAGCCCTCCCATAGTATGAATTGGCTCCTTAGAATAGCTGACTGTTTTAAGCGATACACGCCGGGCATCTTTTCTGAAAAAGCGTCCGGAATGCAGCTCTGAAGTAACATAACCTAATTCCCAGTCGGCTAAAGTTTCAAGAACATAAACATAGATTGTAAACATAAATTTCCTCCTTTTGCATGGTTCCATTGATTTGTTTGTTTTTTTAGTATATCATGTCATTGTTGACAGCATTATGGCAACAATAGACGGGGTAAAAAAAACGATGAAAGGAGGCTGTCAGATGAAAATTGACAGGCTTGTCAGTGTGATTATGACGCTTCTTGATAAAGAGAGAATAGGGGCGCAGGAATTAGCGGATATGTTTGAAGTGTCTACCCGGACAATCTATCGTGATATAGATACTATCAACATGGCGGGTATTCCTGTCCGTTCAACATCGGGAGTGGGTGGCGGTTTTGAAATTATGCAGAAATACAAAATTGATAAAAAAGTTTTTTCGACTGCTGATCTTTCCACTATCCTGATGGGGCTTTCAGGCCTTTCGGATATCATACGGGGGAATGAACTGATAAACGCCCTTGCAAAAGTCAAAAGTTTTATCCCTGCCGACAAAGCGAATGAAATAGAATTAAAAGCAAACCAGATATGTATAGATTTAAGCCCCTGGATTGGCAGCCGGAACATGCAATCCTGTTTGGAGATTATCAAAACAGCTTTGCAGGACTGCAGACTGGTTTCTTTCGAATATACAGCTCATCATGGAAAGAAAACGATGCGGACCGTTGAGCCATATCAGCTTGTTTTAAAAAGCGGTCATTGGTATTTTCAGGGGTATTGCCATAAGCGCAATGATTTTCGCTTATTCAGATTATCCCGCATAACAAATCTACAATTAAAAGAAAATTTTATGCCGCGGGATTATCAAAAACCGATTTTGGATTTTGAAGAAATTCTGGAAACGATGCAAACAACAATAAAAATCCGTATTCATAAATCTATCATGGACAGGGTGCTTGATTATTGTACTTATGAACACTTTTCCCCCGATGGTGACGAATATTACATGGTTGATTTTCCGTTCGTAGAGAATGAATACTACTATGATGTTCTTCTTGGTTTGGGCAATAAGTGCGAGTGTTTGGAGCCATTACATATTCGCGCCGAAATGAAGCGTAGAATACAGGATATGGCTGCCATATATGAAAAATAGAAGAGGGCAGTTTGTACTTTTAACAAAAACTTTTGATATGCTCCCGTGCAAGTCATGGAACGCTTCCTTTTGTTCATTATCCCACAAGGTGGGAAACACTGTATTACCAATTCATTAAAACAGATTTTTTCTTATTATGGTTATCTGTTATCAGAAGAAATGATGTTCGGTTTGGCATCCGGAAATAAGGCAAAAGAAATAGCAATCAGCATTTTAAACAGTGAGGTATAGAAAATGTTAAAATATAAAATATACTTAATCAGTATCGTGGGCATGTGCTTATTAGTTGGTTGTGGAAATAATAATGTTGAACAGAATGATAGTAAGATACAAGATACCAGCAACTATGCAGAGTACAGTGGTTATTGGTCTTATGAGGGAAAAACGTATGAACAGATTTTAGCAGATGGAGGAATTGAGTTATCCTGCACGATTACGGAAGATAATCAATTTTCGGGAACACTTTTTTCGCAGCAGGAAATAACAGAACGGTTTGCATCGATTGAGGATATTAGCGGGAAAATAGAGCAGGAAGAATTATATTATGATTATTCTGATGATGAATGGGGAAACAGTGGAACTTTGCATATCCAATTTCTAAGCGACAGCATATGTGTGGAGATATTGAATTACGAAAGCGCAGAGAATGGCAGTGATTATGGTATTAGCGGCGCTTTTGAGTTAATAAGGCAGAAAGAAGATATTTCAGAAAATGACATTACTGTTAATTCAAGCTATAATTCATCATGGACAGAGGAAGAAATTATAAAGGCAGTCAATGAAAGAAGCAAGTATTACAAAGCCAGCGCCTATTATTCTGAAATAATTGATTATTGGGAAAATGCCAGAGAAGTGCGGGATATTTCAAATGTGCTTGAACCGCTGTTTGAAACGGATAAAAAATACTATACAAAAGAAGAATTTGAGAGTGAGCCGATGCTGGTAATTCATTTAGCCAAAAATGAAATATATGCAAGGCATGGGTATATATTCAAAAATGAAGATTTATATAATTATTTTATGGGGTGTATCTGGTATAGTCCAACTTGTGACAGTACAGATTTTGATGACAATATATTTAATGAATATGAAAAGGCGAATCTTGAAATACTGTCTGATTTAGACACATATTAAAATTTTTCTTTTTGCTCTATTGCGAAGTTAAGGCAAAATGATACAACATCAGGCAGACCTGTCGCCCGAAATACCATGAGGATTTAGTGCATAGTGAAATTACTCTCCTACCCAATGCGCCCAAAGAATGAGAGCCGACAGCAGAACAGGCAACAGAGGACACGTTGGATATTGTAACGATAGACAATGTTTTGACAGATAATCTCTATAATGATTTAGGCATAATGGCTGGTAACAACAAATTGCTCTTGTTGTTAGAAGCGCAATCCAGTTGGACGGTAAATATTTTAATCAGAATACTGCTGTATTCAGCGCAGAGTTACCATGAGTATTTTGAGAGGACATCTCAGAGTCTATATAAGAGTACAAAGGTCAAAATGCCTAAACCCGAATTGTATATTATCTATACGGGAAATAAAGGTAAAAAACCCGATATAATATCTTTGTCGCAAGAGTTTTTTGACGGAGCAGATATAGATATTGAGGTAAGAGAAAAGGTCATTTATGAGAGCGATACAGAGGACATTATCAATCAATACATTATTTTCTGTAAAGTTTTTGATGAACAGAGAAAGCTGTATGGAATGTCAGAACATACTGTTAAAGAAACAATCCGTATTTGCAAAGACAGGAACATCCTAAGAGAATATTTGATTAGCCGAGAAATGAAGGTAGTAATAATAATGATGAGTTTATTTGATGATGAGCAGATTATGAGGACATATCTGAAAGATGCCGCAAATACTGCTGCTTATGAAGCAGACAGGGCAACAGCAGAAAGAATGATAAAAAAAGGCAAGATGTCACTGGAAGATATTGCGGATTGTGTTCCGACATTATCTTTTGAAGAATTAAAAAAGATGGAAGCCGAGGTTATGCAGTTGGCGTAATCAGCAAAACAATTTAATATCAAAATAACGCGTATCTGCGGATGCGTTGATAAAGACGCATGGAACAGTAAATTGAAAACCATGCGTCTTTTTTTGTGTTCAAAAGGAGGAATATGAGCGACAACAATCAGACCAACACCACAGGATGATTAACGCCCTGTGGTGGATAATATGCCATTTCTATGTTTCGGCGCGGGCGCCTAACTTAACACAAAACTGTCTACAATTTCCCGCAGCGTATTCGTATACGCCAGCGTCTTTTCCACCATGCTGTATGTATCGGCGGTCAGCGCCACGATATTCGCATTGTTTTCCACCACATTTGTAACGCCGGACGCCGTTTCGGAAATGGAACCGTTAATCATGCCGATGGCTTCCGATATTTTTAACATGGTCTGATTCAGCGCATCGATGGAACGGTCGATATCGTTCATCGTATCGTTGACATATTGCGCATCGCTTGAATATTGTTCGCTGACCTGCATGAAATTATGATAGTCGGCGAGCACCGTTTCATCGAGAAAGGACAGTGTGGCGGTCAGGCTGGCTTCCATTTTTTCTACGGCATTGATGACTTCGGCAACAATCTGCGTGATGCCCGATACTGTCTGGGAAGACTGCGTTGCAAGTTTACCGATTTCATCTGCAACAACGGCGAAACCGCGGCCCTGTTCGCCTGCCCGTGCCGCTTCGATGGAAGCGTTGAGAGACAGAAGAGAGGTCTGACTGGCAATATCCATAATATCCGCCGCGAGTTCGTTAATTTTGGAAACGGAACGGGAATGCGCAATCGCTTCTTCGGAAGTATTCTTAACGGACTGATACATTTGTTTTGTCCGGTCGCTCGCGCTGAGGGTGTCTGTTTTCAGGCGTTCGGCACGATGCAGAATTTCTTCGGACAGGGTAACGCCTTCCGTGGCTTTCTGGTTGATTGCGGAGGTGTTCTGTTCCACTTCCAGAATTTCAGCGCTGATAGAATCCGTGCTGACCGCCGTATTTTCCATGCTTGCGGAAAGCTGCTCGGCCGTTTCGGAATTGCTGTTGGCATTGTCGTTTACCGTAGTGGCAATTTCATGCAGGCGGTTGGCGCTTTCGCTGATGGATTCGGAAGTGGAAGAGATGTCGCGCATCATGCTGCTGAAAGACTGCCGCATTTTCTGTACGGCACGGCTCATTTCCCCTGTTTCATCTTTATGTTTTAAAAGCGGATGATAAGAATCGTCCTGTGAAATATCCAGTTCTGCAGTCTTACGGATGACCTTTGTAACGACTTTGATAGGGGTCGTAATGGTACTTGCGAAAATAAAGCCGAGTATCATAAAGACGGCGATGATAATCAGACAGATAACAAAACTGATGGAAATCGCATTCTGCCGCATGGCGTCGATGGGGTTTAAAATAACATCGCTGTCCACAACCATACAGAGAATCCAGTGATTCAACGGCGACACATGATAGGCAAGATACTGGTCCTGCGAAGCGTCATAAAGTATGGAAGTGCTCTCATAACTGCCGGAATGAATCCGGGAAAGCAGATTGGTAATGCTTTCCGTATCTGCCGCAGTACCGATAAGACTTTCGTCCGGCGAGTAGATATAGCTCCCGTTGCTGTCGAGCAGAAACGCATAGCTGGAGTCCGTGTCACCGAATACATGGATGTTTGCCAGCGTATCTGCAAAAAGAGACACTTTAATGTTGGTAAAAACGACGCCGGACAGGGTGTCCTGGTCAAAATGACTGCTTTGCGGAACGCCGACGGAAATCAGCGGTTCGCCGCTTGCCGCATCAAAAAAGATATCGCTCTGTGCGGGCGCATTGTTCTCCATAATATATTGGTAAAAAGGATTTTCCGCATAGGATGCGCCCTCCGCGGATTCATCCGTGCTCGCGTGAAGAATACCGTCTTCGGCGCAGACAAAGTTGATGCTTTCGTGGGTGGGATTCGCGCTCATGTATTTTTTCAGGGCGGCATGAATTTCATTGGAGTATTTGTTGCCCTTATTGGTATTAAAAACAAAGAAATTTTCGGAGCCGTTCAGATAGGTCATCGTCGCGATATATTTCTGAATGGACTCGTCGATATAATTGCCCTGTGCCCGGACGATTTCCGTCAGAGAATCCTCCGTGTAAGATACGAGCGTTTCTCTGGAAATTTTCGTTAAATAGCGGTAGTTGACGAGAACCGCAATCAGAACGGCAATCGTTGTGAAAAGAATCAGGACGGATGCAATTTTCGTCTGAATCGAAGATAACGCTCTGACAGATTTTGTATTCGCTTTTCTTTGTTTTGACATGATACAATCCCTTTCTATCGATACTTAATCGTTTTAGTAATCATAGCATGTATTATCTGAAAATGATAGCCAAATTGCACAAAGGAATCAAGTTTGATAAGTATACACAAAAAATGACAGTAAAAATGGTGCATTTTTACTTAAAAAACAAAATTGATTTTTAGTGTTCAAGACATGAAAAAACAGCAACAGGACAAAAACTTAAACGTTTAACTAAATAAAAATCGGTAAAAAAAGAACTGCGTGGATAAAACGGGGATAATTTCAAATCATAAAGGTAAAAGTTTATTAAAATTCGAAGGCAGCCTTTTCACTAACTACCGGCATCCTTTCCAGGGCCTCTGCCAGAGAACCATGCGCTGCCCGGCGGCCTTCGAATTTTTAACAGAAAGAAAGCGAAGAAGAGAGGTTACTATGGATTTTTTCGATATACTGACGATGGTGGGGGGATTGGCTCTTTTTTTATATGGGATGCAGGTGCTCGGGGACGGGCTGTCCAAAGCTTCCGGCGGACGAATGGAGCGGATTCTGGAAAGGCTGACTTCCAGTAAAATCAGGGCTGTTTTTCTGGGAGCGGCGGTGACGGCGGTAATTCAGTCATCTTCGGCGGCAACGGTCATGGTGGTCGGGTTCGTTAATTCGGGCATTATGAAACTTTCGCAGGCGATTGGTGTGATTATGGGCGCCAATATCGGAACGACGGTCACATCCTGGATATTAAGTTTATCCGACATTGAGAGCGGAAATTTCTGGATAAGGCTCTTAAAGCCTTCTTCTTTTGCGCCGGTGCTTGCGATTATCGGCGTCGGCATTTTACTGTTTTCCACCAGAGGGAAAAGGAAAAATCTGGCGCAGATTTTCGTCGGCTTTGCGGTGTTGATGTTCGGTATGGAAACGATGTCGGATGCGGTGAAGCCATTGGCGGACGTGCCGGAAGTGATGAACTTGTTTGTTTTGTTTTCCAATCCGATTCTTGGACTGCTTGCGGGTGTTTTTCTGACGGCGCTTCTGCAGAGTTCTTCGGCGTCCATCGGTATTTTGCAGGCGTTGTGCGCTGCCGGAGCAATTTCCTATGGAAGCGCGGTTCCGATTATCATGGGGCAGAATATCGGAACCTGTATTACGGCGCTGCTTTCTTCCGTCGGAACATCGCCCAATGCCAGACGGGCCGCCTTCGTGCATCTGTATTTTAACGTGATTGGAACGGCGGCTTTTATGACGCTTTTTTATGGTCTGCATGGCGTGATGAAATTTCCGTTTCTGGGACAGCCCGCGGAAGCGTACGGCATTGCCGTGGTGCACAGTATTTTTAATCTGTTTGCAACCTGTCTTTTGCTGCCGTTTGCGGATGGACTGGAGAAGCTGGCCTATCTGACAATTCAAAAGGACGCTTCCGAAAACAGGAAAATCCGTCATGTGGATGCGGATGAGAAAATTCTCGACAGCAGATTTCTCGATAAACCGTCCCTCGCAATGGAACAGTGCAGACGGGTGGCTTCCCATATGGCGGTTACCGCCAAAGAGGCCTATATGCGCACGCTCGATTTGCTGCATCAGTTTGACGGAGAAAAAGCGGAGGAAATCAACAGACTGGAAGAAGATACCGACCGGTATGAAGACATGATTGGAACCTATCTGTTAAAACTGAGCGGACAGAGACTTTCGGAAAAAGACGGCCGGACGCTGATGCTTTTTCTGGAATCCATCGGTGATTTTGAGCGGATTTCCGACCATGCGGCAGGAATTATGGAAGCTTATCGGGAGATGTGGGACAAAGAAAAGAAATTTTCCAATAAGGCGCGTGTCGAACTGGATATTTTTGCAAGGGCGGTGGCTAACATGATGGAGATGACGCTGGAAGTTTTCGACCGGGAAGACGTTACGCTTGCATTGGAAATACAGCCTTTGTCACAGGTCATTTCGGAGCTTGGCGCGGAAGTGCGGACCCGTCATATCAGACGGCTGCGAAAGGGAAAGTGCACGATTGAAATGGGCTTTCTGCTTGCGGACATCGTGACGGGATGTGAGCGGATTGCGGCACATTGTTCCCATATCGCGGTCAGCGTAATCGAAGTGCAGGAGGAATCCCTGGAAATACACGGGTTCATGAACGCATTGCGCGGAAACGAATCGGAGGAACAAAAACAGCTTTATCAGGGATTCAAAGGAAAATATGTTTTGCCGTAAAAGATTGACCTTCCTGTCAAAACCTTATAGAATACTTATAGGATATAGGTACGGCGGTTTCAAAATGTTCGCCCGGAGATTTATGCTGACGCTTACGGCTTACGGACATCTATCCGCAGGTTGAGAAAGGGGCAGGATGACAGAAATGACATATCAGGAAATTTTGGAAAATGCGAGAGGCTGCATCGGAGCATATTGTAAGGCGTGTCCGGTCTGCAACGGCAGGGCGTGTAAAAATCAGATACCCGGACCCGGCGCAAAGGGCATGGGCGATACGGCGGCCAGAAATTTTGATAAATGGCAGGAAATACGCGTCAACATGGATACGATTTGCGCGAACAGAACGCCGGACACGTCGCTTACGTTATTCGGAAAGACGTTTCGTTATCCTTTTTTTGCGGGTCCGGCAGGCGCGGTCAACCTTCATTACGGAGAAAAATACAGCGATTTAAGCTATAATGACCTGATGCTGCGAAGCTGTGTGGAAAACGGCATCGCGGCTTTTACGGGAGACGGTACGAATCCGGAAGTGGTGATACAGGCGGCGAAAGCGCTTGCCGACGTGAAGGGGCAGGGGATTCCGACCATTAAGCCCTGGAACATGGAAACAATCCGGGAAAAAATGCAGCTTTGCAAAGATGCGGGTTGTTTTGCGCTGGCGATGGATATTGACGCCGCGGGACTGCCTTTTCTGAAAAATATAACGCCGCCTGCGGGCAGCAAGAACGTGGAAGAGCTGAAAGAAATCGTGCGGATGGCGGGTGTGCCTTTTATCGTAAAAGGGATTATGACCGTAAAAGGCGCGTTAAAGGCGAAAGAAGCCGGTGCGGCGGCAATTGTTGTCAGCAATCACGGCGGCCGCGTGCTTGACCAGTGTCCGGCGACCGCAGAGGTGCTTGCGGAAATCGCGGACGCTTTACAGGGAAGCGGGATGAAAATTCTGGTGGACGGAGGTCTCCGGAACGGTACGGATATCTTCAAAGCGCTTGCGATGGGAGCAGACGGCGTGCTGATTTGCCGTCCTTTCGTTACGGCATTGTACGGAGGCGGAGCCGAAGGCGTCAGCGTTTATATCGAGAAGCTGGCGGGAGAGCTGCGCGATACGATGGCGATGTGCGGCGCGGGAAGCCTGCCGGAGATTACCCGTGAGATGGTACGGTTGTAGTAGAAAACAATGTCCTGCAAAATTTATCCGTGTGGCATAAAGTCATGCGGATTTTTTTGTCACTTTTTTCAGGAAGCAGACGTGTATAGTATGAAGAGAAGTTCTAAGGCTCATACAGCTAAAGCCTGGTTTCCAGGCTTGGCTGTTTCGCCAAGAACTTCTACGATTTGCCTTTGGCAAATCTTCTTTACACCGTAGAATGCCCCCAATACGGGCATTCTACGCACGGGTGTCAGAAGTACTTCTGAGATGCAGGAACGGAAAAGCATGCAGCCGTTTTGGAAAGGAGTTGTATGGAACACAAGATAGAAGCGCTCATGGATTCCTATGGGAATCTGCTCTGGCGGACAGGGATTATGATGCTTGGAGAACCGCAGGATGTGCAGGATATGATACAGGAAGTCCTGTTGAAATACATGCAGAAAAGGCCGGTTTTTCATGATGCGGAGCATGAAAAGGCGTGGCTTCTGCGGGTAGCGGTAAATCTGTGCAGAGATATGCTGCGGCTTCGAAGCAGACGCCGATATTTTCCGATTGATGAACTGGAACCGGAAGCTGTCGGCAGCACGGACGCGGAAAGCAGGGAGATTTTGGAAGAAATCGCCATGCTGCCGCAGAAATGGAAAAGCGTGCTCCTGCTCCATTACATCGAAGGGTATTCTTTAAAAGAGATTTCGGAGATTCTGGATGTATCGGAAAACGCGGTCAAAAAGAGAATGCAGCGGGCCAAAGAAGCGTTGAGAAGAAGAATGGAAACATAAACGTATGAAGTATTCGCGGTCTGTGGTTTGCGGACTGAGAGAAAGGCATGGTGATTTGAATGGAAGAAAAAAGAAAGCATGAAACGATGGAGCAGAAACTGGATAAAAGACTGGAAAGCGAAGGCTGGAAAGACGCTGTAAGGAATATGGCGATGCCGCAGCAAAGCAGGGAGGCCCTGACGGAGCAGTTGAAAGCCTGTCAATGTCCTCAAAACCGGAAAACAGGTAATCTTATGCTGCGCCGGGGGCGTTTTGCAGGACTCGCTGCGGCAGCGGCCTGTATGCTGCTCGTTCTCACAATGACCGGCATGACGGCTCATGCCGTTTATGTCAATAAGCATTTGAACGTCTTTTTTGAAAAGGATATTACGGCGGAGCAGATGAGCCGGATAGAAACGCAGCTGCTGCAGATGGACGGTGTTGTGTCCTGCCGCTATATTGACTCCGATACAGCATGGAAGACGTTCGGGGAAATTTATCTGACACCGGAACTTATGGAAGGATTTACGGAAAATCCGCTGGCGGATTCTGCGAATTTCCGGATAGGGGTTGCCTTGAATGTGGATGCGGAACAGATGAAAGCGCTTATTGAAGAACTGGACGGCGTCCGGATTGTATCGGGGCTGTGGGAAGAATGAGTGTTAAATGCCGTGGGAATCGTTTTATGCAGAGAAAGGGGCAGGCCGGGAAGTTCCGGTCTGCCTTAGCTTCTCCTTTCCGCTTCGCCCGGTCTGCGGTCAGGCATTCCATATAGCGGCGGCTATTCAGTTTTTAACTGGCAAGCGATAATGAATGGGGCTGTTGCTCTTTATTCTGTGCTGTTCGAATTTGTAAATCATTTATTAAAGAATTATCTTGCTGCGTCTGATGCACCGTAAGCGAAATTTACAACTGTAGCATTGCTGTATTTCTCAAAAATATCATAATATTCTTCTTCCGAAATAATCCTGGTTTCATTCTCTTTTGTCACGGTATAAGTAGCATTTCCATTTTCATCAAATTGCTCATTAATTAATTCTGCCAGCATAAGTGTACCGGATTTCTCAACCTCAAAACGCTGCATAGCGTGACCGGAAGCCGTATAGATGCCTGTTTCATCATAGGAAATAGGATATGCTGTTCCCATACTCTCTATCGTTCCTATATTTTTAACTTCTTTGCCTGCCAGATAATACACATCACATAGAAGAGCTGCCTGTTTTCCTGTGCCGTCATCATATACTTGTGAAGTGACAAGTAAGACTGGCTGAGGGGCATTCGTATCAATCGTTACAAAAAGTTCATTATCACCCAATCCGCCAATGGTTTCTTCATAAACAGCAGTATTGTCTTTACTTACTTTCCCACATGCGCATAACGAAAAGATGAGCACACATAAAAGGAAACATGAAACAACCTTTTTTACCTTATACATATTTTCAGTATCCTTTTTTCTGTTATCAATGACATAACTTATGAGCAGTACCAGTCCAATCGCCCCGGTAATCATAGATGGTATCATCAACCGTATATAATCAACAGGGGCGTTGGCATATTGCCCTGTTGCGATATACCGGTATAGCATATACTGAGTACTGAGTGTTGTGCTTTGTAACGCAATTACATATGCAAAATTTAATACGCTGACCATAATAAAAATCAGCCCGCCAATGAGTAACAGCGTCAATTTTCTGTTATGAAGATTTATTTTCATCAAATCTTCTAAAGTTATCTGTTCGTCATTTCTGTTTGTCACACTTGTTTCCGCCTCCTTGAGTAAATCATCTAATGACACATGAAAAATCCTGCTTATTTTAACGATACTTTCTAAATCGGGAGATGTGCTGTCTGACTCCCATTTGGAAATTGTCTGTCTGGACACGTCAATTTTCTCAGCTAATTGTTCCTGTGTCATTCCTGAAAGTTTTCTTAATTGATTGAGTCTATTTCCAATTTTCATTTTCGTTGCCCTCCTTAATCGCGATTCTAAATGATTTTAGGTATTTTTTCTATCAACATATCTTTACATTTGTGCTCAATACGGCGACATTAGGAAAAAACCGCAATTTTTATGACGGCTCCTTCCAAAGGCGGTTACTCCTTTGAAATTTGATGTTTCGGCAGCAGTTTTGTGAGGATGAAAGTGTAGGAAACCGTCAGAACAATCATGACTAAAACATGAAGAATCTTTTTTTCCACCGTAACTCCTGCTTTATTTGCAAAAATACTGAGCATGTTAATTGCAGCGTGGGTAATAATACAGGGGAACAGGCTTCCTCCGCGATAAAAGATTGTTACAAACAGGAAACCTGCCGCAACCGCAAAACAAATCTGACACAGGTTGGCGATGAAATCCATCCCGCTTCTATTGAATAAATTTATGAAATGCCCCATGCCAAACGTAACGCTTGAGATGATAATTGCGGATTTTGCATTGTCTTTTTCTATCGCTTTGAAGAGAAAACCTCTGAAAATTACTTCCTCGACAAATCCGACGCAAAGCATAAATAGAATATGGCAGACAATGTCTGTCAACGGATAAGCGGCTGAAATGCCATTCCAAAGATTTCCTGTTGCCAGGACTGCCAATGGCGCATAATAGAGAAACCGGCGGGCAGGCACAGAAGACTTGCAAAGACCGTACCGTTTGGATAATTTATTTTTCCATATAAAAAACAAAAGGATAAGGGACTGCGGAACACAAAATAAAGCGCTTGCGGAATATTCGATTCCGATTCTTTTGTTTAATGGATTTGCAAAGGATTGCAAAACGCAATAAATCACAATCCATGTGATTGCAAATGCCAGTTCGTTTTTCTCATATAACTTTTTCACTTTTCTTTCTCCTGTATTGCCAATACCGCACCCGTGTATACTCGCTCCAATTGCTTTGAAATAAGTTGTTCGTCATATGTGAATGCGTTGTTGGCAATGATACTGGCATACCCATGAACGAACATCGCAAGTGTTATAAAAATCTCTTTTGTCTGTTCCATATTCCTGTTCATTTCTTCCTGCATTGCAGAAAGAACGGGTATAAGCTCCTCTGAATTGACCATTTCGAGCAGACTGTTTTCAGCGACAAATCCCGATTGAAAAAGAAACCGGAACAAATTGGGTTCTTCAACTGCAAAGCGGATATAATTCAAACCAATTCCAAGCAGAACATCTTCCTGTGTTTCCGGAATGTTCATTAAATATTCGGTATGATATTCATCCGTTTTTTGAAAAGCGGCTTTTTTTAATTCCTCAATCGTTGCAAAATGGTACATGACGGGCTGTGTGGAACAGTTCAGTATCTCTGAGACTGTCCTTGCATTGATATTTTCCGCGCCCGCTTTGCGGACGACCTCAAATGCGGCAGCAATAACCATATCTTTTGTGATTTTTGGTTTCGGCGGCATAGCTTTTTCTCCCGTTTTATTATTTTCGTTATATAACGATAATTATACTATAAAGGAAGGAAGCATATTTGTCAAGTCAGGTTATGCTTTGATTTATGGTTTTTCATAATCCCTGTTGCTTTAAAGTAATGACTGCATGAAACGTCAACGTGTCTGAATTGTAGTATATCTGCATATTTCCATCGTATTTGGCGACAATTTTGCGGATGCTTTTAAGTCCGAAACCATGCTTTTGGCTGCGGGGTATACTGATAGTCGGACTGCCGTTTTTCGTTATGAAAGGATTTGTCCGGCAGGAATTTATGACCGTCAAAACTGTAAACGGCGTATTTACTTTTTGACTTGTACTGATTTCAATAAACGATTCCGGAATGTATTCAGCAGCTTTCACAGCATTGTCGAGCAGATTGCAGAACAATGAGGTGAGGTCATTGTCAGCAATAAAATCTGTCGTTCCGCTTCGTATATCGGCGTGAAAAGCGATGTGGCTGTCCGTACATTGCTGCATATAGCGGCATAGAATGGAGTTTAGCATTTCATGTTCACATAGCCGGGAAGATTCTTTCAGGTCTGAGGAAAGCGACAATTGTCGGATGTAGGAGCTTATTTTTGCATATTCCTTTTGTTCATTCAGCATATCAATGGACTGCAGGTGTTTTTTGATGTCATGGATTAAAATACGCTGGTTTTCATTCTGTGCATGCAGCATTTTATAGTATTGTGCCAAATCTGACTCTTTTTGAAGCAGTAATTGCATTTCTGTAAATTCCATGTTTTTCTTCTGATGATACTGACTGATTTCAAACATGAGCAGATTTGCAGTCAGCAAAAAAACAGCGCCCACGACAATCATCCAATCAAGTGATGATGGGAGAGAAACAGATTCACCAATACTGATAAAAGTAAACATAATAAAGATGGAGGTTAAGGGAAAGAAAACAAGAAGAAAAACAGATTTATCATATTTTTCTTTTGTTTTCTTTGGGTTTTGCATCAGGTACATCAGTATATAAGCAACAACAAAGAATATGAGCTTACTAAAGACCGAAAAAAATAAAAGATGATAAAATTCTCTGCCATTATCAAGGAAGTGAGGGGCAAATCGCTTGGTAATTCCATAAACAATTAATTCACTCATTGCCATAACAGCCGTCAGGACAGAAGAATGAAATACTGCTGTATACCAATTCAGATAACATTGTGTCATAAAGAAAATGAAATTTAACAAAAAATATAAAATGATATTAAGCCATATCAATTCAGACAGTGACGCGCAAAAAAGGATAAAATATAAACTGCACAGTACGGCGAATTTTCTCTGAGGGGAGTGTTTTGCGGGAAATAAATGGGAGGAGTATTGCCAAAGTATCATTGCTTCTACAAGGAAACTGAAAAAATAACAGATTGTATTTATCATTTGTTTTACCTCGTACTTTCTAAATAAAGCAGATAGGCTTTTTTAAAAGCGCTGTATTTTCTTTTGGTCAGATAAGCGGATTGATTATCAGCCATATGAACAAGATTATGGTCGAAATCCGTGACATGTTCAAAATTGATAATGAAACTGCGATGCGTCTGGAAGAAACGGTTTTCAGGGAGAAGTTCCAGCCAGTATTGCATATTGTGAATGGATTCAAAATCACACGAAGTAGTATGTATTGTTACTTTTCTGCCGTGCGCTTCTACCGTTATGACGGAAGATGCAGGTAGTGTATGTACTCCCTGTTTTGTTTCAATTGGGATTTTGATTGTCATGGTGTTATACAAATCAACCGCATCTTTCATATTACGAAAAAAGCGTTGTTTCTCCAAAGGCTTTGAAAGATACCGGAATACGCGGAACCGCATTGCATCATCGAGATATTCAGCATAAGAGGTTACAATAAAAATAATAATTTTATCATTCTTCTTTTTTAACTCATTTCCAACATAGATACCATTCATTCCGGGCATTTCTACATCAAGAAACAGAATATCTTTTTCGCCATTATCTGCCAGCAGAGATTCCCCATCGGAAAAGCAGATTAATTCAGGGCATTTCAACCCAATGTTTTCAAAAAAGCTTTTTATATAGTTCTGAAGCTGTTCCACTGTCAGCGCATCATCGTCACAGATGAGTATTCGCATTTTCATACCTCTTTTCATGTAATTTGATACATTTATCCCTTGTATTATACAATAAAGGGCAAGAGAATACAAAGGATTTACATGAAAAGACATTTTTTGGCGGATTTTGGGCTGAAATAAAAAATAGCGCCCAAATGACCAAAGAAAGGCAAAAAGTGTCGTTTGGTGCAGGAAGGGTTGAACTCATGACTGAAACATGGATAATGGGAACTGTCATTGATTTCACAGAACAGCAAAAAGAAAAATTTGTATTGTATGGAGGATAGAGGACAGATGAAAAAGACGGTAACAGCTTCAATGGGTATGCTTGTTTTTCTGACATTGTCAGGCGGTTGTGCCAACACATCTCAGGGAGAAGTACCAGGCATTGACGATGGCAGTACAGAAGCATACATTCAAATGGTTGAAGCACAGGATAAAACAACTATGAATGTCGGAGAGGAACAGGACACAACAATTTTCATAGATGAAAAACTGGATGAAAATTTGTTCATCAGTGCAGAATTGAAAATGCCGGAAAATAACCTTTATGAATATGCTGCGCAGTTAAAAAGCTTTGACTATGATAGCGTGCAGGAAGCAATATTGACAATATCAACAGGGCAAAATGCGGAAGGGAACCTCGCTGTTGATGATGGAAGCGATAAATTCACGGGTGGCTCTCTTACTTATCAAAGAAATGATATGGCAAACCGTTTGGACACCTATTGTTCCTATGCGGGGGAGATGGGATTGGCGGATGACAGGGATTTGCCTTTTATGTCTCGGGCAGATGCTGTTGCAAGGATACAAAACATGGTAGGAATGTTTGACGTGGGCGGAGAACTGGAAGCTCTTGATGTGGTTGCTATGGATTCAGTGGATTTTGAGAACGTGAAAAAGGCAATTATGGAAGATAGCGATTATCAGTTTTTGTCAGCAAAGGGATATGGAAGCGATACATTTGAACAAGATATGGAAGTATACAGAATCATTTTTCGAATGAATGTAAATGGGATTCCCGTATACCGAAATGAGCCAAATTTGAGACAAACAAGCGAGAGATTTCTAGCTTATCCGGCTACTGTAACGGTGTTGTTATCAAATGATGGGATTGAAATGATAAGCATGATGGGAATGTTTGAGCCTTATGAGGAACATCAGAAGGAAGCGATTATCATAGGTGAGGACGGCATCAAAGAAGCGATCATGAAAAAATTCGGCGATGTGATTTTGACAAGCGAGTTTAAGGCAAAAAATATCTGGATGGAGTATTTCCCGCTTCTGAGGGAGGATTCCTTTACGGAGATGGATTTGATTCCGGTATGGTGCGTTGAATTTGAAGTAGATGGACAATCGGTTGAAGACAGCAGATATTCAATCCGGTTTAACGCAATCACAGGAGAGGAAATTTCGTGAAAAGAGTATTCATAAATGAATGGAAGAGGGCAATAAATATAAGCGCTGTTATAGCGATTATTGGCGTTATGTTTTGCATTTGCTTTGATTCATGGAATGATTTGATAAGTGCAATGCAAAACGGCAATAGCGTCTGGTGTGTATATTATTTTACGAGCAATTCCGCCTTCGGAGGAATGTGCAGAAAATACATATTGCCAGTTTTTGCGACACTTCCTTTTGCAGCCAGTTTTTGCGAGGAAAGAAAGAGCAGGGCGGTTGCGTATATTGTTTCCAGAGAGGGAATGCGGAGATACGGCGCTGTGAAATATATCGTAAATATCCTGATGGGCGGACTGGTTGTTGCATTTGGCACGGTTTTGCTGATTCTGTCTTTGCGTACGAGATTTCCAATGACAAGTGATTATTATGAAACATCAGTTGCCGATACCGCAGATTTATTCATAAGTGGCTGGCGGTTCATTCCCCGGTTCGTTACTGTATGACAGAGACAGCGCTTGGATTTATGCGCGGGATGATATGGGCTGGCGGGTCTATGCTTGTGTCATTATATTTAATGGACAATATAGTCATTACAATGTTCCCGTTTTTGGGGAACTATGTGATTGTCAGGATAAGCCAGATGTTATCCATTGATGATAAATTACGGCTTGACCAGATATTGACAGGCAGAACAGTGATTAAAGACAGTGGATACACAGTTATGATTGCTGCCATTATTTCCGGTGTTTTGGTTTTTCTGATGGGATGTGTTTTTACGAGAAAGATGGCGAGAGGCCTTAAAGATGGAATGTTTTATGAAAGCAAATAAGGTATCAAGATATAATATGAGAATATTATGGAAAAATGTCAGAATACCGTTTATCCTCATAATTGTTGTGTTGTATGTGATGGAAAGCCTTTCTGCTGTATTAACCTTCAGCCAGAGCATGCATATGGATGCCACACCGTTTGCATTTGTGTTTTTAATCAATAATTACAGGATTCAGTTTGTTATAGCGGCGTGTGCAGTTATTTTGTTCTGTAATGCCCCGTTTGAGGATGAGTCCTATCAATATATGATTTCCAGAGCGGGAAAACTGTCATGGGGATTGGGGCAGATTTTTTATATTTTAAAAACATCAATTCTTTATACTGCTTGTCTGGCTGCTGCATCGATTATTCCTTTTCTTGGGCATATTACATGGTCAAACGAATGGGGCAAGATTTGGGGGACGTTGGGGAAAACAAATGCCGGAGCAGAGTTCGGCGTGGAATTGTCAGTATCTCAGAATATTATACGGCAATATGAGCCTGCTGATGCGCTGGTTATAAGTATCCTGCTGGAATTTTCCTGTATTCTGTGTATTGGACTGATTATCTATTTTGGGAATAAGATGACCGCTAAATCAGTGGGGACATTCATTGGGGCGTTAATTGCTGTTTTGGATATATGTGTTTCAAATGACTGGCTGGACTGGGCATATGGGTTTTCGCCGGTAAGCCTGACGCAGCTGGAATTGTTTAATGGTTTTGCACCAAAATGGGGAATCAATCTGGCGTACGCAGAGAAATTTTTCATGATTGCAATCGTAAGCCTCAGTGTATTATGTGTGGCTGCAAATTATAAGGAAAAAGTAATCAGTAGAATCAGCAGGAGGTATATTTATGGAAGATAACTGTGAGATTTTTGTAGAAAATGTGACGAAAGCGTTTGGCGGTCAAGAGGTTTTAAGAACCGTATGCGTTAAATTTGAAATGGGAAAAATATATGGAATTGTAGGAAGAAACGGTTCCGGCAAAACGGTTCTGCTCAAATGTATCTGCGGCTTACTGTATCCATCAACAGGAACAGTGACCGTTGGCGGCAAGGTTGTCGGAAAAGATGTGGATTATCCGGAAAATGTAGGATTTATCATTGAGACACCGGGTTTTCTGCCAAGATATTCAGGGTTAAAAAATCTGAAATATTTAGCGTCTGTCAGGGGGAAGGTTAAGGAAGATGAAATACGAAAATACATGGAACTCGTGGGATTAAATCCTGATGACAAAAAACACGTTGGGAATTATTCGCTTGGCATGAGACAGCGACTTGGAATTGCACAGGCATTAATGGAAAACCCGGACATTCTTATACTGGACGAGCCAATGAACGCACTTGATAATAACGGCGTGGAAGAAATGAGGAGCGTTTTGCTGAAGATGAAAAAACAGGGCAAACTGATTATTATTGCGAGTCATGTCCGGGATGATATTGATATTCTGTGTGACGAAGTATACGGAATTGATGCGGGGATTATGAAGAAAATACGTTGATGGAATATTTGGAATCTGTGAGATGACAATAAGAAAGTGAGAAATGAGCAGATTGAAAATGGCATAAAAAACGGGCCGGTATCTCCGATGGAAATCCGACCCGGTTTTCATGTATGCAAAACTATGATGTCAGTTCGTCTTTTTTGGATAAAATCGCGGCACACGCAGCGCAGGCCGGGCAGTCGCAGTAGATGGCGCCTGCAGATTTGATTTCCCTGCCGTGGGCAGCGACTTCTTTTGCTTTTTCCGCGCCGAAGACCTGTGCGCCGCCCTCGGAATCGGCGAAAGAAATCAGTGTGTCGATGGGCATGATATCGGCTTCCAGCTCGGCGATGAGGTTTTGGGTCTGCTCCGCCTCTTTATCCGTTCCTGCGGCATTCAGCCAGTTCTGTGCGGCTTCTTTTGCCTCTGCGCAGCAGGAAAAGGCATTCATCAGTTCTTTTACTTTTTCGGTAACATATTCTCTTACATTTTGGTTCATAGCGGTTATCCTTTCTTTGGAATGGTCTGGATGGTTTTCATAGATGATTTCATTATATGGTATGACAGTTATTTTTGCAAGGCGGACGCCTGAATCTGCGTTAAAACGCTTATAACAAAAAGCAGTCGTTTCATGACAATGCGTTAAGAATCTGCCGGTTCTGCCCGATATTAATTACAAGACCGAAGAATGGAATCTGAAAGTAATCGGCCAGGGAAGGGCAGGAAGGAACGTTTAAAATACATCTATGAAAATTGCAATCTGTGATGATGAGAGCAGAGGCAGAGAAGGCATAAAGGACATCCTGAAGGAAGCGTTCCCTGAAATTGAAATAAGAGAGTTTTCCTCCGGACAAAAACTGGAGGAGGCAGCAGAAACGGAATATTTGCCGGACATCATTCTGATGGATATTGCAGTAAGCGGCACAGACGGCATGGATGGCATGGAAACTGCCCGGAAGCTGCGGAAGCTGTCACCGGAAACAATCCTGATTTTTGTAACAGGCGTCAGAGAACAGGTATTTCAGGCATTCGACGTAGGCGCGTTTCATTATCTGCTGAAACCGGTGGAGAAGGAAAAGCTGATTTCCGTTGTGGCGAGGGCCATTGCGGAGGTGGAGAAGACGAATGCAAAGCCCAAATATATGCTCGTTAAAGTCCCGGGCGGATATCGAAGGCTGAATATGGCGGATATTCTGTATGCGGAAAGCGACGGCCGAAAGGTCATTCTGCACCTGAAACAGGAAAACCTGGAGTTTTATGAAAAAATGGAAGAGCTGGAACAGCGGTTGGGTGAAGGATTTTACCGGTGTCACAGAGGATATCTTGTTTCGCTTTCGGAAATCATGGAATACGATAAAGCCAATATCCGCATGAGCAACGGAGAGACCGTATATCTCGCGAAAAGGAAATACAGTGAGTTTGTACAGGCCTATGGCAAATATCTGCGGGAATAGATTTTGCCGAATCAGGACATTATGCGGCAGGCGGCGCTTTTCATGACAAAATTATGGCAGTTGGTTACCCACAGCTTTATTTTTACGCAGGAAGTTCGATATAATTGATGAGAGCATTTTGGAACAGGAAAGGGGATTGAGATATGAGAGTAACAAGGAATTTTATGAGTGCAATGCTTGGCATCGGCGGCAGAACGTCGGGCAGCCGCCGCCACAGGATGAGCACTTTGCAGCCAACCGGAGCCGACCGTATTCTGGGCGCCGGACAGACGAACAAGACACAAGCTTCTCAGGCCGTTTATCAGAATATGAAAAAGTATGCGGGCGAAGTGCAGTATACCGCTTCCGAACTGACGAAGACAGGGGATGACTCTCTTTTTGCAAAAGCGAAGGAAAGCGGAGACACGACCGGCATTACCAAACAGGTGAAAGAATTTGTCGATAACTATAACGGAATGGTGCGGAGCTTAAAAAGCAGCGGAAGCAGAGTGGACAACAGCTATCTGAATCAGCTAAATACCAATGCGATGATGTTCCGTTCCGCGCTGGAGAATACGGGCGTAACCAGAAATGCCGACGGCACGCTTTCGGTGAATGACAAAGCTTTAAAAGGAGCGACTCTGGAGCAGCTTGAAAAGGCCTGGGGCAGCAGCAGTTCTTTTGTAACCAAAACGAATGCGGCAGCGGAGAACATACAGGCGAATGCAGTAGACGGCATGAATAATCTGATTAATAATTCTTACAGCAATTTGCTGAAAAACTTCGGAACTAGAGGCAATTATTTTAACTTCTGGTCATAGATTGCGGAAAGGGCATGGCGTGAATGCACTGGATACAGCAGGAAAAACCGGTTGAGTACCATGTGGTGCGATGGGAAAACAGCGCGTTCCATAATCATGATAAACGGCCCGAACGAAAAATGTTGGGCGGCGTTTCCTTCGACGGCGGAGCAGGAGGCGGAAAAAGCGCGAATATGCAGCAGACGGGTGTGCAGACGGCACAGCCGTCTTTTTCGCATACGGCAGAGGAAGGCTGGTTCGGGAAAGGCGTGGAGGAATCCGTGCTGTACGGCGGCGAGGGCGCAAAAGGGCAGCCGGGCGGAAACAGGAGGAGCGGCGGGCGCGATACGTTGGAAATCCGAACGGTTTCGCAGACGTCTGGAAGTAAAGCGGTTCAGGAACTGGCAGAAAGTAAAGTAATGCCGGAAACGGTGGAAGCGAAAAACGCTCTGGAGGCGCTGTCAGCCGGACAGACGCCCGCCATGCAGGAAGTGAAACGAAATAACCCGCTTTGGCGCTCGATACGAAAAGCGGGAAACGGTATCCGGGCTTTTTTGCAGGGAATGGAGCAGAAAGCCGGTCAGAGGAACGGAAGAAAGCCTCCAAAGAAAAATACGGAAGGAACGCGGGCGGCCGCAAAGGAAGCATTTGACCAAATAGAAGCGGATAAATCGTATCTGCTTGATTCCTATAACAAATATGGAGAAAGGAGCACGCTCGGAAGATAACGGCTTGGAAGATAAGATGTTGACGTTCTGTTTTGTTCCTGATAAAATGTGAGCAACTTAGCATTGTTCGTGCCGTCTGTGCGGCGGACGAAAGAAGGGAAGCAGACATGGCGGAGGACAAAAGGACAGCCCTTCCGCAGCCTTTTATGGAGCGGATGCAGGCGATGCTGCTGGAAGAATACGAAGATTTCCTGGCGGCTTATGGGAAAGAACGACGGTATGGGCTGCGTTATAATCCGTTGAAGACGGACAGGGCGGCCTTTTTAAAACGGATGCCGTTTGCATTGGAACCAGTACAATGGGCCGAAGAGGGTTTTTATTATCTGCCGGAGCAGCAGCCGGGAAAACACCTTTTTCATGAAATCGGCGTCTATTATATTCAGGAGCCGAGCGCGATGGCTGTCGTAGAGGCGCTCGCGCCGCAGCCCGGCGAAAGAATACTGGATTTATGCGCGGCGCCCGGCGGGAAAAGTACGCAGATTGCAGGAAAAATGCGGGGAGAGGGTCTTCTTGTTTCCAACGAAATCATTCCGGGGCGGGCCAGAATATTATCCCAGAATATCGAGAGGATGGGAATCGCCAACGCGGTTGTCTGTAATGAGACACCGGAGCGGCTGGCGGCGTCTTTCCCCTCTTTTTTTGACAGAATACTGGTGGATGCGCCCTGCTCCGGGGAAGGTATGTTCCGGAAAGATGATACTGCCATAGCGGAATGGTCGCCGGAGCATGTGAAGATGTGTGCCAAGAGGCAGAGTCTGATTCTGGAACAGGCAGCGGATATGTTAAAGCCCGGCGGCGTACTCGTCTATTCCACCTGTACTTTTTCGGAAGAGGAAAACGAAGACGTTATCTGCGGTTTTCTGAAAGAGCATCCGGCGTTTTCCATAGAAGAAACGGAGCAGGAACGGTTTTTTGAACCGGGCGGAAAGGGACAGACCGGTCAAAACGAATATCGGGCGGAAGGCATTGAACATACCATGCGGCTCTGGCCGCATAAGATAGCGGGAGAAGGGCATTTTATCGCAAAGCTGCGGAAGGCCGGGACGCTTGTTTTAAACGAGTGTTATGTAAACCACAAGCCCGAAGACGTCAGGAATGCAGCCAGAAAACGCGCCGGACGGAAAACGGAAAAATCGGTTCCGGACAGCACTGGTCTGTGTCAGGACTTTTTACGGGAAGCGCTTGGACTGTCGGAGGAGATTTACGAAAAATGGGAGCGCGGCGGGCGGTTCGTGCCTTTTGGCGAGCAGGTTTATCTCGTGCCCGGACAGATGATTCCGCTGCAAGGGCTGAAAGTCGTCCGACCGGGGCTGCATCTTGGCACGGACAAAAAGAATCGTTTTGAGCCGTCGCACGCGCTCGCCCTTTCTTTTTCCGAAGAGATGCCAAAGCGGTGTTACGAGATGACGAAGGAACAGGCTGCATGTTATCTGCGCGGCGAGACTTTTGCCTGCGACGATAAGCTGAGAGGCTGGATGCTTTTGTCGATTGAAGGATATGCGGCGGGATTTGGCAAGGCCGGAAACGGACAGATGAAAAATCATTACCCGAAAGGTTTACGAAAAGAAAGGTCCCTGTGAAAAAGGAATTTTTTCAGGCTGAAAGAATGGAGGATTTGTATGCCAACATGGTTAAATGATGCGGTATTTTATGAAATTTATCCCCAGTCCTTTATGGACTCGAACGGAGACGGAATCGGTGATTTTCAGGGAATTATCGACAAACTTGATTATATCAGAGGACTTGGCTGTAATGCGATTTGGATGAATCCATGCTATGATTCGCCTTTTCAGGACGCGGGATACGACGTGCGGGATTATCAGAAGGCGGCGGCGCGTTACGGCAGCAACGATGATTTGGTACGTCTTTTTGAAGCGGTGCACAAACGGGATATGCACATTCTGCTGGACCTTGTGCCCGGTCATACTTCCGAGGAACACGAGTGGTTCAAATTAAGCAGCAAGGCGGAGCCAAACGAATATTCCGACCGGTATATCTGGACCGACAACTGGTTTCAGGCACCGGAAGGATTGAAGCATGTGGCGGGAGAGAGCGAGCGCAACGGTGTGTATGTGCTGAACTTCTTTAAATGCCAGCCGGCGTTGAATTATGGATTCCTGCATCCGGAACAGTCCTGGCAGAAGGGCATGGACGACCCGGCCTGCATCGCGACGAAGGAAGCCCTCAAAGATATTATGCGCTTTTGGCTGGATAAGGGATGCGACGGCTTCCGGGTGGATATGGCGGATTCCCTCGTTAAAAACGACGACGAAAAGAAATCGGGAACCTGTATGATTTGGAAAGAAATCCGTCAAATGCTGGATGAGTCTTATCCGGAAGCAGCGCTCGTTTCGGAATGGAACAGGCCGGAACTGGCGATTCCGGCAGGCTTTCATATGGATTTCTGTCTGGATTGGGGCGGAAACTGCTATAATCTGCTGATGCGGGATTTGAAAGACGGCGTGAACAACAGCTTTTTCCGGAAGAGCAGCACGAGGAGCATTCTGGACTTTTTCGGAGAATATTTGCAAAGCTATGAGCAGATTAAGAAAAAAGGCCATTACTGCCTGATTACCGGAAATCACGATACGGTGCGCGCATCCTACTATCTGGACGTGCGGGAACTGAAACTGGCCTATGCCTTTCTTTTCACCATGCCTGGAAATCCGTTCCTGTACTATGGCGATGAAATCGGCATGCGCTACCAGGCGCAGCTGATTACGAAGGAAGGCGGTTATACGAGAACCGGTTCCCGCACGCCGATGCAATGGGATGATACGAAAAACCACGGTTTTTCATCCGCGGATGCGGAAATGCTTTATTTGCCGGTTGACATAACTCCTGATGCGCCGACTGTTGCCGCACAGGAGCAGGACAGTGAGTCTCTTTTGCATATGGTAAAAGAAATTCTGAAAATCCGCGGGGAAAAAGAAGATTTGAAGGACAATGGCAATCTGGAGCTGCTTTACGGGAAAGAGGGCGAAAGAGCTTTTGCCTATTGCCGCGGCGGCCTCCTGATGATGTGCAATCCTTCCGGTCAGGAAGCCGTTCTTGAGGAGAAACTGCTTTCAGGCCCAAATCGCTCCAAAACGGAGCTGCTTTCGGGTAGAACGGAACTTTTGGGCGCGGAAAAACTGTTTGAAATCGGCAGCACGGAATATGCGGACGGCAGATTCACTTTGGGAGCGCAGTCGTTCGTAATCTGGCAAATTTAAAATCGGAACATCAATTTTACGGTTTAGCTCCAGCCGGACTGTTATAATTTGAAAAATAACCCGAACGTACCACTTGTAAATTAACTCTGCCTGGAATATACTAATATCTGGAGTCATTATTTGGGGAGTCAATAGATATGCTATTTTCCAGTGTAGAGTTTTTATTTCGGTTTTTGCCGGTTTTTATGTTATTATATCTGTTTATTCCCGAAAAATATCGCAATATCGTATTGCTTTCGGGGAGCTTGCTTTTTTATGCGGCGGGAGAACCTTATTATGTTCTGCTGCTTATTTTGTCTATTCTGATAAATTACGGCGCAGGGAAGCTGATTCTGGACAAGGAAAAAAAGACGGCGAAAAACGTTCTTATTTTATCGCTGATTTATAATTTCGGAATGCTTTTTATATTCAAATACTGGGATTTTGCCGCGGGAATTTTGAATCGTCTGTCCGCGGGAGAAACAATACCGGTATTGTCGCTGTCCCTGCCGCTTGGAATCAGTTTTTATACATTCCAGATTGTTTCTTATCTGTTTGACTGTTATCGCGGCAAATGGAAGGAAAAGACTGACTTTGTGTCTTTTGCCGCATATGTGACGATGTTTCCGCAGCTGGTAGCCGGACCCATCGTCAAATATGAAGAAGTTGCGGAGCGGATGAAGGCGCGGAAAATCAGGGCAAAGTCGGTGGAAAGCGGACTGAAACTGTTCAGTATCGGTCTTGGCCTTAAGGTACTGCTGGCGAACCAGATTGGAACGCTTTGGAATACGCTGATGTCGGCGGGGCCGGGAAATTTGTCCGCGGCGGCGGCATGGATGGGCGCGTTTGCATATTCATTTCAGATTTATTTTGATTTCTGGGGGTATTCTCTAATGGCAAAGGGCCTCGGGAAAATGCTCGGTTTTCGAATACCGAGAAACTTTAACGACCCTTATACCTCCCGGTCTGTTTCAGAATTTTGGAGAAGATGGCATATTACGCTCGGAAGATGGTTCCGGGAATATCTGTATATTCCGCTCGGAGGAAATCGGAAAGGTTTTTTCAGAACGGTGTTCAATTTGTTCGTCGTTTGGAGCCTGACGGGATTGTGGCATGGCGCGAGTTTCAATTTTGTTTTGTGGGGGCTGCTTTTTTTCGGGCTGATAGCGTTGGAAAAGAAAGGCTTTGGAAAATGGCTGGAAAGTAAGAAAATCGCAGGTCATCTTTATGTTATTTTGTTAATTCCCGTGACGTGGATGGTTTTTGCAATTACCGATATGCGGCAGTTGTTGCATTATTTGCAGAACATGATAGGGATTCATTTGTCGGATGTTATCGTCGGAAGCGAGCAGGTTGTCCGTTATCTGAAAGAATATGGGGTGTTATTTATTTTCTGTATCCTGTTTTCGACTTCTGTTCCGATGGATTTGTACCGTAAATACAAACAGAAGTGGTACGTCATAGCGATAATTGCCGTAATTTTCTGCCTTTCTGTCTATGAAATAATGTCAGGAAGCGATAACCCGTTTTTGTATTTCAGATTTTGATTTTCAGACTTTGGGAGTGAACGTTCTTCTATGAAACGTATAAAGAAAATAATACATAACTGTCCATATCTGGCGGCGCTGCTGATAATGTGGATGCTTCTGACGATTGGCGGGATTTTGTTGGTGATATATCGGGATTACGGGAAAATGAAATGGGGGGACCTGGTGTCCCACCCGCTCTTTGCTGTCGTATGGGAAGCGGAGAAACAAAATAACATAAGTAATCTTATGGGGACGGAGTCCGTTATGGTAAAGCTGCCCGAGCAGGCGTCTGGCGCAGCAGATAATGGACTTGTTTTGCTGCCTTCCGCTGTCGGCAGTAAGGTAGGCGCACAGGTGGAAAAAGAGCTTGCCAGAGAGGAGGAAGCGCATGCGGCGGAAGAGAAACAGGAGGCCGAAGAAGTGATGGTCGGTCAGACACTTTATGTCGAATACCCTCCGATAGCGACGGATTCCATCTATTATGAAGACGTGGGCAAAACGGCATTGACGACGGAATATCCGTATACGGCTGTGAACGAAGATTATTTTAAGGACGCTGCCTTTCTGGGGGACTCAAGAACCATCGGCATTTCCGATTATTCCGGGCTCGAAGCGGATTTTTACTGCGATAACGGTATGACGATTTATAAACTGCTCGGCGAGAAGGGCGTCACCTGGCAGAAGACCGGGGAAAAAGTGAATATGAGCGAAGTGTTGCAGCAGAAGCAATATGGTAAAATTTATATCATGCTCGGCATGAATGAGCTCGGATACGGTGATACCGAGTATTTCAGGGAGCATTATCAGGCGGTTCTTGAACAAATCAGAGCGTGGCAGCCTCAGGCGGTCATCTTCCTGATGGCGAATCTTCATGTCAGCGCAGAGAAGAATAATTTGGAGACAGAGTTCAATAATATCAATATCAATGCCAAAAATGCTGCGGCCGCGAGTCTGGCGGATGGAATTGACGTTTTTTATCTGGACAGCAATCCTTACTTTACCGATGAGAACGGACTGTTGAAGAGTGAGCTGACGTTCGACGGCGTGCATCTGTATGCCAATAATTATGCGGTATGGAAGGACTTTCTGATGGAGCACGGGGTTGTCCGGGAGACGACGGAAACGTCAGGAAATGAGTAAAACGGGTTTTCGCCCTATGGAGAGAATATGGAAACGAGACTGAATAAATATCTTGCCCAGTGCGGCGTCTGTTCCAGAAGGGATGCGGATAAGCTGATAGAGCGGCAGGCCGTTACCGTCAACGGAAAGACTGCGCTGCCCGGCATGAAAGTGACGGAGACGGATGATATCCGGGTAAACGGCAGGCGCATGGAAAGCCCCGAAAAAAAAGTGATTCTGGCCTATTATAAGCCGGTCGGCGTAACCTGTACGGCCCGGGATGAACATGCGGATATGACGCTGCGGGATGTCCTGCAATATCCTGTCAGACTGACTTATGCGGGCAGGCTGGATAAGGAGTCGGAAGGCCTGCTTATTATGACCAACGACGGCGGATTAATCGACGCCATGATGCGGGGCGCCAACCGGCATGAAAAAGAGTATCTTGTCAAAGTAAATAAGAACTTAACGGAAACGGCGGTTCAGAAGATGCGGGATGGCATTTACCTGAAAGAACTGGATTTGACGACAAGGCCCTGTAAGATAACGCTGCTTGGGAACAATACCATGCGCATGATACTGACACAGGGAATCAACAGACAGATTCGCAGAATGTGTGATAAAACCGGTTATAGAGTCGTAAAACTGAAAAGAACGCGTGTTATGAATATAGAACTTGCAGACCTTAAGCCGGGCGAATACCGGGAACTGACGGAGGCGGAACAAAAAGAGCTGTACGCGTTGTGTTTTCCAAAGGCGGATTCCGGGAAAACGGCGGCATCAAACCTGGCGGAAACGGAGGAAATCGTTATCCATGCAGAATAAAAATATGAATCGTATGAAAGAACTGGTTATGCGCCTGAATCAGGCGTCCGAAGCGTATTATGCGGAAGACTCCGAAATCATGAGCAATTATGAGTATGACCGTCTTTATGACGAACTGACGGAGCTGGAAAAGGAAACGGGTGTTATATTATCTAACAGCCCGACAGTACGGGTCGGCTATGAGGCGGTCGATGACCTTCCGAAAGAACGGCACGAAAAGCCCATGCTGTCTCTTGGAAAAACGAAGAGCAGGGAGGAGCTGCGGGACTGGCTGAATGAAAAAGACGCTCTTCTGTCATGGAAGCTGGACGGATTGACCATTGTGCTGACCTTTTTTGCAGGAAAACTTGCAAAGGCGGTGACAAGAGGCAATGGGGAAGTCGGCGAAGTCATCACGAACAATGCGAAAGTGTTTAAAAATATTCCGCTGTCCATTCCTTTTCAGGGGGAACTGGTGCTGCGGGGAGAAGCGGTCATCACTTATTCCGATTTCGAACGAATCAACGAACAGATAGAAGATGTGGAAAGCCGGTATAAGAATCCGCGGAATTTGTGCAGCGGTTCGGTACGCCAGTTAAATAACAGGGTGACGGCCGACAGAAGCGTTATGTTCTATGCTTTCAGCCTGGTGAAGGCGGAAGGCGCGGATTTTGGAAATTCCAGGGAGCGGCAGTTCCTTTTTTTGACGGAACAGGGTTTTGATGTGGTGGAGTATCGAAAGGTGAATCCGGATACGATTCTCGAAGCAATCGAATATTTTGAGAAGAAAGTGGAAGGGTTTGATATTCCTTCCGACGGGCTGGTGCTCACCTATGAAGACATCGCATACGGGGCCTCCCTCGGGACGACGGCGAAATTTCCCAGAGATTCCATCGCTTTCAAATGGGCGGATGAACTGAAAGAAACCGTATTACGGGAAATCGAGTGGAGCCCGAGCCGTACCGGCCTTATCAATCCGATTGCCGTTTTTGAACCGGTAGAACTGGAAGGAACGACGGTCAGCCGTGCCTCCGTTCACAATATCAGCATTTTACGCGGTCTGAAACTGGGAATCGGCGACCATATTACGGTTTATAAGGCCAATATGATTATTCCCCAGATTGCGGAAAATTTGACCGGAAGCGATTCCGTTCAAATTCCCGAAAAATGTCCGGTATGCGGACAGGCGACGGAAATCCGTCAGGTGAATGAAGTGCAGTCGTTATATTGTACCAATCCGCTGTGCGACGCGAAGAAACTCAAGTCCTTTGCGCTTTTTGTCAGCCGGGACGCTATGAATATCGACGGCTTTTCGGAAGCGACGCTGGAGAAATTTATCGGAAAGGGCTTCCTCCATGAATATGCGGATATTTTTAAATTGAGCCGTTACGAAGAAGAGATTACGCAGATGGAAGGGTTCGGTGAAAAATCCTGCCGGAACCTTCTCGGCAGCATTGAAGAAGCCAGAAAGACCACGCTGCCGCGCGTTATATACGGTCTCGGCATTACGGGTATCGGACTTGCCAATGCCAAAATGATATGCAGATATTACCGCTATGATTTAAACGCGATGAAAGCGGCTCAGACGGAAGAACTGAGCGAAATAGACGGTGTCGGGGAAGTGCTGGCCGGCGCCTTTTCCGAATATTTTGCGGATGAGAAGCATGTGCGGCAGCTTGAAAATCTGCTTCGGGAAATTGAGATTGCCGTCGAGAAAGTAGACGAGGAGACACAGACGCTCACAGGGCTTAGCTTTGTCATTACCGGCAGTCTGAATCATTACGCGAACCGGAATGAACTGAAGGAGCTTATCGAGCAGAAAGGCGGAAAAGTAGCCGGAAGCGTGAGCGCAAAGACGACAGGACTGATTAACAATGATGTGACGTCAAATTCTTCCAAGAACAAGAAGGCGAAAGAACTTGGCGTCAGGATTCTGTCGGAGGAGGAGTTCATGGAGGAATATCTGTGATTTCTCAATCATCCACATCGAAGCTTTCCAGCATACTGTTTTTCTTTTCCGGTCTGGAATCTCCGTGTCTGACCATCAGCATTGTAAAAAAGGCCATAACGGAAAAGAAAACGGAATACGGGAAAAGCGTCCGGTAAGAAATATGTTCCAGCAGATATCCGGACAGAATCGGCGTGACCACCTGGGCTGCCATCGAAAACGTATAGTAGTATCCGGTATATTTTCCGACATCTCCCGAAGAGGCGATTTCCACGACCATTGGGAAGGAGTTGACATTAATCGCCGCCCATGCGAAGCCGATGATACCGAAGAAGAGATTCATCGACACATGATAATTGTTGTAAAAAGCGGCGCACAGATAGCAGAAGGCCAGCATTGCGACGCCGATGAGGATGGTTTTTTTACGGCCGATGCGGCTGGAGAGTGCGCCGATTGGAATATAGCTGATAATGGCGGCCACCGTTGCGACCATCAGACAGTTTGCGTAACCGCCGTTTTCCATGCCCCAGACATGCGTTGCATAACGGGAAAATGCGGTGGTGACAGCGTTGTAAGCGATATACCACAGCGCGATGGAGGACAGCATAAAAATCAGGCTTCGCTTTACATCCGGTAAAAGTGCGGAGCCTTTTTCTGTTTCGGAAGCGGCAGTCTCTGTTTCCGTCATCATTTCCTGCGGGATGTTCTTTTCCTTTACCGTCAAAAAGAGAACGGCGACACAAATGACCATCAACAGGGCGATGGAAAGGAAAAGCGGGAAATAATTCGGTGTGGTTCCCTTTCCAACCAATACTTGTATCATTATCAGCGAATAAACACCGCCCACCGCGCCCATCAGATTAATGACCGCGTTGCCCTTGCTCCGCAGCGGTTTTGGCGTCAAATCGGGCATTAAAGCGACCGAAGGGGAGCGGTAAAGACCCATTGACAGTAGTGTCAGAAACAGAATGACGATGAATAACGTCAGATTTCTGCCGCGGTCCGCCGCCGGCAGTATCAGGAGAAATATAGCGGAAAGAACCGTTCCGGCGATAATAAAAGGCATCCGTTTTCCGATTCTGGTGTCCGTTCTGTCGGAAAGCAGACCAAAGAGGGGAAGAAGGAACAACGCCAGAATATTGTCCGCCGCCATGATGACGCCGGTGACGGTCTCGCCAAGTTCAAAGGAATTTTTCAAAATCAGCGGGATGATATTGTCATACATCTGCCAGAAGGCGGAGATGGACAAAAAGGCGAGGCCAATCAGAATCGTTCGTTTATAATTTAGTTTCATAGTTCCCCTCATTCTGCCGCATACGCGGATAATTCTGTCTGTATGCCGGTCGTTATGTTATCATACAATCGCTGTCACATCATGCAATCGCCGCCGCGTCATTCAATTTCTTTCACATCATATGGCGTCGTCTGATATACATAATAGTTCAACCAGTTAGAGTATAAAAGCTGTCCGGTGGAACGCCAGTTGACGATGGGAGCCTGAGAAGGGTCATTGTTCGGGAAATAATTGACCGGGATTTTCGGATTCAGGCCTTTTTCCAAATCACGGTAATATTCTTTGGAAAGGGTATCTTTATCGTACTCCGGGTGACAACTGACGAAAAAGTGACGGCTGTCGGTCGTTTTGACAATTGTGACGCCTGCTTCATCGGAAACCGCCATCAATTCCAATTCCGGAACGGAGGCAATTTTGGAGGCTTCAATTCCCATAGCGCGGGACTGCGGCGCATAGAAAATATCATCGAAGCCGCGGAACAGCGGCGATGTCTTTTTCAATACTTTATGGGCATAAACGCCGGAAAGTTTTTCCGGATAATCGGTCCGTTCCAGACCATAGAAATAATAAAGTCCGGCGTAAGCGCCCCAACACAGATGAAGCGTACAGTGCACATGCGTTTTACCCCATTCCATGATGGTGCAGAGTTCCTTCCAGTAGGTAACGTCTTCAAATTTCACATAATCAAGCGGCGCGCCGGTAATAATCATGCCGTCGAACTTTCGCTCCTTTACCTGGTCGAAAGTTGTATAAAAGGATTCCAGGTGGTTGGAATCGGTATGCTGCGGCGTGTAGCTTGCGGTCTGCAAAAATTCCACGGTTACCTGAAGGGGGGAATTGGAGAGCTTGCGAAGAAGCTGTGTTTCCGTGATGACTTTGGTCGGCATCAGGTTCAGGATAAGGACGTTTAATGGCCGGATATCCTGATGCAGCGCACGGTATTCGGTCATGACGAAAATATTTTCTCCCTCTAAAGTTGCTCTTGCAGGAAGTGAATCTTTAATTTTAATAGGCATGGTCATTCTCCGTTCTGTATTGTAATCACTATTACTTACGATAACATAAATGAAAACGTTCTGCAACCTTGCATAAACAGGAAAAAGGAGATATAATAGACCATATATAATTTCAGACAGAAACTTACGAATGAGGTATTGAGGGATGGAGACAGCATATCAAAAAGTTAAAGTACACAATGAACTGGAATGGTGTCAGGTAACCGATTTGGGTATGAAAGAACGGATTGAAAAGCTTTTGTTGAAGAACAGAGTATCTTATTATGTAAAGTGGGAAAAAGCCGGCTTCTTTTCCAGAGACAAATTCGGGACCTGTATATTCTGTGTTAATCAACTGCAGAAAGAGGCGGCGGACGAAGCGATTCGGCTGCTCGTGGAAGAAGATAAGGGGAAAATCAAGTTTATCAACCGTAAATTAAATAACACGTTTTATTAAATGGTTTACGGACGGAACAGGAATGGGTGAAATATGAGCCAATGTGATACATGCAGCAATTATGTTTACGATGAAGATTACGAGTGTTATGTATGTATGGTAGATTTGGACGAAGACGATATGGGCCGCTTTTTAAGCGGCGGAAATTTCGAGTGTTCCTTTTACCGGCAGGATGATGAATACAAAATTGTAAGAAAGCAGATGTGATGTGGAAGAAATTCCGCAGTCACATCTGCTTTTTTATGGTGGATATCAATCCATTTGTTTTTTCAGATTCTTCTGTGCCGTAGAAAGCATCAGCTTGATGCGGTTCAGCTGATTGACCTCGCTTGCGCCGGGGTCATAGTCGATGGCAACGATATTGGAAAGCGGATAACGTTTCCGCAGCTCCTTGATAACGCCTTTGCCGACGACGTGGTTGGGCAGACAGCCAAAAGGCTGCGTGCAGACGATATTGTTGACGCCGCCGTGAATCAGCTCGACCATTTCACCGGTCAGAAACCATCCTTCGCCCGTCTGATTGCCGATGTTGACAATCGGTTCCGCGTATTCCGCAAGCCGGTAAATGCTTGTCGGCGGCTCAAAATGCCGGCTCTCTGCCAGTGCTTTGGCTGCGCAGGAACGCAGTTTTTCCACGGCCCAGATACCGAATCTGGAAATCACCGCGGCTTTTTTGGATGTACCGAGATGCTTCGCTTTATATATCTGATTATAGAAGCAGTAGAGGATAAAGTCGATTAAATCGGGAACGACTGCCTCTGCGCCTTCCGCTTCAAGAAGCTCTACCAGATGATTATTCGCCGCCGGAGCAAACTTGACGAGAATTTCACCGACAATGCCGACGCGGGGTTTTTTCACGTCTGTAATCGGGATGGTGTCAAAATCCTGAACCATTTCACGGCATATTTTACGGAACGTAAAGTAATTCATGTGCTTTGCGGAAACGAAAGCCTGGCATTTTGCGAGCCATTTCTGATGAACGGCATTTACGGAACCCGGTGTCTGCTCATAGGGACGCATACGGTAAACGCAGCGCATGAAAATATCTCCGAATACGGCGCCGTAAGCAAGGCGGAGGAACAAGTCCGCATTCAGATGAAAGCCCGGATTGCTTTCGATGCCGGCAAGGTTTAAAGAAATAACAGGTATTTGCTGCATGCCGGCTTTCGCAAGAGCCCTTCTGATAAAGCCGACATAGTTGGTGGCACGGCATCCGCCTCCGGTCTGAGACATGATGATTGCGACTTTATTCAGGTCATATTTGCCCGATAACAGGGCATCCATAATCTGACCGACCACAATCAGAGAAGGATAACAGGCGTCATTGTTTACATATTTTAAGCCTACGTCCACGGCATGCCGGTTGTCGTTGCCCAACACTTCGAAATTGTAGCCGCAGGCGTTAAAAGCGGACTGCAGTATTTCGAAATGAATCGGGGACATCTGCGGACAGAGAATGGTGTAGTTTTTGCGCATTTCTTCCGTAAACACAGTTTTCTGAATGGCGCTGGACCGGATAGTGCGTTGTTTGTGCTTCTGTTCCCGGACTTTAATCGCGGAAATCAGGGAGCGGATTCGGATTCTGGCGGCGCCCAGATTGTTTACTTCGTCGATTTTCAGGCAAGTATAAATTTTATCGGAATCGGACAAAATATCATTGACCTGGTCCGTTGTTACAGCATCCAGTCCACAGCCGAAAGAGTTCAGCTGAATCAGGTCCAGGTCGTCCCTCGTTTTAACAAAACTTGCGGCAGCATACAGCCGGGAATGGTACATCCACTGGTCGGAAACGATGAGCGGCCGCTCCGGCGCTGCAAGGTGGGAGACGGAATCTTCCGTCAGCACGGCAAAATCGTAGGAATTGATGAGTTCCGGGATACCGTGGTTGATTTCAGGGTCAATATGATAGGGTCTCCCGGCAAGGACGATGCCGCGTTTGTTGTTTTTCTCCATGTAACGGAGCACTTCTTCGCCTTTGGCGCGCATGTCTTCCCGTACCGCGTCCAGTTCATTCCAGGCGGCCTCACACGCATCCATAACAGATGTTATTGGAAGCTCGTTAAACTCTTTGGTGAGCGCTTCCGTAACGGTTTTTAAATCCCGGAAGGACATGAACGGGTTGCGGAAAACGACTTCTCCGCGGCCGATTTCTTCTACGTTGTTCTTGATGTTTTCCGAGTAGGAAGTGACAATGGGGCAGTTATAGTGGTCATTCGCATCCGGGAACTCGTTTCGTTCGTAGAAAAGAGCGGGATAGAAGATGAAGTCAACGCCCTGCCTGATGAGCCATGTCACATGTCCGTGCGCCAGTTTTGCGGGATAACATTCCGATTCACTGGGAATCGATTCAATACCGAGCTCGTAAATTTTGCGGTTGGAGCTTGGAGAAAGAATAACGCGATATCCGAGCGCGGTAAAAAAGGTGAACCAGAACGGATAGTTTTCATACATATTCAGGACTCTCGGAATGCCTACCGTTCCCCTTTTGGCTTCGTTCACAGGGAGCGGTTCATAGGAAAAGAGTCTTTTTAATTTGTAATCGAACAGATTCGGAATGCCGTTTTCATTTTTGGATTTTCCGAGACCTCTTTCACAGCGGTTGCCGGAAATATACTGCCGGCCGCCGGTAAATTTATTGATGGTAAGGCGGCAGTTGTTCGTACATCCTTTGCATTTTGCCATGCTCGTCTCAAACTGCAGGGTATTGATTTTATGGATGGAAAGCATCGTCGTCCGGTAACCGTCCCGGTAATTTTCCCTTGCAATCAGCGCGGCGCCGAATGCGCCCATGATACCCGCGATATCCGGACGGATGGCTTCACAGCCGGCAATTTTCTCGAAACTGCGCAGTACGGCGTCGTTGTAAAAAGTGCCGCCCTGAACGACGATATTTTTACCGAGTTCCGCAGCATCGGAAACTTTGATAACTTTAAAAAGCGCGTTTTTGATGACGGAATAGGCAAGTCCGGCGGAAATGTCGGAAACTTCGGCCCCCTCCTTCTGCGCCTGCTTGACTTTGGAGTTCATAAAAACGGTACAGCGGGTTCCCAGGTCGATTGGGTGCGCGGCGAACAGTGCGGCGTCCGCAAAATCCTGCACACTGTAATTCAAAGATTTGGCGAACGTTTCGATAAAGGAGCCGCATCCGGAAGAGCAGGCTTCATTAAGCTGTACGCTGTCAACGGTCTGGTTTTTGATTTTGATACATTTCATATCCTGTCCGCCGATGTCCAGTATACAGTCCACTTCCGGGTCGAAGAAAGCGGCGGCCTGATAGTGCGCGACGGTTTCCACTTCGCCGTCATCCAGTAAAAAGGCGGCTTTCATCAATGCTTCGCCATATCCTGTGGAGCAGGAGCGGACAATCTCAACGCCCTCCGGTAAGAGTGCATAAATTTCCTGTATTGAACGGATTGCCGTTTTCAGCGGACTTCCGTCGTTGCTACTGTAAAAGGAGTACAGAAGTGAGCCGTCCTCACCGACGAGGGCGACTTTTGTCGTTGTACTTCCGGCGTCGATGCCGAGAAAGCATTTTCCCTGATAGGACGCCAGGTCTGCGGTTTTGACATGGTGGCTCGAATGCCTTTTGCCAAAAGCGTCATATTCTGCTTTGGAGGCGAACAGGGGTTCCATCCGTTCCACTTCAAATTCCATTTTGATATCGGAAGACAGCTTATCAACCATTTCCCGCATGGAATAACAAGTGTTTTCTTTTGCGTTCAGCGCAGAGCCGATAGCCGCGAAAAGATGAGAATTATCGGTATCAATGATATGTTCATCGTCCAATTTCAATGTGCGGATAAAAGACTGTTTCAGCTCCGAAAGAAAATGAAGCGGGCCGCCCAGAAAGGCAACATGTCCGCGGATTGGTTTCCCGCAGGCGAGGCCGCTGATGGTCTGGTTGACAACCGCCTGAAAAATGGAAGCGGATAAATCTTCTTTTGTCGCGCCCTCGTTAATTAACGGCTGAATGTCGGATTTGGCGAATACGCCGCATCTTGCGGCGATGGTATATAACGAATGATAATTTTTGGCATATTCATTCAGGCCCGAAGCGTCTGTCTGCAAAAGAGAGGCCATCTGATCGATGAAAGAGCCGGTTCCGCCGGCACAGATACCGTTCATCCGCTGTTCCACATTGCCGCCTTCAAAATAAATGATTTTGGCGTCTTCGCCGCCCAATTCGATTGCAACGTCCGTAACGGGAGCAAATTCCTGAAGGGAAGTGGAAACCGCGATGACTTCCTGTACGAAGGGAACCTGTAAATGATTTGCCAGTGTGAGTCCGCCGGAACCGGTAATAACGGGATGAAGCGGAATATTTCCAAGTACTGTATGTGCGCTTTGCAGTAAATCAGACAGAGTTTCTCTGATGTTGGCAAAGTGTCTTTTATAATCAGAGAAAAGAATCTGATGTTTTTCATTAAGAATCGCTATTTTGACTGTTGTAGACCCGATATCAATACCGAGTGTGAACTGCATCTGATTCAATTCGCAATCACTCCTTCAAAGTTCTTTCTTACTCTTATCTATGATATATTATATCTTATTAAATGTATTTCGACACGCTAAGTCATTATACGACAGTCATTTTGAAAATGCAATCGGCTATTTTCTGGAATTTGTGAAGATTTTCAAAGGGAATTATAAAATTTTTATGACTTTTTCGTATTTCGCATATGCGCCGTTTACTTTTAAAAAAAGGAATGCTAAAATATATTCAACTTTTCAAGACAAAATGTCTGGAGTAGGAAGAATGATTATAATGAAAGAAAGGCGTGGTCTTTAAAATGAGCCGGTTTGAAAGAAAGTTCGGAAAGTATGCCATCAGGAATTTGTCGGTCGTTCTCGTCTGCTGTTACGCGATAGGATATACCCTGCAGTTTATCGTGCCCTGGATAGCGATTTATCTGTCTCTGGACCCTTATGCGATTCTGCATGGACAGGTATGGAGGCTTGTAACGTGGATTCTGATTCCGCCGGACAGTTCTAATATTTTCTTAACACTGTTGATGCTGTATTTTTATTGTTCCATCGGCACGACATTGGAGCGGACGTGGGGAACATACCGCTACAATGTCTATATTTTCAGCGGAATGCTTTTTACGATAATCGGAAGTTTTCTGATGATGGGCTGCGCTTATCTTTTTATGCAGGAGACAATGCTTGCAAATGGCGGACCGGCTGAATTTTTCCGAATCGGTTCGATGTATGTCAGCACCTATTATATTAACATGTCCATTTTCCTTGCCTTTGCGGCGACTTTTCCGGATGTGTCGGTGTTGTTGATGTTCATTATACCGATTAAGGTTAAATGGCTTGGCGTTATATATGCGGTTATGCTTGCATTTTCCTTTATACAGGGGTATTTTTTCTCCAAATTTGTGATTCTGTCGTCGTTGCTTAATTTTATTGTTTTCTTCTTTACTTCCCGGAATATGATGCACCTGAATCCGAAGCAGATACACAGGCGTCAGGAGTTCAAGCGGGATATCCGACGGAGTATGAGCGGCATTACAAAGCATAAATGCGCTATCTGCGGTCGGACGGAGGTGGACAGCCCGGAGATGCAGTTCCGGTTCTGTTCGAAATGTGACGGCAATTATGAATACTGTGAAGAACACTTATATACCCATACGCATGTAAAGAGTAAGGGAAATCCTTAAATCTGCAAAGAACACAGGCACAAATCACAGAAAGGCATGGTCGTTTTCATGACGAAGGAAACTTTATTCGCACAAAAGCTGGAACGGATTGCGCAGACAGCGAAAGAGCAGGGAAACTGTGTTTCGGAGGAGCAGCTGCGGGAGACTTTTGCAGAGCTTTCTCTGGGAGAAGAACAGTTAGAAATGGTGCGGACTTATCTGAAACAGCGCAGCATCGGCATCGGTGAGCCTGCGGCTCCGGAAGATTATCTGAACGAGCAGGAAATCGATTATCTGGAAGGGTATCTGAAACAGCTGGCGGAGCTTCCCGAAGTTTCGGAAGGAGAAAAAGAAGCAATTACGCTTTCCGCAATGGCGGGCGATGCGGATGCGCAAAACCGCCTGATTCAGATTTTTCTGCCGCAGGTTGTGGAGATATCCAGGTTATATGCGGGACAGGGCGTTTTTCTGGAAGACCTGATAGGAGAAGGAAACGTGGCGCTTGCACTCGGCGTTACAATGCTGAGCGCGTTTGAACACGCCGCGGAAGCGCAGGGAATGCTCGGCAGAACGATTATGAACGCGATGGAAGAATTTATTGAAGAAAACGCAGAGGAAGCGAAGAAGAGCCGGAAGATGGCGGACCGGATTAACAAAGTGGCGGATAAGGCCAATGAACTTGCAGAAGAGCTGCATCGCAAGGTCACGATAGAAGAATTAATGAACGAGACGGGCATGAGTCGGAAATCCATTCTGGATGCCGTGCGCATGAGCGGCAATAAGATTGATGCGATTCTGGCGGATTGAGAAAAGATATGAATTGCTTGACGGATGAATCGCAGGCTGAAAGAAAGGCACAGTTATCGGAATGGAATATCAGGATAATGATTTTAAATATTATATGCAGGACACAGGACGCCTTTATTTCGGCGCGCGATACAGTTATGCGGAACTGATGGAGCATGAAATGGTTCCTTTTAAATTCAAAAGTATTATCGAGCATTATATTATGAAGGACACGGAGCCGGATACGACGCTGGAAAGCCAGTTCTACTATATGACGCCGGAAATGTTTTCCTGCAAAACTTATATGCAGCTGAAAACAAAAGTCAAAGTATGCCTGCTTACCGAAAAGAAGTCTTTTTTTGGCAAATCCAGAACGGCCTATCGGAATCAGGTTTTCACGCTGGAGGAATTTGTGAAAATGAATCTTGCGCAGAAGAAAAAGCACGGCGTCAAGATTCAGGAAATTATGTTATCCAAACTGGCGATGATGTCATTCAGCGTGTAGTTTTTCCGGTATGCCTCTGAAGAGCGGAACGGTATGACAGCGAGAGATTCCTGGCGGCGCCCCTTGAAAAACGCCGGCACTTAGCGAAAAGACAGCTCTGCTGTTTTTGAGCTTAGTACCGCTGCGATTTTTCACGGAGCGAAAGCGCGGCGCTAAAGGAACTCTCGCTGTCATACCGTCCCGCCCCGGAGGTTCACGCAAAAAGAAATTTAGTTTGACGCGATAAATTACAATTTATTTAACGCATTATCTTCTTGCTTTTGACAAATTTATCTGATAAACTGACATTGCTAAACAAAATTTGGTAAAATTCCCCTTTTACACTGAACAGGTAGAAACAGCAGAAATACGTTTTTACCTGTTCTTTTATTTCTTCGTTTAGAAAATGATTGGAAAAATGAAAGCCGGATGTTAGAATGGATTAACAGACAAAAGTCAGGTGTGCAGGCTGAGAGAAAGGCATGGTTTTTTTATGAGAAGGTGTAATATTTGTGTAATTCCCGCATATCCGTTGGAAAATGTACAGCTTATCAAGGACCGGATTGTGATTCCGTATGTGTGTTACCGGCATTTTGGAAGCAGCATGGTCATTGTATCGCAGAAGAATGGGGAATATCCTTACCTGGATTTTTTGCAGGGGATTTCGCTTTGTTTTCTGCCCTGCGCAGAACGAACGCACATGCAGGAGGCAGAACAATATGTGGAGAGAAATCATGCGGAGATTGACATGCTTTTTCTGTTCGGGGCACGGTTGGAGTACATAGAACTCGCGCGCATTTATAAAACTTTAAATCCGGGAGGCATTATCTATTTAAAGCTGGACGCCAATTCCGGATGGATGAACGCGCTTCCGTTAGAAGATGAAAAATATGCCGATTTTCTGTACAGGGCCGATATCATAAGCTGTGAGTCCCGCCGGTTACAGAGCTTTCTTTATCAAAAGTGGAAACGGCGTATAGAATATGTCCCGAACGGCATTTATTTTCCTTTTTATCCGTCCATGCAGACGTGCAGCTATGAAGAAAAGGAAAACATGATTCTTACGGTGGGCAGAATCGGCAGCGCGCAGAAAGATTCCCATGTGCTTTTGTATGCCTTTGCGCTGTCGTTCCCATATTTTAAGGAAAAATGGAAACTGGTAATGGCGGGGGCCGTTACGCCGGAATTTCAGAAATTGTTTGATGCTTTTTGTGGAGAATTTCCGGAGATTGCCGCGTACATTCAACTGCCGGGGCAGATTACGGACAGAAACAGCCTGTGCGCTTATTACCGAAAGGCCAAAATATTCGCGCTCACATCTCAGATGGAAGGCGGACTGCCCAATGTATATGCGGAAGCGGCCGGCCATGGATGTACGGTCATTACGACGAATATTGATGCGGCGGCGGATATGACGGATGAAGGAAGGCTTGGAAAGATTGTAGAGACATTTGATGATATTCCGGCTTATGCAAAGGCCCTTTCCGGACTTTGTGCGGATAAGGAATATCTGGAACGTAATTTTTATAATATACGGAAGTATATTGACGAGTATTTTAACTATGACCATATTGCAGAACGGCTGCATATATTGTTTGAACTGGCGGATGGCGGTTCGGATGGGAGCAGGCATGAAAATTAGGAATGAAAACAATAAAATATGGCTGTGCGATGAAAGCGGCGCGTCCTGTATGCTTATGCAGAAACCGGAAATCGAAGATTATGGTAATTTGTCGAAGAGGGCGCTTGTTACGAATTATCATCTGAAAGAAGAAACGATTTGGGAGCGGTTTTGCAGTCTGGCATTCGAATTGCAGGATGAATGTGCGGAATCCGGGTATCTGACCTGTTATTTGCTGCTTTTTGCAGAACTGTTTTATGTATTCATCGGAAACGGTCAAATGAAAAATATCATATGTTATGGAATGGAAGAAGACGGAAGCGCTGCAGCTTTTCAGGAATTTGCGGCTTTTACGCAGGAAGGGAGTTCTTTTATCGCATTGCCTGGAAATTCTTTTGTTCTTTCGACATTGCTGAATAAATCCTGTCAGGCGGCGGTAGTCTGTATGGACGTGTGCAGCGAGATACGAACACTGTGTGATGTCATTTCCAAAGTCAAAAAAGGAGGACGGCTTTTATTATATACGAAACAGGGAGAGCTTCCGGCAGTTTTTTCCGCTTTGCCCGGCCTTTCGGAAAAAAGGGCATTTGGCGACGGCGCGGTCTGGTCTGTTCCGGTAGGGGATGCGCTTCTTGCGTATGCGCAGGAGAACGATTCAGAGTCCGTTATACTGCATTCCCTCAACCGTCTGTTTCAGCAGTTTGAGGAACTGGAGCAGCTTCTGAAAATGACAGAAGATAATGCAGGAGCGCGTCCGGAAGTATATTTACGCGTTGTTGAACTATTATGGGAGATGGAGGAAGTGTTCCTTGCTTTGTTTCACGTTCTGGACAATCCCAAACTTCCGGTTCTTGCAAATGGGCTGAGGGAGTCGGCAATGGATTGCTATATTGGCAGTTTTTATCAGAATGGAATGGAAAGCTATCTCGACCGGTTCCGAAAGGAAACAGAGCTTTTTCGGGAAGCGATGGGCGTGGAATTTGGATGAATAAAGCCATACGGCTTTACTATTTTTTACAATCGGTGGTATACTAATGTATTGTATCATTCATTTTCGGCTAAATGGCACAGTACACTGGGTTAAAAAGAAATTTTATAAAGCAGGGCAGTACAGACATGGAGGAGCACAATGGAACAGTTACAGGCTTATACAATTTTGGAAAAGAAAGAAATTAAGGAACTTAATTCCGTCGGTTATATCATGAAACATAATCAAACGGGCGCAAGAATTGTTCTGATGGAAAACGACGACAACAACAAAGTATTCTGCGTCGGGTTCCGCACACCGCCCAAAGACAGCACGGGAGTGGCGCATATCATCGAGCACAGCGTACTCTGCGGTTCGGATAAATTTCCCGTAAAGGACCCGTTTATCGAATTGGCCAAAGGGTCTCTGAATACGTTCCTGAACGCGATGACCTTTCCGGATAAGACGATTTATCCGGTAGCGAGCTGTAACGAAAAAGACTTTCAGAATTTAATGGATGTTTATATGGACGCCGTTTTTCATCCGAATATTTATCAGGAGGAAAAAATTTTCCGTCAGGAAGGCTGGCACTATGAGATGGAAAGCATGGAGGATGAGCTGACCATCAACGGCGTTGTTTATAACGAAATGAAGGGCGCTTTTTCATCGCCGGACGATGTGCTGGAGCGGGAAATTATGAATTCTCTGTATCCCCATACTTCCTATGCGGTGGAATCGGGCGGTGACCCGGACGTAATACCGGAACTGACCTATGAGGATTTTCTGGCGTTCCACAGCAGATATTATCATCCGTCCAACAGTTATATCTATTTGTACGGTGATATGGATATGGCGGAAAAACTGCGTTTCCTGGACGTAGAATATCTGTCGAAGTATGAGGCGCTTGCGGTGGATTCTGAGCTTGACGAAGAGCAGCCGTTTACGGAGCCTGTTGAAGTCTGCAAAGAATACCCGATTACGGAGAGCGAATCGGAGAAAGAGAATACTTATCTGTCCTATAATATCTCCTTTGGAAACAATCTGGACAAAGAGCAGTATATCGCTTTTCAGGTAATCGATTATGTGCTCTGTTCCGCGCCGGGCGCACCGTTAAAGCAGGCGCTTATTGATAAGGGAATCGGCAAAGACGTATACAGTAGTTATGAGAACGGCATCATGCAGCCTTACTTTTCCATCGTGGCCAAAAATGCCGACAAGGAGCAGCTCCCGGAGTTTCTTGCAACGATTCGGGAGGAGCTGACCAAAATTACGGAACAGGGCTTTGATAAAAAGGCGTTGCGCGCCGGCCTGAATTTCTATGAATTTCGATTCCGTGAAGCGGATTTCGGTTCTTATCCGAAAGGGCTGATGTTCGGCCTGATGATGCTTGACAGCTGGCTGTATGACGACAACAAGCCATTCGTGCATATCGAGGCTAACGACACTTACCGGAAACTGAAAGAAGCCATTGAAACGAATTATTATGAAGAGCTTGTGCGGGAGAAACTTCTGCATAATCAGCATAAAACGATTGTTGTCGTGGAGCCCGTGAAGGGACTGACGGGAAGGAAAGAAAAAGAGCTTGCCGATGCGCTTGCCAGGAAGAAATCCGAACTTTCCGAGGCGCAGCTTGCGGAAATCGTAGAGCAGACGAAAGCGCTGAAACAGTATCAGGAAGAGCCGGACACCAAAGAAAATCTGGAAAAGATACCACTTTTAACAAGAGCCGATATGAAGAAAGAAGCGGAGAATTATGTAAACCAAGAAAGAAAAGTCGGCGATACGGTGCTTTTGTATCATGATATTTTCACGAACGGAATCGGTTATCTGCGTTTTCTGTTCGATTTGCGGACAGTTCCGGAAGAACTGTTTCCCTATGTCGGACTGTTAAAATCCGTTTTGGGTCTGGTGAATACGGAAAACTACACATATGGAGAACTGTTTAACGAAATCAATATCCGAACGGGCGGCATCAGTCCGGTGTCCAATACCTACACGGACGCAAGAGATTTGCAAAGTTATACGGCGACGTTGGAAATCAAGGTAAAGGTTTTGTATGAAAATCTGGAGCATGCCTTCCGGCTTGTCAGGGAAATCGTAATGGGTTCCCGTTTCGACGATGCGAAGCGGTTAAAGGAGCTGATTGCGGAGTTAAAATCACAGAAACAGGCGAATATGATGTCGGCGGGGCATGCGCTCGCTTCGGTCCGCGCGTTGTCCTATCTGTCGAAAACGGCGGCTGTGTCCGATAAAATAAGCGGGATTCCTTATTATCGGATGTTAGAGGAACTGGATGGTAATTTTGAGGCGCGGCAGAAAGAACTGACGGAAAAGCTGCAGCAGCTTGCGGTCTGCCTGTTCCGGCCCGAAAATCTGATGGTGGATTATACGGCGCAGCGGGAAGGGCTGGAAAAAGTGGAAGAACAGGTTGCGGCATTCAGAGACAGTCTGCATACGGAACCGGTGGAAACACGGCTTTATCAGCCGAAACCGGAGCGCAGGAACGAAGGTTTTATGTCCTCTTCCCAGGTACAGTATGTGTGCCGGGCCGGAAATTTTGCGCAGAAAGGCCTTCCTTATACCGGTGCGCTAAAAGCGTTAAAGGTGATGATGGGATATGATTACTTATGGACGCAGGTGCGTGTCAAAGGCGGCGCATACGGCTGTATGTGTAACTTCGGCAAGTCCGGAGAAAGCTATTTTGTTTCGTACAGAGACCCCAATCTGGAAAAAACGGTGGATGTCTACGAGAACGCGGCCGATTATATCAGGAATTTTGATGCGGATGAGCGGACAATGACCCAATATATCATCGGAGCGGTCAGTGAACTGGATATGCCGATGACACCGGCCACAAAGGGGGCATATTCGCTGGCAGGATATATGACGCATTACCCTTTTGAACAGGTACAGAAAGAACGGGATGAACTGCTCGGGGCGGTTCCGGAAACGATTCGCGGGTTGGCAGAGTATATCAGCGCGTTCATGAAAGACGACTGCCTCTGTGTTGTCGGAAATGAAGAGAAGATTCGGAAACAATCGGTATTGTTTGCGGAAACGGATTATCTGTTTCACTAAATAAAAAGTTTGCAAAAATAAAAAAATCCGGAAAAACCCATAAAAAACAGGAACCCCGTTCGTATGTATAATAAGAAACTCATGACGAACAAAGGGAGGATTATGCGTATGAAAAAGAAAAGAAATTTGAAGGAAACAAAAATATCCCGGAATACGGGAAAACGATTTGGCCTTTGTCTGACCGGTCTGCTTCTTACCGTGTCCATGCTCACCGGCTGTGGGGGAAGCAGTAAGAGCATGTATTCGGAAATGGCTTACGATACGGGCGGATATGGGGCGGTTGATAACGCGGCGGTAACGGAGGAAATTGCGCTTTCCGTTGAGGCCGGAGAAGCCAGAGGCTATGAGAACGCTTTTCCGGAGGAGAATGCGGCCGCTTCGGAGTCTTTGCCTGAAACGGAGCTTCAGGAGAACCCGACGGATGGCCGCAAACTGATTAAAACGGTCGATTTATATGTGGAGACAGAGCAGTATGATAAACTGCTTGTCAATCTGGAAGCGCAGATTGCGGCGCTTGGCGGTTATGTGGAATATCAGTATCAGTATAACGGAAGCAGCTATTCCAATTATGATGAGACGCGCAATGCGCATCTGTCGGTGCGGATTCCGGCGGCGCGTCTGGATGAATTTGTACAGAAAGTAGACGAACAGAGCAACATCACCAATAAAGAAGAGCGGGTGGAAGATGTCACCTTACAGTATGTTGATTTGGAAAGCCGTAAAAAAGCGCTTGTGATTGAACAGGACAGACTTTTGGAGCTGTTGGAAAAGGCCGAGACCGTGGAAGATATCATTACGATTGAACAGAGGCTTTCGGAAGTGCGGTATGAGTTGGAAAATATGGAATCAAAGCTCCGTATTCTGACGAACCAGATTGATTACAGCACGATTAACATCAACATCGAAGAAGTGAGAAGGCTGACGCCGACGGAAGAAAAATCAGCGTGGGACAGGATGAAGAACGGTTTTGTCAAATCCATTTATCGTATCGGAGATGATATGGAAGCCGGATTCATTGGCTTTGTCATCAATCTTCCGTATTATATCGTCTGGCTCATTGTCATCGTGATTGTATTTTTCGTTGTAAGGGCCGTTTTGAAAAGAAGGAAACGTAAAAGGACGGCGAAGGAACAGAAGGAGGAGAACAGCGACCAAAATGGAGAAAGTGAGCAGTAACTATAAATCAGGTTTTGCAACTCTGATTGGCAGACCGAATGTAGGAAAATCCACGTTGATGAATTGCCTGATTGGGCAGAAAATTGCAATTACTTCCAATAAGCCGCAGACGACAAGGAATCGGATTCAGACAGTCTATACTTCGGAAGAAGGACAGATTGTATTCCTGGATACACCGGGGATTCACAAGGCGAAGAACAAGCTTGGCAATTACATGGTCGGCGTTGCGGAACGCACGCTTTCGGAAGTGGATGTGGTGTTATGGCTTGTGGAGCCGACAACTTATATCGGCGCCGGGGAGCAGCATATCATTGAGCAGCTGCAGAAGGTAAAAACACCGGTTATACTGGTTATCAATAAAATTGATACGGTGAAAAAGGAAGAAATACTCCTTTTTATCGATACATACAGAAAACAGATGGATTTTGCGGAAATCGTTCCGGTGTCGGCGCTGAAAGGCGACGGCACGGACGATTTGCTTTCCTGTATCATGAAATATCTGCCCTTCGGACAGCCGTTTTATGATGAAGATACGGTGACAGACCAGCCGGTTCGCCAGATTGTGGCAGAGCTTATCCGGGAAAAGGCGTTGAAATGTCTGGAAGATGAGATCCCTCATGGCATAGCGGTGACAATTGAGTCGATGAATTACAGAAAACGCATCGTAGACATTGAAGCGACGATTATCTGTGAGCGCGATTCCCACAAGGGAATTATCATCGGCAGACAGGGACAGATGTTAAAGAAAATCGGTTCTCTCGCAAGGCCGGATATTGAAGATTTGGTTGACAGACAGGTAAATCTGAAGCTCTGGGTCAAAGTAAAAAAAGATTGGCGCGACAGTGATTTTCTATTAAAAAATTTCGGATATAATAAAAGAGAAACCGAATAGAAAAAAGGAAAAAAGCGAACCCTAATAGCATAGAGTTGATTAGGGGGCTTAAGATGAAAGATATAAATTACTGGGAGCGGTTTCTGCTGACCGGAAGCGTCAGCGATTTTTTATCCTATAAGAATGCACTGAAGGATGCGGAAGTGGACAAAAATACTAATTTTGTCAAAGAAGATAAGTCGGGTGGACAATCTCATGCAGGGATTTACAGAGATTACGGGAATGGTTTTAAAGGCTGAGCCGATTGGCGAATATGATAGAAGAGTGGTTATTTTAACGAAAGAAAAAGGGAAAATTTCGGCGTTCGCAAGAGGAGCGAGAAAGCAGACCAGCAGACTCCTTGCGGCAACGAACCCTTTTTCTTTTGGCACGTTCAGACTCTATGCGGGACGGTCTTCCTATAATTTGACGGAAGCCGATATCAGTAATTATTTTGAAGGACTCAGGACAGATTTTGAAGGCGCCTATTATGGGATGTATTTTTTAGAAGTAATGGATTATTATACAAGAGAAAATAATGAAGATAAAGAGATGCTGAAACTTTTGTATCAGTCTCTTCGCGCGCTCATGCACGAAAAATTACCGAACAGACTGATACGGTACATATTTGAGATAAAAGCGATGGTGTTAAGCGGTGAGTTTCCGGGAATGCCGGAGAACGAAGTCTATGAGGAATCCACACGCTATGCGGTGCATTATATTATGGATTCTTCTGTGGAAAAGTTATATACTTTCACAGTGGCGGATGCGGTGCTCGAACAGCTCGCCCAAATTGCCGATGATTATAGAAAACGTTATATGGACAGGGCTTTCAAGAGTTTGGAGATTCTGGAAAGCCTGTAAAAAAGTATGTTGAAAAACCTGATTAAGTCGGATATAATGTAATGCAGTATGTTGGCGGTTGATAAGACAGGGGGACAGACGATGCGAAATGGGATAAAAATATTCATCATAATGACGGTGTTATGCCTGCTTGCCGGTTGCGGCGGCGGAGAATCGGTTCCTGAAAGAAATACGGTTTCCATTCAGAAGGATGGAACGATACGTCAGACGATTGTCGAGCAGTTCGAGCCGGAGTATTATGATATAGAAGAATTAAATACAATGGCGCAGGAGAAAATCGCGCGGCTCGGCAGCACGAATGAGGCTATCGTCTGCGAGTCCATGAAGGCGGATGGCGGTCAGATTGTCGTTGAGATGACTTATCAGACGGATACGGATTACAGAAATTTTAATAACCGGGATATTTTTAACGGCACTGTTTCCGAGGCTGCGGCACAGGGATATACTTTTCAGAATCTTGTTGGAACGGACGGCGCGGCTGTCGGAGCGGAGGTCGTTGCGTCCGCAGGAGAGGACCGCGTTGTAATCATACAGACGAAAGCGGGAGAGGCGCTGGATGTCAGCGTATACGGAAAGATTGTGTATGCGAGTGATAATATAGCGCTTTCCGGGCAGAAGAACGCGGCGATTTCAGCCGGTGAGGAAGATATGGTTTCCTGTGTGGTATTTCAATAATTTGTGCCTGCGCCAAAATATCGCGCCTGGCAAGAATGGAGGATAACAGAGTGATGGAAAAAACAATGGAGAAAATTGTCGCACTGGCGAAGGCGAGAGGGTTTGTGTATCCCGGCTCGGAGATTTACGGAGGTCTTGCGAATACATGGGATTATGGAAATCTCGGTGTGGAATTGAAGAACAATGTCAAAAAGGCATGGTGGCAGAAGTTCGTCATGGAGAATCCCCATAATGTAGGCGTGGACTGCGCTATTTTAATGAATCCGCAGACATGGGTAGCTTCCGGGCATCTTGGCGGCTTTTCCGACCCGTTAATGGATTGTAAAGAATGTCATGAGCGTTTTCGTGCCGACCAGTTGATTGAAAACTTTGCGAGCCAGAATCATATAGAGCTGAAGGAATCCATCGACGGATGGACACAGCAGCAGATGAAAGATTTTATTGAAGAACATAACATCCCCTGTCCGACTTGCGGAAAGCATAATTTTACAGATATCAGACAGTTCAATCTGATGTTTAAAACGTTCCAGGGAGTCACGGAAGATGCCAAAAATACGGTATATTTAAGACCGGAAACGGCACAGGGTATTTTCGTAAACTTTAAAAATGTGCAGAGGACTTCCCGTAAGAAGATTCCGTTCGGTATCGGACAGATTGGCAAGTCTTTCCGTAATGAGATTACGCCGGGCAACTTTACGTTCCGTACGAGAGAGTTCGAGCAGATGGAACTGGAATTTTTCTGTGAACCCGGAACCGATATGGAATGGTTCCAGTACTGGAGAGGTTTTTGCCGCGACTGGCTGCTTTCTCTCGGCATGAAAGAAGAAGAAATGAGACTGCGCGACCATTCGCCGGAAGAGCTGTGCTTCTATTCCAAAGGAACGACGGATATCGAATTCCTGTTCCCGTTCGGATGGGGCGAGCTGTGGGGAATCGCGGACAGAACGGATTATGACCTGACACAGCACCAGAATACTTCGGGCGAAGATATGTCTTATTTTGATGACAGCAAAAATGAAAAATATGTGCCCTATGTCATAGAGCCCTCGCTCGGCGCAGACCGCGTCGTGCTCGCTTTCCTTTGCGCGGCTTATGATGAAGAAGAAATCGGGGAAGGGGATGTGCGTACCGTACTGCATTTCCATCCGGCGCTTGCTCCGGTGAAAATTGGAGTGCTTCCGCTTTCCAAGAAGCTGAACGAAGGCGCGGAAAAGATTTTTATGGAATTGTCCAGGAAGTATAACTGTGAATTTGACGACAGAGGAAATATCGGAAAGCGTTACAGAAGACAGGATGAAATCGGTACGCCGTTTTGCGTTACATACGATTTCGATTCCGAAAATGACCAGTGCGTAACGGTCAGATTCCGTGATTCCATGGAGCAGGAGCGCGTGGCGATTGCGGAGCTGGACACATATTTTGCGGATAAATTTGTATTTTAAAAGATGGCAGAACAGATGAACATAGGAACAGGAAAGGATACTATCACTACGATGAAAAAGTATGGTGTAAATGAGTTAAGAAGGATGTTTCTGGAATTTTTTGAGAGTAAGGAACATCTGAAAATGAAAAGCTTTTCGTTAGTGCCGCACAACGACAACAGCCTGCTGTTGATTAATTCCGGCATGGCGCCCTTAAAGCCTTATTTTACCGGGCAGGAGATTCCGCCGAGGCGAAGGGTTACGACATGTCAGAAGTGTATCAGGACGGGAGACTTGGAAAACGTTGGAAAGACTGCAAGACATGGTACTTTTTTCGAAATGCTCGGAAATTTTTCCTTTGGAGATTATTTTAAGCATGAAGCGATTGCCTGGTGTTGGGAATTTCTGACGGAAGTAGTCGGACTCGACGCGGACAGGCTTTATCCTTCCATTTATGAAAATGACGAAGAAGCTTTTGAAATCTGGAATAAGGAAATCGGGATTCCGGCGGATAGAATCTATCGCTTTGGCAAGGAAGATAATTTCTGGGAGCACGGTTCAGGCCCCTGCGGCCCCTGTTCCGAAGTTTATTATGACAGGGGAGAGCGATATGGCTGTGGCAAACCGGGCTGTACGGTTGGCTGCGATTGTGACCGCTATATGGAAATCTGGAATAATGTCTTTACACAGTTCGATAATGACGGAAAAGGCAATTATACGGAACTGACCCAGAAAAATATCGATACGGGTATGGGGCTTGAAAGGCTTGCTTCCGTCGTTCAGGATGTGGATTCCATTTTTGATGTGGATACGATTCTTGCGCTTCGTACAAAGGTATGTGAGATTGCGGGCGTTTCTTATAAAGAGGATTATGAAACAGATGTATCCATTCGAATTATTACGGACCATATTCGTTCCGCAACTTTTATGATTTCAGACGGTATCATGCCTTCCAACGAGGGACGCGGTTATGTGCTCCGGCGTATCATCCGGCGGGCGGCGCGTCAGGGCCGGAAGCTCGGCATTCAGGGAACTTTCCTGGCTGCGCTCGGCGCTACGGTCATTGAAGGCTCAAAGGACGGATATCCCGAATTAGAAGAAAAGAAAGAATTTATTTTAAATGTACTGACACAGGAAGAGAATAAGTTCAATAAGACCATCGACCAGGGGCTTACCATTTTATTGGAAATGGAAGAGAACCTGACGAAAGAAGGAAAAAAGGAACTCTCCGGCGAAGATACCTTTAAACTATATGACACTTACGGATTCCCCATAGATTTAACCAAAGAAATTCTGGAAGAAAAAGGTTTCAGCGTGAATGAAGAAGGTTTCCGGGCGGCGATGGAAGAGCAGAAAGTCAAGGCCCGTAAAGCCCGTAAAACCACGAATTATATGGGCGCGGACGTGACGGTTTATGAATCGATTGACCCCGGTGTTACTTCCGCATTTGTGGGATATGATAACCTTGTTCATGATTCGGTTATTTCTGTCCTGACAACGGAAACGGAACTGGCAGAAGCGTTGACGGATGGTGAAATCGGAACGATTTTCACAAAGGAAACGCCTTTCTATGCGACGATGGGCGGACAGGCGGGCGACACCGGCGTTATCCGCAGCGAGAACGGTACGTTCCGGGTAGAAGAGACGGTGAAGCTGTTAGGCGGTAAAGTGGGACATATCGGCCGCATGACCTCCGGCATGTTCAAGACAGGAGATACGGTTACGCTGGAAGTGGATGCGGAAAGAAGAAATGCAACCTGCAAAAACCACAGTGCGACACACCTTTTGCAGAAGGCTCTCCGTATGGTGCTCGGAACCCATGTAGAACAGTCCGGTTCTTACAACGACGGAGAAAGACTACGTTTCGACTTTTCTCATTTCTCGGCAATGACGGCGGAAGAGCTGGCGAAAGTGGAGCGGATAGTCAACGAGAAGATTGCGGAAAATATTCCGGTCGTTACGGAAGTGCTGACGATTGAAGAAGCGAAAAAAACAGGCGCGATGGCGCTTTTCGGTGAAAAATACGGCGAGAAAGTGCGTGTCGTAGAAATCGGAGATTTTTCCAAAGAATTTTGCGGCGGTACGCATGTCGGCAGTACGGGCATGATTTCATCCTTTAAAATTATTTCCGAGAGCGGCGTTGCGGCGGGCATCAGAAGAATTGAGGCGTTGACAGGAAACGGCGTGCAGAAATATTACGCGGAGCTGGAAGAAAAGCTGGAAAAGGCTTCCGGGCTTCTGAAAACGACGCCGGTCAATCTGTTGGACAGATGTGAGCATTTAATGGCTGAATTAAAAGCATTACAGAGCGAAAACGAATCCTTAAAGAGCAAGGCGGCCAAAGACGCGCTCGGCGACGTTATGAATCAGGTGAAAGAAGTAAAAGGAACAAAGCTTCTTGCTGCCAAAGTTTCAGGCGTGGATATGAACGGTCTGCGCGACCTGGGCGACCAGTTAAAGGAAAAACTGGGAGAAGGCGTTGTTGTTCTGGCTTCGGAGAAAGACGGAAAAGTGAATTTAATCGCAATGGCGACGGATGGAGCGATGGCTGCGGGAGCTCACGCGGGCAATCTGATTAAAAGCATTGCGGGACTCGTCGGAGGCGGGGGCGGCGGCCGGCCCAACATGGCGCAGGCAGGCGGCAGGAACCCGGCAGGTATTGATGCGGCGGTCGAAGAGGCGGCGAAAGCGTTGGAAGGACAGCTGCATTAAAAAGGAAGAGTTTACAGGAAGACTGAAAAACAGAATATGGAAGAGATGTGCCTTTAAGGCCCAAATATCGAAAACTGAGAGAAAGGTATGGTTGTTGAGATGGAAACCGGAAATGGCAGAAAGATAAAGCATCTTGGAAGGAAACTGAATGCAGTAATGGCATGTATGCTGGTTATCAGCATTGCAATGACCGTTGCTCAGTGTGTTTATATGTTTTACAGGTTTACAATGAATACGCTGCGGGAGCAATGTGTGACCGGAACGAATATTCTTGCTTATGAACTGGAGAATTATAACGGACCGGAAGATATGACACAGTTACTGGATGATTTAAAGCGGGAGACCGGTTGTGAATTTACTATTTTCCATGGAGATGAACGTGCTTATACGACGATTCAGCAGGACGGAAAGCGTGCGGTGGGAACAAAACTTTCCGCGGACTTGAAAGATACGGTGTTAGTAAAGGGAGAATCCTACGTCGGGAATGCCCAGATTCTGGGAGTTGACCATCTTTGTTCCTATGTGCCGACAAAAGGCGAAGACGGCAAAATCAACGGACTGCTTTTTTCTGGTATATCCATTTCCAGTGCGAATGCTCAGATTGTTTCAACTGTCAAAGCAACCTGTCTGTTGGGCGGTATTGTTGTAATTATCTGTATTGCGCTGCTGGCGGCCTATATCAGAGGCATTGTATCGAGTCCGTTATCCAAGCTTACGGCGCTTGCGCAGACGATGGAAAGAGGAGAGCTTGGATTAAACAGCGGACAGAAGATAGAAGTCGATATCCATTCTAATAATGAAATCGGTTTTCTGGCAGAGACTTTTGAAAAAACAATTCTGCGCCTGAAAGGATACATAGGAGAGATTTCAACGGTGTTGGAATCGATTGCGCAGGGAGACCTGACGTTGGCGACAAAACAGGCCTATGTGGGAGATTTTGAATCCATCAAAGAATCTCTCGATAATATTCTTGATAAATTGAACAATACAATGTCACAGATTGTAGACAGTTCCGAGCATGTATCGAACGGTTCCGAGCAGATGTCCATCGGCGCGCAGGCGCTTAGCCAGGGTGCGGTAGAACAGGCAAGCGCCGTGGAAGAACTGGACAGCAATATCCGTCAGATTTCCGAGCAGGTGGGAAGAACGGCAGAAAATGCTGTACAGGCAAGTCAGAAGGTAGAGGCCGTTGGCGCACAGTTAATGGAAAGCAACCAGAAGATGCAGGAAATGATACAGGCGATGGAAACGATTGACGCGCGTTCCAATGAAATCGGAAAGATTATCAAAACGATTGAAAACATTTCGTCGCAGACGAATATTCTTGCGCTGAATGCGGCAGTGGAGGCTGCCCGTGCGGGAGAAGTCGGAAAAGGTTTTGCGGTCGTGGCGGAAGAAGTACGGGAGCTGGCAGGCAGGAGTTCTGAGGCATCCAAATCAACGGCAGAACTGATTGAGCGTTCTATTGAAGCGGTAAAACAGGGTACAAGAATTGCAAGTGAGACTGCGGAACAGTTAGTAGCCGTTGTTTCCGGTGCGAATGAAGTCGTGGAAACGACGAACCTGATTGCAGAGGCGGCGCGTTCCCAGGCGGACTCCGTTTTTGAAATCAGAGAGCAGATAAATCAGATTTCCAACGTGGTGCAGACTAACTCCGCTACGGCGGAAGAAAGTGCGGCTACAAGCCAGCAGCTCAGTTCACAGGCAGGTCTGCTTCGCAATATGATTGGAATGTTCAAGATAAAAAGAAGATATTGAAATGATGTTTGTATCGCAGCCACAGATGAAATGAAAAATCAGAAAGGCCGGCCAGTCGGCCGGCCTTATATTGACAGAACGGAAAATATGCCGTAGTATTTGACCGCAGGGCAGTTAAAACGGCCGCATGAACAAAAGAGAAGGGGGATACCGGAAGATGGCGATGTTGAGCAATGATTGGGCGGAAGCGCTCGGGGCGGAATTTCGGAAGCCTTATTACAAACAGCTATACCAGTTCGTCAGAGAAGAATACAGCAAAGCTGTGGTTTATCCGCCGGCGGATGATATTTTCAATGCTTTTCATTTTACGCCGCTTCGTGAGGTGAAAGTCCTGCTGTTGGGACAGGACCCCTATCATAATGAGCATCAGGCGCACGGCATGAGTTTTTCCGTACTGCCGGACCAAAAGGATATTCCGCCTTCTTTGCAGAATATCTATCAGGAACTGCATGATGACCTGGGATGTGATATTCCGAATAACGGTTATTTGAAAAAATGGGCTGACCAGGGAGTATTGCTTTTAAATACGGTGCTGACAGTTCGTGCACATCAGGCAAATTCCCATCAGGGAAAAGGATGGGAAGCCTTTACGGATGCGGTCATCCATGCTGTGAATGCGCAGGAGAGGCCAATCGTATATTTACTGTGGGGACGTCCGGCGCAGAGTAAAATTCCCATGCTGACCAATCCGAAACATTTGATTTTAAAGGCGCCGCATCCCAGTCCGTTATCCGCTTACAGGGGCTTTTTTGGCTGTAAACATTTCAGTCAGGCCAATGAATTTCTGAAAGCGAACGGCGTGGAACCGGTTGACTGGCAGATTGAGAATATATGATTGAGAATGTATAGGGAACGCAAAGCATAATCTGCGGAAGCGGATAATGAAAATGAAAGAAAAAGTGACAGAAAAACAGGAATGACAGAAATTTTGGGAATGCGGAAAGGAGCGGTCTTACCAATGAAAAAAGTACCGTTTGTGACAAAGGAAAAGATAGAAGAGATAACGAAAACATATCCGACCCCTTTTCATATTTACGACGAAAAGGGTATCCGGGAAAATGCCAAAGCCGTGAAAGAGGCTTTTGCATGGAATAAAGGATTTAAAGAATACTTTGCCGTGAAGGCGACGCCCAATCCTTTTTTAATGGATTTGCTGCATGAATACGGCTGCGGCTGCGACTGTTCTTCCCTTACGGAACTGATGTTGAGCAATGCAATCGGCATTCGCGGAGAAGACATAATGTTTTCTTCCAATGATACGCCGAGAGAGGATTACGAATATGCGGCCAAAATCGGCGCAATTATCAATTTGGATGATATTACGCACATTGATTTTCTGGAGAATATTCTCGGGAAACTGCCGGAGACGATGAGCTGCCGCTATAATCCCGGTGGCATTTTCCAGATGAGCAACGGCATCATGGACAATCCTGGAGATTCCAAATATGGTTTTACCACGGAGCAGTTATTTGAAGGATTTCGGATTTTGAAGGAAAAAGGCGTAACGCGTTTCGGTCTTCATGCTTTTCTTGCCAGCAATACGGTGACAAATGAATACTATCCGCAGCTTGCGGGGCAGCTGTTTGAACTTGCCGTAAAACTGAAAGAAGAGACCGGCGTCAGCGTTTCTTTTATTAACCTGTCCGGTGGTGTCGGTATTCCCTATACGCCCGAACAGGAGCCGAACGATATCAGACTTATCGGCGAAGGCGTCCGGAAAGAATACGATAAAATACTGGTTCCTGCCGGAATGGGGGATGTTGCGATTTATACGGAGATGGGACGTTTTATGATGGGTCCTTACGGTGCGCTTGTCACCCAGGCGATTCATGAAAAACATACCCATAAAGAATATATTGGCGTGGATGCCTGTGCGGTCAATCTGATGCGTCCCGCGATGTATGGCGCCTATCATCATATTACGGTGCTCGGCAAAGAGGATGCGCCCTGTGACCATCAATATGACGTAACCGGTTCTCTTTGTGAGAACAACGACAAATTTGCGATAGACCGGATGCTTCCCGCAATCGAAAAGGGCGATTATCTCGTTATTCATGATACGGGGGCGCATGGTCATTCGATGGGTTATAATTATAACGGAAAACTGAGGTCGGCAGAACTTCTTCTGAAAGAAGACGGAAGCGTGCAAATGATAAGAAGAGCGGAGACGCCGAAAGACTATTTTGCGACACTGGATTGTTTTGAGATGTTTGGAAAGCTGTTTGAGTAAGCGGCGAAAAGAAGGTTCAGGGCTCGGGTTTCGAAAAAGAATTCGAAAGAATTAAAAAGTATTTTTTTGTAAAAAGTATTTTTGCAGAAATAACTTGCCAACCAATGGCAGTTATGATATTATATAATTCGGTTGTTGGAATGCTGGTGTGTCGGAATGGCAGACGAGGCAGACTCAAAATCTGTTGCGGGCAACCGCGTGTGGGTTCAAGTCCCACCACCAGCATTGATAAAAAGTCTGAAATCCCTGGTAAAATGGGCATTTTTAGGCTTTTTTATTTTTTTACGTTGATAACTCTTGATAACTCGAAAAAATATATAAGAAAGAAGAGAGATTCTTGAGTGTGTGAAGAAAATTCTGTAAATAACCAAATCTTCTATGATAATGAAATGGCGGAAGGCTCATGTTGATGCTTTCCGCTTTGCTTTATATATAACAGTGAAAAGATTGTATGTCAAGAGCGCAGGTTATTGTTTGCCTGCAGCTTTTATCAGATAGTTTCCTATTCGGGAAGCCGTCCCTCATACATAATACTCAATTCCCCGTAAACCTGAGCCCAGTTCCGGATGGTTGTGGTCCATTTTTGATTGACCCTGTCCAACGCTTCCCTGGCTTTTGCCTCATCAGGTGCATGATTGATGTTAAAAAGTAAATATAGAAACGGATAAAAGCCACTGGAAAATAAAATCTGGTGGTTTTTATAGTGGAGAAATGATATAATATGGAGAACATAAGTATGAGTGATGAATTTAAAGTGATAAAAGAGTTTGAATGTATGGCAAATTGGTGGTGATAGTCAGAATCGGAAACGCTGTACATGTAATGAGTTTAGAGGAATGGCATAAAGTTTACGGTAGGAGCCATTAAGAAAAATGGAAAACTAAGGTTGGCTGGAATAGATTTATGCCGCGAATTGAATATAAAATAATAAGAAAGATGTATCTTAAAATGGGAGGGATTTTATGCTTACAAGGCAGCAAAATATTTTTTTGGCGAAAAAAACAT